>Ga0182008_10001838_pt1 | contig 13816 bp, 17 predicted proteins | sample Sormic07211129_1_FD_120482 | JGI IMG/M metagenome (GOLD analysis project Ga0182008, IMG submission 120482) | Rhizosphere microbial communities from Sorghum bicolor, Mead, Nebraska, USA - 072115-129_1 metaG | ecosystem: Host-associated > Plants > Roots > Rhizosphere | place: USA: Nebraska...
AGCTTGTCGTCGATCCGCTCGATCATCTCGTCGGTGAACGTGTCGCCGAGTGCGTCGGCGCGCTCGTGCGACTCGTAGGCCGTATAGCCCATGAAGTCCGTGAGCAGGCGCTCGATGATCCGGTGCTTGCGCACGACCCGCTCGGCGCGCTCGCGTCCGGTCTCGGTCAAGAGCGCCTCCTTCTTCTTGCCGCGCTCGATCAGCCCCTCGGCCTCGAGCCGCTTCAGCATCTCGCCGGCGCTCGCGCGGGAGACGCCGAGCATCTCGGCGACCCGGGACGCGAGTGGGGGAGCGCCCGCGCCGCGCGGCACGTACTCGCCGATCGGGAACGCGAGGAAGTAGATCGTCTCGAGGTATTCGTCGGTCGAGTGACGCTCCGCCATGCATGTAAGGCTACCCTTACACCGATGAGCACGGGCCATGTCCTGATCCTCGGCGCGATCGCCGGCGGCACGATCTTCCTCGGCCTCCCCGTCGGCCGGATGCAGAACCTCGCCGCCTCTGTCCGTGCGGGGCTCTCGGCGCTCGCGACCGGCATCCTCATCTTCCTGCTCTGGGACGTCCTCTCGGGTGCGGTCGAGCCGGTCGAGTCGGCGCTCGACGCCCGGCACTGGGGGCGGTTCTCCTGGCTCGCGATCCTCGGGATCGCCGGCTTCGCGCTCGGCCTGATGGGCCTCGTCTACTACTCCGAGTGGATGAAGGGGCGCTCCCACCGGCGGGCGACCTCGCTCGTCGGCCCGGGCGCCGCTGCCGTCGACGAGTTCAAGGCGCGGACATGGCTCGACGGCCTGACGCCCGGCAAGCAGCTCGCGCTCCTGATCGCGATCGGCATCGGCGTGCACAACTTCGGCGAGGGGCTCGCGATCGGCCAGGCGGCAGCGACCGGCGCCGCCTCGCTCGCAGTGACGCTGATCGTCGGCTTCGCGCTCCACAACGCCACCGAGGGCTTCGGGATCTGCGGGCCGATGAGCGGCGAGGGGACGGTCCCGTCGTGGGGCTTCCTCGTCGCGATGGGACTGATCGGCGGCGGCCCGACCTTCCTCGGGACACTGCTCGGGAACGCGTGGTCGAGCGAGGCGATGTCCGTCGTGTTCTTCGCGATCGCCGCCGGCTCGATCCTCTACGTCGTGCAGGAGCTGTTCGCGGTGAACCGCCGGTACGGCCACACCGTGCTCGTGACGTGGCTCGTCCTGCTCGGGATCCTGCTCGGCTTCGCGACAGACTTCGTCGTCAGCGCTTCCGGGCTGTAACGAGCGCCAGGTCCCCCGTGATCATGCGCGCGTCGGCCTGCGCGAAGCCTGCGTCTCGCAGCCACGCGAGCTGCTCGGCGACGGTGCTCGGCGTGTCGTAGACGCCGTCGATCTCGATCACTGCGTCCTCGGGCCGTTCCGGGACGACGACGTCGCCGAGCACGAACCGCTCGCTCACGTCCGCGATGCGGCGGAAGAGGTCCCGCTTCCCGTCTCCGTCGAGGTGGTGCACGGCGAGCACCGAGACCGTGACGTCGAACGGGCCCGCCGGTAGCGGGTCCTCGAGCCGCTGCACGTGGAGCTCCGCCTCCGCCGGCAGCCGCGCGCGGGCGGCGGCGAGCATCGCCGCGCTCGCGTCGATTCCCGTCAGCCGTGCGCCCGGATTGCGCGCGAGCACGCGGAGCGCGGTCTCGCCCGTCCCGGTGCCGAGCTCGAGGATCGTCGTCCCGCGCGCCTCGGCCGCGACCGCGTCTTCGAGCTCCGCGTAGCCCGGGATCTCGTCGAGCATTTGTCCGAGATACGTCGACGGATCCCACTCGAACTCGGTCACGGCAGGACGATAATCCGGGCATGGGAGCCTGGGGCGCCCGCAGCTTCGAGAACGACGACGCGCTCGACTGGGTGTGGGAGCTGGAGGATTCGTCCGACGACTCCGTCGTCCGTGCAGCGTTCGCCGCCGTGCACGCGGACGGCGACGTCGAGGCGCCCGAAGCGGCCTGTGCATGCGCTGCGGCCGAGGTCGTCGCGGCGTCCGCCGGCAGGCCCGCGACGTGGCTGCCGAACGAGGTGACCGCCTGGGTCGCCGCACACGGCGCCGCCGTCGTCGGGCTTCGCGGGGAAGCCCGCGCCGCCGTGCAGCGGATCGCCGCCGGCTCGGAGCTTCAGCAGCTCTGGGCCGAGGCCGGCGCCGCCGAGTGGGACGCGGGCATCGCGGACTTGCTCGGCCGCCTCGCCGAGGCGTAAGATCGCGCCAATCCTCACAAGGGGGTGGTCGTGGAAGGATATTCCCGGCTGCAATTCGTCCGGCGCGGCGCGGCCGCCGTCGGCGGCATGGCCGCGGTGGGCCTGCTCGACCCACTGGCCGCGCTCGGCCGTTCGGCCGGCAGTCCGAGCCCGATCCCGGGCGGCATCAAGTTCACCGCGACGCCGCCGTTCGTCACGAGCGACCCGGACATCCACATCCTGCCGCCGGGGCTCGTCGGCGTCCCGCTCGACGTCTCCGCCGTCACCGACTTCAACGGCGCGGTTGCGGCGGCCGACATCCAGGGCGCGGCGCACGGGGCAGACGGCACGGAGTACAGCTTCGATGCCGACATGCGCGTCATGCAGGGCTTGTACGTCGACACGGACGACAAGCTGAAGAAGGGCACGTTCGGCTTCATCTGAATTGACCTGTTCACGGGCGCCGTGGGCGCCTCGCCGCAGGTCACCGACTTCAACCCGGGCATCGCGGAAAACGGCCTCTTCTGGACGATCCCGATCGCACCGGGGATGGTGGAGATCGATCCGGCTTCGGGCTCCGCGCGGTTCGTCGGCCGCAATCTCCCGGTCCCCGACTACGGCCAGTTCGAGAACTCGCTCGGCGGCGGCTCGTCGATCCCGTCGCGCGTCGACTTCGACGTGACGTGGACGGCAACCGCGGACGCGGTTCACCTGAGCAGTCCGGCAAATGCGTTCGACTTCGTCGCCGACTACCGGCCGGCGGTGGCCGAGATCACGTTCACGTGCTCGCACGACCAGAGCGACACCGTGTTCACGTCAGACTCGACCGGGCAGGCCAATCCGCTCCCGGCCGTCGTCGGGACCGAGCGAAACGGCCGGTTCGTGTAGCCGGGACGGCCGATACGGTGAGGCGTCGTGTCGCGCCTCGCCTCCGTCTATCCACTCGTGAACGCCCGGGCAGTCGCCCGGGCGTTCACGTACGAGGTGCCGGACGACGTCGAGCGCGGTGCGATCGTCGATGTCCGCTTCGGCAATGCGCGGCGGCGGGGGATCGTCACGGAGGTCGACGTCGCCGCGCCCGAAGACGTTGCGGTCGCGGCGGTGGAACGGGTCGCCGACACGCTCCCGCCGGCGCTCGTCGACCTCGCGCTGTGGCTCGCCGACTACTACGGATCGACGCCTGCGCGCGCACTCGCACTCGTCGCGCCGTACAACGCGAAGCGGCGAGGCGACCGGCGCGTGATCGAAGGCGCGCTGCCGGGGGAAGCACCGCCGGCGTCGCTCTCCGACTCGCAGGCGCGCGCGCTCGTGCGGATCGACGAGCTCCTCGACGGTGCGGGCGGCAACGTGCTGCTCTACGGCGCGACCGGCAGCGGCAAGACCGAGGTGTACATCCGCGCGTGCGAGGCGTCGCTCGCACGCGGGCGCGGCGCGATCGTCCTCGTGCCCGAGATCGCGCTGACGCCGCAGACGCTCGGCCGCTTCCGCGCGCGCTTCGGCGACCGCGTGGCGGTGCTGCACTCCGCGTTGAGCGACGCCGAGCGGCGCGACGAGCGCGAGCGAATCGCCTCGGGTGAGGCGCCGGTCGCGATCGGCGCGCGCTCGGCCGTCTTCGCCCCGGTGCCGGCGCTCGGCGTCATCTGCGTCGACGAGGAGCACGACGCGTCGTACAAGCAGGAGTCGGACCCGCGCTACGACGCCCGCACGGTCGCCGCGAAGCGGGCGTCGCTGGAAGGCGCGGTCGCGGTGTTCGGCTCGGCGACGCCGCGCCCGGAGTCGTGGGCGGCGCTCGAGCGGCTCGAGCTCGGCGGGCGCATCGCGGCGCCGCTTCCGACCGTGCGCGTCGTCGACCTGCGCCGCGAGGCCGGCTATCCGCTGAGCGCGCCGCTGCTCGCCGAGCTCGGCGGCATCGCAGAACGCGGCGGCAAGGCGATCCTCCTGCTCAACCGGCGCGGCGTCGCACCGGCGATCCACTGCCGGGCTTGTGGCGAGACGCGGCGCTGTCCGAACTGCGACGTCGCCTTGACGCTCCATGCGGACGGATCGCTCCGCTGCCACCACTGCGGCCGGCTCGAGGCGCTGCCCGAGGCGTGTCCCGTCTGCGGCTCGGCCGAGCTCGCGCGGATCGGTGCCGGGACCCAGAAGCTCGAGCGGGAGCTTGCGAAGCAGGTGCCGGAGCTCGAGGTGATCCGCCTCGACGCCGACGTCGCCGACGTGCACACGCCGCTCGAGCGGTTCGCACACGCCGACCGCGCCGTGCTCGTCGGGACGCAGATGGTTGCGAAGGGCCATCATTTCCCCGGCGTCGAGCTCGCGGCGGTCGTCGACGCCGACACGGGCCTCGGGCTGCCGGACTTCCGCGCGGAGGAGCGGACGTTCCAGCTGCTGACGCAGCTCGCAGGCCGCAGCGGCCGCGATGCGCCGGGTCGCGTCGTCGTACAGACGTTCCAACCCGATGCGCGCGCGATCACGTACGCGGCGCGTCACGACGTCGCCGGGTTCAACACCGGTGAGCTCGAGCGCCGGCGGGCGCTCGGCTATCCGCCGTTCAAGCACCTCGTGCGCGTCGTCGTCACGGGCGCCGAGCAGCGCGACGCGATGCGCGCGCTCGAGGAGCTGCGCGACGGCCTGCCCGAGGCGGAGCTGCTGGGCCCTGCGCCGCTGCTGCGGCTGCGCGGCAAGCACCGCGCCCAGCTCGTCGGTAAGACCGACCGGCCGCGCGCGCTCGCGACCCGGATCGCGTCGCTCCTCGCCGCCGCCGCGCCCGCGATGCGCCGCGCGGGCCTGAGCGTCGTCGTCGACGTCGATCCGCAGTCGGTGTGATCGCCGCACCGCTCGCTGCGCTCCGCGTGCCTGCTCGCGAACGGCGTTGACGGGCCGCGCCCGCGCATGTCGGTCGCGGCGGCGAACCGAGCACGGGCCGTGTCCAGCAACCAGGTTGCCGGGCATGGCTATTCCGCGATGCGCTCGAAGAGGATGTGGTCGCGCCAGTCGCCGCCGATGTGCAGGTACCGGCGCGCGAGCCCGATTCGCTCGAACTCGTTCTTCTCGAGCACGCGTTGCGACGCGTGGTTCTCGACGAGCGTCGCCGCCTGCAAACGATGCAACCGCCCGCGGCCGAACGCGAACTCGACGACGTCGGCGACGGCCTGCGTCGCGAGCCCGCGCCCGTTCCGGGCCGCGTCGACCCAGTAGCCCACGTGCGCGCTGTGGAACGCACCGCGCACGACGTCGCTCACCGAGATCGTGCCCGCAATCGCGCTGCCGTCGAGGATGGCGAACCGCCAGCCGGCGAGTGGGTGCGCGAGTCGTTCGCGCTGCCCCTCCGCTGTGAACCACGCGTCGCCTCGCTCCGGCTCGAACGGCTCGAGGAAGTCGCGATTCGCCGCGTAGAGTGCCGCGAGCTCGTCGGCGTCGGCGGCGCCCAGCTCGCGGATCACGCCGGCCAGCGCTCGAGAATCCAGTCGGCGTCGAGCGGCTTGCGGCTGTACGGCCGCCCGTTGATCTTCACGAAGTCGCGGGTGCGCGGATCCATCGGCAGGCGCGCCTCCGCCGGGAAGTTCCGGTTGTGGCGCTCGATCAGCTCGTTCAGCCCTACGAAGCTCCAGTCGCGCGCGGTCTGCGTCCACAGGCGCGAGAACTCGTCCGGGTCTTCGACCTCGGAGGCCAGCTCCTGGTATGCGGCGTCGAGCTGCTCCTCATGGCGCTCGAGCTCGTCCTCGATCGCGCGCAGGCGGCGCATCCAGACGGTCGGGCCTCCGAGCGCGCGGATCGCCGAGTCCGCGTCCGGCCGGAAGTTCCGCAGCCGCTGCCGGAGCGGTTGCCCCTTGATCGGCATCGCCTCGATCTCCTCCTCGAGCAGCCGCCGCTCGCGCCGATCCTCCGACGTCTCGGGCCGGATCGCGCCCTGGCTCATGATCTCCTCGACCTCGCGCTTGTCCATCCCGGGGTAGTGTGCCGACCGCATGACGGACGGCGACGAACGCATCGAAGGGCAGGTCATCGACGAGGAGCTCGACCCCGAACGCGAGACGCGACGACGATTCGCGCTCGCACAGATCCGGCAGTACCCCGACGCGGCGTTGAAGATGGAGGCGCGTCCCGTCGAGCTGTTCGACGAGCAGCTCGTGAAGCTCGTCGAGCGGATGAAGCGCCTGATGGTCGACGCAAACGGCATCGGCCTCGCGGCGACGCAGGTCGGCGTGCTCCAGCGGCTCTTCGTCTTCCAGGTCGATCCGGACGAGGGGCCGGCGGCCGTCGTCAACCCGGAGCTCGTCGACGTGAGCGAGGTCACCGAGGTCGGAGACGAGGGCTGCCTGTCGATCCAGGGCGTCACCGTTCCCGTCGAACGGGCGGTGCGCGTCACCGTCGTCGGCAAGGACGAGCACGGCAACGACGTCCGTTACGAGCTCGACGGGTACGAGGCGCGCTGCGCACAGCACGAGACGGATCACCTGAACGGCGTGCTCATGCTCGACCGCACGACGCCCGAGGGGCGGAAGGAAGCGCTCGCAATCCTGCGGCCGCGCATCGTCCTGACCTAGCAATGGCACGGCTCACGGTCGCCGCGACCGCACCGTTCGGCGCCGACGTGCTCGGACGGCTCGCGCGGCAGCACGACGTCGAGCTGCTGCTGACGCGCCCCGACAAGCCGCGCGGACGTGGTCGCACCCTGCAGCCGACGCCGGCGAAGGCCGTCGCCGAGCGGCTCGGCATCCCGGTTGCGCAGCCGGCGAAGCTCGACGCGTCGGTCGAGATCCCGAGCGGCACGGTCGTCGTCTGCGCGTACGGCCTGCTCATCCCCGAGTCGCTGCTGGAGCGCGGGCTCTGGCTGAACGTGCACCCGTCGCTGCTCCCGCGCTGGCGCGGCGCCGCGCCGGTCGAGCGCGCGCTGATGGCAGGCGACGCTCGCACCGGCGTGACGATCCACCAGACCGTCAAGGAGCTCGACGCCGGCCCGATCGCGGCGCAGGAAGCGTTCGGCGTCGCGCCCGACGACGACGCGGGCGTCGTCTACGCGCGCAGTGCCGAGATCGCAGCGCGGCTGCTCGACGACGTGATCGCGCACCCGCAGTTCACGCCGCAGCCGGACGACGGTGTCACGTATGCGGAGAAGATCGCACCCGCCGACCGCGAGCTCGACCTCTCGAGCTTCCCCGACGAGCTCGTCAACCGCGTTCGCGCGTTGTCGCCGCACATCGGCGCTCGGCTCGGAGACCTGCTCGTCTGGAAGGCGCGTGTGGGCGAGAGCGGCAGCTTCGAGCCCATCGAGGTCCAGCCCGCGGGCGGGAAGCGGATGGCGTACGAGGCGTATCTTCGTGGCCTGCGATGACCCTCGAGGCGAAGATCTTCGGCGACGAGGATCCGGTTCACGCGATCGTCGCCTTGCTCGACGAAGACCCGGCGGAGACCCTCTTCGTCGAGGCGAGCGTCGGCGTCGTCGCGGGCTTCCGCCTCGCGGACGGTCGAGGCGTCGTGGTCAAGGTCCATCAGCCACATGTCTCGGCCGCGTATCTGAAGTCGATGCACACGGTGCAGTGCGCGCTCGCCGACGCCGGCTTTCCCGTGCCGCGCCCGCTCGGCGGACCCTGGCCGATCGCGCGCGGCTACGCGACCGTCGATGAGCTGCTGGACCGCGGCGAGCGCCGCGACGGGCACGCCGCGTCGGTGCGCCGCGCCATGGCACGCGCGCTCGCTCGGTTGATCGAGCTCGCGCCCGACGTCGACGGCATCGACGGCGGGATCCTCGAGCGAACCGCCGCGGTGTGGCCGCGGCCGCACAGCCCGATCTTCGACTTCGAGGCGACGCGCCGCGGCACCGAGTGGATCGACGAGTACGCCGAGCGCTCGCGGTCACGGCCGGTCGGACGGCTCGTGGTCGGGCACGGCGACTGGAGTGTGAAGCACTTCCGCTTCGCGGGGGACGAGATCACCGCGATCTACGACTGGGACAGCCTGATTCGCACAGACGAGCCGAGGATCGTCGGCCAGGCCGCGGCGACGCACCCGGCGACGTGGTACACCCCGACGACGGTTCTCGCGACGCCCGACGAGGCTCGAGCATTCGTCGCGGAATACGAAGACGCGCGCGGCCGGTCGTTCACGCCGGAGGAGCGCGCGCGGCTCGCTGCTGCGGCGACGTACAACGTCGCATACGGCGCGCGCTGCGAGTCGTGCGGCGACCCGACGGCAACGTCGTTCGCCGAGGGCAGCCAGCGCGACACGCTCGCGCGGTACGGCGAGGAGTACCTGCGGCTGTGACCGTCTCGCCGGCTCGTCGCGCCGCCTACGAGACGTTGCTTCGCGTCTTCGAGCAGGACGCGTACGCCGACCGCGCGTTCCGCACGGCTGCTCGCGAGCTCGACGACCGCGACCGCGCGTTCGCGCAACGGCTTGCGTACGGCGCGGTGCAGCGCGTGCGCACGCTCGATCACGCGATCGAGACGCTCGGGAAGCGGCCGGTTCGCAAGCTCGACGCGCCGGTGCGCGCCGCGCTGCGACTCGGCGCGTATCAGCTCGGCTACACGGACACGGCCCCGCACGCCGCCGCGAACGAGTCGGTGGAGCTCGTGCGCGGTGCGCGGCTGGAGCGTGCCGTCCCGTTCACGAACGCGGTGATGCGGCGGCTCGCCGCCGGAATTCGCGACCTGCTCGACGGGCTTCCCGAGGGCGCGCTCAAGGAGTCGTATCCGGATTGGATTCACGAGACGTTCGTGCGCGACCTCGGCGTCGCGGCCGCCGTCGCGCTCGAGCGCGCGATGAACGAGCCGCTCGAGACGGTGATCCGCCTCGTGCAGGGCGACCCGCCGTCCGGCGCAGAACCGACCGACGTCCCGGGTGCGTACCGCGTCGAGCGCGTCGACGACCTCGCCGTCGCCGAGGGGCGGATCTGGCCGCAGTCGCGCGGCTCGCAGCTCGCCGGCCTCGCGGTCGGAGCGGGGGAGGGCGAGCGCGTGCTCGATCTCTGCGCCGCCCCGGGCGGCAAGACGAGTCAGCTCGCAGGCGACGTCACCGCCGTCGAGATCGACCAGGGCCGGGCGCGCGAGCTCCGCGCCAACCTCGTGACACTTCGTCACGGGGCAACCGTCGTCGAGGCAGACGGGACCGAGCTCCCGCCGGAGCTGACGGGCTTCGACCGCGTGCTCCTCGACGCGCCGTGCTCCGGCCTCGGCGTCCTCGCGCAGCGCCCGGACCTGCGCTGGCGCGCGAGCCCGCTCCCCGAGCTGCAGCTCGCGCTGCTGCGCGCCGCCGTCGAGCGCGTCAAGCCGGGCGGGACGATCGTCTACTCGGTCTGCACGATGAACGCGGACGAAAACGAGGCCGTCGTCGACGCGAGCGGGCTCGAAGTGGATGCGTCCCTTGCGGACGATTGGCCGCAATTCGTCCATCCGAGGCGGCCGGAATTCCTGCTCACGTTGCCCCATGTCCATGGCACGAGCGGGTTCTTCATCGGCCGACTGAAGGCGTAGGGTCCGGGCGGCACCTGTGGCCTGGCGTGAGTGGATCCGGACGGTGGAGATCGAGCCGTCGCTCTACGCGGCGGACCTCGCCAACCTCGGCGAGCAGGTCGACATCATGCTCCGCGCGGGCGCCCGCATCTTCCATTTCGACGTCGGCGACGGCCACTTCGTCGAGCCGATCACGATGGGGCCGATCGTGCTCAAGGCGATCGCGCCGCTCGTCCACGACCGCGGCGGCGCGCTGGACTGCCACCTGATGGTCGACAACCCGATCCGGCATTTCCCCCAGATCGCGCGCGCCGGCGGCGACAGCGCGACGTTCCACTTCGAGGCGGTCGCCGACGTTCCGGCGACGATCGCGGCAGCGCGCGAGCACGGGCTCGAGGTCGGCGTCGCCTTCAACCCGCAGACGCCGCCGGAGGACGTCGCGAGCGTCGCGGGCGACGCCGACATCGTCCTCTGCATGAGCATCCATCCCGGGTACTCCGGGCAGCAGTTCATGCCGTCGTCGCTCCATCGGATCCGCCGGCTCCGCGCTGCGCTGCCGGACGGGATGCCGATCCAGGTGGACGGCGGCATCGTCGAGGGGAACATCCGCGACGCCTTCGAGGCGGGGGCGAGCCTGTTCGTCGGCGGCAACGCGATCTTCGGGAACGAGGATCCGACGCGCTCGTATCGCCAACTCGTGCAAGCGCTCGCGTAGGCTGCAGCCATGAGCGAGCAGTGGCCCGGCGAGCAGCCGGACGAGGACGAGGACGAGATCGGAGAGTCCGCGGACGCCGACGAGGAGATCGAGCCGGCCGACGAGGAGGACGAGGACGAGCCGGAGCTCCGGGTCGTCGAGCACGCCGACGACGGCATCGACATCCCGGACGCCGTCGAGCTCCTCGAGGGCGAGGCGCGCAGCACGCGCCGCGGCGTGGGCCTCGTCGCTTCCCGCGAGAACGCGGAGACGACGAACGTCATGCTCACGGCGGCGTTCGACGAGCTCGAGAAGGTCGGCGTCGGACACGAGCACGTGACCGTGATGCTCGTCCCCGGCCCGTTCGAGCTCGCGCTCGGCGCGATGGCCCTCGCGAAGACCCGCCGCTACTCGTGCGTCGTCGCCCTCGGCGACGCGTCCGATTCGTCGGTGATCGCGGCCGAGGCCGCCTCGGGGCTCCAGCTCGCCGGGCTCGAGACCGGGATCCCGGTCGCGTTCGGCGTCCTCCTCGACGGCGGGGACGCGGCCGAGCGCGGAGCGGAGGCCGTGCGCCGCGGTCTCGAGATGGCCGATCTCTTCCAGCAGCTGCGGGCGAGCGCCAAAGCCGTCTAGTAGGCGGGTCTGACGGCCTGTCGCGATCGGCGCGCGGCCAACGGGCCCTCAGACCCGCCTGGCCGTTTCGCTACGATGGCGCGCCGATGTCCAAGGTCTGCGCCGTCTGCGGGAAGAAGCCGAGCTTCGGTCACCACCGGAGCCATTCGATGGTCGCCACGAAGCGGCGCTTCGACCCGAACCTCCAGCGCGTCCGCGTCCTCCTGCAGGGCAAGGCGCAGCGTGCCTACGTCTGCACGCGGTGCCTGAAGGCCGGGAAAGTCCAGAAGGCCGTCTGACGCGCTGGTTGATCGACCGGAAGGTCGATCGCATGGCGCGGAAACCGTGGGGCCGTCAGGCCCGCAAGATCTACGGCGCGCCGACCGCACACGACTTTCTCTGGCCGTCGGTGCTCGAGGCGCTCGAGCTGGAGAAGGACGATCGCCTGCTCGATGTCGGCTGCGGCGGCGGGGCGTTCCTCCGGCACGTCCGCGAGACAGTGGGCTGCGAGGTCGCGGGCGTCGACCACAGCCGCGCGATGATCCGCCTCGCCGCGCCGTATGCGGCGCTCGGCGACGCGCACGCGCTCCCGTTTCAGACGGGCTACTTCACCGCCGTGTCGTCGATCGTCGCGTTCATGTTCCTCGCCGATCCGCTGCAGGCGCTCCGCGAGATGCGGCGCGTGCTCGACCCCGAGGCGGGGCGAGGCGCGATCTGGACGGCGTCGCCCGAGTCGCGCGGGACGCCTGCGTCGCCCGAGCCCGTGGCGAGCCGCGCGAACCTCCACAGCGACGACGAGCTCGTCGAGCTCGGCCGCGCGGCAGGTTTTTCCGCGGCGCACCTCGGCGCGCGGGATGAATGGGCCCAGCTCCTCGTGTTGAAATAGGGCCGTGACCGAGGATCTGGAGGTCATACGCAGGCTCGCCGACGCGGCGCTCGCGTCGCTCGAGGCGAACCGTGAGCGCATCGACGACCTCAACGTCTACCCGGTCCCGGACGGCGACACGGGCACCAACTTGACGATGACGGTGCGTGCAGTCGTCGACGCGGTCGACGCGACGTCGGCCGCGAGCCGTCACTCGCTCGCGCGGGACGTCTCGCGCGGCGCACTCATGGGCGCGCGCGGGAACTCGGGCGTGATCTTCTCGCAGATCGTCCGCGGCGCCGCCGACGTGCTCGGCGCCATCGACGGCGAGCCGATCGACGCCGCGGCGACCGCGCTCGCGCTGCGCGGCGCCGCGAACGCCGCGTACGGCGCCGTTCGCAAGCCGGTCGAGGGGACGATGCTCTCGGTGATTCGCGAGCTCGCCGAGGAGGCGGAGGCGCAGGCCGCGAACGGCGCGCCGCCGGTGGCGGAGCTCCTGGGGCGGCTCGTCCGGCGCGGGGAGGAGGCGGTTGCGCGGACGCCCGAGCAGCTGCAGGTCCTGAAGGACGCAGGCGTCGTCGACGCCGGCGGCGCAGGGCTGCTCGAGCTCGTGCGCGGCATCGCGGCCGCGGTTCGCGGCGAGCCGCTGCCGGAACCGCCGCCGCCGACGGAGGGGATCCGGCTCGAGGCGCTGCATCAGGAGCTCTCGAAGTACCGGTACTGCACGACATTTTTGATCGAGGGGAAGCAGCTCGACCCCGACGCGCTCGAGACGGAGCTCGAGCAGCTCGGCGACTCGCTCCTCGTCGTCGGGGACACGAGCGCGCTCAAGGTGCACGTGCACACGGACGATCCCGGCGCCGCGCTCTCGCTCGGCACGGGCGTCGGCACGATCAGCCGCGTCGAGATCGCGAACATGCACGAGCAGACCCAGGAGCGAGAAGAACGGCTGCTCGCCGTCGTCGCGACGTGCGGCATCGTCGCGGTCGTCGCAGGCGGCGGCAACCGCAAGCTGTTCGAGTCGCTCGCGGAGCCGGTTGGGCCGATCCGGATCGTCGAAGGCGGACAGACGATGAACCCGTCCACCGCAGATCTCGTGCAGGCCGTGCAGTCGCTCGCCGCGACGGAGGCGATCATCCTCCCGAACAACTCGAACGTGGTCCTCGCGGCCGAGCACGCGGCGGCGAACGTCGACCGTCCCGTCGAGGTGGTCGCGACGACGTCGATTCCGGCCGGGCTCGCCGCGCTCCTCGCCTTCGACGGCTCGCGCAGCGCGGTGGAGAACGCCGCCGAGATGCGCGACGCGATCGCAGCAGTCGCGACGGGCGAGGTGACGATCGCGTCGCGAGACGTCGAGCTCGACGGCGTCGCGATCCGCGAAGGCTCGTGGCTCGGTCTCGCCGAGGACACGCCGGTCGTCTCGGACCGTGACTTCGACGACGTCGCATTCGCCGTCGCGGACCGGCTGCTCGCCGGCGAGCGCGGGCTGCTGACGCTGCTCGTCGGCGAGAACGCACCGCCGCTCGACGAGCTTCTGCAGCGCGTCGAGGCCGCGCATCCGGACGTCGAGATCGACCTCCAGCAGGGCGGACAGCCGCACTACGCCTTGCTTCTCTCCGCCGAATAGAGTCCCCGCAGTGCCGCGCCCGGTCAGGATCCTCCTCGTCGAGGACAACCAAGTGTTCCGTGACGCCCTGCAGCTGCTGCTCGGGATGCGCGCGGATGTCGAGGTTGTCGCCGCCGTCGCCGACGGCCACGATGCGTTGCCCGCGGCGGAGCAGCACCGGCCCGACGTCGTGCTGATGGACTACCGCCTCCCGGGCATGGACGGCGTGCAGGCGACGATGGCGATCAAGGCCGCGCACCCGGACCTCGGCGTCGTCGTCCTGACGGCGTCGGCGAACACGCGCGAGATCGAGGCGCTCTACGCAGCCGGGGCGACGGCGTGCCTCACGAAGGACCAGGAGCTCGAGACGATCATCGAGACGATCAAGCAAGCCGCCGC
>Ga0182008_10001839_pt1 | contig 13815 bp, 14 predicted proteins | sample Sormic07211129_1_FD_120482 | JGI IMG/M metagenome (GOLD analysis project Ga0182008, IMG submission 120482) | Rhizosphere microbial communities from Sorghum bicolor, Mead, Nebraska, USA - 072115-129_1 metaG | ecosystem: Host-associated > Plants > Roots > Rhizosphere | place: USA: Nebraska...
CTTCGACTGGCTGATGCGGCAGGTGTTGAGGAAGCGCGCCGCCTTCACCCGTCCGAACTTCGGCACGGCCATGAGGATGTCGATCACCTTCGCCGTCTCGACGTACTCGGGCGGGTCGCCGAGGATCGTCTGGATCCGGACCTTGCCGTCCTTCAGGTCCTTCTTCAGCTGAGCGCGGCGCACGCGGACGTCGTTCGCTCTCCGGAGCGCGTCCATTCTCTGATCGAGCGAGCGCTCGGGTGCGTGTGTCGGCGTCTTGGCGGCGGGCATGGGCGGGCGCCCGATACTACCAATGCGCCTGCGCCGATCAAGCAGCGAAAACGCGCGGCTCCGCGACGACGTGCGCGCGGGCGAAAACTTCGTCGAGATCGAGACCGGTCAACTCCTCACGGACGCGTTGCGGCAGCTGCGGGTCCGCGAACAGCGCGGTGCCGAGGGCAACGTGCCGCGCGCCGCACGCCAGCATGTCGACCACGTCCTGCGCCGACGCCACGCCGCCCATGCCGACGATCGGCAACCGCGTCGCGGTGTAACACGCATGCACCGCATGGAGCGCGATCGGCTTGAGCGACGGCCCGGAGAGGCCGCCGCTGCCGCGGGCGAGTACCGGCTCGTGTGAGTGCGGGTCGAGCGCAAGCCCGCGCAACGTGTTGATCAGGGACAAGCCGTCGGCACCGGCGTCGGCGACTGCGCGTGCGACCTGCGGCAGATCGGCGTGCGCTGCGGAGAGCTTTGCGTACAGCGGCAGCGAGGTGGCCGCGCGGCACGCGGCGACGATCTCGCCCGCCGAGTCCGCCGCCTCGTCGACGTTCGGGCACGAGAGATTGAGCTCGACGGCGTGGACGTCGGTGAGCGCTGCACACGTCTCCGCGTAGTCGTCGGCGCAAAAGCCGCCGACGGAGATCCACAGCGGCAGCTCGAGCTCCCGCAGGCGCGGCAGGTGGTCGTTCAGGAAACGCTCACGCCCGGGATTCGCGAGCCCGATCGCATTGAGCATGCCGTGCGCCGTCTCCGCGATCCTCGGCGGGGCGTTTCCCTCCCGCCGCAGCGGCGTGATCGTCTTCGTGACGAAGCCGTCCAGCTGCGCCGCGACCTCGGGGGCGACGAGCGCGTCGAGACAGCCTGACGCGTTAAGCAGCAAGGACCGGCCCCTCCACGCACAGCCGCTTGAGCTCGCCGCCGATCTCGACGGCGCAGCCGTAGCACGCGCCGTACCCGCACGCCATCGGCGCCTCCCACGCGAGCTGCGCGCCGGCCGGCAGCGCGCGCAGCATCGGCTCCGGGCCGCACGCGAGGATGTCGAAACCGTTCGGCAGCACGTCCGTCACGAGAACGGGATCGATCACGACCTCGGCGCCCGGCATCAGCGAGGCTGCCTCCGCGTGACGCTCGCTGCGGAAGCCGAGGATGGTCGGTGGAAAGCGCAGCGCCTCGGCGAGATAGGGCAACGGCGCCATGCCGATCCCACCGCCCACGAGCAGCGGGCGCTCGACGCCGAGATCGAACCCGTTGCCGAGCGGGCCGAAGACGTGAATTGCGTCGCCGCGCTCCAGCGAGCACAACGCAGCCGTCCCCGGCCCGACAGCGTCGATCAGAAAGTGGAGCTCTCCCGGCGGTGCGAGGCAGAGCGACAGTGCACGCGGCAACACACGACCGGGCGCCTCGAGCATGAAGAACTGACCCGGCCCGCCGGGATCGACGCGCCCGCGCGCAAGCCGGAGCAGCGCGTACGGCCCGACCGCGTCGACGCCGACGACGTTAAGCCGTTCGCGTCTCTGCATCGATCCGCTCCTGGAGGGACACCGCCTGCTCGGCGCGTGCGTTCGCGATCGCGTGCACCGCAGCCGCCGCGCCCGCCATCGTCGTGATGCACGGCACGCGCCGCGACAGCGCGGCCTCGCGGATCGCGTACCCGTCGGAGCGTGCGTTGCGTCCCTGCGGCGTGTTGATCACGAGGTCGCAGCGTCCGCGGCGGATGAGGTCGAGCACCGTCGGCTCGCCGTCCTGCACCTCGCTCAGCTTGCGGACGGCCTCGACGCGCAGCCCGGCGCCGGAGAGCGTGGCGGCCGTGCCCTCGGTCGCATAGAGGGTGAAGCCGAGCCCGAGCAGCGTCGCAGCGATTGGCACCGCAGCTTTCTGCTCGGCAGGCCGAATCGAGAGGAAGACCGCGCCCGCCGACGGAAGCGCCCGCCCCGCCGCGCGCTCCGCCTTTGCGAGCGCCGTCGGCAGGTCGGCCGCGCTCGCCATCACCTCGCCCGTCGAGCGCATCTCCGGACCGAGCACCGGGTCGCTGCCGGGGAAGCGCGCGAACGGCAGCACCGCGGCCTTGACGCTCCACTGCTTCGGCCGCCGCTCCGGCGGGAGGCCGAGGTCCGCGAGGCGCAGTCCCGTCGACAGCCGGCACGCGGCGGCGACGAGTTGAACGCCGGTGGACTTGCTGACGAACGGCACCGTTCGCGACGCACGCGGGTTCGCCTCGATCACGTGCACGTCGCCCTCCGACGTCACGGCGAGCTGCACGTTGAGCAGCCCGATCACGCCGAGCGAGCGGCCGAGGACGCGAACCGTCCGCTCGATCTCGGCGACCTGCGCCTCGCTCAGGCCGGGTGCCGGGAGAACGCACGTCGAGTCGCCGGAATGCACGCCCGCCTCTTCGACGTGCTGCATGATCGCGGCGATGTACGTCTCGGCGCCGTCGCACAACGCGTCAACGTCGATCTCGACCGCGTTCTCGAGGAAGCGGTCGACGAGCACCCGCCCGAGCACCGGCACCTCGCGCACGTCGTCGGCGCTGAAGCAGATCCGCATCGCGCGACCGCCGAGCACGTACGACGGCCGGATGAGCACCGGATAGCCGAGCTCGTCGGCGACCGCGGCGGCCTCGTCACTCGACTCGGCCATGCGCCAGCCGGGCGAGCGGATGTCGTGCGCGCGGAGCAGTCCGCCGAACCGCTCGCGATCCTCTGCGAGGTCGACGGCGTCGTACGGTGTGCCGAGGATCCGGTAGCCGGCGGCTTCGATCGCGCGCGCGAGCTTCAGCGGCGTCTGGCCGCCGAACTGGATGACGACGCCCTCCGGGCGCTCGCGGTCGCAGATCGCCAGCACCGATTCGACGTCGAGCGGCTCGAAGTAGAGGCGGTCGGAGGTGTCGTAGTCCGTCGAGACCGTCTCCGGGTTGCAGTTCACCATCACCGCCTCGTAGCCGAGCTCGCGGAACGTCCACACCGCGTGCACGCAGCAGTAGTCGAACTCGACTCCCTGACCGATCCGGTTCGGCCCTGAGCCGAGGATGACGACGCGCGGCTTGTGCCCCGTCGGCGGCGCCTCGTCGACCTCCCCCCATGTCGAGTAGTAGTAGTTCGACGCCGCGTCGACCTCGCCCGCCACCGAATCGACGCGGCGGTAGACCGGACGCACGCCGCATGCCTTGCGCCGCGCCCGAACGGCCGACTCGTCGGCGTCGGTTGCCGCGGCGATCTCTGCGTCGCTGATGCCGAGCCGCTTGAGCCGCAGCCAGTCGTCGGCGACGAACGACTGGACGTTCTCACCCGCGATTGCCAGCAGCTCGTACTGGATGCGAGCGATCTCGTCCTGGAAGAACGGGTGCACGTCCCCCGGCAGGTCGGCGAGCGTCTGCCATGGCGTCGTCGCGCCCGGGTCGAGCTCGCGGGAGCGCATTGCCTTCAGGAACGCCTCGGCAAAGGTGCGGCCGATCCCCATCGTCTCCCCTACCGACTTCATCTGCGTGCCGAGCGTCCGGTCGGCGCCGGGGAACTTCTCGAACGCGAAGCGTGGGAACTTGACGACGACGTAGTCGAGCGTCGGCTCGAAGCTCGCCGGCGTCGTCCCCGTCAGGTCGTTCGGGATCTCGTCGAGCGTGTAGCCGACGGCGAGCTTCGCCGCGACCTTCGCGATCGGATAGCCGGTCGCCTTCGACGCGAGCGCCGACGACCGCGAGACGCGCGGGTTCATCTCGATCACGCGCACCTCGCCGGTCTCGCGGCTGCGCGCGAACTGGATGTTCGAGCCGCCCGTGTCGACGCCGACTGCGCGGATCACCGCGGCGGCATCGTCGCGCAGCTCCTGGTACGCCTCGTCGGAGAGCGTCATCTGAGGTGCGACGGTCACGGAGTCTCCCGTGTGCACGCCCATCGGATCGAGGTTCTCGATCGAGCACACGATGACGACGTTGTCGATCCGGTCGCGGACGACCTCGAGCTCGAACTCGTCCCAGCCGCGCACCGACTCCTCCACGAGCACTTGCCCGATCGGCGACTCGCGCAGGCCGATCTCGCATTGCTTGCGAAGCTCCTCCCGCGTCCGGGCGAAGCCGCCGCCGTGCCCGCCGAGCGTGAACGCCGGACGGACGACGGCCGGCACCGGCGCGTCGTCGATCTTGTCGAGCGAGGTGACGACGACGGATTGCGGCACCTTCAGCCCGCACGATTCGACCGCCTGCTTGAACAGCAACCGGTCCTCCGCGCGCTGAATCGCGTCGAGGCGCGCACCGATCAGCTCGATGCCGAGCTCTTCGAGCACGCCGGACTCCGCGAGCTCGCGCGCGAGATTGAGCGCCGTGCCGCCGCCCATCGTCGGCAGCAGTGCGTCGGGCCGCTCCCGGCGCAGCACGTCGGCAACGCCGTCCGCGTCGAGCGGCTCGAGGTACGTGCGGTCGGCAAACCCCGGGTCGGTCATGATCGTCGCCGGGTTCGAGTTGACCACAATCGTGCGGTAGCCGTCCTCGCGCAGCACCTTCAGCGCCTGGCAGCCCGCGTAGTCGAACTCCGCGGCCTGGCCGATGACGATCGGCCCGGAGCCGACGATGCAGATCGTCTGGATGTCGGTGCGCCTAGGCAAGCTGCGCCACCCACTCGTCGAGCACGATCCACGCGTCGTGCGGGCCCGGCCCGGCCTCCGGATGGAACTGGGCGCTCCGCGCGCGCAGCTCGGGGTACGACAGGCCCTCGACCGTCTCGTCGTAGAGCGAGTGGTGCGAGATCTCCTTCGCGTCCGACGCGCGGACGGCGAAGCCGTGGTTCTGGCTCGTCACGAGCACGCGGCCGGTTGCCCGCTCGAGCACCGGATGGTTCGTGCCGCGGTGCCCGAACGGGAGCTTGAACGTCTCGTGCCCGGTCGCCATCGCGAGCAGCTGATGGCCGAGGCAGATGCCGAGCACGTCGGTCCGCCCGACCAGCCCGCCCACCATGCCGGCCTGGGCGGTCAGCGGCGCCGGGTCGCCCGGCCCGGGCGACAGGAGCACCCCATCGTAGGCGGCGACCGTGTCGGCGTCGACGTCGTGCGGGAACACGGTGACGCGCGCGCCGGCGTTCGCAAGCCGGCGCAGCACGGAGCGCTTGACGCCGTAGTCGACGACGGCGACGCGTGCACGGCCGTCTGTCGTGAACTCGTATGGCTCTGCCGTCGACACCTCGGCGACGAGCGCACGGCCCGCCATGGAGGGCTGAGCCGCCGCCGTCGCGACGGCCTCGTCGATCGACGTCGCGTCGCCGGTGACGACGCACGCCTGCATCGCGCCTGCCTCGCGGATGTGCAACACGAGCGAGCGCGTGTCGATGCCCGTGAGCGCCACGACGCCGTGCTCGTGCAGCCAGTCCGTCCAGGCAGGACCGCGCGCCTCGCGCATCAGGACCGCGCGCGCCTGCGCCTTCCGCGACTCGCTGCGTCCGTCCGCGACGCCGTAGTTGCCGACCATCGGCGCCGTGAAGCAGATGATCTGCTCCACGAAGCTCGGGTCGGTGACGGCCTCCTGGTAGCCGGACATCCCGGTCGTGAAGACGGCCTCGCCGCACGCGAAGCCGGTTGCCCCGACCGACTCGCCGCGCCAGACCGTGCCGTCTGCGAGTGCGACGAACCCGGTCACTCGTGCACCACGGCGCCGTTCGCGATCGTCATGACGACGGCGCCGGTGAGCGTGTGCCCGAGCAGCCAGGAGTTGCGGGACTTCGACCTGAAGTCCGCAACCTGCCAGTCCCGTTCGAGGTCGAGCAGCACGACGTTCGCACGCGCGCCTGCGGCAACCCGCGGCCGTTCGAAGCCGAACACGCGTGCCGGCCCCGCCGACATCCGTTCGAGCAGCGTCGCGAGCGGGAGCGCGCCCGGCTTGACGAGGTACGTGTAGAGCGCCGCGAACGCCGTCTCGAGCCCGGTGACGCCGTTGGGCGCCGCCTCGAACGGAACGTCTTTCTCGTGGCGCGCATGCGGCGCATGATCGGTCGCGACGCATTCGATCGTCCCGTCGCGCAGTGCATCGAGGAGCGCGATCCGGTCGTCCTCCTCGCGCAGCGGCGGATTCATCTTCACGTTCGGGTCGAGCGAGCGCACCGCGTCGTCGGTCAGGACGAGGTGGTGCGGAGTGACTTCGCCACTCGCCCGGACGCCGGCGTGGCGCGCGCGCCGGAGCGCTGCCACGGACTCTGCGGCCGACAGGTGCATCAGGTGCAGCGGCTGCCCTTCCGCCGCGGCGAGCGAGAGGTCGCGCTCGACCATCACCGACTCGCCGACCGACGGGTAGCCGGCGAGCCCGAGCTCGGCCGAGACGCGTCCCATGTGCATGTGCGCGCCCTTCGTCAGGGTCGGCTCCTCCTCGTGCAGCGCGAGCAGCCGCCCGGTGATCGACGAGTACTGCAGCGCGCGCTGCAGCAGCCCGGCCGCACGGACCGGCACGCCGTCGTCGGAGAAGGCGGCCGCGCCGGCGTCGGCGAGCTCGCCCATCTCCGTCAGCTCCTCGCCCGCCTGACCGCGCGTGATCGCGGCCATGAACCCCGTCGGCACGAGCGCGTCGCGTCGCGCGCCCTCGACGAGCGACTGGAGCGCGGCGGCGCTGTCGACGACGGGATCGGTGTTCGGCATCGCAAGGATCGCGCAGTAGCCGCCGGCGGCCGCGGCGGCGGTGCCGGTGGCGATCGTCTCCTCGTCCTCGCGGCCCGGAGTCCGCAGGTGCACATGCGGGTCGACGAACGCCGGCGCGAGCACGAGGCCCGTGCCGTCGACGACGCGATGCCCGTTCGCGTCGACGCGCTCGGCGACCGCGGCGATCGCACCGTCGTCGATGCGCACGTCGAGCGCTGCGTCGATCCCCTCGACGGGATCGACGACGCGCGCGCCGCGAACGACGACGTTCGCGCCCGGCGCGTCCTTCATCCAGAGCATCACGCCACCTCCGCCGCTGCGAGCGCCCGCACGGAGACGGGGCCGCCGACGAGCAGGTCGTAGAGGACTGCCATGCGCACGACGAGCCCGCTGCGCACCTGCGTCTCGACGAGCGCGTCGCTGCAGTCGGCGACGCGCGGGTCGATCTCGACGCCGCGGTTCATCGGGCCGGGGTGCATCACCTTCTGCCCGGGGCGCAGCCGCTCGGGCGTGATCCCCCACCGCGCCGTGTACTCGCGCAGGCTGGGGACGTAGTTCGCACCGGCCTGCATGCGCTCGTGCTGCATGCGCAGGACGTAGACGACGTCGGCGTGGCGAATCGCGCCGATGTCGGTCGTCGATTCCGCGAGACCCTGTGGGAGCAGCGCGGGCGGCCCGATGAGCGTGCAGCGCATGTCCATCAGCGCGAACGCCTGCACGAGCGAGCGTGCGACGCGCGAGTGGACGACGTCGCCGACGATGGCGACATGCAGGCCGTCGAGCCGTCCGAGCTCCTGGTGGATCGTGTAGAGGTCGAGCAGCGCCTGCGTCGGGTGCTGATGCTTCCCGTCGCCGGCGTTCACGACGTGTGCGTCGGCGACGCGTGCGACGAAGTGCGCGGCGCCGACCTGCGGGTGACGGATGACGATCACGTCGGGGTCGTAGGCGCCGAGCGTCAGCGCGGTGTCCTTCAGCGACTCCCCCTTGTCGACCGACGAGCCGGCGGACTTCAGGGTCAGCGTGTCGGCCGAGAGCCGCTTCGCTGCGAGCTCGAAGCTCGACGACGTCCGCGTCGACGACTCGTAGAAGAGGTTGACGATCAGCCGGCCCTTGAGCGTCGGCAGCTTCTTCACCTCGCGCTCGAGCGACGTCGCGAACGTGCGCGCCGTGCCGAGGATTCGCTCGAGGTCGTCGCGGGTGACGTCGGCCATCGCCAACAGATGGCGGCGAGCCGGCGACGGCGGGCGCATGTCGTCCGAGACGAGCCTGATCATCGCGACTCCTCCTCCGGGCTCCCGACGAGCAGGATCTGGTCGACCTCGTCGACCTCGAGCAGCTGCACCTGGATCCGCTCGGTCCGCGAGGTCGGCAGGTTCTTGCCGACGTAGTCGGGCCGGATCGGAAGCTCCCTGTGCCCGCGGTCGACGAGCACGGCGAGCTGGACGCGCGCGGGCCGGCCGTAGTCGAAGAGCGCCTCGATCGCGGCGCGGATCGTCCGGCCGGTGTAGAGGACGTCGTCGACGAGCACGACCGTCCGCCCCTCGAGCGGGAAGCCGAGCTGCGTGTCCCGCACGACCGGCTGTGCGTGGCGCGGCGCCTCGCCCGCGCGCACCGCGACATCGTCGCGGTAGAAGGTGATGTCGACGGCGCCGAGCTCCGGCGCGTCGCCCGCGCGCTCCTCGATCAGCCGCGCGAGCCGCTGCGCGAGCGGGACACCGCGGGTCTGGATGCCGACGAGCGCGACGTGGTCGAGCTCGGGGTTCGCCTCGATGATCTCGTGGGCGATTCTCGAAAGGGTCCTGCCGAGCGCATCCGCGTCGAGCAGGACTTTCCCCTGGACGGGGGCGTGCGTTGCCATTCGACTCCTTTCCGGCCTCGCTGGACCGGGTTAAAGGGGCTCGTGCCGCGACGACAATACCGCGTCGCGTCGGACGGACCGAGGACCCCGCGGCCGACTCTCCTCCCGTTCGGCGAGTCGACGCCTGCGTACGATTGCGGGTCGCGATGTCGGAGCCGTCGATTCTCGAGCGCTACGCAGACCTGATCGTCTCCGTCGGTGCGAACGTGCAGCCGGGCCAGGTGGTCGCGGTCGAGGGCGCCCCCGAGGCCGCGCCGCTCGTTCACGCGATCGCCCGGCTCGCGTACGAACGCGGCGCACGCTACGTCGACGCCTCGTACTTCGACCCGGACGTAAAGCGCCTCCGCGCCGAGCTCGCGGCGGAGGAGACGCTCGGCTGGGTGCCGCCGTGGCTCGGGCGTCGCGTCCTCGAGCTCGGCGAACTCGATGCGGCACGGATCCTGCTGACGCCCGGCGTTCCGCCCGGCCTGCTCGACGGGATCGACCCGGCGCGCGCGGGCAAGGATCGCCTGCCGATGGTGCCCGAGATCTTCAAGGTCATCGCCGAGCGCTCGATCGCCTGGACGATCTCGCCGTATCCGACCGTGCGCTGGGCCCGTGTCGTCTATCCCGAGCTCGACGACACGGCGGCGCTCGACCGGCTCTGGCAGGACATCGTCCACGTCTGCCGGCTCGACGAGCCGGACCCGGCGGCGGCGTGGAATGCGCGCATCGACGAGATCTGGGAGACCGCCCGCCGGCTCGATGCGCTCGACCTCGACGCCCTCCACTTCGACGGCCCGGGCACCGACCGGACGGTCGGTCTCTTTCCGAGCTCCCGCTTCGCGAAGGAAGGCGGCGCGGCGCACACGCGTACGGGAACGCGACACGTGCCGAACCTCCCGACCGAGGAGATCTTCACGACGCCCGATCCCGAGCGGACGGAGGGCGTCGTCAGCGCGACGAAGCCGCTCGACGTCGGCGGGACGGTGCTCGAGGGCCTCCGCGTCCGCTTCGAAGGCGGGCGCGCGGTCGACGTCGTGGCCGACGCGAACGCCGACACGCTGCGCGCGCGCATCGCGACCGACGACGGCGCGTCGCGGCTCGGCGAGGTCGCGCTCGTCGACCGTGAATCCCGCATCGGCAAGCTCGGACGCCCGTTCTTCAACACGTTGCTCGACGAGAACGCCGCGAGCCACATCGCGCTCGGCGACGGCTACGAGGCGCCAATTGCCGACCCGGCCGACGTGCCCCGGATCAACACGAGCAACGTGCACATCGACTTCATGATCGGCAGCGACGACGTGACCGTCACCGGCCGCACGAAGGACGGCCGCGAGGTCACCATCCTTCACCGTGGCGCCTGGCAGATTTGACGAGACGCTGTACGCCGGCAGCGCGGAGTACTACGCGCGCGGGCGGATGCCGTATCCGCAGGCGCTCGCTGCTGCATTGCGCGACGAGCTCGCTCTGGACGGCGACGGGCGCCTGCTCGACGTCGGCTGCGGCCCCGGCCCGCTGACCCATCTGCTCGCGCCGCTCTTTGCGGAGGCCGTCGGCGTGGACGCGGACCCCGACATGGTGCGCGTCGCCGAGCGCGGCGCCGCGGCGAACGAGCGCTTCGTGCACCTGCGTGCCGAACAGCTGCCTGCCGGGCTCGGCATGTTCCGGCTGGTGACGCTGGCGCAGTCGTTCCACTGGTTCGAGACCGAGGAGGTCGCGGCGACGCTGCACGGCATGCTCGAGTCCGCCGGCTCGCTCGTGCACGTCGGGGCGACGACGCACGAGGGAGACGGCAACGTGCCCCGCGGCGAGATCTCGGAGCTCATCAGCAGCTGGCTCGGGGCCCGGCGCCGCGCCGGGCAGGGCTTTCGCGATCTGCAGCCCGGCGCGGACCATCGCGTGATCTTCGACGAGGTCGGATTTCGCAACCGGCGCGAGGTCGAGGTCGAGCGCGACGAGACCTTCGAGCGGAGCGAGGACGACGTGGTCGCGTCGGTCTTCTCGCAGTCGTTCTCGGCGCCGCATCTCTTCGGCGACCGCCTCGCGGAGTTCGAGACGGAGCTGCGCGCGCTCCTGCACGGCCGCGGCCCGTTCGTCGAGCGGCCGCGGTCACTGACCGCGACGCTCTGGGACGCCTAGGGCTCGGCGATCAGGTCGTCGGGCTCGCTCAGCGCCTCGATCGCGTCCAGCGCGGCCTCGACCGAGTCCTCGGGCACGAGGACGGTCAGCGGATCGTCGGGGCCGGGCGCGTCGAGCTGCGAGTCGATCCCGGCGTTGCGGAGGATCTCCTGCAGCTCCTCCGCCTCCGAGACGTCACCCGCCACCGCCACCTGGACCATCCGGGCCATCGGCGCCGGACGATACCGGGCGCGCGCCGGCCTTGACGAGGCGAGGCTCGCCCCGCTCCGGGAAGGGGATCTCGAGGACGTCGAAGTCGCGCGGGACGACGGTCTCGGGGAAGACGGCGCGGGCCTGGTCGAGGAGCTCGCGGCCGAAGTAGCGGGTCGAGACGTGCGTGAGCGCGAGCAGCCGGACGCCGGCGAGCTTTGCGACCTCGGCTGCCTCGGCCGCGGTCGCGTGCATCGTCTCGCGCGCCCGGTCGCGCTCGTCCTCGGCGAACGTCGCCTCGTGGATCAGGACGTCGGCGGCGTACGCCGCCTGGACGACGCGCGGCGAGGGCGCGGTGTCGCCGGTCAGCGCGAGCTTCCGCCCCGGCCGCGGCGGCCCGAGCACCTCGTCGGGCGTCACAACGGTCCCGTCGGGGAGCGTCAGCGGCTCGCCGGCCTGGAGCACGCCACGCTCGCGCCCGGGGGGCACCCGGAGCGCATCGGCCGCGGCGACGTCGAAGCGGCCGGGCCGCTCGTGCTCGACGAGCACGTAGCCGAGCGCGCTCACGCCGTGCTCGACGGCGAAGGCCTCGATGTCGTAGTCGCCGCGCTCGAGCCGCTCGCCCGGCATCAGCTCGACGAGCGTCAGCGGATACGGCAGCCGTCCGAGAAACGGACGGAGCGCGGCGAACAGGTCGCGAATCCCCTTCGGGCCGTACACGGTGAGCGGCAGCTCGTCGCGGCCGCGCAGCGCGAACGTCTTCAGCATCCCCGGCAGGCCGAGGAAGTGGTCGGCGTGGAAGTGTGTGAGGAAGACCTCCTCGAGGTCGACGAGCCCGACCGACGAGCGCTGCAGCTGTCGCTGCGTTCCCTCGGCGCAGTCGAAGAGCAGCCGCTCGCCGCCGCGCCGCACGAGCAGCGCGGCCGGCGCGCGTTGCGCGGTCGGCATCGAAGCCGACGTCCCGAGGAAGACGACGTCAAGATCCACGGCGGCCCGATAGTAGGCTCTCGCGGATGCCGGACCCCACCGTGCTCGAGGTCTACCGGCGGGAAGTCACGCCCGCGCTGTACACCGAGATCCGCGAGCTCTACAAGGTGCACTCGATCGCGGAGGACGCGCGCGACCTGCCGGGGCTGATCTCGACGCTGACCCCCGACTGCGTCTATGAGCTTGTCCAGACCGGCCATCGCTGGGAGGGCCATGAGGGTGCGAAGCGTTTCTACACGCAGCTGCTCACGGCGTTCCCGGACATCCACTTCGACCTGACCGACATCGTCATCGGCCCACAGGGCGTCTGCGAGGAGGCGAACGTCTCGGCCACGCACGCCGCCGAATGGCTCGGCGCTCCGCCGACCGGCGAGCGGCTCGAGTGGCAGGTGATCATCTGGTTCCCCTGGGACCAGGAGCGGCGGCTCTTCCGCGGCGAGAAGGTCTACGTCAGCGGGATCGAGATCCCCGCGGCCGCCTAGCTGCCCGGGATCTGCAGGACCTGACCGGGCGTCAGCGTCGTCGAGCGCAGGTGGTTGCGCTGCTCGAGCTTCCAGACGCCCTCTCGGACGTCGCCCGCATACGTGCGCGTGGCGATCGACCAGAGGGTGTCGGTCGGCTTCACGACGTACGACCGCTCAGGCCCCGCCCCGTGCGAGCTGCGGGCCGCCAGGCCGACGGCGAGCGCCGCCAGCACGAGCACGATGACGAGCTTCCCGAACATGTGTTCGCACTATAGACCGAACACCTGTTCGATGTCAAGCGGGGAGCTCGACGAGCCGCGGCCGGAGGCGGCGGCCCGACACCCGGAGCAGCAGGAACGATCGGAACGGGCCGCGCCGCCGCTCGGTCGGCGAGCCCGGGTTGAGCAGCCACACGCGTCCGTGGCGCTCGACCACCGGGAGGTGGGTGTGTCCGAAGACGACCGCGTCGCAGCCCGGGAAGCGGCGCACGAGCCGCTCCTCCCGTCCCGCAGCCGGCCCGGGGATGTGCACCATCCCGATCCGCGCCTCGCCGGCCTCGACGACGAGCTCCCGCGGCAGCGCCGCGCGGAGCGCCGGCTCGTCCGCATTGCCGAGGACCGCATGCACGGGCGGCCCGAGCGCGCGCAGCTCCTCGAGCGCCGACACGGCCGAGAGATCTCCGGCGTGGAGGATCAGGTCGGCGCCGCGCAACGCGTCCACACACGCCTCGGGGAGCCGTCTGGCTCCCCGAGGAAGGTGCGTGTCAGAGACGACCGCGACGAGCAACGCGGGCTAATGCTTACGGCACGGGTGCTTCTTCGTCGAGTGCTGTCCGCGCTTGCAGAGCGGCGGCTTGCCCTTCGCCTTGCCCGTCCGCTTGGGAAGAACGCTGTTGCCGCCGGACGAGCCGCCGCCCGAGACGCTCGGCGTCCAGGTGAGGTACGAGCCCCGGCACGCACCGCGGCCGGCAGCGAAGTCCGCGGCGAGCGCCGAGTAGGCCGCCTTCGGCGTCGAGACGCCCTGACCGCCCGCCGTGAGCAGGCCCGACTGCCAGCCGCCGCCGACGTACGTGCCGTTCGCGTCCCTGCCGTCGCGCGTGCTCTCGTCGACGAGGAGGAAGAGGTTCACGGTCGCAACGGTCGGGTCGCATGCGAAGTACTTCTCGGCGACCCGCTGCAGGTACTGCGCCTGCGTCGCCTCGCTGACCGTCTTGACGTTCTCGTCGTGGATGTACTGCGGGTACACCGACGTGTCCGTCTGCCACCCGAGCTCGTCGATCACGAACTGGAGGCCGTCGGCCGTCGTCGGCTGCCCGGTCCCGTTGAA
>Ga0182008_10001841_pt1 | contig 13813 bp, 10 predicted proteins | sample Sormic07211129_1_FD_120482 | JGI IMG/M metagenome (GOLD analysis project Ga0182008, IMG submission 120482) | Rhizosphere microbial communities from Sorghum bicolor, Mead, Nebraska, USA - 072115-129_1 metaG | ecosystem: Host-associated > Plants > Roots > Rhizosphere | place: USA: Nebraska...
AAAAGCATTAATAATTTTTGTGCTGTTCTCATTTTGTGCGTTGTTGTATAAATAACCTGACATAAATATAACGATCTTGCAAACCAAATGGTGAATCATTTAACATTTTTTTACAATCAGATTGTTATATATAAAACGATTTTCAGTTGATTATGTTTTGGCGTTATATCACTCAGACTAAATATTTTACAATTGGATTAAACGGATAAATCAATAAATCGGCGGGTATTCCGATAAGATCTGTTTTACAGCCAGATTTATTCTTTTTTCTCTATTTTCATAATTATCAAAATTAAATCCCGATCCCAGCCCATGCCACATAATTGCTTTAGTTTCGGGATTTAAAAAATCAATGATGATAGTGCCCGTTTGATATTGTTCGCTGCTCTTGAGCGGTCCGAATTGCGAATCTCTCCATTGGTACGAAGATGTGGCTGCATCCCATTGATAACCGCCTCCGCTATACCCCCAATCTGCCCTTGTATTCATGCTGCTCAAAATCGCTACATTAACTAAAAAATCTGGCTGAACTGATTTAACAAAACCTTTTTTTGCCATAGCAATTTCAATTGCATTTAACATCCTGGGCTTGTCGAGATTGTTTAGTTGTAAATGTTCAATTCCTTTTTCGAAGTAAGCAAAGGATTTCAACTTGGAAAAATCGATCTTTTTGTCATAATCTGATGCTGTAAGCACCGTAATACAACTGGTAAATGCCACTGCAATAGTTAACAGCATACCCCATTTAAGTGTGTGTTTCATTTTATGTTTATTTAATAACCTATTACTAAAATATTAGTTTATTGGGTTAAAATATGTTGGCTGCAGTAAATAAATGATAAAGAATATATTACGCTTCTAGAGATTATTTTATCAATATTGATAATTGTCAGATAGCAATATCTGACAGCACAGTAAATACACATTAACATTATTCAACTTCCTCTTAATAAATTAACTTTGCAACATGTTAAAAGATGAGATTAACAAAGCGTTAGAGATATTAAGATCGGGCGGGGTGATCCTCTATCCTACCGATACCATTTGGGGGATAGGCTGCGATGCCACGAATCCGGAAGCGGTAGATAAAGTACTTAAAATAAAAAACCGCCCTGCCGAGAAGAGCTTAATCATTTTATTAGATGTAGACAGCAAACTGCAGAGTTATGTGGCCGAAATACCAGAAGTGGCCTACGATCTGATCGAATATGCAGAAAACCCACTTACCATTGTTTTTTCAGATGCCAAAAATCTGGCTCCAAATGTAATTAACGCAGATGGTAGTGTGGGCATCAGAATTGCTAAACACGATTTTTGTACACCATTAATCCAACGTTTTAGAAAACCTATCGTTTCTACCTCTGCAAATTTAAGCGGACAGCCTTCGCCGAAGTTTTTCGATGATATTGATCCCGAAATTATCAAAGCGGTTGATTATGTAGTAGATTTTGAACAGGAAAATCGAACCAGCAAAAAACCATCAACCATCATGAAACTTTCCCCAGGCGGACAGTTTGAGTTTATCCGTAGATAATTTTATTACTTTTGTAATTCTTATCGCCACCATGAGGTTCAAATGATCTGTTCCACAGTTTGCAGATGCTTTTGATCTCAGCACGATAAAACAACTAACTTCATGCAACAATATCTACAACATCCAATATTCAAAACCTTATCACAAATTGCCGATAAGAACAAAACCGAAGCATATGTAATCGGCGGATTTGTTCGCGATTTATTTTTAGATCGCCCCTCAAAAGATATTGATGTGGTTGTTGTGGGCAGCGGAATAGCCTATGCTGAAGCCGTTGGCAGAAAACTAAACACCAAGGTGGCTGTTTTTAAAAATTTCGGCACAGCAAACATCAAGTTCCAGGATCTGGAAATTGAGTTCGTGGGTGCCCGGAAAGAATCTTATCGTGCTGATTCCCGTAAACCCATCGTGGAAGATGGTACTTTAGCAGACGACCAGCTGCGCAGGGATTTCACCATCAATGCTTTAGCGATCAATTTAAATACCGATCGTTTTGGCGCATTGCTCGACCCTTTTGACGGGATTAAAGATCTCGAAAATAAGTTGATCCGTACGCCGCTTGATCCGGAAATTACCTTCTCTGATGATCCCTTACGCATGATGCGGGCCATCCGATTCGCTTCACAACTTAACTTTGAAATCGATCAGGCTGCACTTAACGCGATCAAAACACAAAAACAGCGTATCAGCATTGTATCAAAAGAAAGGATTACCGACGAGATGAATAAAATCATTCTCTCCAAAAAACCATCCATTGGTTTTAAATACCTTTTTGATACCGGATTATTGCCTATCATTTTTCCTCAAATGGCACAGCTTCATGGTGTGGAAATCATTAAGGGCAAAGGGCATAAAGACAATTTCTATCATACTTTGGAAGTATTAGACAATATTTGTGCAGATACTGATGATTTATGGTTACGTTGGGCGGCTATTTTACATGATATTGCCAAGCCTGCTACCAAACGTTTTGAAGAAGGACATGGTTGGACATTCCATGGCCATGAAGATAAAGGAGCGCGGATGGTTCCGAAAATATTTGCACAACTGAAGCTTCCTTTAAACGAAAAGATGAAATATGTGCAAAAACTGGTTCAGCTTCATTTACGTCCGATTGTGCTGGCACAGGAGACGGTTACAGATTCTGCCGTAAGGCGATTACTTTTTGATGCCGGGGAAGAAATTGAAAGCCTGATGTTGCTATGCAATGCCGATGTAACCACCAAAAACGAATACAAAAAAACAAAATACAGAAACAACTTTGAACTGGTAAAACAAAAGCTCAGGGATGTTGAAGAACGAGATAAAATCAGAAACTGGCAACCTCCAATTACCGGCAATGATATAATGGAAACTTTCGGTCTGGATGCAGGTAAAGAAGTGGGTATCATTAAAAACGCCATTCGCGAGGCCATACTGGAAGGTGAGATCACAAACGATTATCAGGAAGCGTTTGATTTTATGCTGAACCAGGCAAAACAAATGGGATTAAATCCTGTTAATAAATAATTTAATTGCCGTAACAATATGAATATGGTGCCTTTTAGGGCACATCATGTTTGTAGCAATTATAAATTAACTTTATTTTTACTGTTCCAAAATACAATAATGGCTATTTATAAATTTAGAATTACTTTTGAAGATTTTGATGATGTTGTGAGAGAGATCGACATTAAATCAAACCAAACATTTGAAGACCTCCATAAGGCTATTCACAGATCTACTGGTTATAATGCCGAGAAACCTTCTTCTTTTTATGTAAGTACCGATAATTGGCTAAAAGGTGATGAAATTGCTTATTTACCAAATGAACGTAAAAAAGACCGTGTAGTTTTAATGGAGAATTCCAAACTGAGCGGTTTTATTGAAGATCCACATCAAAAGTTTTACTATATCTATAATTTCGATCGCCCTTATGATTTCCATGTAGAACTGGTAAAAATCATATTGGATGCAGACCCTAATATCGAATATCCATTTTTAGCCAAAAGCACAGGTGAAGCGCCAAAAATAATGGAGCAAAACAGTCCACAAGCTGTTGACCCTAGAGGTGCAGCGGCGGCAGCCAGCGAATTTGATTTCTTAAACGAAATGAACTTTGTACCTGAAGATACCGACGAGTTAGAAGCCATGGGCGAAATGGGTATTAACGAAGAAGAGCGAGACGAAGATGAAGAAAATGAAGAAGACGAGTTTGGAGATGAATTTTCAGATGATGATCACTTCGAAGATGATAGCCAAAAAGACGATTATTAATTAGCAACAAAATAATAAATGCAAAAAGCTGCCAAATATTTAAATTTGGCAGCTTTTATTTTATACAAACCCTCATGCCGGAAGCAAAAACCCTAATATCCATTGTTGGCCCTACTGCCATAGGTAAAACAGCCTTAGCCATTCAACTGGCGCAACATTTCGGCACAGAAATTATCTCTGCAGATTCACGCCAGTTTTTTAAGGAAATGGCAATAGGCACTGCAAAACCCAATGCAATGGAATTAGCAGCAGCTAAACACCATTTTATCGATTCACATTCGGTAACGCAACTGTTTAGTACAGGCGATTTTGAGGTTCAAGGTTTAAAGAAATTGGAAGAAATTTTCCAAAACCACAATCTTGCCATTATGGTAGGAGGTTCTGGATTATATGTAAATGCGTTAATAAATGGTTTAGATGAAATGCCTGAAATCGATTTATCAATCAGGGAAAAATTAAATAAACAATTTGAAGAAGAAGGTTTGGCGGCCATCCAAAATCAACTGGCCGAATTAGACCCGGCATATTTTGCAAAAGTAGACCAACAAAATCCACAAAGAATGATCAGGGGTTTGGAGGTGTATTTATCAACAGGTCAAAAACTTTCGTCAATGCTTTCGGCAACCAAAAAGGAAAGACCGTTTAATATCATCAAAATTGGGTTAAATACCGATCGGGCCGTTCTTTATGATCGGATTAACAGCAGAGTTGATCAAATGATGGCGGATGGCTTAGTAGATGAAGTTAAATCACTTATCCCATTTAGAAAATATAATGCGCTAAATACGGTAGGTTATAGTGAGCTTTTCGATTACCTGGACGGAAAATCAACTCTTGCAGATGCCCTTGCCGCAATCAAACAGAACACCCGCCGTTTTGCCAAGCGTCAGCTCACCTGGTTTAGGAGAGATGAGGAAATCATTTGGTTTGAACCAGAACAAGGTGCAGAAGTAATCAGTTTTGTAGAAAACCGACTTAACAGTAAATAAAAAATACGTTCTGAAACTTCAGAACGTATTTCTTGGTATAAACTTGAGCGCTTTGCTTAAGAGGCCCGTCACCCTGAATTTATTTCAGGGTCTATCATGTAGGGAAGATGTTGAAATAGATCCGATAGCTATCTAATCAGCATGACGAATCGATCTTGATCAGACGCCTCTTAGAACATTATTTTCCCAAATAATGATCAAAGTCAGGTTATAAATTCTTATTTCTGATCTGGAAATTTCACTCCTCTATATTTTGTGGCATCAATAGTTGGAATAGTAGAACCATATTTTGCGTTAATGGCATCAATAAATACATTGGCAATTACCGCGTTTCCTCTTGGCGTTAAATGAATACCGTCTAAAGAGAAGGCTCCGCCAGAAATAAATGCGGCATTGATGCCAATACCTTGTACCATTATGCCAGCTTTTACCTGATTAAAATAAGCATAGGTATCTGCTATTGCTAAACCTTTACTGGTGGCAATAGATTTAATGCTGCTGTTATAACTATTTACGTAATCTTTAACCTTAATTACCTCATCTTTATCCAGTACCCAGTTATTTGCAATTGGATTCAACGGATGTAAACCGTAAGGAATAGTACCCTGACCAAATAAACCAGCCGATTGAAAAGGTAGACGGATTAAATCCTCATCAGTGGCCACCCTCACCGTACCTGTACCTGTTTGAATAAATACTGCCTGAGCAGCAGGATTAGCAGCTTTTGCAGCAGCAAGTAACAGCGAAGGCTTAACGGTATTGAAATAAGGTATAGCTGTTACATCAGGTATAGTGGCTACAATGCCTTTCTGGCCACCAGCGGTTAAGGCATTTAACAAATTAGCATATAATGAAGAAAAGGTTACCTTATCTGTTAATACTGTAGTGGGATCGCCGGTAACGGTTACTGCACCATTCAAAGCATAACCCAATACATCGTTATTGCCCAGCCAGATGGAGAAAAAGGTATGGTTTCTTCCCTGGATATATTGAAAATAATTGGTTTTGCCTACTTGCGCATCAGTTAATAAACGCTCGAAGAAAGGATTAGCCGCACTAAAAGTAAGTGTTGGATCGAAAGATAAATCGACACGCATACCAGGGATCCCTAAGTTTTGAATTTCTCCGTTGTATTTATCCAAGTGTTTTGCGGCATCCCTTACTGCCAGCTTCTCTGTTACAGGAGTTAAAGTTGGTGTGCCATTTACCAAAGCTGTTAAAGCAAGATAACCTGAGCCATTTGAACGGTCTTCTGCAAAGAATGGAGAAGTAAAAGCTCCACCTCCTACCGAAGTCATCTTCGCTGCAATTAAATTTGGATATGCCACTTTCTGGCCTTCTAAATATAATCCGCCATCAGCATAACCTGAAGTTAATGAATTACCTACAGCAATATACTTGCTGAAATTCGCTTGTCCTGCCGAGGTACCTGCGGGAGTTTCAATTTCTGGTTTGCAGGCCGCGGTAAAAAGAATGGCAGCAGCAACGAAACTATTTAATATATATTTTTTCATTTGTAAGTTCTCCTACCATTTATAAGTTAATGAAATACCTGGTGCATAAACCAAAGTTTTAAAAGTACCATCCAGTCCGGTTTCTATATTCTTCTGTTTGCGCGATTTAACATCCTCAAAAAAGAATGATGCATTTACTTCGAAATGACGGGTAGGCGTGTAACCTAAGCCGGCACTTAAAATGTAACGATCAGCATCTGGAGCCTCTGGAGTCACATATCCATCCTGTACAGGTGAAAGTGCATAACCCACACCAGCTCTCAAAGCTAATTTTTCTGAAGCCTGGTGATTAATACCCAATTTAAAGGATGAACCATCCCGATAATTACGAGCCGATTTTGTATCGGCCAGGGCAGGCGTATTGGTGGCATAATCAAATGATAAATCCTGATAAATATGCCACTGTACCCAGCTCGCATCAAATGCTAATGTGGTGCTTTGAGATAACGGAATGCCTATACCTAAGCTTGTGGTAGCAGGTAAAGGTAATTCTGCATTGAAGGTGTTTCCCGCCGGAAATGAAGACCTTAATGAACTTGGCACATCGAACTCCGCAGTACCATTATCCAATTTGGTAACTACTTTCGATTTATGAACTAGCGCAAATGAAATATTGCTCAAAGTTTTAATATATAAACCTGCATTCCAGCCATAACCTTTTCCGGTTCCTTCTAAGGTGGCATGGCCAGACCGGCCATCAGGAAAATTAACAGGTAAGGCCCGCTGAAGATTGACATCGCCATGGTTGTACACAAAACCGGCACCAATACCAATACGATCGGTAATCTTTATACTTAAAGTGGGCTGGAAATAAATAGCTTTTAAATTTAATGAGGTTAGTGCATATCTACCAGACCAGTCATTTCCCCAGTCAACCAAACCGCCGAATGGCGTATAAACCCCTAATCCGAGTTTCCATTTATTTGATTTCGGCCCCCAAACAGCGTAAAACTCGAATGGAGGAGCGATTTTATCCTTCACATTCTCTGTAACATTAGAACCTGATTGCTTAAAGGCAGATTTAAATAATAATGGGTTTACTCCTGCTGAAACTGAGTTTTTCTCTAAGAAAGTTACTGCCCCTGGATTATAAAATACAGAAGCTTCATCTAAAGCCAGTGCTGAACCCGCACCTGCCATACCAATTTGTTTCTGACCTTGTAAATTAACCTGGAAACCCTGCCCCAAAACCCAAAGTGGGGCAGAAAGTAATGCGCTCAATAAAATTTTTTTCATTTATAAATGGTTATATACAAATATATACTATGCTAACATAGTAAGCAAATATTTGTGTGTAAGAATTTTATGTGTTTTAAGCCTGGGCAGTCGGTCCACCAAAACCCATTGGAAAAGGCGGTTCTTCCTGAGTTTTAATGCGCCCATTTATGCCTTCGAATTTTTGTATATTATCTTCTAAGGCTGATAACAGACGTTTTGCGTGCTCCGGAGTTAAAATAATTCTCGACTTTACCTTTGCTTTCGGAATACCCGGCATTACGCGGATAAAGTCCAATACAAATTCCGTATTGGAATGAGTAATAATGGCCAGGTTAGAAAAAATACCTTCAGCAATTTCTTCTGATAGCTCTATATTTAGTTGGTTTTCGTTTTGTTGTTCTTCCATAATGGTTCAAAAATAAAAAATTCCGCTACTTAATGGCGGAATTTAGCATATAATATTAGAACTTATTTAAATAACCTATTTAATCATAAAATTAACAATTCCTATCACCGAGCCAATAATAGCCAAAAATTGAATTAAGCCTACTACGCATATTGTTTTTTGCATGTTGAATATGTCTGATTTCGTAGCCAAGATCTCGCGTTTATTATCAAATTCAGATTTAACCTCTGCTTTTACAAAAGAAACCAACTGTTCTGCTTCCTGTTCGCCAAGCTTAGCTTTTAAAATCTGAAAAAGTTGAATTTCTGTAACACTCACGGCTTATTTTTAATTTATTAAAGTTACAAAATCTATTCCAAACAAAAAACTCCCTCAATATTGAGGGAGTTTAAAACAAATATCAAAAAGATTAAGCTTCTACTTCTTCTTGTTTCGAAGCTAATAATTTATCGTATTCTTCCTGAGAACCTACAATGATACGTTCGTAACCACGTACACCAGTACCTGAAGGGATTAAGTGACCAACGATCACATTTTCTTTCAAGCCTAACATATTATCGCGTTTACCTGCAATTGCGGCCTCATTTAATACTTTCGTAGTTTCCTGGAACGAAGCCGCAGAAATGAACGATTTAGTACCTAATGATGCACGGGTAATACCCTGTAAGATTGAGCTGGCAGTTGCCGGTCTCGCATCTCTAACCGTAATCTGTTTTAAATCTTTACGTTTTAATTGAGAGTTTTCGTCTCTTAACTTACGTAATGATACAATCTGACCTGGTTTAAATTCAGTCGAATCTCCTGCATCTTCAACAACTTTCTTGTCGTACATGGCATCGTTTTCTTCTGAGAAATCCCAACGGTCTACTGCATTGTTTTCTAAGAAAATAGTATCTCCAGGATCTTCGATGTGAACTTTCTGCATCATCTGGTGAACAATTACCTCGAAGTGTTTATCGTTAATTTTCACACCTTGTAAACGGTAAACCTCTTGAATACCATTCACCAAGTATTCCTGAACTGCTGCAGGTCCTTTAATTGATAAGATATCAGCTGGAGAAATTGAACCATCAGATAATGGCATACCTGCTTTCACAAAGTCGTTATCCTGTACAAGGATGTGTTTCGACAACGGAACAAGGTATTTTTTAACTTCACCATCTTTCGATTCGATTGTGATCTCACGGTTACCACGTTTAACGCCACCTAAAGTTACCACACCATCAATTTCAGTTACTACAGCTGGATTAGATGGGTTACGTGCTTCAAATAATTCCGTTACACGAGGTAAACCACCCGTAATATCTCGGGTTTTACCAGTTGCGCGTGGGATTTTAGCGATAATCTGACCAGTTTGGATGGTTTCACCTTCATCAACTGAAACGTGGGCTCCTACCGGAATGTTGTAACCTTTGATCATTTCGCCTTTTTTATCAACGATCTGAACAGATGGGTTTTTAGTTTTATCACGCGTATCGATAATCACTTTTTCACGGTGACCAGTCTGCTCATCTGATTCCTCACGGAAGGTAACACCTTCAATAATGGCATCAAATTGTGCTTTACCGGCAAATTCTGAAAGAATTACCGCATTATACGGATCCCACGAACAGATTTTATCTCCTTTGGTTACTTTATCTCCTTCTTTAACAAATAAGAACGCACCGTAAGGAATGTTGTTGGTTACGATAACTCTACCGCTTCCTGGCTCAACAATTCTAAACTCACCTGAACGGCCTAATACAACCTGTACTGTACCATCTTCGGTTTGTGTATCTACTGTACGGATATTTTCGAACTCAATAACACCATCAAACTTAGCTACGATGTTTGATTCTGCAGCAATGTTTGATGCAGTACCACCCACGTGGAAAGTACGAAGTGTTAACTGTGTACCCGGCTCACCGATTGATTGTGCTGCAATTACACCAACTGCCTCACCTCTTTGAACACGTTTACCAGACGCTAAGTTACGGCCATAACATAATGCACAAACACCACGTTTAGACTCGCAGGTTAATACTGAACGGATCTCGATACCTTCTAGTGGTGATTCTTCGATCAGTTTAGCTACATCCTCGTTAATATCTTCGCCCGCACCTACCAATAATGTATTATCCAATGGATTATATACATCATGTAATGAAGTACGACCTAAAATTCTATCGTATAATGGTTCTACGATATCTTCGTTATCTTTTAACGCAGTGGTATACATACCTCTTAAGGTACCACAATCGTTATCATTAACAATCATATCCTGAGCCACATCATGTAAACGACGGGTTAAGTAACCCGCATCCGCCGTTTTTAACGCCGTATCCGCCAAACCTTTACGGGCACCGTGAGTAGAGATAAAATACTCTAATACCGATAAACCTTCTTTAAAGTTTGATAAGATCGGGTTTTCGATGATATCACCACCTGAACCTGATTTTTGAGGTTTTGCCATCAAACCACGCATTCCGCAAAGCTGACGAATCTGCTCCTTAGATCCACGTGCACCAGAATCAAGCATCATGTAAACCGAGTTAAAACCTTGGTTATCTGATGATAACTGAGTCATAACGAAAGTAGTTAACCTGTTGTTGATACGGGTCCAGATATCGATAATCTGGTTGTAACGCTCGTTGTTGGTAATGAAACCCATGTTATAGTTGTTTCTTACCTCTTCAACTTCAGCTGCTGCCTGTTCTAGTAAAGTATGTTTCTCTACCGGAATGTTTACGTCTTGTAAGTTGAACGATAAACCTCCCTGGAATGCCATTTTGAAACCTAATTCTTTGATATCATCCAAGAATTGAGAAGCGCGGGCCATACCAGTCATTTTCACTACTTCACCAATAATATCCCTTAAGGATTTTTTGGTTAATAATTCATTGATATAACCAACTTCTTCCGGAACCATTTGGTTGAACAATACTCTACCTACAGTGGTTTCAGTTAATTTATTCACGATAGAACCATCGGCTTGTTTAACATTCACCCTTACTTTGATAAATGCATGCAAGTCTAATTCTTTCTCGTTATAAGCAATAATAACCTCTTCTGGAGAATAGAATGCAGAATCCTGTCCTTTAACCACTCTGGTTTCATCTGTTCTACGGCCTTTAGTAATATAATAAAGACCCAAAACCATATCCTGTGACGGTACTGTAATCGGCGTACCGTTTGCAGGGTTTAAGATGTTGTGTGCAGCCAACATTAACACCTGGGCTTCCAAAATTGCGGCATTACCTAATGGTAAGTGCACAGCCATCTGGTCACCATCAAAATCGGCGTTGAATGCGGTACAAACTAACGGGTGTAACTGAATTGCTTTTCCTTCAATTAATTTTGGCTGGAAAGCCTGAATACCTAGTCTGTGTAACGTAGGTGCACGGTTTAATAATACCGGATGACCTTTTAATACATTTTCTAAAATATCCCAAACCAACGGATCTTTTCTATCAACAATTTTCTTGGCAGATTTAACTGTTTTTACCACACCACGTTCAATCATCTTACGGATAATGAATGGTTTGTAAAGCTCAGCAGCCATATCTTTAGGAATACCGCACTCATGTAATTTAAGGCTAGGCCCTACAACAATTACCGAACGGGCTGAATAATCCACACGTTTACCTAATAAGTTCTGACGGAAACGACCTTGTTTACCTTTCAGGATATCTGAAAGTGATTTTAAAGCACGGTTACCTTCAGTTTTTACCGCGTTAACTTTACGTGAGTTATCGAATAACGAATCTACAGCTTCCTGCAACATACGTTTTTCGTTACGTAAAATTACCTCTGGCGCTTTAATCTCGATCAAACGTTTTAAACGGTTGTTACGGATAATTACACGACGGTATAAATCATTTAAATCTGAAGTAGCGAAACGACCACCTTCTAATGGAACCAACGGACGTAATTCTGGCGGAATAACCGGAACGATTTTAACAATCATCCACTCTGGGCGATTCTCGATACGTGTATTGGCGCCACGGAAAGCTTCCACAACCTGAAGACGTTTTAAAGCCTCATTTTTACGTTGTTGAGAGGTTTCGTTAGCAGCCTGGTGACGTAAGTCGTAAGATAGAGTATCTAAATCAATACGTTTTAATAAATCTTCTAACGCTTCAGCACCCATTTTGGCGATGAATTTATTAGGATCTTTATCGTCTAGGTATTGGTTTTCTTTAGGTAATTTATCTAAGATATCTAAATATTCTTCTTCAGTTAAGAAGTCCATATAGTTGATACCTTCTTCAGCCATTAAGCCTGATTGGATCACTACGTAACGCTCGTAATAGATAATTAAATCTAATTTTTTAGTAGGTAAACCTAATAAATAACCGATTTTGTTTGGTAATGAACGGAAATACCAGATGTGCGCAACAGGAACCACCAAAGCGATGTGTCCCATACGCTCACGACGTACTTTCTTTTCTGTTACTTCAACACCACAACGATCGCAAACAATACCCTTGTAACGGATACGTTTGTATTTACCGCAATGACATTCGTAATCTTTTACCGGACCAAAAATACGCTCACAGAACAAACCATCACGCTCGGGTTTGTAAGTACGGTAGTTAATGGTTTCTGGTTTCAACACCTCACCGCTTGAACGTTCCAAAATAATTTCCGGAGACGATAAGCTAATCGTGATGGATGTGAAATTGCTTTTTAATTTATTATCCTTTTTGTAAGACATACTTATGTAAGGTTAAAGGCGAAAGGCGGAAGGCGGAAGGTGGAGGGCGTTTGAACCCTCAACCTTCTACCTTTTAACCCTCTACCTTAATTAATCTAATGTAATATCTAAACCTAATCCACGTAACTCATGTACCAATACGTTAAACGATTCTGGCACACCTGGCGTTGGTAGGTTTTCACCTTTAACAATGGCTTCGTAAGTTTTGGCTCTTCCGATTACATCATCCGACTTAACGGTTAAGATCTCCTGAAGAATATTAGCTGCACCGAATGCCTCTAATGCCCAAACCTCCATCTCACCAAAACGCTGACCACCGAACTGGGCTTTACCACCCAATGGTTGTTGTGTAATCAATGAGTATGGTCCGATTGAACGAGCGTGCATCTTATCATCAACCATGTGTCCTAATTTCAACATGTAGATAATACCTACAGTTGTTGGTTGATCAAATTTCTCACCCGTTAAACCGTTATGTAAGTAAGTTCTACCCGACGCAGGTACACCAGCCTTAGCGATCCACTCTTCTACCTCGTCATGTTTAGCACCGTCAAAGATTGGAGTTGCAAATTTAACACCCAATTCTTTACCGGCCCATGCCAATACAGTTTCATAGATCTGGCCCAAGTTCATACGTGAAGGTACACCCAGTGGGTTCAACACGATATCAACAGGAGTTCCATCTTCAAGGAATGGCATATCTTCATCACGAACGATACGGGCTACAATACCCTTATTACCGTGACGACCAGCCATCTTATCACCTACTTTTAACTTACGTTTTTTAGCTACATAAACTTTAGCCATTTGTACAATACCTGATGGCAATTCATCACCAACACTGATGGCGAATTTATCACGTTTGTAAGCACCTAGCTCTTCGTTTACACGAATACCATAGTTATGAAGCAATAACTTGATCTGATCATTTTTGTCCTCATCAGTAGTCCATTTGTATGGATTGATGTGCGCATATTCTAGATCCGTCAAACTTTTCTGAGTAAACTTAGCACCTTTAGGGAACAACAATTCTTTATAAACGTTGAATACACCTTGAGATGTTTTACCATTCACAATTTGGAATAGTTTATCTACCAATTCATTTTTCAGATTTAAAACAGCAAGATCATATCTCTTGTCTAATTTCTCTATTGCCGATTTCTCTTCAGCTTTAGTAGTTTTCTTAGCTCTTGAGAATAA
>Ga0182008_10001843_pt1 | contig 13803 bp, 9 predicted proteins | sample Sormic07211129_1_FD_120482 | JGI IMG/M metagenome (GOLD analysis project Ga0182008, IMG submission 120482) | Rhizosphere microbial communities from Sorghum bicolor, Mead, Nebraska, USA - 072115-129_1 metaG | ecosystem: Host-associated > Plants > Roots > Rhizosphere | place: USA: Nebraska...
CAACTGATGGAGGACCTCCAGCTGCATTCGGTCTGCGCCGAGGCCCATTGTCCCAACATAGGCGAGTGCTGGGAGCACGGTACCGCCACATTCATGATTCTGGGCGACGTCTGCACGCGGAACTGCGCGTACTGCGCCGTCGCGCACGGAAGGCCTCCCTCGTACGACATCGAGGAGCCCGCCCGTGTCGGCGCGGCCATCGCCGAGCTGAGGCTGCAACACGCGGTGATAACGTCGGTCAATCGCGACGATCTTCCCGACTTCGGCGCTTACATATTCGCCGAGACCATCCGCCAGATCCACGCACAGCTTCCGGATTGCTCGGTCGAGGTGCTCGTACCCGACTTCCAGGGACGCGAGCAGTCGATTCGCACGGTTCTCGAAGCCGAGCCGGAGATCTACAACCACAACACCGAAACGGTGCCGCGCCTCTTCAAGCGTTGCCGTCCCGGCGGTCGCTACGAGCGCGTGCTCGAGATCTTTCGCATGTCGAAGCGGATAGCACCAGAAATTCCTACCAAGACGGGACTCATCCTCGGCATGGGCGAGACCATCCCGGAGGTACTACAGACGATGCGCGAGCTTCGCGACGTGGACGTCGACATTCTCACGCTCGGGCAATATCTCCGCCCCTCGGCGAATCACCACCCGCTCGACCGGTACTACACCCCGGAGGAGTTCGCACAGCTCCGAGAAGCCGGTCGCGAGATGGGTTATCGCCACGTCGAATCGGGACCGCTCGTTCGCTCGAGCTATCATGCCTGGGAGCAAGTCCAGGCGGCGGGCGTCTGATGGCGCGTCCCCGCGCATCAGCTCCCGCCTCCCCGCCCGCCACGTCAGAGGGTTCGGTGTCCAGGCCCAAGCCGGAAGGTTCCGACGATCCAGCACTCCGACTCTCGCTCCTGCGCGAGATGCTGCTCATGCGGCGATTCGAGGAGCGAACGGCGGAGGCGTACGCGATGGGAAAGATCGGCGGGTTCTGCCACCTCTACATCGGACAGGAAGCGGTGGGCGCCGGCGCGATCTCGGTTTTGCGGCCGGATGACTACGTGATCACCAGCTATCGCGATCACGGACAGGCGCTCGCGCGCGGAATCTCGCCGCGCGCGATCATGTCCGAGCTGTTCGGGAGAATTGACGGCGTCTCTAAGGGGAAAGGCGGCTCGATGCACCTCTTCGACCGCAACACGAATTTCCTCGGCGGACACGGCATCGTCGCGGCTCACATTCCGATCGCTACAGGCGTGGGCTTCGCGATCAAGTATCGGGGCGGCGATCAGGTGTGCCTGTGCTTCTTCGGCGAGGCGGCCGTGAACAACGGCGCGTTTCACGAAGCGCTCAACATGGCCGCGCTCTGGCAGCTGCCGGTGATCTATCTCGTCGAGAACAATCGCTACGGTATGGGGACGGCGCTCGAGCGCGCATCCTCGGTGAACGACATCGCGGAGCGTGCCTGCTCGTACGACATGCCCAACGAGGTGGTGGATGGACAGGACGTGATCGCCGTGCGCGAGGCCACGATGCGCGCCATCGCGCGCGCGCGTGGCGAGAACACGCCCACCTTGATCGAGGTCCGCACGTATCGCTTCATGGGTCACTCGATGTCCGATGCGGTGAGCGGCACCTATCGCAGCAAGGAGGAGCTCGACGAGTACATGAAGCGTGATCCGATCACCGTGCTCCGCGCACAGATGGAGCAGCGCGGCGAATGGTCCGACGAGAAGATGGCGGCGATCGACGCCGAGGTGCGCGCGATCGTCGAGGACGCGTGGAACTTCGCCGACGAGAGCCCGGAGCCGCCGCTCGAGGCGCTCACGGAAGACGTCTACGTCGACACCACGAGCGATACCGCCACCGGAACCGCCGCGGGAGACCGCTGAGATGCCGGTCATTACGTATCGCGACGCTCTGAATCAGGCGCTCCGCGAGGAGATGCAGCGCGACGACCGCGTGTTCATCATGGGCGAGGAAGTCGGGATCTATCAGGGCGCCTACAAGGTCTCGAAGGGCTTGCTGCAGGAGTTCGGCGAGATGCGAGTCGTCGACACGCCGATCACGGAGCTCGGATTCGCAGGCGTCGGCGTGGGAGCCGCGATGGTGGGGTTGCGCCCGGTGATCGAGTTCATGACCTGGAACTTCGCACTGCTCGCGCTCGACCAGGTGGTGAACGCCGCGGCGAAGATGCTCTCGATGTCGGGCGGGCAGTACAACATCCCAATGGTGTTTCGCGGGCCGAACGGCGCCGCGCTGCAGCTCTCCGCGCAACACTCGCAGGCGTGGGAATCGTGGCTGTCGCACATTCCCGGTCTCAAGGTCGTCGCACCCGGAACGCCGTACGATGCGAAGGGGCTGCTCAAGAGCGCGATCCGCGATGACAATCCGGTGCTGGTGCTCGAAGGCGAGATGCTCTACAACGCCAAAGGTGAAGTCCCGGACGGCGACTACACCATCCCGCTCGGCAAGGCGCAGGTGAAACGAGAGGGCGATCACGTTTCGATCATCTCGTACGGCAAGATGATCAACGTCGCGAATCAGGCCGCAGACCTGCTCGCCAAGGACGGCATTCGCGCCGAGGTCGTGGATCTGCTCACGCTGCGCCCGCTCGATAGTGAGACGGTCTGCACGAGCGTGCGGAAGACGAATCGCGCGGTAGTGGTGGAGGAAGGATGGGAGATGTGCGGCATCGGCGCGCAGATCGCGGATTACATACAGCGCGACTGCTTCGACGATCTCGATGCGCCCGTGCTGCGCGTGCATCAGGCAGATGCACCCATGCCGTACGCGAAGAATCTGGAGCGTGCGGCGAAGCCCGATGCGCAGAAGACCGTTGCCGCAGTGCGGCAAGTGCTCTATCTCGACTAGCCGCGTGAGATCGACTCGGAGGATGTGATGGCGACGAAGGTGACGATGGAGGCGCTCTCTCCCACCATGGAGGAAGGACGCCTCGTCAAATGGCTGAAGAACGAGGGCGACCCGGTCGCGAAGGGCGATGTCCTGGCCGAGGTGGAGACCGACAAGGCGGTGATGGAGCTGACCGCGCGCGGCGAGGGGGTGCTACGCGCACGGCTCGTCGCGGAGGGCGACACACGTCCCGTGGGCGAGCTGCTGGCGGTGATCGGCGCGCCGGATGAGAACATCGACGCGTTGATCAAGAAGGCACCGGCCGAGGCGGTGACGCCATCCGAGCCGTCTTCCCCGCCCACGGAGGTGCCGGCCGCGTCGCGGCGCGTGGAGGCGGCACCTGCGGTCACGATGGCATCCTCATCGGCCGCATCACCGCCGGCGGCTCCCGCACCGCCGGCACGGCCCGCACCTGCGCCACCGCCAGTACCTGTCGCGCCAGCCGCACCAGTGGCTCCGCCGGCTGCGACAGCCTCCGGAAATGGTGGCGGGCGAGCGCGCTCATCTCCGCTCGCGCGTCGGCTCGCGAGCGAGCGCGGACTCGACCTCGGTCAGCTGCACGGCAGCGGACCCGGTGGCCGCGTCATCCGTCGCGACATCGAGTCCGCCGTTGCAGCCGCGCAGGCGCCTGCCGCATCCGCGGCGGCGCCCTCGCGCACCGCGCCCCCGGCGCCTCGTACCAGCGCGCCGGGCGACTTCGAGGACATTCCGCTCACGCAGATCCGCAAGACGATCGCGCGCCGCCTCGCCGAATCGATCGGACCCGTCCCGACCTTCTATCTCACGGCGGACTTCGATCTCACGAGTGTTCGCGAGCTGCGCACGCGCATGATTGCGCTCGGCGACGAGTACAAGGTCTCGTACAACGACATCCTGCTCAAGGCGATCGCCACGGCGCTCAGCCAGCATCCCGAGGTGAACGCGCACTGGCTCGGCGACAGCATGCGTCGCCATCACCGCGTGCATCTCGGAATGGCCGTCGCCGTTGAGGATGGGCTGATCACGCCGATCATCGCCGATGCCGATCGCAAGCGCATCAGCGAGATCGCGCGCGAGTCCCGCGAGCTCGCGAAGCGTGCGCGCGAGCGCAAGCTCGCGCCGGAGGAGTACACGGGTGCGACCGCGACAGTCTCGAATCTCGGCATGTTCGGGATCGACGAGTTCACCGCGATCATCAATCCGCCGGAGGTCGCGATCTTCGCCGTGGGTGCCGTGGCCGACGTGCCCGTGGTGGTCGACGGCGCGCTCGCCGTACGCACGCGCGTGCGCATCACGATGAGCTGCGACCATCGCGCGGTGGATGGCGCCACCGGTGCGCGCTTCATGCAGACGCTGCGCCGCCTGATCGAAAATCCACTCATGCTCGTGTTCTAGACACGTGCCCTTCCCCACTACAGGATCGGACTGACACATGGCTTCCTTCGACGTGATCTTTCTCGGCGGCGGACCCGCCGGCTACGTGGGCGCCATTCGCGCCGCGCAGCTCGGCCTCACGGTTGGCGTCATCGAGCGCGAAGGGCTGGGCGGCACCTGCGTGCTGTGGGGATGCATTCCCGCGAAGGCACTCCTCGAATCCGCGGCGGTGGCGCACCGCGCACGCGAGGCGAAGACGTTCGGCGTGAACGTCGGCGAGATCACGACCGATTACGGCGTTGCGATGAAGCGCTCGCGCGCCGTGAGCACGCAGAACTCCAAGGGCGTCGAGTTCCTGTTCAAGAAGAGCAAGATTACGTGGATCAAGGGGACGGGCACGCTCACGGGGAAGAAGACGATCTCGGTGACGGACGAGAAGGGCGCAGCAACGACGCACGACGCGAAGAAGGGGATCGTCATCTGCACGGGATCACGCGTGAAGGGGATTCCGGCGATCGGGCTCACTCTCGACAAGACGAACATTCTCTCGTCCGACGAGGTGCTCATCGCCGAGAAGGCGCCCGCGACAATGGCGATCGTGGGAGCGGGTGCGGTCGGCTGCGAATTCGCGGATGTATTTCACGAGTTCGGCACGAAGGTCACGCTGCTCGAGGCGCTTCCGACGATTCTGCCGCTCGAGGATGCCGATGTCGCGGCCGAGCTCACGAAGAGCTTCAAGAAGCGCGGGATCGATGTCGTGACGGGTGCGAAGATCACGGCCGCGAAGGTCGGAAAGGGCTCGGTGACGATCAGCCTCGCGGGGCCGGAGAAGAAGGAGCTCACCGTCGAGAAGGTGCTGGTGGCGGCCGGGCGCGCCCCCGTGATCGATGGCATCGGACTCGAGTCGCAGGGGGTGAAGCTCACCGATCGTGGCTTCATCCAGATCGATGATCAGATGCGCACGAGCGCCGAGGGCATCTACGCGATCGGGGATGTCGCAGGGCCACCGATGCTCGCCCACAAGGGCGAGCGCGAGGGTGTGGTGGTCGCAGAGGTGATCGCCGGAAAGAACGAGCATCGCGTGAACTACGGAAACATCCCGAACGCCACCTACTGCCACCCCGAAGTGGCATCCGTCGGCCTGACCGAGCAGCAGGTAAAGGAGAAGAAGCTCGATTACAAGGTGGGTCGTTACAACTTCTCCGCGAGCGGGCGCGCGCGCACGTCGGGAGAGACAGAGGGATTCGTGAAGGTCATTCGCGATACGAAGTACGGAGAGATTCTCGGGGCGCACATCATCGGCGCGCACGCGACTGAGTTGATCCACGAGATCGTGGTCGCGCGCGAAAACGAGTTCACGGTCGAGGAGATCAATCTCGCGATCCACGCGCACCCGACGCTCTCCGAGGCGATCGCGGAGGCGACGCTGGACTCGATGGGGCGCGCATTGAATGCGTGACGCAACGCTCGCGATGGAATCACGCGACATATCGCGGGACTCATCCGAGCCGCTGCGTTCCCTGCAGGTGGTGTCGCTCGGTCTCGTTCCCTACGCGCGCGCGCTCGAGCTCCAGCGCTCCGTGGCACGCGCGCGCATCACCGGCGCGCTCGCTCAGGATGTGCTCCTTCTCCTCGAGCATCCGCCCGTCATCACCCTCGGTCGCAGCTCGAAGTCCGAGCATCTCATCGCAACCCAGGCGATGCTCGCCGATCGCGGCGTCGAGCTCTTCGAGGCCGAGCGCGGCGGCGACGTCACCTTTCATGGGCCGGGGCAGCTCGTGGGCTACCCGATCGTGAATCTGCGGGGCCACCGCCAGGACCTGCACTGGTATCTCCGTCAGGTGGAGGCGGTGCTCATTCAGGCGCTGCAGGAGATCGGAATCCCCGCGGAGCGCAGCGAAGGGCGCACGGGCGTTTGGACGGATGGGCGCAAGATCGCCTCGATAGGCGTGCACGCGCGCGATTGGGTCACGTGGCACGGCTTCGCGCTCAACGTGTCGACCGACCTTTCTTATTTCGATCTCATCGTTCCCTGCGGTCTGTCGGGCGTCACGATGACGTCGATCGCGCGCGAGCTCGGGCCGGATGCACCGGATCTTCCGGAGGTAGCGCGCGTCGTCGCGGCATCGTTTGGCGAGATCTTCTCGCTCGAGCCCTCGACGCTCGAGGCCGGTGCCCTCGAGGCTATGCTGCCAGCCTCGTAGACTCGCTCGGTCGTCCGAGCGCCGCGACCCGCAGAACATGCGTCGCGACCACAAAGCGCGCGGTATATATTTCGGGTCCTGTTCTCCCCCTCCACTCGCGACCCGAGCTCGAACATGCTGACTGCCATCACGCGCGGCGTGAGCGCATCGCTCGCGACGGGCGAGCTCACATTTCGCGATCGCGTTCCGATCGACCTCTCGCTCGCCCAACGTCAGCACGAGGAGTACGAGCGCACGCTCACACGGCTCGGTGTGCGCATCGACCGTCTGCCCGCGGAAGACGCCTTGCCGGATGCGGTGTTCGTGGAGGACGTGGGGATGATGCTCGATGAGATCGCGATCGTGACCGCGCCCGGCGCGGTCTCGCGACGTGGCGAGACCGAGAGCATGGCGCACGCGCTTGGCCGGTATCGCCCCGTGAAGCGACTCTCCGCTCCCGCAACGCTCGACGGTGGCGATGTGGTGCGAGTCGACCGCACGCTCTACGTGGGGCTCTCGAGCCGGACCAATGAGGCCGGCATCGATCAGCTCGGCGCGCTCGTGTCACCGCTCGGTTACACCGTGCGTGCGGTGCCGGTGAAAGGCGCGCTGCATCTCAAGACCGCGTGCACGTACGCCGGTCGTGGCGTTCTGCTCGCCAACCCGGAGTGGGCCACCATGCGCACATTCGGTGACCTCGATGTGCTCGCGGTGGACGAATCCGAGCCGTGGGGTGGGAGCGTGCTCGCGATAGGCGATACGCTCGTGATGGCCGCGTCGTTTCCGCGCACGCGCGCCAGGCTCGAGGCGCGCGGCTTCACCGTGGCGCCCGTGGATCTGTCCGAGCTGCAGAAGGCCGAGGGCGGACCGACGTGCCTGAGCATCGTCTTCGACGCGCCAGATGCCTGACGCGATCGACTTCGCGGCGGAGCTGAATCCGCAGCAGCACGCGGCCGCGACCTTCGGAGATGGTCCGCTGCTCGTCGTCGCCGGTGCGGGCACGGGGAAGACGCGCGCGCTCGTCTACCGCGTGGCGCACCTGCTTGGGCGCGGCGTGCCGCCGCACCGAATCCTGCTGCTCACGTTCACGCGCCGCGCGGCGCAGGAGATGCTCGGGCGCGTCGCCCGTCTGGCCGGGGGCGCGAGCGCGCGCGTGCACGGGGGCACCTTCCACGCGACTGCTCACCGGCTGCTCCGCGCGTACGGTCCCGCAGCGGGACTGGCCAAGGACTTCACGATCCTCGATCAAGGCGACGCCGAAGATCTCATGGGGATGTCGCGCGCGGCACTCGGCTTCGGGCAGCGCAAGTCCCGCTTTCCGAAGAAGGAAACGTTGCACCACGTCTACTCGCGACACGCGAACACGGAGATTCCGGTCGAGGATATTCTGCGCGACGATCTTCCGCAGTTCACCGAGCTCGCGGCCGACCTCAAGCGCGTGTTCGCCGGCTACACCACCCGGAAAGAGGAGCGCAATCTGGTCGATTACGACGACCTGCTCCTGTTCTGGGTGGCGATGCTCGAGGGCTCGCCCGAGCTGGGCGCGCGCATCGCGTCGCTCTACGATCACGTGCTCGTGGACGAGTATCAGGACACGAACGCGCTGCAGGCACGGATTCTTCGCGCGATGGCAGCCGGGCATCGGAACATCACCGTCGTGGGCGATGACGCGCAGAGCATCTACGCGTTCCGGGGCGCCAATCTGCGGAACATGCTCGACTTTCCCAAGCAGTTCGAGGGAACAACCGTGGTCGCACTGGAGCACAACTACCGCTCCACGCAGCCGATTCTCGACGTGACGAACACGATCATCTCGCGCGCACGGCAGCGCTTCACGAAGAATCTCTTCACGCAACGCACGGGCGGCGAGGCGCCCGCACTGGTTGCGGCAAAGGACGAGCACGAGCAGACGAGCTGGGTGGTCGATCGCATTCTCGAGCTGCACGAACAAGGCACACCCTTGCGCGAGATGGCCGTGCTCTTTCGCGCAGGCTACATGTCGGCGGATCTCGAGATCGAGCTCACGAACCGCAAGATCCCCTTCGAGAAGTGGGGCGGACTCAAGTTTCTGGAAGCCGCTCACGTCAAGGACGTCCTCGCGTTCCTCCGCATCCTCGAGAATCCGCGTGACGAGGTGAGCTGGTTCCGCGTGCTCCACCTGCTCCCCGGCGTGGGCGACGCGACGGCGCGCGCCGCCATAGACATTCTGCAGGCGCGGCGCTGGGATCCATCCGCGCTCGCGGAGCTCACGCCGCCACCTCGCGCGCGCGAGGCGCATGCGGCGCTCGTGCAGCTGTTCGAGTCGCTTCGCGGGGACGCCAGCGATCGCGCCGTGCCGACGGAGATCGCGGCGCTGCGCCGCATGTACGACGCGATCCTCCGCGAGCGGTACGATCGCGCGGAGCCGCGCCTCGCCGATCTCGATCAGCTCGAGATAATTGCGGCCAAATTCCCATCGCGCGCGGCGTTCCTCGCCGAGCTCGCGCTCGAGCCACCATCCGCCACACAGGACCTCGCCACGGGAAGCAACACCGAGGACGATGCGCTGATTCTGAGCACCGCGCACAGCGCCAAAGGACGCGAATGGGACGCGGTGTTCGTGATTTGGGCCGTGGACGGATGGTTCCCTTCCTCTCGCGCGCTGAGGAGCGAGGAAGAGATGGAAGAGGAGCGCCGCCTCATGTACGTCGCCATGACGCGGGCGCGCCACCACCTCGCGGTGCTCTATCCGCTCAACAGCTACGGCTCCCGCTGGGGAAGCGAGTACACGATCGACCAGCTCTCGCGCTTCATCGATGTGGGCGTGCGCGAGCGCATGCGCCGCATGGCCGCGTATCCTGCGCCGGCTCCCGTACTCAGTCCGGATGTGCCTGCGGGCACGCCGCTTGATCTTCGAGCGCTACTTCGTGGGCGCTTCGGCGCCCCGTGACTGCACGTACACGCGGACGGCCGCGTACGGATCCTTCGAGTTGGAGCGTGCGAGCGCAATGATGCGCGTGACCGCCGCCGGCAGCCGCTCCCCCTCGCGTTCGTAGATCGCATCGAAGTCGTCCAGCCCCGTGCGATACATGCGCCGCGACATGAGTGCGGCGTTGTCGAGGTGGATTACCGGTGGCCTGGCAGGATCGTAGCCCGGAAGCTGCGGCGCGATCTCCTTTGCAAATCGCTCGCGCGCGCCAGTGAATACCAACTCCCGCGCCCGGAGCCGCTCCTCCTTGCTCGTGCGGTGCGCCTTGAACGCGGAGTCTACGCTGTTGTACACGGTGCTCCAGAATCGCCCCAGGGTCTTTTGCCGGGCCCAGTCCGTTCGCGCCTGCGCGACGCGTGCGCTGTCGGAGCGCGCGGAGTAGAACCACTCCGCACCGCGAGTGCCTACGAAGTTCGCGAACGACTCGTTGAACACCGCCTGCCCCGAGGCATAGAACGTATTGTGCGTGAGCTCGTGAATGACCGTGTTTACGAGCTGCACGCTGTCTTCATCGATCGTCGTCGAGAGTACCGGATCTTCGAGGTAGCCGAGAGTGCTGAAGGCGGATGCCGGGCGCAGATACGCGTCGAAACCATCGCGCGAGAGATCCGCCGCGGCGCGCTTGGCATCGCGCACGTCGAAGTAGCCCTTGTAGGGAACGCTCCCAACGATCGGGAACCACCACGTCTTGTATCGAAGCTGATCGCGATAGGCGGCGGAGAGCACGACCACGAGTGTATCGTGGTCGATGTGGCTATACGTCGTGAATCCCCGCCGCGCATCCAGCTTCACGGAATCACGGGCGAACGCACGCGCGGCGATCACCAGTTCGAGTTTGCGCCGCGTGGCAGCATCGGTAGTCGAGTCGCGCACGAGCTCCGCGATGGGCCGAGCGCGCGCGAGAATGCGCGCCTCCGCCCAGCCGGCACGAAGCAGATAGCGACCGGTGGGAACGAGCGTGAAAAAGGCGAGGACGGCGAGGGCCAAGGCCCCCGCCGTCCTCCGTGCCACACGCGCGGCTTTCATGTGGACACGTTCGTGATTACGGCACCGACAAAGGACAGGCCGCCGCGCTCGGACAATGAAAGACGCTCACCTGCGCGCCGAGCGTGCCGCTGAACGTGCCGGTCGTCGGCGCGAACTTGAGGCCGATCGCGGATCCGCTGGAAGGAGCCGTGAGGATGAAGAAGTCCATGGTTCCCGGATTCATCGACTCCGATCGCGCGTTCCCCGGAGTCAGCGCCAGCGCTTCGATCGGGAAGGTCTTCGGGAAGGTCGAGGGATTCCGCTGATTCGCCTTGGCATACAGCGCGCGAAGATTGCGCGACGTGAATCGCAGCTCCGTCGGGATCGAGGTGCGCGGGATTCCCGGCAGACTATCGACATAGAGCGCGAGTGAGAATTCACCGAACAGCGCAGGAAATGATGCCCCCGATGCGTTCTCGACGTTCGGGACGCCTGTGAGGCTCGTCTGATCCAGGCGGCCGTAGACCGTGCTGTCCAGCTGATCGCCGAGCCAGCGCAGGAAGAGCCATACGCCGCCGCGCTGCACGAGCGTTCCATCGCCGTTGCCCCAGTTGCTCACGGACGCCTTGTTGATGGAATCCGTGCTCGCGGGATCGAGCAGAAAATGATACGAGTTGTACAGGTCTCCCGAGATGAACCCCTGCGCCGAATCGGGGAACGCCTGGTCGGGATCGGTGCGACCCGTCGGCGGCGGAAAACGATTCTCGTAGTACCGCGAACCCAGCTCCTCGGCCACATGGCTCAATCCCTCGTTGAGCCAGGGATCCTCTTCATTGCCGCTGCGGAGAATCGCGTGCTGCCCGAACGAGATCATGTGCTGGAACTCGTGAATGAACGTCGATGGCGTCAGCTGTCCCACGGCGGCAACGGTGTGGACGCAACTCAACGTGCCGTTCGGATCGGGCACGAGTGAGTAGAAGATCTCGGCGCCATTCGACTTCCCGGCGTATTGCGCCGGCAGCAGATCGACAGCGTTGAAGAAGCCGGCGATGTATCCCTGACTCGCGCAGTCGCTCGCCGTCGTGAGCTTGTTGATGAGGGGCGAGAGCAGCACGATCACGCGACCGTTCGCATCGATGTCCGTCGGTGGCCCGAATGTCGAGACGTCGATGGTGTAGAGATCCAGGTCGAACGTGTTGCCGAAGGCGGCGATCTGTGCGTCCGTGAAGCCGCCCGATGGCGCGTTCTTCGACACGAAGATCAGCAGGTGCGAGCCGGAATACTTGAGGATCGCAGTGTCGAGCGTGTACTGCGATCCGTTGCTGAAGCTCGACAAGACGTGAAAGGTCGCGGATGCGCCTACGACCGTCGACACCGCGCTCGCGGGCACCCGGCTCGCGAGCGGCCCAGCGGCCGTTCCGCTCGAGCGTGCTGCCGCAGCGACTTCGCGTTCACGCGCGCGGAGATACCGATCGAGGCGCCGCTGCATCCCGGACAGATCCGCACCACCAATCAGCGGCGGCGCCTGCCGAGATGCGCTGATGATGTTGCCGGCGGCTGCTCCTGGCGCGCCCGCCGAGAGCGTGAAGTCCACCGGATTTACGGGCGACGTTGCGGTTGCGAACTGCGGGACCACGAGATACGTCCCGCCATCCGCGGGGATGGAGAGGCAGGCCAGATCCGCTTCGGGGATCACGCGCCCCGTCAGCGGGGCGACGGTGAAGCTCGATCCAGTGCAGCTACCGTTCCCCTTCGGGGAGGTGGAGTCGCTACTGCAGGCAGCTAGATAAGCGATGATGCCGCTTCCGAGCACCAGCGAGGGCAGGAGTTTGCGCATGGGCTTCAGGATAAGTGGAGCCCGGGAGCGCACTCTCCCCACGGGCGTACTGTAAACAGGTGTTATTCTTCAGACCAGAGATGGTTCCTTTCGAATTCTAGGCCAGCGCTCGTCAGAACAATAGGCAACCTCGGCCCGGCAGCATAATATTCGGGGTAGATGCTCGTGGAAGCTTCGCGAGCGTGACAACTTCGCTGAGTTTCGCGAGAGCCCCCGAGCCCCGCGCGTGCGCTCCAGCGCCAACGCGTCGTTTTGTCCCTTTCGGCGCCTGATGTCATTCGTCCATCTCCACTGTCATTCCGAATACTCGCTGCTCGATGGCGCCAACCGCATTGGCGATCTGATCAGCCGCGCGCAGGAGCTCGAACAGCCCGCCCTCGCCATCACTGACCATGGAAATCTTCACGGCGCATGGGACTTTCAGGAGAGGGCAAAGAAGGCCGGCATAAAGCCGATCATCGGCATGGAGGCGTACGTCGCCCCTGCGGATCGCCGCGATCGCTCGCGTCCCCGAAATGGCGGGAAGCCCTACTATCATCTGGTCCTGCTCGCCCGTGACGCCGTAGGCTATCGCAATCTGGTCAAGCTTTCTTCACTCGCCTACACCGAAGGCTTCTACACCAAGCCCCGGATGGATCGCGAGCTCCTCGCCCGATTCTCCGAAGGGCTGATCGTCTCCTCGGCCTGCATCGCTGGAGAGGTCGCGACGCATCTGTTGGAGGGGCGTCTCGAGGAAGCCAAGGGTGTCGCGCACTGGTACGCGAACACGTTTCCGGGCCGCTACTATCTCGAGGTCCAGGCACACGACTCCGGCGGCATTCAGTCCCGGCTCAACGCACTCGTTCTCGATCTCTCGGCCGAAATCGGAATCCCGGTCATCGCCACGAACGATGCGCACTTTCTTCGCGACACCGATCATGACGCGCACGATGTGCTCCTCTGCATCGGCCTAGGCAAGGATCGCAGCGATCACGATCGCATGCGCTACGACAACGGCCTGTACTTCAAGAGCGCTCCGGAGATTGCCGCGCGCTTTCCGGGCCGCCCGGACGTGCTCGAGAACACGCTCAGGATCGCGGATGAGATCGACGTCTCGTTCTCGAAGACGTATCAGGTCCCGTCGTTCCCGCTTCCCTCCGGCGTGGAGAACGAGAACGAGCTTCTCGTGCGCCTCGCCGATGAGGGCGCGAGGGTGCGGTACGGCGATCCGCTCCCGGCGAACGTGCGCGAGCGGCTCGACTACGAGCTCGGTGTCATCACGAAGACGGGTTACGCCGGCTACTTCCTCATCACGTACGATTTCATCAAGGCTGCGCGCGATCGCGGCATCCCGGTGGGCCCGGGCCGCGGCTCGGCCGCCGGATCGCTGGTCGCCTACGCGCTTCGCATCACCGATGTGTGCCCGCTCAAGTTCGATCTCCTCTTCGAGCGCTTTCTGAATCCCGAGCGCGTCTCGATGCCCGACATTGACGTCGATTTCTGCTTCGAGCGGCGCGGCGAGGTGATCGAGTACGTGCGCCAGAAGTACGGCCGCGAATCCGTAGGACAGATCATCACGTTCGGAACCATGAAATCGCGGGCGGTGATCAAGGACG
>Ga0182008_10001844_pt1 | contig 13798 bp, 14 predicted proteins | sample Sormic07211129_1_FD_120482 | JGI IMG/M metagenome (GOLD analysis project Ga0182008, IMG submission 120482) | Rhizosphere microbial communities from Sorghum bicolor, Mead, Nebraska, USA - 072115-129_1 metaG | ecosystem: Host-associated > Plants > Roots > Rhizosphere | place: USA: Nebraska...
ATAGGCGCTGTAGCGCGAACGCATCAGGACTTCGGCGCTGGGGGCCGGATGGCCGGCATGGTAATGACCGCAGCAGGCATCGAGCAGCGTGCCGCTGCCGCAAGGGCAAATGGATGTACTCATTGCGTTACCACCAGTATTTCCCGAAGTTTTCCGGATTGGCCCAGAAGCGTGAGTTGAGCCAGTCGGGTACCTGTTTGTAGTCAAGCAGATCGTAGGTAAACAACGTCAACACTTGATCGTCGCGCTGGAAGCGTTCGCTGGCTTGCAGGGCCAGGGAGAAAAAATCCGTCTCCTGCCAACCGCTGGCGGGCAAGTCGGCCAACACCGCAATGCGACTGGCATTGAGGTTGCGTATCCCGCCGAGCAGATTCAGGCCGTCGCGCTTGGATAAGTGTTCGAGGCAATCGACCACCAGCGCCAGATCAAACCGCTGCGCCGCCAGTTCGGCCGGCAATGCTCCGGGTGCGGCAAAAGCCACGATGCTATCCGGGTGCGCGAGTTTGAATGCCTCGAGCGCGGGGAACTCACTGGCGCCAATCAGCAACAGACGCGTCGGGGCGTAACGATCAAGCAATGCGGCCAACGCCTGCTGGGGCGTGCGCGAAGAAATACTTGCAGTCATCGAAGATCCTCAATCAGAACGCCAAGATTAACGTGTCTTGTCGAGCGTGTTTAAGCAAAAAGCGCCGATCTTCCGTGAACATAAGGCAAAACAGCAATGGCCTATTGCTGGCGGAGATTAAAAGTCCGGTCTTTACTCCTTGAAATCGGTTATTAGCCGATCCCTCAGGAGAAAACTAGATGAGCATAGTTCGGACAGCATTACCTTTGGTTCTGCTAACCAGTGTGTTAACTGGTTGCGCAGGTTTGCAGAAAACCGACTGGCCGACCTGTGCGGCGGTCGGTGGTGTCGTCGGTGCAGGGCTCGGTGCGACAGAGAGCTCTTCATGGGCGGGGTATGGCGCACTGCTGGTCGGCGGCACGGCAGCGGCTTATTGCTGGGTGCATGGCGATGGCGACGAAGACGGCGATGGTGTGCCGGACAGCCGCGACAAGTGCCCTCACACACCGAGAGGCGTGCGAGTCGATGCCGACGGCTGTCCTCCACCCGCGCCTGCGCCGGTGGTCGAAGAGAAGGCGGTGGTCAAGGAAGAAGTCATCGTTATCCGTGATGTTCACTTCCAGTTCGACTCGTCCAAGCTCACTCCTTCCGATAAAGAGGTACTCAACACCGTTGCTACGCGCCTGAAACAGGAGCCCGCCAGCGCCCGGTTGACCGTGACCGGTCATACCGACAGCGTCGGCAGCGATAAATACAACCAGAAACTGTCGGACAAACGCGCCCATTCGGTGGTGGAGTACCTGATTTCCCAAGGCGTGCCACGCAGCAGTTTCGTGTCTGTGACCGGTGCCGGTGAAAGCCAGCCGGTGGCCGATAACAAAACCGCTGAAGGCCGTGCGCTGAACCGGCGTACGGAAATCAAAATCGACCGCTAACCCCCTTGTATTCCGCGGCTTGTGCAGTCGCGGATGCGGGTCTTTACTCCTGTGTGACCGGTATGGGCCGGTGACACAGGAGCATTCACAATGAGCGTTCTCACAAGGACCGTCTTGCCGGTTCTACTGCTTGGTAGTCTTCTGACCGGCTGCGCGACTCACAGCGATGGCACCGCCCCCTTGAATCAACGAACCTGGCCGATCTGCAGTGTCATTGGCGGACTGGTTGGCGGCGGTCTGGGCGCGATCGAAAGTGGCGGTTGGGCGGCAGGTGGAGCGGCGCTCGGTATCTTGACCGGTGGCTTGGTCTGTTACGCCCAGGATGGCGACGAGGACGGTGATGGTGTTTTCGATCGACGCGATCGTTGCCCCGATACGCCTGCCAATACACCTGTCGATCATCACGGTTGCCCGCTACCGCAATATCCGGCCAGCGTAAAACCTGCTGAACCGCCGGTATCCGAAGTCATCACGCTGAGTAGTAATGTGTTGTTCGCGTACAACAAATCCGACCTGACGCCCGAGGCACGCAGCGAGCTGGATTCGTTGATGCCCAAATTGCAGAGTGCCGATGTGGTGAGCGTCAAGGTCGTCGGCCATACCGACAGTCAGGGTTCGGACGCCTATAACCAGAAGTTGTCGGAACGTCGTGCCAGCAGCGTGGCGGCCTACCTGTTGAGCCGGGGGCTGGCGCCGAACAAACTCACCAGCGAAGGACGGGGTGAAACCCAGCCGGTGGCTGACAATGATACGGAAGAAGGGCGGGCAAAAAACCGTCGTGTGGAGTTGCACATCAATCGCTAGGCTCCGTGATCAAGAGGCCCGTGATAGAGCCGTCGGATGGCCGTCAAGGTTGACCCGGCGGCCATTCGATGCCTTTCGGAAGAATTTTCCGTTGCCCTCTGGCTTATCCCGCGTGTAAGCCGTTATGGTGCGTGCAAATAATAATTCTCGACGGGGGAGCGTATGAAGGTGTTTTGGGGGCTGGGGAAGTTGTTGACCCTGCTGTTCTGGTTGGTGGTGCTGGTCAATCTGCTCATACCGTTTGTTCGTCCACTGCACCTGTTGGTCGATCTGGCTGGCAGCCTGTTGGCGCTGGCTCATCTTCTGGAGCTGGTGTTCTGCAATCGTAGCCTCAAAGGTCGAGCCCACCCCTGGCGTGATCGCCTGAAGATTGTCTTTTTCGGCGTTTTCCACCTGCAAACCATTCCGGCCCCGGCCACTGCGAAGGCTTCCCATGCGTAAACTCTGTCTGCTCGCCGCACTTATCAGCCCATTGGCCTGCGCTCAGGTGGTGAGTGTTGAAACCAACTCGCTGATGCGCTTGCCCAACACCGCCAGCTCCCTGCAACTGGAACGACTGGAAGTCGCCGATTACGGCACCTTGCTGATTCCCTCGAACGTGACCGAAGTGACGGTCGGCGAGCTGCACCTGGGACGCGAAGCGCGGATCGCCATTGTGCCGAGCGAACAGGCTCTGGCGTTGAAGGTCAGCCGGGCCGAGTTGGCCGAAGGCAGCCAGATCACCGCGCGGGGCGCCCCCGGGACTTATCTCAAGGCTGCCCGCTCCGGGCGCAATCTGAATCTGCAGATCAAAGCGCTGAAGGCGCCGCAATTGTCGGTAGACGCTCGCGGTGGCGCGGGCGCCCCGGGTTTTGTCGGTCTTGACGGGGCCAACGGCCAAGCACCGGGTTGCACCTGGGGCCAGGCCGGTCGCGGCTTCGATGGCAGTGACGGCAGCGACGGCCAACCCGGTGCGCCGGGGGCGCTGGTTCGACTGGAAGTGCCGCGTGACTATCCGGCGGAGCAGATCAAGGTCGAGGTGGCGGGCGGAGTCGGTGGCGCGGCCGGACCGGGTGGCAAACCGGGGGCGGGCGGCAAGGCCAAGGGCTGCATTGTCTATAAAGCCGATGGCGGCAAGAGCGGTCGCCCCGGTGCCGATGGCCAGCCTGGGCCTGCCGGGGCGGCAGGCTCGGTGAGCATTCAGCGGTTGTAAGAACGACCGAGAACCCCTGTGGCGAGGGAGCTTGCTCCCGCTGGGTCGCGAAGCGGCCCCAAAGCCGGCGACCCTGTTTTTTCAGAACGTGCGCAGTGATCGATTACGACTGCTACGCAGCCGAGCGGGAGCAAGCTCCCTCGCCACAGAGACTATGCATTGCTCAGAACATCGGCCGAGCCGCAGCAATCGCCACCAGCACCAACCCGACCATCAGGTTAATCCCCACCAACCGGCGAATCTTGCCCAGCGTCGCCGCGCCCGTCGGCCAATCCTCAGCCGCTACCGCCGTGCGCAGTTCCGGCAGCAGCAACGCCTGAATCCGGATAAACAACGCGGTCATCACCACATACAATCCCATCATCGCCTGCACATACCGCGGTGCCGCTTCAAACCCGGTGAACTGCAAATGAATCATGCCCACACCGCTGATCGGCAAAAGCACCACCGCGACCCAGACCCAGCGGAAAAAACCTTGAAACACTTCCACCCACAGCTTCAACCGGGCAGGGCCTTCCAGCGCCTTCATCGCAGCGGGGCGAAGGACCATCCAGGCGAAAAACATGCCGCCGACCCAGACCAGGGCGGCCAGGACATGCAGGGTATAAACGATGCCAAAAGGTGTCATTGGGGTACTCCGTTCTGCGCGGGATTAATTAGCGGGGTATGATAGCGGCCGATCCGAACCACTGAAAATTTATCCAGCGTTTTTTGCGCCCGACAATCAATGATCAGCACTGAACTCAAAACCACGATCCAGGGCGCCTACTCGCGTTTTCTCGAAGCCAAGAGCCTCAAGCCACGCTACGGCCAACGCCTGATGATCGCCGAAATCGCCAAAGTCCTCGGTGACATCGACACCGACGACGAAGGCCGGCGCAGTGGCGACCCCGCGATTGTCGCGGTGGAAGCCGGCACCGGTACCGGCAAAACCGTGGCCTACAGCCTGGCAGCGATCCCCGCCGCCAAGGCCGCTGGCAAGCGTCTGGTGATCGCCACGGCCACCGTGGCCCTGCAAGAACAGATCGTCTACAAGGATTTGCCCGACCTGATGCGCAATAGCGGGCTGAATTTCAGCTTCGCCCTGGCCAAGGGGCGGGGGCGCTACATGTGCCTGTCCAAGCTCGACATGTTGCTCCAGGAAGGTCACGCGCAAACCGCTACCGCACAGCTGTTCGAAGAAGAAGGCTTCAAGATCGAGGTCGATGAGGCCAGTCAGAAGCTGTTCACCAGCATGATCGAGAAACTTGCCGGCAATAAGTGGGACGGCGACCGCGACAGTTGGTCCACCGCGCTCGAAGACGCCGACTGGGCGCGCCTGACCACCGATCACAGCCAGTGCACCAACCGCCATTGCCCCAACTTCGGCCAGTGCGCCTTCTACAAGGCCCGCGAAGGCATGGGCAAGGTCGACGTGATCGTCACCAACCACGACATGGTCCTGGCCGACCTGGCCCTGGGCGGCGGCGCGGTTCTGCCGGACCCGCGCGACACGATCTACGTGTTCGACGAAGGCCATCACCTGCCAGACAAGGCCATCGGCCACTTCGCCCATTACACACGCTTGCGCTCCACCGCCGACTGGCTGGAGACCACCGCCAAGAACCTCACCAAATTGCTCGCCCAACACCCGCTGCCGGGGGATCTGGGCAAGTTGATCGAACAGGTGCCGGAACTGGCCCGGGAGATCAAGACCCAGCAGCAGTTCATGTTCAGTGCCTGTGAGCAAGTCGCCGACTTCAAGCCCGGCGAAGACGTCGAAGGTCGCGAGCGGCCGCGTCACCGTTTCGTCGGCGGGGTGATTCCCGAACATATGCGTGAGATGGGCATCGAGTTGAAGAAGGGCTTTGCCCGACTGACCGACCTGTTCACCCGGCTTACCGAACTGCTCAAGGAAGGCATGGACGGCGAGGTCAACATTGGCATCGCCAGCAACCAGGCCGAAGAGTGGTATCCGCTGTTCGGTAGCCTGCTGTCGCGCTCTTCGGGAAACTGGGAGTTGTGGACCGCCTTCACCGTCGAAGACCCGGAAGATAACCCGCCCATGGCCCGTTGGCTGACGCTGGCCGAAAGCGGTTCGTTGTTCGACATCGAGGTCAATGCCAGCCCGATCCTCGCGGCGGAAATGCTCCGGCGCAACTTGTGGAACGTGGCTTACGGGGCGCTGGTGACCTCGGCGACCCTGACCGCTCTCGGCACCTTCGACCGTTTCCGCATGCGCGCCGGCCTGCCGAAAACCGCCGTGACCGCCGTGGTCCCGAGCCCGTTCCATCATGCCGACGCCGGCGTATTACGGGTGCCGGACCTGAAAGCCGACCCGCGCGATGCACCGGCCCATACGGCGGCGATCATTCGCGACTTGCCGGAACTGGTCGAGGGCTCCCGTGGCACCCTGGTGCTGTTCTCCTCGCGCAAACAGATGCAGGACGTGTTCGACGGGCTGGATCGCGACTGGCGCAAGCAAGTGTTCATTCAAGGCAACCTGTCGAAGCAGGAAACCCTGAACAAGCACAAGGCGCGGGTCGATGGCGGGGATTCCAGCGTGCTGTTCGGCCTGGCGAGCTTTGCCGAAGGCGTGGATTTGCCCGGTGCCTACTGCGAGCACGTGGTGATCGCCAAGATCCCGTTCTCGGTGCCCGACGATCCGGTCGAAGCCGCGCTGGCTGAGTGGATCGAAGCCCGTGGCGGCAATCCGTTCATGGAAATCTCCGTACCGGACGCCTCGTTGAAACTGGTCCAGGCCTGCGGTCGCCTGCTGCGAACCGAAGAAGACCGCGGCACCATCACCTTGCTTGACCGTCGTTTGGTCACACAGCGCTACGGCAAAGCTATTCTCAATGCGTTGCCGCCATTTCGTCGTGAAATTTCCTGATGCGCCGGTGGGCAAATTTGCCCACCGCGTTGTCTACCTCACTGCCACTGCCTTTCCACTGGCCCATTGATGGTCGTTAGGGGGAACCACGTTCTTATGATTCGCCGTTCGTTGCCCGCCGTTTTTGCCTTGATGTTCGCAGCCCCTTTGCTGGCGGCCCCCGCCGGCCAGCAGACGCTGTTCAACTTTGTGCGTCCCGCCGACGTGGTTCAGGTGGCGACCCAGGACGCCAGCCTGCCGCAATCCAATGCGGAGCAAACGGCCGAAGGTGAAGTGTTGCGTCGCGTGACCTTCAACCCGGCTGCCCAGCCGACCTTGCGCCTGACACCGCAGACCGGTGCCTGGGACTGGTCGCAGTCGGGCGTCATGAGCCTGCGGATCCAGAGCGCGATGAACTGGGCCGTGACCTTGTACGTGAAAATCCAGAGTAACGACGGCAAGACTCTGGTCAGCCGTGTCGATCTGCCGGCCGGCCCGGCGCAGACCTTACTGGTACCGCTGCAGCCGAGTTCACCGCTGAGCCAGGGCATGAAAGCCGGCCCGCCGATGCCGATCAATTTCGAAGGGCAGCGTGTATTGCTGGCCAGCAGTACCGGTGAGCTGGACCGTAGCCAGGTGGTGTCGGTGACCTTGTCGATGGATCAGCCGAAAGTCGCCCAAAGCATTCTGCTCGAGCGCTTCGGCGTGCAGGACGGCGAGGCCGTGACCAAAGCCGCTTATGGCGGCCTGGTGGACGCTTACGGTCAATCGACCCGGGCCAAATGGCCGGAGAAGATCAGCAGCGACGAACAACTGAAATCCGCCGCTGGCAAAGAGCAGCAACAACTGAAAACCTGGCTGGCGGAGCGCGAGAAGGCGCCTCTGGACAAGTTCGGCGGCTTGAACAAAGGCCCAGAGTTCAAGGCCAGCGGCTTTTTCCGCACTGAAAAGCGTGATGGCCGCTGGTACCTGGTGACTCCGGAAGGGCATCCGTTCTATTCCCTCGGCGTCAACACCGTGACCCCGAGCGTCAACCAGACCTACGTCGCCGGGCGCGAGTGGATGTTCGAGTCCCTGCCTAAACCCGACGAACCCTTGGCCAGTCACTATGGCGAAGGCGATAACCGTGGCGGCAACGGTGTTGATCAGGGCCGAGCCTACAACGCCGGTCGTTGGTACGATTTCTATGGCGCCAACCTGCAGCGGCTGTACGGCAAACCTTGCGCACCGGGCGGAGACATTAAGGCTGGTGTTGCCGAAGCAGCCAAGGCCGAGGCGGTAGAGGCGACGGCTGAAAAGGCCGCCGAGCAATCAGCCGCGCCTGCGCCTACCGAGTCTGGAGCCGGTGTTGCCGAGGCGGCCAAGACCGGGGCTGTTGAAGCGACGGTCGAAAAGGCGGCCGCCGAACCCTGCAAAGTAACTGTCGACGAACAACGCTGGGCCAGTCATACCCTCGATCGCCTGCAAGCCTGGGGGTTCAACACCCTCGGCAACTGGAGCGCACCGGTGTTGGGTAACGCTGACCGTGTGCCGTACACCTTGCCGCTATCGATCGTCGGCGATTACGCCAGCATCAGCACTGGCACCGATTGGTGGGGCGGCATGCCTGACCCGTTCGATCCGCGTTTCGCCATGGCCACCGAACGCGCCGTGGCCATCGCCGCTCGCGACCATCGCGACGATCCGTGGCTGATCGGTTACTTCGCCGACAACGAACTGGCCTGGGCCGGTCCCGGCGATGACCCGAAGGCCCGCTATGCGCTGGCCTACGGCACCTTGAAAATGACCACCGACGTGCCGGCCAAACGCGCCTTCCTCAAGCAACTGCGCGACAAGTACCGCAACCAGGCGGGGTTGTCGAAAGCCTGGGGCATTGATTTGCCTGCCTGGGAGTTGATGGAAGACCCAGGCTTCGTGCCGCCGGAGCCGAGCGCCGAACACCCGGAAATCGAAGCCGACTTCAAATACTTCCAGAAGGTCTTCGCCGACACCTACTTCAAGACCGTTTCCGATTCGCTCAAATGGCACGCGCCGAACCAGTTGTTGCTGGGTGGTCGCTTTGCCGTCAGTTCCCCGGAGGCAGTCGAGTCCTGTGCACAATACTGCGACGTGTTGAGCTTCAACATGTACACCCTGCAACCCCAGGACGGTTACGACTTCGCCAAACTGCGCAGTCTGGACAAACCGGTGCTGATCACCGAATTCAACTTCGGCTCGGCAGATCGGGGCCCGTTCTGGGGTGGCGTGACGCAATTGGCGAAGGAGGAAGACCGCGGCACGGCTTACGCTCACTTCCTCAAACAGGCAATGAGCGAACCGTCGATTGTCGGGGTGCACTGGTTCCAGTACCTCGACCAGCCGGTGACCGGTCGTCTGCTGGATGGCGAGAACGGGCACTTCGGTCTGGTGGGCATTACTGATTTGCCGTTCCAGGGCTTTGTCGACAGTGTGCGTAAAAGCAATGTGCAGATCATCGATCAGCTTGGCAAAGAGGCGGAGAAGGCCAGCGCTGAGGCGGAAAAAGCCAGTCACGATGTCGAGGGTGGCAGGAAGGGCGAGGCAGGCAAAGGCCCGGGCAAGGGCGCAGGGCATGCGGGTGGGCATTCGGGCAATGGCCATTGATTCCTGATACACCTGTGGCGAGGGGGCTTGCCCCCGTTGGGCCGCGAAGCGGCCCCCATGCCTACAGATGCACCGCAAATACAGGTTTTTGCGACCGCTTCGCAGTCGAACGGGGGCAAGCCCCCCTCGTCACGGGGATCGCATCGTTGATGTCTGCGGCATTTCCATAACCGGGCGACCATCCGACCCGATCCTGTTCCAAATCCCTCAAGGGCTGGAACAATGCGGGCCACTTTGTAGAGCGTTTATCCGGGAGAGTTGCGGGTGCAGATTCAGGGTCATTACGAGCTTAAGTTCGAAGCGGTGCGTGAAGCGTTTGCAGCGCTGTTCGACGATCCTCAGGAACGCGGCGCGGCGTTGTGCATCCGGATCGGTGGTGAAACCGTCCTCGACCTTTGGGCCGGTACCGCCGACAAGGACGGCCATGAGGCCTGGCACAGCGATACCATCGCCAACCTGTTCTCCTGCACCAAAACCTTCACCGCCGTGACGGCGCTGCAATTGGTGGCTGAAGGCAAGTTGCAACTCGATGCCCCGGTCGCCCGCTACTGGCCCGAATTTACCGCCGCCGGTAAAGAATCCGTGACGCTGCGCCACTTGCTCTGCCATCAGGCGGGTCTGCCGGCCTTGCGCGAGTTGCTGCCCCCTGAGGCACTTTACGACTGGCAGACCATGGTCAATGCCCTGGCCGCCGAAGCACCCTGGTGGACGCCGGGCCAAGGTCACGGTTATGCGGCGATCACCTATGGCTGGCTCGTCGGTGAATTGCTGCGGCGCGCCGACGGTCGTGGGCCGGGCGAGTCCATCGTGGCGCGGGTTGCCAAGCCCTTGGGGCTGGATTTCCACGTCGGCCTGGCCGATTCAGAATTCCATCGCGTGGCGCACATCGCCCGCAGCAAGGGCAACGTCGGCGATGCCGCGGCCCAGCGCTTGCTGCAGGTGACCATGCGCGAACCGACGGCCATGACCACTCGGGCCTTCACCAACCCGCCGTCGATCATGACCAGCACCAACAAACCGGAATGGCGGCGCATGCAGCAGCCGGCCGCCAATGGCCACGGCAACGCCCGCAGCCTGGCCGGTTTCTACGCAGGACTGCTCGATGGCAGCCTGCTGGAAAGCGAAATGCTCGACGAGCTGACCCGCGAACACAGCGTTGGCGAAGACAAGACTTTATTGACCCGGACCCGCTTCGGTCTGGGTTGCATGCTCGATCAACCGGACGTACCCAACGCCACCTACGGCCTCGGCCCACGGGCGTTCGGTCACCCGGGTGCTGGCGGCTCCATCGGTTTTGCTGATCCGGAACATGATGTGGCCTTCGGTTTTGTGACAAATACGCTGGGGCCGTACGTCTTGATGGATCCACGAGCGCAAAAGCTTGTGCGAGTACTGGCCACTTGTCTGTAAATCACGCTTAAGGGGGCCAGGGCTGGAACCCGAAAGCCTTTGTGGTTTCAAAGCGTCTGTTTAGCCGGGGGCGCCCCGGCTGACTTTTCATTACCTCATTTTGTGGATACCCAATGTCGTCCAATAAAACCCTCGCCCTGGCCCTGTGCTTCGCTATCACCGGTTGTGCACAAACCCCACAAAATGATGCCGCAGGTGGCAGCAGTTGGTGGCCGTTCGGTTCATCCGACAAGGTCGCGACTAAAGAACCCGCCCCGTCCCCGTCCCCGGCACCCCTGAAACCAGCTGCCGCAGTACCCGTCGCCAAGGCTGAAGCCGATGCCGGAGGCAAATGGTGGTGGCCGTTCGGCGGTAAGGAGCAGAGCACCAGCACTGCCAAAGCAGCCGTGCCGATGCCCGATCCGAAAATCACCCAAGCCTGGCTTGACGACTATGAGCCGCGCCTGCGCGAGGCGGTCAAGGGCAGCAACCTGCAACTCGAGCGCCGTGAAAATGTGCTGGTCGTCACGGCTCCGGTGGAAGGCTCGTTCAACCCGGACCGCCCGGCCATGCTGCTGCCGGTGACCCTCGCTCCGTTCACCCGTGTCGCGAAAATCCTCGAAGCCGATCCAAAGACTGCCGTGCTGGTACTCGGCCACAGTGATACGTCGGGTGCCGCACCGGCCAACGTGAAACTGAGCCAGGAACGCGCCCAGGCGGTGGCAGCGATCTTCCGTCTCAGCGGTCTGCAGCGTGATCGCCTGATGTTGCGCGGCATGGGCGGTGACGCACCGCGCGCCGCCAACGACAGTGCTGAAGGTCGCGCCTTGAACCGTCGCGTCGAGCTGTTGTTGACGCCGCAAGACACCATGGCCGCGCTGCTGAGCAAGTACAATATGCCGGCTCCGGCACCGGTAACCAAAGTCGTCGCGCAAGACGTCAAGCCAGTGGCCAAGCCTGTGACCCCGGAACCGGCTGCGAAAAAAACCGCTGCCTCGTCGAAGAAAAAGGCACCGGCCAAGAAAGCGGCCGCCAAGGCTCCAGCCAAAAAGGCACCCGCGAAAAAGACCGCACCGGCTAAAACCGCTGTCGATTCGAAGAGCGCCACCGCCACCGATGCCACAAAGCAGTGATTCATTAACCAAAAGGAATGCGCCATGACCCGGCCCTTGGCAGATATGCGTCGCGATTACACCCGAGATGGCTTGACCGAGGCGCAAGCCCCGGCCGAGCCGTTCGCACTGTTCCATCAGTGGTTTGCCGATGCGGTGAAAACCGAGCAGGTACCGGTGGAGGCGAATGCCATGACGTTGGCCACCGTCGATCAGGACGGTCGGCCGCATTGCCGCATTCTGCTGCTCAAGGGCCTGGACGAGCAGGGCTTCACCTTCTTCACCAACTACGAGAGCGACAAGGGGCAGCAATTGGCAGCCAATCCATTTGCAGCCATGACGTTCTTCTGGCCGGCCCTGGAGCGCCAGGTGCGCATCGAAGGGCGGGTGGTGAAGGTCACGCCTGAAGAGTCCGACGCCTACTACCAGGTTCGCCCTCTGGGCAGTCGTCTCGGTGCCTGGGCGTCGCCCCAGAGCCGGGTGATCGCCGATCGCGGCGAACTGGAGGCGCTGCTCAAGGACACGGAGCAGCGTTTCAGCGATAGCCAGCCGCACTGCCCCGAACACTGGGGCGGTTATCGTTTGCTACCGGAGCGCATCGAATTCTGGCAGGGCCGTCCGAGCCGTCTGCACGATCGCCTCAACTACCGCTTGCAGGGTGCTGACTGGGTGCGTGAGCGCCTGGCCCCGTAAACGGTCTACCGATCGGGATACCCTGCCGCAGCGGCCTCTAGCCACTGTGGCAGGTCCCGACGCTTGATCTTCTGCGCTTGAGCGTTCGCCAGTTGCTGGAGCATGAAGGCTCTTTTTTGTTCGTCTTTACCCGCCAGTGACAACGCCAGATCGCGGTCCCCCCAGCGTTTTATCCGCACGTACAACCACCAATGGAAGTACAAACCGGCGATGGTCGTGACGACAATGATGAAGTAATCCATGATATTCCTTGGGTCAGCGGCGCAGATTTCGTAATGTGACGCTACTGTATGGTGAGTTCGCAAAGTGCCTGTACCAGGCCTGAATGAAACCAATTTTATCCGGGCGATGCCGTGACAGGCGTCAAGCTGCGGGTTTTAATGGATACCTGTCCTATGGAGTTTGATGCTATGCGTAAGTCTGTTTTGCTGGTTGCTTCCTTTTCCACGATGGCGATGTTGCTCTCCGGTTGCCAATCGAGCCTGACCGGTGACTCCTACTCCCGTGACGAAGCGCGTCGCGTGCAGACGATTCGCATGGGCACCATCGAATCCCTGCGTCCGGTGAAAATCGAAGGCACCAAGACCCCGATCGGCAGCGCTGCGGGCGCAGTCGTGGGTGGCGTCGGCGGTAGCGCCGTCGGCGGCGGTCGCGGCAGCATCGTTGCAGCGGTCATCGGCGCTGTAGCGGGTGGCCTGGTGGGGTCGGCTGCCGAAGAAGGCCTGACCCGCACTCAAGGCGTCGAAATCACCGTGCGCGAAGACGATGGCAGCATGCGCGCCTACGTGCAGGAAGTTCAGCCAAACGAAGTGTTCCGTGTGGGGGAGCGTGTGCGGATCTCCACTGTGGGTGGGACCAGCCGCGTTTCGCACTAAGCGGGAATGTAGGGTAAAAGAAAACCCCGATCAGGTGAGCTGGTCGGGGTTTTCTTTTGGGCTGTGGAGTTGAACCAGAGCATTTACTTGCTTGCATAACAACCGAGCTGAAAATCGTATTGTGGATCGTAAAATGATCGACCGACTAATGTTTCCAGTTTTGTTATCTGCTGGGAATCAAGGTCATAGCCATAGATTTCTTCTTCAGCCTCAGTCCAACTCATTATCGCCCTCAGCTGTGCAATGCCGTCTGCCGGGACAGGCACTTCGAATACCAGCGCTTCTGTTTCTTTATCAAAAGCATAAATTACGTGGTTCACGGTTCTATCCTTCTTTTCGGATCCGCCGGCTTGTTTTGATTACCTGTTTCAGCGTCAAACTCACCCAGATGGCGACCTCGTTTGTCATACATTTCTACTGCTCCATGCTGATAATCCCATTCTAGAATTCGCCCTTCAGCCGTTCTCCAGCGCATTCGGGTGCCTCTACCTTTGACCCGAGTCTTCTGTTTTGCCGGTGTGGCATCAGGAAAAGCGGTAAGCCCGTTTGGCGCCGGATGATATTTGTGGTCCGCAACACTCACCACAATATAAACCGGCAACACCCCCGAATCCGCCGGAAACACAAGAATGAAATCCTTGTACTCCGGCGGATAAACCGGATTCACGATGATGCTGTCAGCCGCCTTCGTCGGCGGGTAAACCCAGATGTGCGGCGCTTGTGGCGCAGCTTCCAAAGCGGGGATGCCGAGGGTGCTTGA
>Ga0182008_10001846_pt1 | contig 13793 bp, 11 predicted proteins | sample Sormic07211129_1_FD_120482 | JGI IMG/M metagenome (GOLD analysis project Ga0182008, IMG submission 120482) | Rhizosphere microbial communities from Sorghum bicolor, Mead, Nebraska, USA - 072115-129_1 metaG | ecosystem: Host-associated > Plants > Roots > Rhizosphere | place: USA: Nebraska...
TGTTACATGATACATTTGTCTGTGAAACTGTTGTACTCATCGCCGTTGGCTGAGTCACCGTTGCAGTTACTGTTCCTGTACATCCGTTGGCATCTGTAATCGTTACGGTGTAAGTTCCAGCAGATAATCCTGTACGATCTTCTGTGGTGATTCCTCCTCCCCAGTTGAACGTGTAAGGTGCCGATCCACCTGTTGGTGTTAAGTTGATAGCTCCTGTTGATCCGCCATTACATGCAATATTTGTAACCACTGTGGTTCCTGAAATTGCAGTCGGCTGAGTAATCGTTACTGTTCTTGTTATCGTACATGCATTAGCATCCGTTACCGTTACGGTATACGTTCCTGCTAATAATCCTGTAGCAGTTGCTGCTGTTCCTCCGCTCGGAGACCATGCGTATGTATATGGTGCTGTGCCGCCTGTCACAACAATTCCTGCCGTTCCGTTTGAGCCACTGTTACATGATACATTTGTCTGTGAAACTGTTGTACTCATCGCCGTTGGCTGAGTTACCGTTGCAGTCACTGTTCCTGTACATCCGTTAGCATCAGTAATTGTTACTGTATACGTTCCTGCTGCTAAACCAGTACGATCTTCTGTGGTGATTCCTCCGCCCCAGTTGAACGTGTAAGGTGCTGATCCACCTGTTGGTGTTAAGTTGATAGCTCCTGTTGATCCACCATTACATGCAATATTTGTAACTACTGTCGTGCCCGAAATTGCGGTTGGCTGAGTAATCGTTACTGTTCTTGTTAACGTACATGCATTAGCATCTGTTACCGTTACCGTATACGTTCCTGCTAATAATCCTGTTGCTGTTGCTGCTGTTCCACCACTTGGAGACCATGCGTATGTATAAGGTGCCGTGCCGCCTGTTACAACAATTCCTGCTGTTCCGTTTGAGCCATTGTTACATGAAACATTTGTTTGTGAAACTGTGGCACTCATCGCCGTTGGCTGAGTTACCGTTGCAGTTACTGTTCCTGTACATCCGTTGGCATCAGTAATCGTTACCGTATACGTTCCTGCTGATAATCCTGTACGATCTTCTGTGGTGATTCCTCCGCCCCAGTTGAACGTATAAGGCGCTGATCCACCTGTTGGTGTTAAATTGATAGCTCCTGTTGATCCGCCGTTACATGCAATATTTGTAACTACTGTCGTTCCTGAAATTGCAGTCGGTTGAGTAATCGTTACTGTTCTAGTGATTGTACATGCATTAGCATCGGTTACTGTTACCGTATACGTTCCTGCTAATAATCCTGTTGCGGTTGCTGCTGTTCCACCACTTGGAGACCATGCGTATGTATAAGGTGCTGTTCCGCCCGTTACAACAATTCCTGCCGTTCCGTTTGAGCCACTGTTACATGAAACATTTGTCTGAGAAACTGTTGCACTCATTGCCGTTGGCTGAGTTACCGTTGCCGTTACTGTTCCTGTACATCCGTTGGCATCAGTAATCGTTACCGTATAGGTTCCTGCTGCTAAACCAGTACGATCTTCTGTGGTGATTCCTCCTCCCCAGTTGAACTTGTAAGGTGCTGATCCACCTGTTGGTGCCAAGTTAATAGCTCCTGTTGAACCACCGTTACATGCAATATTAGTAACCACTGTAGTGCCTGAAATTGCTGTTGGCTGAGTGATTGTAGCAGTTGCTGTAGTTGTACACCCAATAATGTCTGTTATTGTTACAGTATAATTTCCTGCTGCTAATCCTGTAGCCGTTGCTGCAGTTCCGCCGCTTGGTGACCATGAATACGTATAAGGACCAATTCCTCCTGCCGCAGTAACTGTGGCAGTTCCGTTGGTACCTCCATTACATGAAACATTTGTTTTACTAATACTTCCAGAAATCGATGAGACCGTTAAGGTCGCCGAATTTGAAGTAGCAGATCCTGAAGAATTGGTTGCAACACAGCGATATTGATATCCACTCATTGTTCCTGTTACTCCCGTTATTGTTAACGTAGTTGTGGTAACTCCTGAAAAAGGCGCCCCATTAGGTATAGCAACAAAACCACTGCCTGTATTTTGTTGCCATTGATAAGAAGTTGCTCCCGTTGCGGTAATAGAAAACGTTGTGTTTCCGCCAGAACAGAGCGTTCTGTTTGGTGGATTTCCTGTAACTACTGGGTTACTACCGATAAACTGACATCCTGAATATGCCGTTGTACCTGCAGAAGCTAAAAGCGACCAGTTCCCCATAGTCATTACCGCCGAGCGTACTGAAGCCGCTGTAGTAGTTGGTGTACCTGTACAGTTAAACTTTCCTGATTGAGCAACAATATTTCCTGATTGTGCCCCTGTATAAAATGCACTTGTTCCTCCAATAAGTCCGGGAGGCATTAATGAAGAATTGGGACCTGCTGGGACTCCAACATTCCATCCTGCAGTTGTAGTTCCTCCTCCTGGATAATACAGGTAGTTAATTCCTGCAATACAGTAAGCTCCGCTTCCTGTAATAGCTCCGTTACCTCCCTGAAATGCAATAATCTGATCCCCCGTATTGGCTAATGAAAGACCATTGGTGGACGAACCATCAGTAAGTGTAACAGTACCATTTGTAGCTGATGTGCTGGTTACCGAGTTATAAGTGGAAGCTACAAGTCCTACTATATGTACTTCTGTTCCCATGGGAATTGCCGTACTACTTACCCAGGTAATGGCAGATTCTGTTCCTCCGGCAGCTTGCCATCCAGAGCCATTATAGCCCCTGTCGGTAAAACTAATAGTTGTTCCTGCAGAAATATTTGTAAGCAGAACAAAAGAAAACTTGTCTCCCACTCCTGCTAAAGGAGTAGAATCATAGCTTGTAAACGCAATATCCCCTGCTAAGAGGGTTGTTTGCGCATTAGCTGTAAAGCCCAACAATGACGATCCTGCTATGAGGACCGCCTTTGTCAGCGTTTTGATTTTTGAATAAAAATTTTTCATATTTAATTCATTTTTAGGTTAAAGATTCACAAACCGGCTGCCTTTTTTCATACCAAAAGCAAACAATTTGTGACCGCTCATAAATCCTTCATCTGTGTAGATGATATCTAATCTAAGTTGAGTTTCATTATTACATTTCACAATGAGTCCATTATTTTCGTCTAACGACAGAATAGTTCCGGGAATCTCAGACTGATGTGAAGTTTCATTAATTACTGTAGCTTCCACCACTCTTATATTCCAGCCATTCCATTGTGTGTATGCTCCTTTATTCCACGGATTACACGCTCTCGATAGAGCCTCGATGGTTTTAGCATCATGTTTTTGCCAAGAAATACAAACATCTGCAGCTGCAGGTTTTGCGAAATATTTAGCATTAACTTCGTCTTGTTTTATGCCTTTAGAATCATTTTTCAACAAGATTAAAAGTTCACTTAATAAATTTGCTCCCAGCCATGACAAGTTGGTACAAAGCACACCGTGAGTCATATTTATTGAAAGAGGTAAAATCTTTTTCAAAATAATTGCTCCCTTATCAATTTTATTTTCAATGGCATGAACGGTAATCCCCGTTTCTTTTGCACCACTTCTTATAGATTCAAAAACAGGATCTGCGCCTCTCATTTCAGGCAATAATCCGTAGTGAAAATTGTAGAATTTACCTTGATGTTTATTTAAAACTTCTGCAGGTATCTTCCAGGGAAACGTCATGGTGAAAATAAATTGAGCATTTGTTTTAGTGATCAATTCTTCTAGCTGAGCAGAAAGATTTTCTTTTTTAATTATTAATAATGGAATTCCGGACTGTTTTGAAAGCATTGAACAGAAATCAATGACATCTGTATTTGCTTCCGGCACTCCTAAAGCACAAAGTCGACCTTGCGAAGCTAAAGCCTGCAAAGCCGGAACCGCCATACGATTATTGCATAAAACTACTATTTTGGATGCTGTCATCATGATTCTAGACACGCATAAGCATTAAGCCAAGAATTAGCTTCAATACTCTGTATGTATTTAATATTATTATTTAAACTTTCACGTTCAGATTCTGTCACCGAGGCAACCTCAACATCTTTCAGAAGACAGTTTCCTGTATTTTCATCTTTTGAAACTGTTGCATAATAAACCGAAGCTTCCGTGAATCTATTTTCAGGATTCATATATACTTTTCCGCGCGGCGAATTGATTGTAATTCCATCGAAATTTTCGTTTTCAAATGCAATAAAAAGAGCAGCTTCCCATCCCAATAAAGAGAAAAGATTGGCTTTACCTTCTTTAATATTATTCATTATACTTACAAAAGTTTCATTTTCAGGCGTTTTTAAAGTTTTAGACCAAGTTACGGAAGAACTCCATTCGCTTCCAGGATAAGGCATTTTAGAAAGCCAAGCTTCATCGGATGTGAAACCCGTTCCGTACACCGAGTGATTATTTACAAGATTATTCCCGACTCTGAAAAAATCATCTGCCATATCGCCACAAAATGTTGCAAGAACTGCAGTTTCTTTTTGCTGCTCAAGATATTCGGTAAGTGGAGCCAGAGTAAAATCTTCACGGCGTAAAGACGTAACATGATTAAAGCCTATTGTACCTCCTTTCTCTTCAACAGCAGCTGGATAGATATAAGACGGACGATAGCCCGCATCGTAAAAAGAGCACGTAAATGCAAAATTTCTATGCCCATCTTCAATTGCTTTATGAGTAATAACCCTTGTGCACAAACCTCCCTGAAGAGAAATAAAATATGCATTAGAAAGTTTCCCCTGAAAAGCAGGAAAATGATATCCGCTGTCTAAAACAAGCAACGTTTTACCTGAAGATTCGAAAAGCGGGTGAATAAACTCTGCTGAAATAGGATTAATATATCCAATGATTATATCCGCACCTTCCAAAAGAAATTGCTCGCAACGTTCATAAATTTCTTCATGTTTTGCCGCAACCCCTATTCCTGCTGACACGATTTCGTGATGACCTTCCAGCCCGATATTTTTTAACGCTTGCTTAAAGCCATCCATCATATCAAAAGACATTGAAGGATAAATAACAGATCTTGGTAAAAGTAAAGCTATTTTCATATTTTTTCGATAAAGCCTCTAATCGAATAAACTATCAGAGGCTTTTGTATTATTAATTATGATCTTGAAGGGAAAATTCCGTATAAACAAATGATGAAGTTCATTCCTAAAAACGGCTGCTGAATACTAATAGGCTGGCTTCCTCCTGCAACGCTTAAGCTGAATGCCGTTGTAATTGGTCTTAATGCTGTATCTGCAGGTTGGCTTGAATATAAACCTGGTAATGATGCAAGTGTGGCATTTGAGGGAGAACCTGTATCCCCTCCTTCAGAAAACGTTTGAATAGAAGCTGTTTCTGTTCCGGAAGCATGATTGTGTATAGGCAGATTGGGAATAAGTAACGTCACCGTCGGTGTACCATTGATCTCTCCAAGAGTCCAGTTATCAATTCCTGCTCCACTTCCTGTTCCCATAGCAGTTCTACCCGCAAAATTGGGTAACATAAATGTTGTAACTCCATTTCCTCCGTACATGGTTCCTAAAAGCGCAAAAAGAGCCTGATTTGTATTGATTGCTAATGTTTGCCCTTGACAGAAAGCCCAGGCTTTTGGAGCAAAATTTCCTGCAAACATTCTTATTTCTGACATTGTTCCATCCATGATGATTAGTTTTTTAGAATTAAAAATTTACTTAATTATGGTCTGCTTGGATAAATTCCTTCGCAGCAAATAATATAATTGGCAGCCAAAACAGGTTGTAAAATTTCAAAAGGATTACCGCTACCTACAGCAGATAAAGCCCCTGAAGCTGTCGCCGGAGCAATATTTGTATCTGCAGGTTGAGTAGCATAAGCACCTTGAAGTCCTCCTAAAATTGTTCCCGAAGGCGAACCCGTTTCTCCTCCTTCTGAAAAAGCAGGAAATGCAATAGTAGCCATTGCATTATGGGTATGCATCGGCATTTGTGAAGTGTTCATTGTTACATTTTCTGTACCTCCTACCTGACCCAATGTAATATTTTGTAAACCAGCTCCCTGTCCTGTTCCTACAGCAACACGACCACGTAAATCTGGTACACCAAATGTAGTTTGCCCATTACCACCATAAGTAGTTCCTAAGATTGAAAAAAGTGTAGAGTAATTTGCTATGCTGTATTCTGTTCCGTCGCAGAAAAACCATCCTTGTGGAGCGAAATTTCCCGCAAACAATCGAATTTCTCCTATATAACCTTCCATAGTATTTTAGTTTTAATTATTATTAGTTTAAAAAAATTCAGAATGACCTAAGATTAACTTCTAGATGGGAAAACTCCATACATGCAAATAATATAATTCATTCCTAATGAAGGCTGAGTAATATTAATAGGTATGCTTCCGCCAGTAACTCCTACTTGAATATTCAAAGGAGTTGCTTTGGTACTAGAATCACTTGCCTGAGATGTATACATAGATCCCTTTGAAGCCAAAACATTATTTGTAGGAGTTGCAGAATCTCCCTCTTCCGAATATGCCGGAATCACAATATTTCCTCCCGCAGTATGAGTATGCGGCGGAAGATTAGAAATTGTAAGTGTTGTAGTATTTGTCCCCGTCATCTCACCTAAAGCATAGTAAGATAACCCAGGTCCCTGTCCTGCTCCCACCGCAGATCTTCCTGAAAGATTAGGTAAGCCGAAAGTGACTTTTCCATCTCCTCCATAAGTGGTTCCCAAAATAGAGAATAAAGCGGTGTTTACACTGATTGCAATTAATGCACCATTACAATACGACCAATCTCTAGGTGCAAAGTTTGCGGCAAAAAGGCGGATTTCTCCTATTGTTCCTTCCATAGTTATTTGTTTTTTTAAATGAAACTGATAAATTTTATCTTTAGTAAATAGATTAAAACTCTTGAGATCATCAAGTAGAGTTGACAGAGCTATAACTCCCGGTTTGAATTATTTCATCGGGATATAGAGAGAGTACAAAACAACAATATGCAATATGCTACATTTTCTATATATAGAAGAGCATGCGACTGAACCGTGCTTAAATTTCACACATAAGTGATCTTAAATTAAAAGGGGAATTTTTCGCAGAATTTTTTTCATGTTAACTTAGTTTTCGGTCGGTTTAGCTTTTTTATAATTATTAACAAATACAAATTATTAATTAACAATCATTAACAAATATACATTTATTTTGATTATAATAATATAATAAATCATAAATGTTTAATACTAATCTTTTAATCTATTTCAAATAAAATATTGATGAATTTACCTCTGTATTATTATGTTAAATGATTATTGTCAAAATTAGAAATTGCAACACACATACAACTACGTATTTATACTGATTTTACTTATCGGTTTATCTTCACAAAAAAAAGAACAATAAAAATTCTTTTATTTTGACCAAGCTGAATAGTTAATCAGTCGTGAATTTTGACACCAACTTTAAAAAAATAGTTTAATTTCGAATAATTTGGTATGTATTCGGAATGATTACCCAAGAATTTGCTTAGATTTTTCAGTTAAAATTTCAAGATCTTCTTTATCGCTTATACACTGCTGACCAACATTGAGCACCTTTCTTGCATGTTTCTTTGCAGCGTCTTTATATTTTTGGTTTTTTACCATTTTATGTATAAGCACCAAAGCATCCATTAATTTTAGAACGACAGCAGTATTCCCGGAAGAATATAATCTTATCTGATTGAAAGCAACATCAGTAACCAGCTCAAAATCATATGCATTGGTAATTACGCGAAGATTTTCTTCGTCATCAAAACGATAGCTTGGCGGAAATTTTTTAGTTGACAGATAACACAGTGTGGAAGTCAGGTTATCTATACAGGAAATCGCAGTATAGGGATCATTTACTCCAGGAGACAAAGCACGAACGGCAATTTCTACCATTTGGTGAATAGACAATTCAATATCCTGCTGTGACGTGCTTGCGCTGCCCAAAATAAACTGCTTCTGTATTTTTTCTAAAATATCTTCTTCAATCTCATGATAATATAAAGTACCCAAATCAATTCCTTTTACAATGTAACTTCCAGGTCTGTAATTGAGTTTTATAAGGCTTTTACTCTCTGTTGCCAATTGCAATAAAGCATCAATATCGACATATTGCACATATCCATATTGAGTGGCAGGAATAGATATTTCCTTCCGATAAATTGCGGTTTCTTCTTTTAAATCAGCAATAATTGGTTCTTCCTGCTCATCATCTTCAGTTTCAGGAAATAATTTTTTGACTTCTTTGCCGATGGAAACAGAAATTTCCGAAATAACATGATCGGCCTGAATACTTATCGCAATACGATGGATAAATATGATAAGCAACACAATATTCATCACCGCAAAAAGAATGGAGAATAAGATAGATAATGAAGGAATAAACTTGTAATCTTCAGTATCTTTTATTGTATTTAATACGATGAGACAATAAATATATGTTGAAATATAGGTTCCTAAAACAACCTGATTTAAACGTACATACATAAAATTCCTTATCAAACGGGGCCCGAATTGTGAAGAAGCAAGCGTTAAAGCAACCAAAGTCACAGAAAAAACAGTACCCGCAACCCCAATCATCGCTCCTGATATGGTAGAAAGTACACTCCTAGCTGAAGCTGAACTTCCTATAAAAAAGAATCTTTTGATGCCTTCGTTTTTTAATGCTAAATTTCCGTCAATACTTAAAATTAGAATTGCAAAAAATATGGCTCCAACGATAATAATCACTGGAACAAACCAAAAGGTTGATTTTAACTCACTCCAAAAGAAAAGCAGTTTTTTCATAAACTGAATATACTAAAAAGATATGATTTCTAGTTGTTTAGATAATTATCTTTTTATGTTGATCACTTATTCGTAGGATAATGATGTTTAGTTTATATTCAATTTTTTTTGACAGATTGTACTCTTTCTTGTAACTTAGTGTTATAAAAATTCAATACAAATGCTTAAAAAATCAACAAAAGAAATTTTATTACAAGATTTGTTAGAAACGAAACAGCTTCTGGTGGATGCGTTTGATGATAAAGAAGTTCCATTTATCAAAGGAGGCGCAATCGATCAGTTTTTCACTGGAAAGGCTTTGGAATTTCAAAGGAATATGATTCTTTACGACAGCCTGATGAATTCAGGAAAAATAAAGGACAATGAAGGGAATACAATAGCTCCGCTAGAAAAGATAGCTCTTGACCTAGCCGAGATAAAATCAAAACTTGATAATCAATAATGGGTCTGGCTGGATTCTTAAAATAAAAAAGAGAGCAAATAAATTATTTGCTCTCTTTATAACTATATAGTTATTAATTGAAGTTACGCTATTTTAACGTTAACCGCATTAACACCTTTGTTTCCATTTTGTAAATCGAATGTTACGACATCATTTTCACGAATATTATCAATTAGACCTGAAGTGTGTACGAAAATGTCTTGACCACCAGCTGATGGAGTAATAAAACCAAATCCTTTTGTTTCGTTAAAGAATTTTACTGTTCCTTGTTGCATTGTATTATGTATTAAAAATTGTATTCTGTTTTATAGGATTATCCCAGTATTTTGATTGTAAATCAAAACAATAATAAATTTTGAGAGAAAAAAATGGATGAATAGAATTTAAGAGTGAAAATCGAACTTCTTAAAAGGCAGTACACCTAAAATATTAATGACAAAATTAATCGGCTATTTAAAAATCTGATTAGTATTAAATCTCACACAGATTATTCAGTTGCCTTATTATTTTACAAATGTATGCTAAATAAATGACACTCACAATATTAATTTCATTTATTTATTTATTTATTTTTGATGAAAAAACACTAAATAAAAACGAAGAAAAACGTTTTAATGGTAAAAAGCGACCATTAAAAATTATGAATTTATACTAATATTGATAAGAGAAATTGTAATGCAACTTAGATAATCTCTAAAATTATAAAGATAATATGTATTACAAATTTTAAGATAAAATATTATAGAATTGAATGATATTAAAACGACAATTGACTTTGCATCGCAGACTGCAATGTTCTGATTTGCTTTCTATCAAAGAAAACCAGATCCACATGAATGCTCTTTCTTGAACTTTGGGACTGAATTTTTAGGTTTAAATGATCTTTAACCAATCCTTCTTTAATCATAAACTGTTGAATTAAAGTAATTGGAAATTCAACTTTCGGACGTACATATCGTTTTGGTGAAAATGGATGAATTTGTCTTACAGTAAAGCAACCTCCAGAATTTTCAACTTCAGTACTCCTTATTCTTATTAGAAATGTGAGAATAAGGACTATAACTCCGCAAAAAAACAAATCAAGAAAAAAATGTTTATAAAGAATAATACCAAAAATTGGTAATACAGAAGCAAACAGCAGGACATAGGTCGCCGCCTTAACGAACTTACTATTTGAAATTTTCATATTGCTATTTGTTATATATTATAAGTAATAATACTTATTATATTTATCTTTATAAATGATTTGAATGCAAAAATAAATAAAATATGTTCACTATGCAATAAAAAAAATTAACACATTAATTTAGAAGCTATTATTTATAATCTCTAATAAAGCAATTGTTTTCTTAAATAAGTGAGTCAAATCAATACTAACGAGCAAGTCGAATCCCTGTATATTGCCATTTAAGATCTGTTTGAAAAAAATTTCGATATGTATTTCTACTGTGTCCAACTGGAGTTGCTTCAGATGCACCACGAAGAACCATTTGATTAACCATGAATTTTCCATTGTACTCTCCTACAGCGCCTGCTTCTTTGGTAAAACCTGGATAAGGCAAATACGCAGAATTTGTCCATTCCCAGCGACTACCCCATTTCAATTGATTGGAGGCGACCTCCCATTCTGCTTCAGTAGGCAGACGCATATCTTTCCATGAAGCAAAAGCTGAAGCTTCATAAAAGTTAATATGACAGACTACATCATTTAAATCTAATTCTTTCAGACCATTCAAAGTATAATTCATCCATTTGCCATCAATCAAATGCCAATACAAAGGAGATTTTGCTTCTTTCAGCTTTACCCAATCCCAGCCTTCTGCATGCCAGTATCTAAAATTCTGGTAGCCGCCAGCTTCTATAAATTCTAAATACTCTTTATTGGTGACCAATTCACTTGAAATTTCAAAATCATTCAAATAAACTTTATGTCTTCCCAACTCATTATCAAAACAGAAACCTGTACCATTAAAACCAATTTCATAGACACCTTCTGAAAAACTAAGCATTTCTTTATTTCGAAAAACTTTCTCTTCTGTATCAAGCTGTTTTCTGTAAGCCGGAAAAATCGGATTGTGTCCCAAAATATATTTTATGTCAGTCAATAATAATTCCTGATGCTGCTGTTCATGATTGAGACCGAGTTCCAATAGCGGTTCTATCTCTTTTGTCAACAGACCGCTCTCAAGAAAATTTTTCATTTTTTCATCAACATATTCTCGATATTTATAGACATCAGCAACAGACGGACGGCTCAGATTCCCTCGATCTGTACGTATTACTCTGGCTCCTACCGTCTCGTAATAGCTGTTGAAAACAAAATTATATTGAGAATCGAAGACCTTATAATCAGGAAAATTTGGTTGTAAAATAAAAGTTTCAAAAAACCATGTTGTATGGCCGAGATGCCATTTGGGTGGACTTACATCAACGATTGGTTGCACCACATAATCCTCAATTTCCAGAGGCTCGCAGATTTTAACTGAGTGATTTCTAATATCAGAATAACGCTTCAAAAAATTGTTAACGCCAATTTCTTCTGTAAGTATAGTTGAATTTGGTTTCATATGAATTATTTAGATTAAACAACTTGCCATATAGAGTCTACAAACCAGTTTTTGGAATCGGTAATTTCTGCAAGAACATGAAATTCTGAACTTTCTGCCAGTTTATTGATATCAGCTTTAGAAAATTTTTGGGATATTTCCATATCGATCAACTCATTTTTTTCAAAGTTAAATATATGGTTATCTATGTGAACATCTTGTCTTTCAAGACTTACGAGATAACTTTTGCATGCTCCTGAAGCAGGGTCGTACGTTTGATAATGCTGAAATTGAGTAACATCAAAATCTGCTTCCAATTCACGATTGATTCTCAGAAGAAGATTTAGATTAAATGATGCAGTAATGCCTTCGGTATCATTATAGGCATTGAGTATAGTATGTGGATTTTTCTTCAAATCGAACCCGATCAGCAAAAGATCACCTAAATTCAGCTTTTGGTTGAGCTCACGGCAAAAATTATAAGATTCTTCTAAATCCATATTACCGATGTTTCCCCCTAAAAAAAGAACAACTTTTCGTCTTTTTGAAATAGAAGTTGCCTTATCGAGCATATTAAAATAATCGCCTTCTAAAGTAACGATATCCATTGTAGGCAGTTCTTTACTGAATTTTTCATTAAGCACTGAAAGAATATTTCCTGAAATATCAATTGGCATATAATTAAAATCAATATTTTTCTCCACCAGAAACTTCAGCAGATAAGATGATTTCATTGCATCGCCAGCGCCCAACTCAATCAAATCGAAAGGTTCATCGTTACCTAAAATAATATCGGCTAATTCTTGGGTTTTATTTTTAAATATATCAAGCTCACAGTTGGTTAAATAATAGTCGGGCATCTTCATGATCTGTTGAAAAATCTGATCACCTGCTTTATCGTAAAAATATTTTGAAAACATTTTTTTGGGATTGCTGCTTAGTCCTTCCAATACATCAGATCGAAAAGTATCGATATTACTCTTTCCAATCTGCAGATCTGTATCAAACTGTGAATTCATATATACTATTTTTGATTTGCTTTAAAACTACAACTATCTTGCCGACAATGTTGAAACATAATACTAAGTTAAAGAAACTTTTTAGTTACCTGTCACTCTTATTGGATGTTATCATTTTGAATTGCAATTATATTTACATCTAATATTGCATAAAAGTAAACAAATATGTCTTGTATGATATATTTCTTAGTCTTGAAAGATATTAGACAAATTGTACAGAATGGAAATTTGTTAAATAATAGGCTTTAAGAATAACTTAGAACAATGCATTTATAGGTATAATCTTATAGAACGAAAGCCAGAGTGTGTTTTAGTGTAAATAAAATTGAGATTTATATATTAATTGAATTGCTAAAATCATCAGAATGAATCCAAAAATTACTTAATCTGAAACAAAAAAATCCCTTAAAACGTTGTTTTAAGGGATTTGAATAAATCTTAAAGATTTTTTGCGATCCGGACGGGACTCGAACCCGCGACCTCCGCCGTGACAGGGCGGCATTCTAACCAGCTGAACTACCGGATCAATTTTATTAAAGTTAAAATTGTAAAACTTATGCGATCCGGACGGGACTCGAACCCGCGACCTCCGCCGTGACAGGGCGGCATTCTAACCAGCTGAACTACCGGATCTTTTCACAATATCTGAAGAATTACCTTCCTTTATTGTGGTTGCAAATATATAGCTTTTTTGATTATCTGCAAACTATAATTATTAATTTTCTTACAATTGGAGATAAATCACAGATTATCAATCTGATTATTTTAAATTAAGCTTAACATTAAAATAGTATCAGCACGCTACAAGACAGACATAGGATCAATTTTCAAAGCATCTTCAGAAAATTTATTGCGATATTTCAACAAATCTTGGTGATTGGAAATATTCTTAGAATTTTTTTTCAAAAGAATTCGTGCGATTAATTTGGGATCAATCTCAAAACTTGGGGAGAAAAAAAATATTGATAATTTTGTGGAATGTTAAACGATGCCGAACTCCTCAAATTATTTTTACCTGAACTCTTGATTGAGCATTTTGAGATTGTAAAA
>Ga0182008_10001847_pt1 | contig 13777 bp, 13 predicted proteins | sample Sormic07211129_1_FD_120482 | JGI IMG/M metagenome (GOLD analysis project Ga0182008, IMG submission 120482) | Rhizosphere microbial communities from Sorghum bicolor, Mead, Nebraska, USA - 072115-129_1 metaG | ecosystem: Host-associated > Plants > Roots > Rhizosphere | place: USA: Nebraska...
CCCGAACCTGAGTTCTGGAAGATCGCCGCCGAGGAGCTCGGTCCCACGGGTGCCATCGACCTGGGCATGCCCAAGGTCTGTGCCGAGTTCCTCGCGACCGGCCATGCCTACACCCACCACCAGAAGGAAAAGACCGCCTGCGCCGTCGCGCTGCGGGTTGGCGAGCTCACGCGACAACTGCTGGTGTTCGGCGACCGCTTCTGGCTCGACGGCCAGGCCACCGCACCGCAGCCCTTCGAATCGATGCGCCTGGACTGGACGCGCGCCTACGGTGGCCCGAGCTTTGTGGAGAACCCGGCCGGCATCGGCCACGCTCACGAGACCGTCAACGGCCTCTCCGTGCAGCGCGTGCCCAACATCGAGAACCCGCATCGGCGCCTGGACCGCCCGGACCGCGAGGTGGAGCCGGCCTGCTTGGACGCCATTCACCTGGCGCGCCCGAGCCGCATGCGCCTGATCGGACGGCACTACGACGCCCACTGGCGCGACAACCTGTTCCCCGGTTTCTCCGAGGACATGGACTGGCACTTCTTCAATGCCGCACCGCCCGAGCAACGCTGGACCGGGCGCGACAGCATCCCGAGCGGCACTCCCTACGAAATCTGGAACATGCACCCCACCCAGCCCCTGCAGAGCGGCCGGCTTCCGGACTGGCGGGCGCGCGCCTTCATCGCCCGTAAGACGGGTACCGGCCGGGACCCGGAGCACTTCGACGAAGTGCCCATGCGCCACACCACGGCATGGTTCTTTCCTCACCACGCGCAGGTGGCGCTGATCTATCACGGCGAGATCGACATCGCCGAGGACGATGCCAACGACGTCACCCACGTGATGCCGGCCATCGAGCGCGCCGGGGAGCCGCAACGCCCGATCGCGCACTACTTCGAGATCCTGCAGCGCCGTTGCCATCCCGAGACCGGCGCGCTGTACGCGGCGCGCGACTATGAACTGCTGCCCCTCGAAGCCATCGGCCCCTGGCTCGACGCGCTGGACGACGCCGAAGAATCCGCGCTCGTGCGCAACATGCGCGAACGCGGCGATCGTCTGCGCGAAGACATGATGCAGAAGGCCCGCGAAGCCGGCCACGATCCACGCCTGCTGCGCGAACGGCCGCTGCCCGAGCCCTTCCGCAAGGCCCCGACGCTCGCCGAACTGCCCGCCTTCATCGAACGCACGCGGATCTTCGCGCAGGACCAGCGGCGCAAGCTCGAAGAAGGCCGCCAGGAGCTTCAGCGGCAGGGCCGGCGCAACGCGGCGGAATCGCGCAAGGTCGGCTTCGACACCGGCGACCTGGTGGAAGGCATCGATCGGGCAACGACCAAGGGGCCGCCCTCCATCGACGCACAGGGCGCGCTCAAGGGCATGTTCGGCATTGCACAGTCCACGGGCACTGCGCCCCTTCCGCCGGCGCAACAGCGGGAGTTTGCGCAGGTGGTGGAAAAGGGCGGGCGCGGACTGCTCGATATGTACCGCATGGGCGCGCAGCACCAGTCCGCGGCCGACGCCATGTCCGCCGAACGCGCCGCCGAGGCGCGCCGGCGTGTCCAGGAGGTCATGGCCACCACGCGCGATCTTTCGGAGATGGACCTCACGGGCGCCGACCTCTCGGGCATGGACCTGCGCGGCGCGCGCCTGCACCGGACGCTGTTCGAGAACGCGAACCTCGAGGATGCCCGGCTCGACGGAGCCGACGCCACCGAGGCCGTGCTGGTGCGCGCGCACCTGTCGCGCGCGTCGCTGGCCGGCTGTGTGCTGCACCGCGCCAACCTGAGCCTGGCGCAATGCCTGCACACGGTCTTCGCCGGCGCGCACCTGCATGAAACCGCGGTCGAGAAGGCCCGCTTCGAGGCCTGCGATTTCGGGGGCGCCGAGCTCGAGCACCTGACGTTCCTGGGCATACACGTCGAGCGCTGCAGTTTCGACAAGGCCCGTTTCGCCTATGTGATCTTCATCGAGCAGAGCAACCTGCGAGACTGCAGCTTCCGCGGCGCGGTCCTGCACAAGGTCGGGTTGATCTCGTGCGTCGCCGCGCGGCTGGACTTCACACGGGCGCAGCTCGAGGCCTGCGCCTGGGCCCATACGCCGGGCGACGACGGCATCGTGTTCCGCGAAGCGACGCTGCGCACCACCTGCTTCGTCGGCACCAGCAGCTTGCGCAACGCGGACTTCGAAGGTGCGACGCTGGTGCAATGCGGCCTGCGCGAGATGGCGCTCGACGGTACCCGCTTCGTGCGCGCCACGCTCGATACCTGCGACTTCTCTGCCTGCAGCTTCACCGGCGCCGACCTGAGCGCAGCCGACGCACCTGAAAGCCTGTTCATCCGCTGCGACTTCACACACGCCGCGCTGCGCGGCGCCAACCTCATGCATGCCAGCCTCCAGAAGGCCCGTCTGATCGGCACCGACCTGCGCGAGGCCAACCTGTTTCGCGCCGATGTGTCGCAGGCCCTGATCGACCACGTCACCGAGACACGTGGCGCGTACCTCGAGCAGGCCAAGACCCTCCCACGCCGCGCCGCGGACCCCGTGCGATGACGCGGGACGAACTGGCAGCAAAGACCCGCGGAGGCGAACACATCCAGGGCCAGGATTTCCAGGGCCTGGACTTCGACGGACTGGACCTGCGAGGCGGCACTTTCGGCGCCTGTGACTTCACCCGCGCGAGCCTGCGCGGTGCGCTGCTGGCCGAGTCGGTGTTCGAGGCCTGCCGCTTCGACGAGGCAACGCTCGATGCCGCCGACCTTCACCACTGCGCCTTCACCCGATGCGCCCTCCCCCGCGCGAGCCTGCGCTCGGCCACGCTGATGCACGCGGTCTTCACCGAGACCGAACTGCATGGCGCCGACCTGACCGACGCCCGGCTCGGCCAAGCCACCTTCCACCGGAGCACGCTCGACGGCGCAAGCTTCGAGCGCGCGGACCTCACGAAATCGGTGTTCGGCGAAAGCGGGCTCGACGGCACGCGTTTCGACGATGTGGCGCTGAACACCACGGTCTACTATCGCGCCGGGCTGCGCGGCGCGAGCTTCAGGGGGGCGAGCTTCCACAACGTCATCTTCAGCGAGGCCGCGCTCGCGGAGCAGGACTTCTCGGCGCAGTCCTTTCACCTGTGCCAGTTCATCGATGCCGACCTGGCCGGATGCAACTTCTCCGGCGCGCGGCTGAGCCAGTGCAACTTCAAAGGGGCGAAGCTTGTCCAGGCAGTGCTGAAGAACGTGCACGCGCCGCAATGTCTTTTTCCGGAAGCCGACCTGCGCGGCGCCAACGCCAGCGGTGGACATTTCGACCAGAGCCTGTGGATCGACGCCCGGCTCGACGATGCCGACCTGTCGAGGTCGCGGCTCGCGCAATGCGTGTTCCATCGCGCCAGCTGCCGGCGCACCTCGTTCGCGTGCAGCCATCTTGTGTACGCGGATTTTTCCTATGCCGACCTCGGCGACGCCGACCTGCGCGGCGCCAGCTTCCATCGGACCCAGACACACCGCGCCATACAGGCCGGGACCCGCTGGAACGACCGCATCGGCGTGCTCGACAGCGACCCGGCGCTCTTCGAGGCCGAACGTTTCTCGGCCGCGCGCGCGAGCCGCCCGCAGCGCGCTGGCCGCGACACCTTCGGACGGCCGCTGCCGCCGCCCGATACACAGGACATCTCATCCCCATGAACCACCGCGCCAATCGCAATCAGCCCTTGCCACTGCGCAACGATGCCGCCATCGACCACGGCGCGTCCGACGCCGAGATGCGCGCGCTGATGCGCAGGCCGATGCCATCTGCCGCCCCGGTCACGCCCGCATGGACCGGCAGCGCACTCGGCACGGTCCGGCAACAGCTCGCGGAAGGCGGCTTTCTCGTCGCTCCCCAGGACGGCACCGCATCCTGGCGCTGCCAGCGGGCCGCAAGCTGCCTGCTACAGCCGACCGCGGGCGACACTGTGCTCGTGGCCGGCCCCCACCACGACAAGCTCTACCTGATCGCCGTCGTCACGCAGACGGACCCGAGCCGCGCCGAGATCGTGACCGACGGCGACCTCACGATCCGTTCGCGACGCGGCACCCTCGCGCTGGAAGCACCCGCTTTGGCGCTCCAGGCCGCAAAGGCACAAGTCGACATCGCACAGATGGACTATCGGGGCGCCGAAGTACGCGTGACCACGCTGGTCGCGCGCTTCGTGGGCCGGACGCTGGAGACTGTGCTCGATCGTCTGAGCGTGCTCACGCGCTCGAGCTTTCGCCTCACCGAGGAGGTCGAACAGGTGCGGGCGGGCCAGATCGACATGCAGGCCTCCGAGAGCATGCGCTTGCATGCGAAGAACACCTTCGTCACCAGCAAGGCGCTGGTGAAGGTGGACGCCGAACAGATTCACATGGGTTGATCGAGAACAGGAGCCTTTGCCATGTTTGCCAATGCACAGATGATGGGCGTGGACCTCGCCTTTCCCGACGTCTGCAAGACGCCGCCCGCACTTCCCATCCCCTACCCCAACTTCGCGCTCGGGCCGACGGCGATTCCCAACGCCTGGAACATCCTCTATGGCGGCACGCCCGTCCACAACATGGCGACCACCACGCCGATCACCAACGGCGACAACGCGGGCGTGCTGATGGGCGTGGTGTCGCAGACGGTGATGGGCCCCTCGCGCCATATCACCGGCGCCTTCACCGTGCTGCTGAAGGGCACGCCCTGCACCCGCATGACCAGCCTTGCCGTGCAAAACCGCTGCAACATCGTCGGTATGCGGATCGTGCCGAGTCAGTTCAAGGTACTGGTGTTGGCACCCTGAGACACCGGCCGCGGCCCAGGTCTGAATCAAAAGGTCACGACGCACCTCCAAGCGCTTAGGACCGGGCTCGCAGTAACATTGTTAAAGGCGCTCTCGCCGGCGGTGGCACACCGGCGCGGGCTGGGTCGTTTGCTCCTCATTTGTCGAGATCCGAGATCTCCTTCCAGTTCAATTACGAGGGCGTCAGCCCAGCCGCTTGAGCGAAAGGCCAAGAGCCCCTCGGCTTCCAGACGCCGCCTGGGATGTTCAGCCGAATCTTGTATCGACCGGTTGACTACGCCGTCAACAGCACAAGAGACTAATCATGAAATGCACACAATGTGATGGCAGTCATCTTGAGGGGCCGACCGAGCCCAAGGGAATGAAGATTTGGAGGTGCATTGACTGCGGGTGCGAAATGGCAGGTCACTTTCACGATCTCGCCGAGCTTTCCGCACTTCCCAGGCAGGACTGGTTCAAGGGAAAATTCTTTGTTGGTGAGAAGGTCGACGCTACCAAGTAAGTTGGACTGAAGCATGGCCTTGAACAACTCTAGGTCCTGGAGACGGAACTCGGTTTCGAACTCCTCCAGCGTCATCAGAACCGCAGGGCGGAAAGGATGTCGCCGGTAGCCCGGGAGGGCTTCGCTGCGACAGCACGCCACTCGGAGCCCCCGGCCAATGAAGCTTGAGCCGATGGACTTTCTGCCTCAACTGCAAGGGCGCGAGTTTCCGCTCGTTGTCACCGGGCAGTTGGCCGTCACTTGTGTCGAGTTGCTCCACACGGTCGGCTTCATCAAGGCGGTTGTGATCTCTTCGGACCCCGGGTCTGTCGAGGCGCGAGTGCACCGGATCACTGCACTCGGCCGCTTGACGCTGGCGAAGCGACGATGATGTCCATTGGCGGCTGCGCTCGCACGCCCCTCAAGCCTCGTTCCGAAAACGACGGATCGGGGTTCCGGCTCGGTGGTCATAGTTTGCTTCAGATCGTCTGCAATGAGCCCCCTGAGGTGAGACTTGGAAAAGCATCAACCCTCTACCGGCGGCGGGCGATCATCGCGTAGATGACGAGGACCACGACGGCACCGAGGACCGAAGCAACGAAGCCGGCACCTGCGCCTGCGGTGTACCAACCCATTGCCTGGCCAAGGTACGGGACTGCGCGGCTCGATGAGCTCACCCGGCAATCCGTACAACAATGCACAGGCCGAGAGCTTCATGAAGACGCTCAAGGTCGAGGACGTCTACATCGGTGGCTATGAGACCTTCGCCGACGTCGCGGCCCGGCTGCCGAGGTTCATCGAAGAGATCTACAACGCCAAACGCCTGCACTCGGCGCTCGGCTATCGGTCACCCAACGAGTTCGAAGATCAACTGGTCCAGCAAGCGGCTTAGATCTGACTCCCGGTGGTCCAGCCGCAGGGGGTCACTCCAACTGCGCCTCACTCCCGTGAACAGACTCTTCATCGAGGGTGAGCCTGCGTTGCGAACATCGCAAGGCAGGCCCAGTTCGACCGTGCTCATCGGAACCAGCCACGGCGCGATGCGCGCACGGTCTTCGTTGCCGTGCTGCAAGGCCATCGATATCGCTTCTCGCTGGGCTTGCCGCTGTGCGCGGCCCAGCGTCAGCCATTGAACCATGTCCGAACTGTGAGCGAGCCCGGCGCCATGAACATCCAAGACCTGGTCCCCAATGGCCACGCCGATCGACCATGGATCGGATGCTTCCCGCCTGAACCTGCCGTAGGGAAGGTTCTGAATCGGAAAAGGGGTTTCGGGCGCGTTGGCGCTCTCAACCCAACTCACGAGGTCGGGCGAGTTTGTATCGAACGGGGCGGTCAAGGTGGATCCTTCGTGGTCGAAAGTGCCGTCTGCTCGCGAGCTGATGCCCAGGTCACCCCGGTAGGGAGTACCTGGGGAAAGTGCTTCAGTTGTCGCGGGAGGGGATCAGCGGCAGCATCAGGTGCGAGTCGTAGCGACCGCCAGTGAGGATGATGTTCTCGCCGCTGAAGAGATCCGGCCTGCGGTCCAGAGGGTCGGTGTGCAAGAACGGCCCTGATCCCTTGCGCGGCCCTGCCTCGCCCTCGCGTTCGAAATCCTGCGCGTCGACGCGCACTGCAAGCCGATACCCACGTGGAAGCACGATGGACGTGGGCCAGATCTCTACCTCCACCCGATAGTCTTCGCCGGGTGTCAAGGGCTCGACCTCGGAGTGCGTGTGAAAAGGTTGCCCCGGTCCGGAGCGTTGGGGATCGATCTTGCGGTGAGAGGCGCGCAGCCACCCTTGCGCGACCGGCACCTGTGGATCCGTTGCGCCTCGGAAGAGCACTTCGCGGCCATCGGGGTCATACGCCCGGACGGTCACGAAGAGGTCCATGTCTTCGGTGCTAGAGCGAAGCCATGCAACCAGTGACAGCGGCCCGGTGAACTCTGTCAATGCCTCCATGGGCGCGCTTATGAATTCAATGCCGCGCCCTGGCACACGGTAGGTGGCTGTGGCGATTGAAGCGACAGGTTCGGACGTCAACTTTTTGGCCTGCGCATCAAGGTAGAGCTTGGTCCACCGCGTTCGCGCGATTGGCCACTCGTGTTCGAAGCGCTGCTCGAACCGGTCCGGATGGCGCACCTCCAGCATGACAGGTGGTTGTTCGTCCCATCCGTTGGGCTCGTCCTTCAGGAATCTGTCGAAGAAGCGCTTTTGCATCTGCACGTACTCAGGCAGATAGAAGGATTCCCAGTGCGTACCGCCATGCATCTGCAGCCACTTCTGCCGCGAACCCGCACTTAGGAAGCCCTGCACGTTTCCGCGAAGGTGCAGCCCCATGCCGCCCCAGTTCCCTGCCGACAGGACCGGCACCTCGATGTCCGCGAGCTTCGAAGATCTTGCGGCATACCAGTCATCGACGAGGGGGTGCGATCGGAACTCATCGATGACATCCACTCGGTTGGCGCGCAGAGTGTCAGCGTCCAGCGCCTCGCCTGTGCTCGTCGCACCCGTTTCGCGGTCGATGTAGGGACTGTCGGCCTTGCCGTTCTGCACCGAGAGGATCTGCTTCGGGAACCAGAGTTCGAAGAAGAAATTGCCGAAAATCCCGCCGTGATGACTGGCATCGCGGTACATGTCGCTGGCCCCTTCCCACGGACAGATTGCCGCGAGATGGGGAGGCCGACGTGCGGCGACCTGCCACTGATTCATCGCGTAGTACGAGATGCCAAGGAGGCCTACCTTGCCGTTGGACCATCCCTGCACGCCCGCCCATTCGATGCAGTCTGCGTAGTCGTCTACTTCCTGCGGCGACCACACCCACAGCTTGCCGGGCGATTCACCAGCGCCTCGACTGTCGACCACCACGATCGCGTAGCTCCAAGGAATCCAGCGCTCTGGATCGGGCACCTCCCACCGCAGGTAATTTCCGGAACTGCCTTCCGTGTCGATGCCAGGGTAGAGGCGTTTCAGCTCGTCCCATTGCGGCTTGAAGGCATCCTCGAAATGCGCGTCCTTGCCGTAGGGGCCGTGCGTCATGAGGACAGGTACGGGTGCATCTACATCCGGGCGGAAAACGTTCGCCTTGAGAACCGCGCCGTCGCGCAGGCGGATCGACACATTCTTTTCAAAGATCATTTTCTTGCTCCGAGCCACGTCACTGAAACAGCGCGACAGCTCGCGTCCAGCCTGCCGAACCGCCGCGGACCTTGGCCGGAAAACAAGACAGGAAGAACCCGTCCGGGGGCAGCACTTCCAAGTTATGCAGCTTCTCGAGGTGGCAATAGCCGATGTCGCGGCCGGCCTTGTGCCCCTCCCATATCACCGCCGGGTCTTTGTCCTGCTTGTAGCGTTCGGCGGTGTACGCGAAAGGCGCGTCCCAGCTCCAGGCGTCCGTGCCAGTCACGCGCACACCGCGCTCAAGCAGGTACATCGTCGCGCCATATCCCATGCCGCAACCTGCCTGTACGAAGTCTGGCTTGCCGTAGCGGCTGCCCGCGCGCGTGTTGATGACCACGATCTCCAGCGGCTTCAGTGTGTGGCCGATGCGCTGCAACTCCGCCTCGACATCGGCCGCCTGCACCACGTAACCATCCTCAAAATGACGGAAGTCGAGCTTCACCCCGGGCCGTAGGCACCACTCTAGAGGCACCTCGTCGATGGTGATCGCCGGCTCACCGTGATTCATCGTGGATGCGAAATGCCACGGCGCATCGAGGTGCGTGCCGTTGTGCGTGCTGAGCTCTACCTTCTCCACTGCCCATGCCTCACCGTCCGGCAGATCCTCCGCCTTGAGCCCAGGGAAGAACTGCGCCAACCGGCTGAAGCTCTCAGAATGGTTCATGTAGTGAATCTTGGGCGCAAACGCTGGAGGATCCGAGATCACATCGTTCTCGAGAAAGATGGAAAGGTCGACTATTTTCTTGAACATCACGAATCCATTTCGATGCCGAGTGGAGGAAGGATTCGCTGGTAGCGAGCGAACTCTTTTTCGAGGTACGCCTTGAACCGATCAGGCGGCATACCCGAGACCTTGTTGCCGAACGTGACCATCTTTTCCTTGAAACCCGGGTCGGCCAGCGTCTTCGCGACGCCTTCGTAGAGCGCGGCCAAGACTTGGGGCGGCATCTTCGGCGGCGCGAGCATGCCGATCCATGCAGGAATGTCGATGTCGGGCATACCCAGTTCCGCGAACGTAGGCACGGTAGGCATCGTCTCCGCGCGCTGCGCCCCCGTGATCGCGAGAGCCTTGATTTTCTTGGCCTCGATGTACTGCATGACCGACGATGGTGCGATGAACGAGACATCCACCACGCCACTGATCAGATCCGTGAGGGGCGTTCCCTTGTAAGGAACATGGATCAGATCGATCCCGGCCTGTTTGGCGAACAGAGCACCGACCACATGCGTTGTGTTTCCATTGCCTGCTGACGCATAGCTGAGCTTGCCAGGTTGCTTCTTTGCCGCCGCGACGAATTCAGCCAAGCTGTTGAAAGGCCCGTTCGTCCTGTGCAGCAGCGCAAACCCGTAGGTCGAATACACCATCGACAAGGGCGTAAAGCCGTCGATCGGATGGTAGGGCAGCTTTTTCATCAGCACCCCGTTGGTCAGGTGCCCACCGGTGGTCCAGAGCAATACGGAACCGTCGGGCTTCGCACGCGAGACCTCTGACGCACCAATGGTGGTGGCCGCGCCGGGCTTGTTGTCGACGATGCATTGCCGACCTGTCACCTTTTGGTAGGTGTCTGCAAAGATGCGTGTCATCCCGTCGAGGGCGCCCCCGGCAGGGAACGGCATCACGATCCTCATCATCTCGGGCAGGTCCGTCGTCGCCGCTCTCGAGATGGGGGTCGCGAACGTGATCGCGACGCCTGCGAGCGCCTCTCTTCGATTCAACATGGGCTTGTCTCCTATGGCACCGACCGGCGCTGACTACGCCGGAATCCAGTCACAAGCGAATTCTAGACATATAAAACGACTGTTTCAATCAATTGTTTTTTCAAGTCCATTGGTCCCCTTGCTCAATTGAAACAAGTGATTGACTGGATGATGCAGAATGCCCATGACCGTCCCGGGCCGCGCTGCCGGGGCACGTATTGACCCAACTCCTTTGCCTCAGTCGACATGCCAGGACGAACATCCCCGTCATCCGATCGCCTCACCCGGCAGAAGATCCTCGATTCCGCCTTGGCCCTGTACGCCGAGAAAGGCGTAGACGGGGTGCCTGTGCGAACTCTGACCGGCCATGCGGGTGTCAACGTCGCGGCGATCCATTACCACTTCGGAAGCACCGAAGCGCTGGCCGAGGCCCTTTTTGATGAGCTGTCAGCGCGCGTCAACAAGCGCCGCACACTTGCCCTGAAAGAGATCACAACGGCCGCTCGTGCAGAAGGCGCGCGGCCTGAAGTACCGGCGATAGTCCGAGTTTTCGTCGCTCCGTATGTGGGGGATGGCGCAGCGACCGAAGGTCAGTTGCTGGCGCAGTTGATCCTGAAGCACCGCCTTTCCCCGTCGCCGATGACGGAGCGGGTCATCAAGAAGCACTTCGACCCCATGGCCAAGCAGTTCGTGGCAGCGCTCCATGACTCAGCGCCCGAGATTCCTTTGAGTTTGATGTACCTGCGTTACATGCTGATGGTCAGCACCGTGGTGCTCTTTCTTACTGACAGGGGTCGACCCAATCGCCTCCATCGCCTCTCGGGCACGAAGGCCGGAACGACAGATGCGCAGGAGACCGCAAACGCGCTCGTTGACTTCGTCGTTGGGGGCATCCGGGCGCCTGTGTCTTCGTCTTCGTCTTCGTCTTCGTCTTCATCTTCATCTTCGTAGGGAGACGCTCCAGACATGCGGGGTTGCGTCGTTGAGGGCTGCGACATGCGGCCAATCCGCGAACAAGATCACGACATTCTGAGTTCGAGACTGCGAGAAGTCGCTGAGGCGCAGCACTGACAACCGCTCTCTGGGGACAACCAACTTCCGCTTTGGGTCGCGGATTCAACCGGTCGATGCAACAGATTCGCTGAACATCTCAGCGGGCGTCTGGAAGCCGAGCGTCTTACGCGGCCTCTGGTTCAATTGTCGCGCGATCGCGTTGAATTGAATCTGTGAGTAGCCTGAGATATCGGTGCCCTTCGGCATGTACTGCCTGAGCAACCCATTTGTGTTCTCGTTGCTTCCGCGTTGCCAGAGGCTCTGCAGATCGCAGAAGTAGACCTGGATGTCGGCGGCCATCGTGAATTGCTTGTGCCCGTGCATCTCCGTGCCTCTGTCCCAGGTCAGTGATTTGTAGAGCTCCTGCGGTAACTTGCGAGCATTCTTGATGAGCGCGTTCACGACCGTTTGCGTGTCTTTGCCGTCCAGCTTCACCAACATCACGTATCGCGTTTGGCGCTCAACCAGCGTCGCGATTTGGCTGCTTGCACTGCCGAAAACCAAGTCTCCTTCCCAATGACCAGGCACTGCCCGATCCTCAACAGAAGCGGGTCGCTCGCTGATCGAACCGGCATCGATGATCTGCCCATGGATCGCCGTCTTCTGCGTGTAATGACGACAGCGACGTATGCCGCGAGTACGTCTCAGGTGCTCAAGCAGCTCCTTCTTTAAGGCGCCGCGCGCTTGGATGAAAAGGCTGCGGTAGATGGTCTCGTGTGACACGTGGAAGGCCTCGTCGCACGGATAAGTATGCTTGAGCCACCCTGCGATTTGCTCAGGTGACCACAGCAAGCGCAGCTTGTCGGTCATCACGCGCGCCAAGGCGCGGTTCTCCGCCAGTTTGCAGCGCTTGGGACGATGTGCCCGATTCCAAGCTGCGCTGTCGGCCTGGTTCGCCCGATAGCCAACTCGCCCGCCATTACGCTCGATCTCGCGGCTGACCGTGGAGGGTGCTCGTCCGATTCGCGCCGCGATCGCACGGATCGAGTGACCAATCACCAGAGCGCGAGAGATTTCCTCTCGCTCCGCAAGTGTCAGCGCCAGCCTCGAGCGATGTCGTTCGGGTGGGCGGATCCCGCCCGTCTGAGCCAGGATGCCTCGTGCGGACCCGTGCGAGCGAACAAACAGATGAGCGATCTGATGAAGAGTCCAGCCAGCTTTCCAGCGCTCCCACATCAATGCTTTCTGGCTGTCCGTGTAGTAGGTTCGTGCCTGGTACTTCATCCGCAACACTCCTTCTGCCTACGCAGTTCTTAGTGTGTTGCATCGACCGATTGAATCCGCCGTCTGAAGCGGACATGCAGGCCGCCGCGACTGCCACAGCCGTGCGGGACCTCACCGGAACTTCGGCCCCGGTGCCTTGATATCGCTGGGTCTTAACGCTTGGTGTTTCGCCTGCTCTCTCCAGCCATTCGCCAACCGCTGATCATCGGTCTGCACCGCCGGCATGCGCTCCGTGAAGCGATCCACCTGTGCAGCCAATCTAGTTTCGCCCTGTCTCCTCAACATACCCACCGTTGCGTGCCAGTCCGCCAACACCTCTTGGCGGGTGTCTTGCATCTTTGCCTGACCCGCATCTGAAACGCTCCGCCCCGCTTTGAGGCATCGCAGCACCTGTTCCAACTTCGTCCGCATCACCATGGATGACTTCGGCGCCCGACATCCATCGCGCTCGGCAAGCGAAAACTGCGCAAAGGCCTGCAGCGCCCGTAATCGATGATGAATCGGATCTCGATAGGGTTTGCGAACCTGCCCGCGCACCTGCCGCGGCGTCGCATTGGCCGCCACCCCCTGCTCACGCATCAGCGCGGCGAACTGCTCGCGCCACTGGCGCAGCGTGTCCTTGCGAATGTAGAGGCGTTTTCCGGGCTCGAACTCGTGCTCGCACTTGACCACCAGATGCGCATGCGGATGCGGCTGATCGGTGTGCAGCACCATGGCGTAGCGATATTGCAGCGCGAAGTTCTCGCGTGCGAAGACGCGCGCCGCAGCCAGTACTTTTTCCGGTGGCGTGCCGGCGGGCATGGACAGGACAATGTTGTGGACCAGTTTTGTGCGCGTGTCCTTCTGCCCCTGAGCGCGTTTCGGTTTGTACTGGCCTCTGCACAGCTCCAGTTGCCAGTCGGTCACGATCTCCCTGGCCGCTCCTCGGCCCTGCTGTACCAGCCCCTCGTCGGTTTCTAGCGGCAGCTTGCCGTGCCGGCTGATGTAGCGCAGGTGGGCCTCCACGCCGCCGATGTCCCGTGCTCCGCCTGAGACCTTCACCATCACTTCGGGTGTACGGCTCACGGTGCGCTGGACTTGCGCAATCTCGTCGGATCCAAGGCTCAGCCTGCCGCCGGGGCCGCGCCGGCCGTAGCTCACGATGTCCAGCGCCATGTCGCGCGCTCCGCCAACTGGCCCACCGTTGCTTCGTCCCAAGCGCACGACCTGCTTAGGCATTGCTCATCTCGCTGTCTGACTCCCAACTGATGAGGTTGTGGCGTACGACGGCCGCGGTGACTTCACGTGCCGACTCGACCTCGCGGCGAACCAGCGTGATCGCCTCGCCCAAATCCAATGCGACGGAGCCTGCCGGATTGTTCGTCATGCCGAACACGCGAA
>Ga0182008_10001850_pt1 | contig 13773 bp, 10 predicted proteins | sample Sormic07211129_1_FD_120482 | JGI IMG/M metagenome (GOLD analysis project Ga0182008, IMG submission 120482) | Rhizosphere microbial communities from Sorghum bicolor, Mead, Nebraska, USA - 072115-129_1 metaG | ecosystem: Host-associated > Plants > Roots > Rhizosphere | place: USA: Nebraska...
GCAATCAATGGTTTTGGCCGTATCGGCCGTAATGTCCTGCGCGCACTGTATACCCAAGGCTATCGTCAGGATCTGCAGATCGTCGCCATCAACGACTTGGGCGACAGCTCGATCAACGCTCATCTCCTCAAATACGACACTGTTCACGGCACGTTCGATGCCGATGTCCAGCACGATCAGGAAAGCCTGACCGTCAACGGCGACCGGATTTCGGTCAGCGCCATTCGCAACCCAGCCGAACTTCCTTGGGCTGCGGAAAAGATCGATGTGGTGTTCGAATGCACCGGCTTGTTCACCGACCGGGCCAAGGCCGCCGCGCATATTACGGCCGGCGCACGCAAAGTGATCATCTCCGCGCCAGCCAAAGGCGCCGACGCCACCGTGGTTTATGGGGTCAACCACGACATTCTGCGCCAATCGCACCAGATTATTTCCAACGCTTCGTGCACCACCAACTGCCTCGCCCCGGTGGCGCAGGTGCTGCACCGCGAATTGGGCATCGAAAGCGGTTTGATGACCACGATCCACGCCTACACCAACGATCAGAACCTGACCGACGTCTATCACACCGACCCCTACCGTGCGCGCTCGGCCACGCAGAACATGATCCCGAGCAAGACCGGCGCCGCAGAAGCGGTCGGCCTGGTGCTGCCGGAACTGGCAGGCAAGCTGACCGGCATGGCCGTACGCGTTCCAGTGGTCAATGTGTCGCTGGTGGACCTGACCGTGCAATTGAAGCGTGAAGCGTCGGCCGATGAGGTGAACGCGCTGCTCAAGGAAGCCAGCCAGCATTCGAAGATTCTGGGGTACAACACGTTGCCGCTGGTATCGAGTGACTTCAATCACAACCCGCTGTCGTCGATCTTTGACGCCAACCACACCAAGTCCAGCGGCAAGCTGCTCAAGGTGCTGGCCTGGTACGACAACGAATGGGGTTTCTCCAACCGCATGCTCGATAACTGCCTGGCGCTGTGCAACGCCGAGTAAGTTGGCGTCCGTGAGACCGCTATCGCCAGCAAGCTGGCTCCTACAGGATCGGGTACGACGTGACCCTGTAGGAGCCGGCTTGCCGGCGATGGCGGCCTGAAGAACACCATCACCGGCAACCTGCCTACGGAACGCCCCATGATCGGTATCACCTTCACCCAAAAGACCGTCGCCGCGCGCAAGCGCATCGCCCTCGTCGCCCATGACCACTGCAAGGTGTTCCTGCTGGACTGGGCCGAGCGCCACAAAGACACGCTCGCGCACCATGAACTGGTCGCCACCGGCACCACCGGTTTGTTATTGCAACAACGCCTCGACCTGCCCGTGGAAAGCATGATCAGCGGCCCGTTGGGCGGCGACCAGCAACTCGGTGCACGCATTGCCGAGCAGCGCGTCGACATGCTGGTGTTCTTCTGGGACCCATTCGAACCGCAGCCCCACGACCCGGACATCAAGGCATTGCTACGTGTCGCGGCAGTCTGGAACATCCCAGTCGCCTGCAACGAATGCAGCGCCGATTACCTGCTCAGCAGCCCGCTGATGAATCAGACCCATTCACAGCGCATCCCCGATTACGCGACCTATTTGCAGGGCCGCGCATAAACCTTCACAAATCAGCACTTGACCATTTAAGCGGATGATAAGCATTATCATTTGATAGAAATGGATCAGGTCCTACCGTGACTCAATCGCGCTTCAACCACGTCTTCATCGCCCAGCGCGTCTCTCTGCTGCGTACGCTGGAGCGGATGGTCAACAACCACAGCACTGCCGAAGACCTTCTTCAGGAAACCTATCTGCGCGTGACCCGTGCGCTCAGCGAACGGGCCATCGATCACCTCGAACCCTTCGTATTCCAGACCGCCCGCAATCTGGCGCTGGACCATTTGCGTGCACGGCGCATCCAGTCCCGCACCCTGCTCGAAGACGTGCCGCCGGACGTGGTGGAAAGCATCGCCGCGCCGGCCAGCAGTGCCGAGGACGCCGCCCATGCCGAACAATTGCTGGAACGTTTGAACGTGAGCCTCAGTGAACTCAGTGCCCGCCAGCAACAGATCTTCATCCTCAGTCGCCTGCACGGGCACAGTTATCTGGAGATTTCCGAACAGCTCGGCGTGTCCTTGAGCACCGTGCAAAAGGAGCTGAAGCTGATCATGGCCATCTGCATCGGCGTCGCTGAGCGGTTAAACGGCGACTGAGCGCGCAAGGCTTTGCTACCCTTGCCCACTTTCAAGCGCCACTAAAAAAACAGCCGTGCACAGACACAGCCGAGGAAACACCGTGACGGACACCCACCGCTCCCCTCCGCCCTCCCCGGCGCAGGACGCCGCAAGCGCAATGGACCAGGCTCTGGACTGGTTGATTGTGATGGGCAGTCCGAGCGAAGAACAGACTCGACAGTTCTACCAATGGCTGGACGCCGCGCCCCTGCATGCCGAGGCATTCGCCAAGGCCCAAGCGATCTGGGACGGCCCGCAAGTGATGCAATGTGCGCAAAACCTGGCCGCCCTGCCGCCAAAAGTGACCGTGCTGGCGCGCCTACGCCCGCACTGGAAACCTTTGGCCATGGCCGCCGTGTTGATTCTTGGTCTGTTCAGCTTCAGCAATCTGCCGATGCGCCTCCAGGCCGATCACTTGACGTTGGTCGGCGAGCGTCAGCGCCTGCAACTGGAGGACGGTTCGAACGTCCTGCTCAACACCAATTCGGCGTTTTCCAGCACCATCAACGATCAACAACGGGTCGCCCGCCTGTATCAGGGCGAGGCGTTTTTCGAAGTGCCGGCCCATCGCGGCCAGCCATTGGAAATCGACGCCGGCCCGGTCAAGGCCAGCGTGCACGACACTGCATTCGCCGTGCGTTACCTCGATGGCGTGGCGCAGGTTCGGGTGCAGCGCGGCGATGTCGATTTACGCGCCACCCGCGACGACGCGCGAATTCGCTTGTCCGCCGGCGAGAGCATCCGCATCGGCCCCAACGGTTTCGACCGCCCCGCCAAGCTCGATGCCGCCACCGACCTGGCCTGGGTCCAGGGTCGGCTGGTGTTCGAGAACTGCCCGATGAGCCAGGTACTGGCAGAGCTGCGTCGCTACTATCCGGGCTGGATCATCAACACCAATGAGCGGTTGGCCGATGTCGCCGTGACCGGCAATTACCGCCTCGACCAACCGCTGGACGTGGTTCGTTCGCTGGCACACATCACCTCGGCGCGACTCCAGGAATACCCCGCGCTCCTCATCCTGAACTAAATGAGAATTATTTTTACTCGATAGCTGAAGCTGGTACGTCTCGTTATAGCCAATGCAATTGATTCGCATCCACAGATGCCGATCAGCACCTATAAAGATTCGTGCGACACGGAGCGCTATCGATGTCCTCTCGCCTTACCCGCCACTCTTCTTCACCCTCCCGCGTGCTCTCGCTGCTGACCGCCGCCATCCTGATGGCCGGCAGTGCACCGCTGATGGCCGCCACCGCCACCGAACAGCCGGCACGCAACATGGGCGATTACGCGTTCGCCATCCCGCAGCAATCGCTGGTTTCGGCCCTCAATGCCTTCACTGCCGTGACGGGCTGGCAGGTTGGTTTGCCGGCCGAGCTGGGGCAAGGCGTGGCCTCGCCGGGAGTGCGCGGGTCGCTGTCGCCGGAGAAAGCCCTGGATCGCCTGTTGGTGGGGACCAACCTGAGCTATCGCAAACTGGGCAACAACAACATCGTGCTGGAAAAACGCAGTAACGGTAATGCGATCAACCTGGACCAGGTGACCATCAGCGCCACCCGTCAGGAACAAAGCATCGCGAGTGTGCCGGGCACCGTCACTGCTCACACCCGCGAAGAGCTGGACCGCAACAACGTCAACACCATCAAGGACCTGGTGCGTTATGAGCCGGGTGTATCGGTGGGCGGTGCCGGCCAGCGGTCCGGGATCACCGGTTACAACATTCGCGGCATCGACGGCAACCGTGTCCTGACCCAGGTGGACGGTGTGCAAATCCCGGACAGCTTCTTCAACGGCCCTTACGCCCAGACCAACCGCAACTACGTCGATCCGGAAATTGTCAAACGCGTCGAAATCCTGCGCGGGCCGGCTTCCGTGCTTTACGGCAGCAACGCCATCGGGGGCGCGGTCAGCTACTACACGCTGGACCCGGACGACATCATCAAACCGGGCAAGGACGTCGGCGCACGCCTGAAAACCGGCTACAGCTCGGCGGATGACAGCTGGTTGACGTCGGGCACCGTCGCCGGGCGCACCGGCGATTTCGACGGCTTGCTGCACCTGAGCCAACGCAACGGTCATGAAACCGAATCCTATGGCGAAACCGGCGGCACCGGCTTGAACCGCACCGAAGCCAACCCGGAAGATGTGCGCACCACCAACGTGCTGGCCAAACTGGGCTGGAACTATGCCGATGACGCACGCTTCGGCCTGACCTACGAGCACTACAAGGATGATCGAGACACCAACCAGCTGAGCGCAGTGGGCGGCCCGTTCAACGCTGGACGCGGTTTTGGTTTTTACAAATCCCGCACCGGCAATGACACCGTTTCCCGCGAGCGTTTCGGCCTGGAGCACCGCTTTGGCCTGGACAGCGTTCTGGCCGACAACATCAAGTGGTCGCTGAATTATCAGATCGCCAAGACCGACCAGAGCACCGAGGAAATCTACGCACCGTCACGCACGGTGCTGCGCGAGCGCGATACCACGTACAAGGATCGTCAATGGGTGTTCGACGCCCAGGCAGACAAAGCCTTCGCCATCGCCGATACCGACCATGTCGTCACCTATGGCACCACCCTCAAACAGGACAAAGTCACCGGGCTGCGCACCGGCAGCGGCACCTGCCTAACCGTGGCCGGCGCCTGTCGGGTCATCGGTGCTCCGAGCGCGACCGACACGCTGAGGCCTGCCAGTGATTTCCCCGATCCGACCATCAACAGCTACAGCCTGTTTGCCCAGGATCAGATCAGCTGGGGTAACTGGACGTTCCTGCCCGGTGCTCGCTACGACTACACCGAGCTCAAGCCACACATCACCGACGAGTTCCTGGCCACTGCCGACCAGAGCGGCAACGGCGCGGTGAGCGACGAGACCGAGACCTGGCATCGTCTGTCACCGAAGTTCGGCACCACTTACCGTTTCAATGACAACTACACCTGGTACGGCCAATACGCCGAAGGCTTCCGCACACCGACCGCCAAGGCCTTGTATGGTCGCTTCGAAAACCTCGCGGGCGGCTATCGGGTCGAGCCGAATCCGGACCTTGAGCCAGAGAAAAGCAAGAGCTACGAAACCGGTCTGCGCGGTCAGTTCGAGGCGGGCACGTTCGACGTGGCGGTGTTCTACAACAAGTACCGCGACTTCATCGACGAGAACGCCATCACGCCCGGTTACACCGAGACCACGTTCCAGAGCAATAACATCGCGCACGCGACCATCAAGGGCCTGGAGCTCAAGGGCCGCTTGAACCTCGACACCTTCGGTGCTCCAAATGGCCTCTACACCCAAGGCTCGGTGGCCTACCTGTATGGCCGCAACGATGACACCGGTCAGCCGTTGAACAGCGTCAACCCGCTGACCGGCGTGTTCGGCCTGGGTTACGACCAGGACAATTACGGTGCGTTGCTGAGCTGGACGCTGGTCAAACGCAAGACCCGCTTCGACAGCAGCAGCTTCAAGACCCCGGACGGCACCAGCACCCAGTTCAAGACCCCGGGTTATGGCGTGCTCGACCTGGCCGGTTTCTACAAGGTCACCGACGACGTCACGATCAATGCCGGCCTGTACAACCTGACGGACAAGAAATACTGGCAGTGGGATGACGTCCGCGGCTACGACAGCGTCGGCGAAGCCTCGGTGACGCAACCGGCCAACCTCGATCGCCTGACACAACCGGGTCGCAACTTCGCAGTCAATCTGGTCTGGGACATCTGACCCTGCGCCTCGCTACGCACTTTTTATCGAAGGGCGTAGCGAGGTTTTTTTTACGGTCAGGCGCCTGCTTGTTCGTCTCGTTACCAAGTGCTTTCAATTCTCCAGGATTTCTCATGACTACTCAGGACACGACTCAACGCCAGGCTTTGCGTTCGCAACGCTTGAATCAGGTCACCCACGAGCCTCATACCCAACTCGATGCGCTGGTCAAAGCCCACGCACCGTTCGAAACCCAGGCCAACTTCGCCCGTTTCGTGGTGGCGCAGTACCTGTTCCAGTCTGAACTGGTGGCGCTGTACAACGATGCCGAACTGATCGCCATCGTTCCCGACCTGCCGGCGCGCTGCCGGGCCGAAGCGGCCAAGGCCGACCTGAGCGATCTGGATACCGACGTGCCGGCACCGATTGCGGGTGCGGTGAATAACCCGAGCAAAGCCCAAGCCCTGGGCTGGCTGTTTGTGTCCGAAGGTTCGAAGCTCGGCGCGGCCTTCCTGATCAAGCGGGCTGTCGGCCTGGGCCTGAGTGAAACCTTCGGTGCCCGTCACCTGGGTGAACCGGCCGGCGGCCGTGCTGAAGGCTGGAAAAGCTTTGTCAAAACCCTGGATGGCTTGCAGCTCACAGAGCAGGAAGAAGCCGATCTGGATCAAGGCGCCATCGCCGCGTTCAATCGCTTCACCGTGCTGCTGGAACACGCCTACGCCACCACCCCCGAACTCGCCTGACAACCCGATACCTGTAGGAGCGAGCTTGCTCGCGATGGGCGTGAACGATAACGCGTGTAGCCTGGAAAAATGCGTTGCGCTCACATTCATCGCGAGCAAGCTCGCTCCTACAAGGTAAGCGTCGACTTTTATGACTCGCTCTTCCTCAAAACTCGCCCGAATCCTGTTCGGCCTCCTGGCCTACATCAGCCTCGCCATCGGCCTGATCGCCATCGTCGTACCCGGCCTGCCGACCACTGAATTCGTCCTCCTCGCTGCCTGGGCGGCGACCAGGAGTTCGCCACGCCTGAGTGCCTGGCTGGAAAACCATCGCCTGTTCGGGCCAATCCTTTCTGACTGGCGCAACGGCAAGATCGTCGCGCGGCGGGCCAAGGTCAGCGCCACCGTCAGCATGGTGCTGTGCGCAGCGTTAATGCTGGTCATGCTCGATCACGACTGGCCCGTCTACCTGGCTATCGCCGGCATGAGCCTGGGCAATCTATGGATTTGGTCGAGACCTGAATCACTGCCGCAAACCACCTGACACACTCCGCGATTTATCCCCGTTTTAAAGCGCTTTTCGGCACTTTTCCCCGCGCAAACGTTCAACCATGACCGTTCGTCGGGGCCACCATCATGCAACTTCGGCCTTCGCCGATGTGCAGTTAATGGCGCTGAATGGATTTGGCGAACCGCGGTCGGCGTCGACCCACAGCCAACACATCATCCCTTCGCGAGCTCGCCCTATGTTCGACTCTCTGTCCATCCGCCTGAAAATCGTTCTGCTCTCGGGCCTCTGCCTGCTGGGCGTGGTTGTCCTGATCGTCAGCATGAACTTCTACAAGACCAACCAGAACGACGAACTGGTCAGCGCCTCCAGCAGCAAAATGCTCACCGACAGCGTGCAGGACCTGCTGCAAGCCAAGGCCGCCGAACAAGCCGTGCGGGTGCAGAAGACGTTCGGCGAAAGCCTGCTGGTGGTGACCGCCCTGGCCGACCAGATCAAGGACATGCGCACCATGGCGGCCAAGCGCTCCATTGAGGCCGGCGCCCTGCGCGAAGAATTGAACCAGAGCCTGAAAACCGCGTTCGAACGCAACAGCAAGGTGCTCGGCATCTGGCTGGCATTCGAGCCCAACGGCCTCGACGGCAAGGACAGCGAGTTCGCTAATGACGCCGCTCGCCAGTCCAACGAAATCGGTCGTTTCGCCAGTTACTGGAGCCGCGCCGGTGGTACCGGGCTCAACACGATCATGGTCGAAGACGACATGACCAAAACCACCCAGAGCATCAACGGCACCCCGTATAACAGTTGGTACACCTGCCCTCGCGACAGCAAACGCACCTGCCTGCTGGACCCGTACGCCGACACCGTCGCCGGCAAGGAAATGCTGATGACCACCATTTCCTTGCCGCTGCTGGTGGACGGCAAAGCCATCGGCGTCGTCGGCGTGGACATCGCCCTCGATGCGCTGCAAGCCGCGGCGGTCGACTCGCAACGTGATCTGTTCAACAGCGCCGGACACATGCTGATCGTCTCCGGCAGCGGCGTGCTCGCCGGTTTCAGTGTCGACGCGAGCAAGGTCGGCAAAAACATCGGTGACACCCTGGGGGCGGACGGCAAAGACATCCTGCAATTGCTCAGCGGCGGCGCCCCGAAAATCCTCGAACAAGGCGACTTGATTCGTGCGGTGTACCCGGTCAGCCCGATCAGCGATTCCAAAGCCTGGGGCGTGGTGATCGACCTGCCCAAGCAAGTGCTGTTGGCCGACTCGGTGAAGCTGCAAGCGGTGCTCGATGACGCCCAGCAAAGCGGCACGATCCAGGCGGTGCTGGTGGCGGTCGCTGCTGGCGTCGTCGGCCTGCTGCTGATCTGGCTCACAGCTTCGGGCGTGACCCGGCCGATCAACAGCGTCGCCGAGATGCTCAAGGCGATTGCCAGCGGCGACGGCGACCTGACCCAACGCCTGCATTACAGCAAAAAAGATGAACTGGGCGAACTGGTGAGCTGGTTCAACCGCTTCCTCGACAAGCTGCAACCGACTATTGCCCAGATCAAACAGAGCATCACCGATGCCCGTGGCACCGCCGATCAGTCTTCGGAAATCGCCCGCCAGACCAGTGAAGGCATGCAGGTGCAGTTCCGCGAAATCGACCAGGTTGCCACCGCATCCAACGAAATGAGCGCCACCGCCCACGACGTCGCCAACAGCGCCTCGAATGCGGCCAACGCCGCCAAAGGTGCCGATCAATCGGCCCGCGACGGTATGTCGATCATCGAGCGCAGCACCCGCGATATCAATCAACTCGCCGACGAAGTCAGCAAAGCGGTGACCGAAGTCGAAGCGCTGGCGGTCAACAGCGAGCAGATCGGTTCTGTGCTGGAAGTGATCCGCAGCATCGCCGAGCAGACCAACCTGCTCGCACTCAACGCCGCGATCGAAGCCGCCCGCGCCGGCGAAAGCGGTCGTGGTTTCGCGGTGGTGGCCGATGAAGTGCGCAACCTGGCCAAACGCACGCAGGATTCGGTGGAAGAGATTCGCGTGGTGATCGAACGCATTCAGACAGGCACCCGCGGCGTGGTCGCCACCATGCATTCGAGCCAGACCCAGGCCCACAGCAACGCCGGGCAGATCCAGCAAGCGGTGCAGGCCCTGAGCAAAATCAGCGACGCGGTCACGGTGATCAGCGACATGAACCTGCAGATCGCCAGCGCCGCCGAGCAGCAAAGCGCCGTGGCCGAAGAGGTCAACCGCAACGTCTCGGCGATCCGCACCGTGACCGAAACCCTGACCGGCCAGGCCACCGAATCGGCGCAGATCAGTAGCCAGCTCAACTCGCTGACCACCCATCAGATGAAATTGATGGATCAGTTCCGCGTATAAAGCCACACCGCAAAACCCTGTAGGAGCGAGCTTGCTCGCGATGGACGACAACGATAACGTGGGTCGCTTGAAGAAACGCGTTGCCCAAACGTTTTTCGCGAGCAAGCTCGCTCCTACAGGGGAATATCCGGAGGGCCTTCGATGACTGATTTACTCACGTCCATTCAAGCCGCACTCGGCTTGCCCCACACCCCGATCGCATTCACCTCGAACGGCGCCCTGCCCTCGGCGTTCGCCGTCACCGACCTGGCCTGCGCCAGCATTGCCGCCGCCGGCCAGGCCGTCAGCGAGCTGCTGCATCGGCAGACCGGTCGCTTGCCCAACCTTGAAGTCGACCGGCGCCTGGCCTCGTTCTGGTTTGCCACGTCGATCCGCCCCCAAGGCTGGAGCGTTCCGCCGCTGTGGGACGCGATCGCCGGGGACTACGCAACCCACGACGGCTGGATTCGTCTGCACACCAACGCGCCCCATCACCGCGCCGCCGCCGAGAAGGTGCTCGGTGCCTGCGCCGATCGTGCCGCTGTCGCGACCAACGTTGCGCAGTGGGCGACAACCGATCTGGAAACCGCCGTGGTCGAAGCCGGTGGCTGTGCCGCCGAAATGCGCAGCTGGGCGCAATGGCAGGCACATCCCCAAGGCCAGTCCGTCAACGCAGAGCCGCTGATCCAGTTCAGTGCCGGCATCCCTGAATCAGCGCCATCGTGGCAAGGATCCGTGGCGCGGCCGTTGGCCGGAATCAAGGTACTGGACCTGACTCGCGTGCTTGCCGGCCCGGTCGCCAGCCGCTTTCTCGCCGGCCTCGGCGCCGACGTCCTGCGCATCGATCCACCGACCTGGAACGAGCCCGGCGTGGTGCCGGAAGTCACGCTGGGCAAACGCTGCGCACGCCTGGACCTGCACGACCAGACCGACCGCGCGGTCTTTGAAAACCTGCTCAAGGACGCCGACATTCTGCTCCACGGCTATCGCGCCGATGCGCTGGAGCATTTGGGTTACGGCGTCGCCGAACGAAAGGCACTCGCGCCTGGCCTGATCGACGTATCTCTAAACGCTTACGGTTGGAGCGGCCCCTGGCACAACCGTCGCGGCTTCGACAGCCTGGTGCAAATGAGCAGCGGGATTGCCGAGGCCGGCCGGCAGTGGAAGAAAGCGGACAAACCGACGCCGTTGCCGGTGCAGGCACTGGATCATGCGACCGGGTATTTGATGGCGGCTGCGGCGATCATGTTGTTGGGAAGAGGTGGATCGGCGCGGCTGTCGCTTGCGAGGACGGCAAAGCTGCTGATTGAACAAGGTGCGGGGACGGATGAGCCACTGCGGGCGGAGGATGAAAACGATCAGGGCCTGTTGATAGAACAGACGCCTTGGGGGCCGGCGCATCGGTTGCATGTGCCGCTGAAAATCACCGGGACACCGTTGCAGTGGGCGCTTCCCGCTTCCGAATTGGGTTCACATCGCGCGCAGTGGTGGTGACCTTGAGTTAGCTATCGCGAGCAGGCTCGCTCCTACATAGGTTCAGCGTCGATAACAAAACCTGTAGGAGCGAGCCTGCTCGCGATAGCATCAGATCAATCACTAAAAATCCCGAACCCGCTCAGTCAGCCCGACTCAACGAAGTCCAAAGCACCTGCGCCGACAAAAAACCCAGCATCGCCGGCCAGTCATAGGGCGGCTGGTACGCCAGCGACAACCTCACAGCGACAGCAAGCCACTGTACAGCCCATAGGCCGCCAGGCCCGCGCCGATCATGACGCCGGTAAAAATCCCCTTCTCGATGGTCGTGAACAAGGGCTCGCCCTGTTCTCGCTTGGCCTTGGCGAACAGGATCACCCCCGGCGCATACAGCAACGCCGACAGCAGCAAATACTTGACCCCGCCGGCGTACAACAGCCACACCGCATACCCCAGGGCTATGCCGCCAATCATCAGGTCCTTGGTCCGCTCCGCCGAAGCGTGCTCATAGGTTTCACCCCGCCCGCTCAGCAACACCGCGTAGGCGGCAGACCACAGGTAAGGCACCAGGATCATCGAGGACGCGAGGTAAATCAGGCTGGTGTAAGTCCCGGCGGAGAACAGCGTGATCAGCAGAAAAAGCTGGATCATCACGTTGGTCAGCCACAACGCGTTGACCGGCACATGGTTGGCGTTTTCCTTTTTCAGGAAGGCCGGCATGGTCTTGTCTTTTGCCGTGGCAAACAGGATTTCGGCGCACAGCAGCGCCCAGGACAACAGCGCGCCAAGCAGCGAAATCGCCAGGCCGATGCTGATCAACAATGCGCCCCACGGTCCGACGATGTGCTCCAGCACTGCCGCCAGCGAAGGATTCTGCAGGTTGGCCAGTTCCGGCTGACTCATGATGCCCAGCGACAACACATTCACCAGCACCAGCAGCGCCAGCACTCCGAGAAAACCGATGACGGTCGCCCGCCCGACATCCGAACGTTTCTCCGCCCGCGCCGAGTAGACGCTGGCGCCCTCAATGCCGATGAACACAAACACCGTCACCAGCATCATGTTGCGCACCTGATCCATCACGCTGCCGAAATTCGGGTTGCTGTGGCCCCAGATGTCGCGAGTAAAAATGTCGGCCTTGAACGCCACGGCAGCGATGACAATAAACATGATCAGCGGCACGATCTTGGCCACGGTGGTCACCTGGTTGATGAACGCCGCTTCCTTGATCCCGCGCATCACCAGGAAATGCACCGCCCACAGCAACACCGACGCGCAGCCGATGGCGATGGGCGTGTTGCCCTGGCCAAACACCGGGAAGAAATAACCGAGGGTGCTGAACAGCAGAACGAAATAACCGACGTTGCCGAGCCAGGCGCTGATCCAGTAACCCCAGGCCGAAGAGAACCCCATGTAGTCGCCGAAGCCGGCCTTGGCGTAGGCGTACACCCCGGAATCCAGTTCGGGCTTGCGATTGGCCAGGGTCTGGAACACGAAGGCCAGAGTCAGCATGCCGACGGCGGTGATCGCCCAACCGATCAAGATCGCCCCGGCATCAGCCCGGGCCGCCATGTTCTGCGGCAAGGAAAAAATCCCGCCGCCAATCATCGATCCCACCACCAGCGCAATCAATGCACTCAGGCGAAGTTTTTGCGTCGGTTGCGACATTCCCGCGTCTCCATTTCTGATACCGATTCGGCCAAGGCGACCACGGTCGTGAAACCGTCACAGGGTTGTTTTTAACTAAATAAATACAGCGTAATAACGTTTATTGAATACCGCCAAAAAGCACCTTTTATTTATAACCGATGATTCTATAAGCATTGGCTAAAAGAGCAAATTCTTGGGTTAATCCTAATTAATCGATTTCATGCCGAAAACCGCCGTCAAAAATTGGCGGAACGCTGAAAACCAACTAGCGTAAAAGTTCCAAGCAATTGGAGTTATTCATTTTGTATAAGTCGAAGCCTCTGGACCGGGCTTTTGCGGCGAACGCCTCCTGCCCGGACAAGATTCATAAGTCTTTCATTAACAATGGAATGTGCCCATGCACTGATCTATGTCAGCTGATTGAATTGCTAACAGAACTAATCTGTTGTCTCTCTTCTCCTGCATTGGAGTCATGCGATGTCTGAATCCCCCGGAAAACTGAAACTCGGTGCACTTGTTGCGTTGGTAGTCGGCTCGATGATTGGTGGCGGGATCTTCTCTTTGCCCCAGAACATGGCCGCCAGTGCCGACGTCGGCGCGGTGCTGATCGGTTGGGCCATCACCGCCGTCGGCATGTTGACCCTCGCCTTTGTGTTCCAGACCCTGGCCAATCGCAAACCGGACCTGGACGGCGGGGTGTACGTCTACGCCAAAGCCGGCTTCGGCGACTACATGGGTTTCTCCTCTGCCTGGGGATACTGGATCAGTGCCTGGCTCGGCAACGTCGGTTACTTCGTCCTGCTGTTCAGCACCCTCGGTTACTTCTTTCCGATCTTTGGTGAAGGCAACACCGTTGCCGCCGTCATTGGCGCATCGGCGCTACTCTGGGGCGTGCACTTCCTGGTGCTGCGCGGGATCAAGGAAGCGGCGTTCATCAACCTGGTAACCACCGTCGCCAAAGTCGTGCCCCTGATCCTGTTTGTGCTGATCGCGATTTTCGCCTTCAAACTGGACATCTTCACCGCCGACATCTGGGGCGTGAAAAACCCCGACCTGGGCAGCGTGATGAACCAGGTGCGCAACATGATGCTGGTCACCGTCTGGGTGTTCATCGGCATCGAAGGCGCGAGCATTTTCTCGGCCCGTGCCGAAGTACGCAGCGAC
>Ga0182008_10001853_pt1 | contig 13753 bp, 15 predicted proteins | sample Sormic07211129_1_FD_120482 | JGI IMG/M metagenome (GOLD analysis project Ga0182008, IMG submission 120482) | Rhizosphere microbial communities from Sorghum bicolor, Mead, Nebraska, USA - 072115-129_1 metaG | ecosystem: Host-associated > Plants > Roots > Rhizosphere | place: USA: Nebraska...
CGATTTTTTCAGCTACTTGTTTTGTAGAATCAACGACTATTTGACTTAAAGATGGGCTATCGTCAGAAACTAGTTTAGAATCCATACTTGTCCTAGCAATCTTGTGCAACTGTTGCTTATCATTTACGTCTACTTTGACTGCGAGCTTTTGCAATATTTTGAGTGCTTGCTCAGATGCAGCTGTATAGCCGTCCACTATTACCGATGGATGGACGTCTTTATTGATTAACTCTTCAGCTTTTGCTAATAATGCACCCGTAAAAACAACAGAAGAGGTTGTTCCATCGCCAACTTCATTATCAACAGACTTTGCGACTTCAACCATCATTTTAGCCGCTGGGTGCTGAACATCAATTTCCTTCAAAATAGTTGCGCCATCATTTGTAATTGTAACGTCACCCAGACTGTCAACTAGCATTTTATCCATCCCACGTGGACCAAGACTAGTCTTCACAATCTCTGCGATCAGCTTGGCAGCAGTAATATTGTTTTTTTGTGCGTCCCTGCCCTTGCTTTCTTTAGTTCCTTCTCTTAAAATTAATACTGGCATTCCGCCAGCGGTAGTTTGAACTGATGCCATCTCATATCACCTAGTAGAATATTACATGTTTTCTAATGCCTCTTTTATAGTTTTACACCCTAGTTTGCATTTCTAATTGTTTTTGCTTTTCAATGAATCTAGTTCTAAACTTAGATATATTGATTACAAACCTTTCATGTCTTCCATCTCCAATCTTTTCTATTCTGTCAGATGCCTCAATATCAAACATAACTCGTCTCCCATTTACTAAAACAACTTTGGCTTTGAGAAACACTTCAGCTCCAACAGGCGTGGCAGCCAAGTGTTTAATTTCCACAAATGTTCCGACAGAATCCCATTCCTTATCAATTATAAATTGCTCTTTAAGAAGCAGCCTGCAAGTTTCTTCCATTTCAGAAATCATTGAAGGTGTTGAAAAGACATTCTCGCCTTCCCAAAGAAAACTTGTTGACTGATTTGACTTGATCATAATTTTCCTCTCCTTTGTCGCACCGACTTTAGCTGTTAGAATCATCTTTATATTGAATGAAGAAAAGATCCTTTTAGGCTTTCTTCTTAGGAGATTTAGTCTTGTTTTTTTAACATAAACATCTCTTAAATCATGCTTCTTTTAGTTGAGTGATTACCTGTATTTCTTGTAGGTAGTTTAAGATAGATAATCTGTGCTTTTGCCTATCTACTATGATTCAAGGAAGCATAAAGAATAGATAATAAATCAAGTAATAGCATACTAATATTTCATATACATGCTCGATAGAGTATTTCAATTGGATGGGGCCGTTGTCTAGCTTGGTATGATGCCAGCCTCGGGCGCTGGAGGACGCCGGTTCAAATCCGGCCGGCCCCACTACGTCAAATCTCAATGACAACCAATAGAGATTAAATCACTTACATCGAGCACAAAAAGCTTGGTAGAGGCAGGACATCATGCCATATATATTATTAAAACCTTAAGACGTTATGTAAGAGACCCTGTAAGTATTTAGAGGTAGATAAAATGAACCTCATCAATACAATATTTTGAGTTATACGGCTATAGGAGTCTTTTAATTTCTGGCTCTTCATATATAGGTTTCATGAGTAAGGTATCCAAATCTAGTTAGGTATAAGGTAGATAGAGATCTGCCTATTCTTTGACCATCTTTTAGATTTAAATTATCCTAAAGCATTCAACACTTCAATGTCGGAAGCACAACCACAACAGAATCAACAGGTACAGAAAGAAGGAACTCATGACGCAATATACATAGGAAAGAAGCCTCTTATGGCATATGTCACATCGACACTCATTCAATTAGCCAACCAGCCTTCAGTGACAATCAAGGCAAGAGGTTTGAGCATCGGAAGGGCAGTAGACGTTTCACAGATCATCCTAAAAAGAATGGAGAATGCAGGTTACAAGATAGGCGACGTAAGAATTGGCTCCGAAACTGTTCAATCAGAGGATGGTAGAACTCGAAACGTTTCTACGATCGAAATCGAAGTAAAGAGAAGCTCATGAGGGCTCTCTGATACTTTTTGTTATTTATATATCCGATGTTTTTGATTTAAAAATTGAGAAGATACGCTGCCATCTATCTCGGACACTTGAATCCACTGACAAAGGCTCATAAGGATGTCATCTCGTTTCTACAAAAGGATTATAATGTATATGTTTTCCCTGTAAGATTTTTGAAAGGTAACAAAGAGATCAACACAAGAAGCTTTCCATTTCCTTATAAAATAAGAAAAGCAATGATAGAATCTGTCCTTGATAGCAATGATAACATTAAAATCTTGCCGGACTACACATTCTTTTCTCCATTTATAAAATATCTGCCACCTATACTATCTCCATATTCATGGATGTTACGAAACCAAATAGTCAATAATATTCAGGAAGAAGCATTCTTTGCATATACTGGCGATAAAATAGAAAGGTTCGCACTAAAAGTGTATAGGCTGCATCCCATCAAAGCAAGACGACGAAAAATATCATCCTCCATTGTAAAACAAATGCTTTATAGCCAAGTAACTGAAGGGGGACAATCCCACTGGCAAGATAATGTACCGGCAAAAGTTATTGATCTGATTAAAGATAACTGGGAAATCATAGAAAAATTCGCAAGATCACCTGATCTGACATTGAAAACAATGGGAATAAAATTCCCTAGGGACGGCTTTATCTAGTTTAGAAGATTTTTATAAGCCATAAACCGACTTGCAATTAAATGAGAACAAAAGGTGCAGAATTCATCTGGTTTGACGGTAGATTTGTGAAGTGGGAAGAAGCAACGATTCCTGTTATGAGTCACGTTTTACATTATGGTACATCCGTCTTCGAAGGGATTCGTGCATACTTTGCAAAAAATAACCTCTATATATTTAGACTAAGAGATCATATGGAAAGACTTCATCGTTCTGCAAGAGTTTATTCGTTTGCTCTTAATTATTCGGCAAAGGAACTATGTGATGCTACAATAGATTTACTAAGGAGGGTCAGCATTAAAGAATCATGTTACATAAGGCCTTTGACGTTTGTAGGGATACATGGTATAGATCTTAATATTACAAAAGACTCTCCTACCCATACAGTAATTATAATTTTTCCTTTTGCGAAATACTTTAAAGGGGAAGGGATCAAAGCATGTGTTTCTTCTTGGCGTAGAATTCATGATACATCAACCCCGCCTATGGCTAAAGCTGCTGGGAATTACCTTAATTCAATACTAGCGACTCAAGAGAGCAGAAACAATGGATATAACGAATCGATTTTGCTTGATACGGAAGGCAATGTCAGCGAGGCAGCAGGAGAGAATATTTTTATAGTTAGGAATAAAAAGATTTACACCCCATTTACTGCATTTTCAGTATTGGAAGGAATTACACGGGATAGTGCAATGACTATTGCAAGAAATATGGGGTATGAGTTGGCTGAGCGACCCATTGTCCGAACCGAACTATATATGGCAGACGAAGTCTTTCTAACAGGAACTGCCGCTGAGATTATTGCTGTTACAAATATCGATGGTATTCAGATAGGTGACGGGAGAGAAGGACCAGTAACGAGAAGTATCCGGGAGATGTATACAAAAATTGTATCTGCAGAAATTAAAGAATATCTTGGCTGGTTAACGCCAGTATGGTAGCCATAGGATCCAAGCTTAGGCTGGCTATAATAGGTGTCGGTGGATGGGGCAAGAACCATGCGAGGGTCCTTCATGACCTCGGTGTTCTGTCAGCTATCTGTGATATGGATGAGCTGCGCGCTAAAGAATTGGCTGATAGATATGATGTAAAATCGTATAATTCTGTTGATGAAATGCTCAAGGGAGAAACAAAATTGGATGCCTGTCTCATATGTACTCCTACCAACACCCATTTTGTATTTGCAAAAAAAATAATGGAAAGAGGAATTAATGTTTTTGTTGAAAAACCACTCTCTTTTTCTTCTAGAGAGTGTGAAGAGATGATAAAGGAATCTGAAAAGAAAAAACTGATTTTAACATCGGGTTACATAGAGAGGTTTAATCCTGCAGTTCAGGATGTTAAGCGACTTATTGACGGCAAAATGTATGGAGATTTATTAATGATGGAATTTCATAGGGAAAATAGAATGCCGTTGCACGTGAAGGATGTCGGTATAATTTATGACACTTCTGTCCACGACATTGACACAGCAATGTTTCTGTTTGATTGCAGACCTCATGTTGTTTTTGCACGTGCTGGTAAAAAATTCCACGTATATGAAGACTTCGCAACTATTATGCTTGGATTTAATGACCAGAGGGTAGCGATTATTGCATCAAATTGGATCACTCCACAAAGAGTTAGAAGATTTAGTGCTGTGTGTACTGATGGAATAATTACGGGCGATTTCATTACCCAAGAAATCAAAATTGATCATGGAGAAGCTACAATAATCCCACGTCGGCAGCAATTTCACGAACCTCTTACATTAGAATTAAAAAGTTTTCTTGATGCCATAGAGGGAAAGATTAGCAGGCCGGTGGTATCGGCAACTGATGCTACTAACGTTACCAAAGTAGCAGAAGCAGCACTTTTATCTAACAATACCGGATCTCCTGTTTATCTGGATCTGAAATAGACAATGAGAAAATCTATGCTTGATCTACTTGCTTGTCCTATTGATAAGCACTATCCGCTAGAATTGTTTGAAATCAGTATAAAAAGAGAAGATAATAATGACGATATAATAATAGGCGAAGGAATTTTGTTTTGCGCCAAATGTCACAGGTTCTATCCGATTATTGACGAGATACCGGTGTTATTACCTGATGAACTTCGTGAAAAGCAAAAGGATATTGACTTCCTGCAAAGATGGCAGAACAAAATACCAGCCAAAGTTATAAATCAAGGTAAGCCGTGGCACCTGTGAGAATATAGAGTAATGGTAAGCCAGGATTTTCATAATACCGACACAATAAATTATGTTTCATCAACTGCAAAGATTGGTAAAAATGTAAAGATTTGGCACTTTGCCTATGTTGGTGATCAAACTGAAATTAAAGACAATGTAATGGTAGGCTCCCTAACACATATCGATTACAAAGTAAAAATTGGTGAAAACACAAGGATAGAAGGCTCAGTATACATTCCTCCACTAACAATTATTGGCGGGAATGTTTTCATTGGTCCAGGTGCCACTTTTACAAATGATCCCTATCCTATGAGTCCAAGAATGGCTGGAATTATAGTAGAGGACGGAGTTATCATTGGTAGTAGGGCAGTAATAAAACCAGGAGTGAGAATAGGACAAAACAGTGTAGTCGCAATGGCGGCAGTAGTAACAAGAGATGTCCCTCCGGACGTAGTTGTCATGGGACATCCTGCTAGGATAAAATATTCTAGGACAGAGTATAACAAGAAACAAGCAGCGTGGAATTTGTCTATGTGATTGCCCTCTCAGCAGCGGATAATGTGAATTAAAAAATCGGAGAGATGTGTTTCCCGTGTTGTTAATAGTGAAATATTGAACTATACAATTTACTTCCAATCAACCGATGGTTTCGCATATCGGATTTGCTTTCATTAAAATGCAGTCCGGGATTTGTTTATTTTTAGATGAAATCTTGGCGAAGTCGTTCTTGGTGCATGCAAGTGCTATCGTAGTTTTATCTACAGGATATATATCAAGACTTGGACCTTCCTGACGTTCCACATCGCCAATATAATCTTTTAATTTTGTTTCAAGGGAAGATAGTAACTCAATTTTGTCTCCCCTCATTTCGTTAGGATCCAGCGTCCATGCAATAGATACTTTTGTTCGACTCGCCTTTAGGTCACGTTTCTTTAGTATGCTCCGAATTTCATCTATCATATGTTTTATATAGCCTTCAATGGCTTTGATGGTGCCGTTAACAAGATACATCAAAGGCCCAGCTCCACCAAGTGAAGAGCCTATAGCCCTAAGATCATACAGGCCATTCGCTACATCATCTACATAAATATCCCTAAATGAGTGGTGCATTAACTCCTTACTTATCTCACTGTTCGGGACATGTTTACAGATTTCTAAAATGCTTGCCATACTACTGTAATGTCCTAATATTTTGATGGAATGTACAAACTCAGCCGAAAAAATGTCAATAAAACTTAGTTTGCGTCTGACATCTGGGTCGTATAGCATTCTAGATATCTGTACATCCTGTTTTGATTTGAAAGAACCCACCAGAATTTCAGAACTAGAAGCGACATTTGAGTTACATTGAGGCATATAATAATAGAAAACATCCTTACCAACTGACAAACCTGTTACATGCTCTATCAATGCAATGTTTTCATTATTGCCTCCGATGCCAGTAGGCAGAGCATAAATCACTGAAGTTCCTCTTTTCAAGACCCTGATCGCATCTCTGAACTTGGATGTAACATCACTCTTTACATCTTGTCCAATCTTCCTAATCCTTGGTGCAAAAAAAACATAAGATGCGTCTTTAATTGCGATATCAATTGGCTCAAGAGCAAGCAATGGCTCATCCTCTATTAAGGAGCTAACATTAGGATATGTCCGCGCAATATCTGGTTTTAGTTTTATAGCCATTCGAGCAGATTCGTCAATTAACGAAACTCTTGATCCTTTGACTGCAATAGAAGATGCAATGCTGTATCCTTCTGTGCTTAATCCATATACAGCTGTTGATGGCAATCCAGTACTCAAAGTCACTACTGAGCCTCCTTGCTAGGCATCTCTAATAATCCATCCTTACGCTATCTAAAAGAGGGTTAAAGAAAAGTTTTTTCTATCAAAATTTGTTTATTTATTACCATTGAAAATCTGGTTTGATATTTTAACACCAAAGCAGGTAATGTTTTTTAAGCCTGTTGTAGATTTGCTCCGTGAGGATGGTCATGAATTACTTTGTACATCTAGGGATTACAGGGAGGCAGTACAATTAGCAAGAATCAAGCACTTCGATCTAAAGATTATCGGAAGACATGGGGGAGCTGGAAAGTATGAAAAGCTATATGAAAGTACAGATAGAATATTTAAATTAGCTGATATAATAAAGCGGTTTGAACCTGATACGGCAGTTACATTCTCATCTCCAGAAGGGTCAAGGATCGCATTTGGACTCGGAATAAGACATATTGGGCTGAATGATTCGCCTCATGCGGAGTCCGTCGCAAAACTTACAATACCTCTGATGAATCATCTGTTCTGTCCTTGGGTTATCCCATATAATGCTTGGTTTGGATTCGGAATTTCAAAGAATAAGATTACAAAATATAGAGCATTGGACCCTGCTGCCTGGCTCAAACGATATCCAATGTCTTCACCGGCGCTGCCATCTGCTGTAACAGATAATCTCGAACTTGATGGACAGAAAAGGATTGTTTTGATAAGACTCGAAGAAGCAAAAGCTTCCTATATTGCAGACAGGAAGTTAGGAAGCACAATTTTTATGATTGATGCACTTGTGAAAGATTTGTCCGAATCGGCTAACATAATTATTCTTTGCAGATATCAGGACCAGCTAAAGGAGATTGCAGAAAGGTATGAAGGAAGGGCCCATGTAATACAAAACGTAATTGATGGAACGTTATTGATCTCCTTGGCAAATGTATTTATAGGAGCAGGCGGTACGATGACAGCAGAGGCATCTCTTCTAGGAAAGCCTACTATTTCCATTGCTCCGCTTCACTTTTACGTTGAGAAATATCTTCTTTCTACGGGTTTGGTACAGAGAGCCTGCACCTCGAACGATCTACTTCGATTGACCAAGAAGATGATTATAGACAAGAAATACGCTGAAAAACAGAAAAAGAAAGCCAAGTACATCCTTGATGAGATGGATGATCCCGTAGACACAATACACTCGTTTCTAGAAGGTCTTGAGTAAGATTATAAAGATAGTAAAATGTATACGGAAATATACCCGGGAGCCCGGTGGAGGAATAAAAGATTCCGCCGACTGTAGTGGCCAAGCATAGAGGCCTTTGGAGCCTTTGACCCCAGTTCGAATCTGGGCCGGGCTATCTTTTTGACTTCAGGGTATTCGACAAGATATACATACTTCTAGGTACGGCAAACAATTTGCATCATAATAAAAGAACTGACTGAAAATCTCGAGATCCGGCGATGTTATTCATACCATTGACGAATTAACGGAAAGTCTAAGATTTCGAATTTTGAAGTATTTCAAAATTACAAGTGATGATAGTTTTATCAAATACTTTTCCGCATTCTGTAACAAACGGTTAGTATGACTCGAAAGGAGCTACCAAAGTATGACATTGGCGTACAAAGTGATTAAAGTATTGTCAACCTGCAAAGTTGACTACTCATATACGACATCGTTAAGCACTCAGATAGTCTTCTGTGGTTTTTGCAAGGTTATCGAATGCTGCTGCTATACATCTCTTGCGTTTAGACACTCCTTCCCTATACCCGGCTAACTTACGATAGGAAAAACTAATCATATCATGCTGTTCTTTTGGGTTAGGTGATCCAGATGAGACTCGCAATTCAAGGGATCTGTTGGGAGACACTTCTCTTATAAGTTGCATCAGTTCTCCTGGTTGAAGATTGGATTCAATCTTTTTTAATACATCATCGATATCCTCTTCCTGCAACATATTAAATGCAATATTATTCTTGCTTGCAGCCTTTTCAACAAGAGCTCCAACAACTTTATGAGCGGAACGAAATGGTATTCCCTTCTTCACTACTAGCTGTTCTGCTATATCAATCGAGATGGCATAACTATTACTTGCTGCCTCCTGCATCCTCTCTTTGTGTATATAAAGTGACCTCACTAAGCCATTCATCATTTTTAAGGATTCAAGTGCGGCGGTTGACATTTTCCACAATGTTGGTTTCAAATTCTGCAGATCTCTGTTGTACCCTGATGGCAGGGATTTTACTGTTGACAATATTGTTACCAAACTTCCTATCATTAATGCTGCTTTCGATCTGATAATTTCCAACACATCAGGGTTCTTTTTTTGTGGCATTGCACTTGATGTTGAACTATATTTGTCAGCAATGTCGATATAGCCAAATTCGAATGTGGACCAAATTATAAAATCCTCTGCCATCCTACTTAATGTAACCATTAAGATAGAAAGCGCTGAAACAAATTCTATGATCGAATCACGAGAAGAGGTGGCATCAACGGAGTTTTTTATTAATCCATCAAAACCTAGTAGAAAAGCAGTTTTCTTCCTATCAATGTTAATACTTGATCCACCTATCGCACATGCGCCGAGAGGTGACTGGTTGATTCTTCCATATGAGATATAGAGTCTATCCATATCTCTGAAGAGGGCATCTATATATGATAAAAGAAAGTGAGAGAAACTTCCAATTTGCGCTTGTTGCAAATGTGTATACATTGGCATCACAGTTTCTGTATTTTCATTTGCTTTTTCTAAAAGTGAGTCAATTAAATCAATAATTGCAAGGCAAATACCATTAATCTCGTCTCTAACCTTCATTCGGATATCAAGTATTACCTGATCATTTCTGGAACGTGCAGTATGCATTTTCCCGCCTGAATCATTACCTGCTTGTTTTATTACAAATGCTTCAAGTGATTCATGAATATCCTCATAGCTACCAGCATACAGAACATCGGGATTTTTTTTTACTTCCTCTAACGCTTGAAGAATTTTCTTCAAATCTACCAGAGTCAAAAAGCCAATCTCATACAGCATAATGGAATGTGCTTCGCTACCGAATATATCATAAAGTAATATAACACTGTCCTCACACAGTGAAGACAGAAACTTGAATGCATCCTTGTCAAGCTCAATTCCAGATCTTGATCGATACACAAATAATGCAATAAGATGGCTTTATTTTAACATTTTATATAAAGAGATGAATTTCTCTTCTTGATGGATTTTCTCTCAGAACAACTAAAGCAATGCCTACTAAGCAGATTGATTAGCTAATAATTTTTACAAACACATTTGTACTTGTTTACAAACCAATTATCAAGCAGTCTTATTCTGGTTTATATCCGTAAAATTGCAGAATATAGTGTATCAACGGCTTTCTTGGAGCCTCACTCATCTTTTTCTGCAAGATATCTTTTATTATGCTTATGCTGCAGTTTATACATATGCATGCATACGGAATAAGCAGTATATGCCGTTGAACGTCCATATACGGAAGAAGACATTAATATTGGCTGTGTTGGATTTACCCACTTTTTATGATTCTCTTCTGTCCCTCTGCAATAGTTAAATAGGATCATACAAATTTAATAATAATAATAATAATGAGCCAAGATACTCAACAGATTCGGAAACAGATATTTGACGAATTAACGAAGATTGTAGATCCCGAGATCGGCGTCTCTATAATGGAATTGGAATTAGTTGACAAAGTTGATCTCGATGTTGGAAAGGTAAATATCGATCTACATTTAACAAGTCCCTTTTGTCCAGCCGTATTTGGTTTTAAGATAGCCCAAGATGTCAGAGATAATATTTACAAGCTGCAAGGAATTCAGGATGTCAAGGTTAACGTTAGCAATCACTTTATGGCAGAAGCAATCAACAAGCAGGTAAATGAAAGCAAACCTCCTGCAAAATAGCGATTCAAGATAATAATGCGTAAACCCGCCATGCATGATTATTATCATTCTCGCTCTCATTGTTATTGTTGAACCCGTAACTATACTCGCGTATACCTGTGCCTCAGGGTTTAATGAAAAGATAATTATTATCTGCTTAAGTATTAGATAAAGTGTATTCTATAGTATATTAATATCTCATAATAGGTTATATAACAGGCTTTAGATATAGTTAACTTTATAACGTGATAATTATTGAAAACTCCTATTTGTACCTTCGATGCGAAAACCGGCATATTATGCGCAAAATGCGAAACTAAACTACGGCTAGGACATTTGACCCATACAGACATAGAGGGAGCAATGAAAATTACCAAGATTGCAGAACATAATCAAGATGTTAATAAATTTACCATGATAAGTGCTGCTAAGGTAGACGACGATTTCATTCTGAGCCTGCGTGGTTCCGACATTATTGTTCTACGGACAAATATGTCGCTTTCAAAAAAATTTGAGGATGAGTTTCAGAGTAAAGTTTGGTTTGTCGAAGCAGAAGCAACCGACAGGAGGTTTATAGAAAATCTTTTTTTTCCAGCAAAGGTGCTCACCGTTAACTTAATTTGGCTTCCTGACGGAAATAAATTGACCAAAGCAATAGTCACAGATGGAAATCATTCTGAGCTGGAGTCCAATGTCGAAAAAATAAAAAAAATTGCCAAAGAAATTAGGAATATCGAGTTACTCGTAGAAGTTCAGCAAAAATAGATGTCAAAGGTATGACGGATATCATTCATAGATCTCATTTTGCTAACCAACTTAATGAAAAGTTAGTTGGTCAAAGCGTAAGAATTGGGGGTTGGATAGAAGATACTAGGGACATCGGTAGACTCGCCTTTCTAATAGTCAGAGATTCAACGGGTACCGCTCAAGCCATAGTCACTGGAGATAAAAATTTGCAAATGCTAAAAAATACTCCGAGGCAGAGCGTCGTTATCATATCAGGATTAGTTCAAAATAGCAAAGCTAAAGACTTTCTTATAGAACTCAAGGTAGAGGAGTTAATCGTCCTTTCGAGATCAGTTCATCCTCTGCCGATAGATCCAACAGGAAGAATTGAATCAGCAATAGATAAAAGATTGGATTCAAGAGCCCTGGATCTCAGAAACTCCAAAATTGCTGCCATATTTCATCTCCGATCAGCAGCACTTCAGAATATCAGGGAGAGTTTATATTCAAAAGGGTTTATGGAAGTAAATACTCCAAAAATCATTGGCAGTGCGAGCGAAGGCGGGGCAAATTTGTTCAGTTTTCCATATTTTAAAAAGAAGGCATACCTAGCACAGAGCCCTCAATTATACAAAGAACAGTTAACACTTGCTCTTGACAGAGTGTTTGAAATCGGGCCATACTTTAGAGCAGAGAATTCACACACTGTGAGACATCTTACCGAGTTTATCAGTGTTGATATGGAAGCAGCATTCCTCGACTACGAAGATGTAATGGATATCGTAGAAGAAATCATACTAGATGTTACTCTGGGGCTGAATGAAAGGTGTAATTCCTTCCTTCAATTAGTTACTGGCAGCCAACAAATTGCAACCCCATTTCACAAATCTGGAAGAATTGACAGATTGACTTACGAACAGTGTTTAGAAGAGCTTGCAAGAGAAGGAGAGAACATGGAATTCGGAGATGATCTATCAGACGCATCACTCCGAAAACTCGGCGAAATTCATCAAGGATTCTATTTTATTATGGATTGGCCACTCAAATTAAAGCCATTCTACATACATGAGAGAGAGGATAATTCAAAGATTTCCAAGTCCTTTGACTTACAATATGGGTATTTGGAAATAGCATCTGGCGGCAGAAGACAACACGATTCTTCAAAATTGCGTGCAAGGCTAATAGAACAAGGATTAAATCCACAAAATTTCTCAGAACACCTTAAGGCCTTCGATTGGGGGATGCCTCCACATTCAGGTTGTGGGCTTGGCTTTGATAGACTAATGATGATACTGACCAATTCCCAGAATATAAGAGATGTGGTGCTGTATCCCAGAGATACTGAGCGACTCATGCCATAGTATGGTGTATATGTACCTCTTTTATTTTTTCTTCAAAGACATACGCTTTATATTTATCTGTAATCGTAGAGTAGATTAACCACACTACTGGATTAATTTCCATGAATTTTTTGTCTGTCTGGGATGGTAATGGTTCGGCGGGATGTGAATGGAATATTCCAACCACTTGCATGCCCTGTTCTTCTACCTTTTGATATGTATTAATAAGGTCTTGCGGATCGATGCTGAAAGTAAGCGCCGATGCATCAGAATTTTTCATCGGAATCGAATCCACAACATATACTTTTTCTCCCTTATTCTTGCCTACTAAAAGTGCACATGATTCGTTCGGTAATGAATTTTTTGCTAAGGAAACCAAACTGTTATGCAGTTGCCTGGTTATAATAATCTTGCTTAGCCTGCTGCCCATAACCTTTCTCGTAATAGATAGACGGTAATATCATTATTCTATAGCTTTTGGTAACCTGTTCGATACACCGTTTTGGATAAGACTGGCATTCTTTAATGGCATAAATTCTGAGCACTTTCAATTATTCCTTAACCATTCTGTCAGAAGTCATTTTGCATTGTATTTGAATTGTGGAGTTGGATACTATTCAACAGCATGAGTTTCTTCTTCCAAATGTGTTAGTTTGTAGTGCTTTTCAGCCTCATCCTTTGTAAGAAACTCCTTTGCACAACGTGTGCATCGAAAAGTACCTGACTCATACTCGTACATGTATATATCTTCATATAACTTTAGAGAACATTCCAAATATTAGTTATTAGTATTATAACAATCTTGACGAAATTGACATTCGTTTTCATTTCCTGTAGGAAGTGCGGATGATGTCGATCTCCTTCTTTGTCTGATGACTTGGAAGCCGTTGAATCCTCAACACCGGCATACACTGATAAGATAGTGCTACAACTAATACAAATCTAATAAGAAATTCAGACTTCTAACGCACAAATCAATTTACCTTCGAAGGTCTAACTTGTGTAAGGAATATGACGAATTAATAACGAAGGCATACCTGTATAATGCAGTATACGTATGGATAAAAATGTTTACAAGATGGGAAAATTAAAACCAGTATCCCGTTCCTTTGTGCGGTGTA
>Ga0182008_10001854_pt1 | contig 13743 bp, 16 predicted proteins | sample Sormic07211129_1_FD_120482 | JGI IMG/M metagenome (GOLD analysis project Ga0182008, IMG submission 120482) | Rhizosphere microbial communities from Sorghum bicolor, Mead, Nebraska, USA - 072115-129_1 metaG | ecosystem: Host-associated > Plants > Roots > Rhizosphere | place: USA: Nebraska...
ACTTTAGTGGTCAAGATCTAGATATTGCAGGTGGTGTAGGATCCATAAGGTAGGTATCGCAGTATGGCAGCTGTACCGCACCATACGAACAATCGCAACATCATTTACATCAATATTCAAATAAAAAGATGGTCCATTGAATGATCTGCCTATCTATATACAAGCTGGAATCTGATTAGGATCACATGGTGGTAGATTGCAGTTTAGATCACATGGTGGTAGTACCTAGTGCTATGCAAATTGCAAGCATAACAGTATCTGTTTGTTTCATTGCGAAATTGAATAGAAATAGTTCTATATAAGGAAATTCGTGGGTCTTTGTTGAGGTTCAAATAATAATCGTCGTCACGTTCGCCATGATTATTATGGCCATTTCTGTTGTCATTGTCGTTACCATTACCGTTATTAGAAATAGCGTTAAGCTTATCTGCTATGGGGGGAGCAGTTCTAAGTGAAGTTATGAGTTTGTCAAACTTGTCTGGATTAATCGCATCTGGCGTTATCTTTTCTATCATTATACTAAGTTGATGCTACGTAGCTTAGCTTACTCGCTTTATCTTTGAGTTGGAAGGCCCTGCTGTATCGAAGTCCACAGCCACCAACCAGCACGAATTGGATCCATTTGGCTGTCTTTTCTTCCAATACGTGCTGCTTCCCTTTCAACGACGAATGGGTACAAGCTTGTAGTTAAAACACTTGTTACCATGCCTTGTACATATTTGCTTCTTTGGGCCTGCTGCTGCGGTTGTAGTTGAGATGCTGCAGCAGGTGGGGCCTCTTCTTCATTGTATTGATATATGATATTTATACCAACCAACTATGCAGCTATTATGAGGAGCATCATGGATACTGAAGACTTTCTTAACATGAAGTTGTAATTATGCTGTACTATAAAGGATTATACTGTCCTATTATGTTACATTAATAGCGTAGCGTTCCGCTCAGCGCTGCAGTTTACAAGATGGTTGAATATATGCATTGTCATATGATTTGCTTAAAACTCATAAGGATTTTGAGTTTTTGGTAGGGTTGTTGTTGTATGTTATTTTGATTTCCCTCTAGCTTTTGTTACATTTGTTTTTGATTTCACCTTTTTTTATTTTTCATGACTCTGTTATATCAAAAAATTATTATCGTTTCTGTTTAACTCTTAGCGACTATCTATGAGCCTTATAAAATCAAAAAATAGGTAGTGTGGCAGTCGATTAGTAGTACCTTTATCCGCCACCTGTATGGAACTTCTTGCAGACCTTGCTGTTAAAGTCCTGTTTGCATTGACCAAAGTTCTTTTCTGCTTTCGGTCCACCCTGTGCGAATGCAGAATTGGCGTTAATGACGGTTGTAGCTACTACTGCTGTTGCCAATGTTAGTGCTGCTACTATGGCAAATATTGAGAGTGTTGTCTTGGAGTTCATGTGAAAAATATTCTAGGTAACAAAGTATTAGAATCTCTTTGGATAGATAGCTTGGGAAATTACCTAAAAAAGGAACGGTTGCTTTTCTATACCGTCCTACAACAACGCAGCCTTGTGTGTGACAACAACCACATCAACAGAGATAGAAGAAGCTGGACCCAAGCCACAAGGAAAGGAGTGAGAGATATGAGGAAAGGAAGCCGTCATCGGCTTCGGACCTAAAGCCTTAGGGTAAGCACTGACTTGCCATACTTGTTCCTTTGTTCGTCTTTAAAGGTTATATAAAAGCCATAACGGCAATATCAATAATGAATAATCATCAATCGAGGGCTACTTTCGTATTATTAACCGTAGCAGTAGCATCAGTTTTCATGTCAAGCGTCGTGGTCGTAACAGCGCAGGCACAGTCCAAAAAATTAGCTGAGCAAACACAAAAAGGGCCTAAGAGAACTAGAGCTGGGGAACTAGCAGTTAGAGCTCCTATAGTTATATCTGGTAACAATGTCTACATAGCATGGACTAGCAACAAGACCGGAAATGACGAAGTAATGTTCAGAGCATCAACAGACAATGGTGCTACTTTTGGAAATAAGATCAACCTAAGCAATACGCCTACAGCTGATTCACAGGATGCAGAAATAGCAGCATCTGTAAACAAAGTGTTTGTAACATGGTGGGAGAGAAATCAAACAAGCGAAGAACCAGTGTTAAGAGTGAGCAGTGATAATGGTAAAACATTTGGACCACTATTGAAGCTTGCTTCTAATGGCACTATTGGAGGACAAGCATAAAATCGAAATCAAAAAATAGCACCCAGCCAACGAGCGGTATTCGATACATTGGGTGAGTGGCAAACCCACGGATTGGTCTACAGCCAGATATGTGTGTCCATCAGGTGATCCGCCTAACTCACAAGGACAATGTACTACTACTACAGTTGTTGGTCAGTCAACATGTCCACCTGGTATTCCCCTTTTTGGCACAACAGGATTATGCGCTTTTAATATAATAACACCCCCGTGTCCAGCAGGAACCCATCCCGGGATTTTTCCTACTTTTTGTATATCAGATGCGAACGGAGGCAGGCCGAATGTATGTAGCTCTGGTAGTTTTAATCCCTCCACTCAAAACTGCGAAATAACAACAACAACACCAGCAACATGTCCACCAGGTACTGCACTTAGCGGTAATGTCTGTGCTGCACACCCAATACCTAAAGGACCTAAACAAACCTAGGTAGGTATTTAGTTACTTACCTACCTCAGGATTCGTTCCTTGTTTTCTATCCCTTATTTTGTTGCAGTTTCTTGTAGCGATTTTAATTAAAGTTGTTTATGCAAAAAAGCTATAGCTTTTTCTACTATCACATTGAGTACCACCGACTTAATCGGAAGAAGCAACAGGAAGACTACTATCAGGCCCGCTGCTTCTCTCAGGCTTCATGCATTTTTCCTACGAGCTACAAGTAAGGTACTGGATTCTAACTAACTAACTTCCCATTCTTCTACTTCGTATGTAAAAAGTTGTTCTTGATCTATAGATATGAGTCTGAGCCTCTCCTTTTGCGCTTTTTCATCATTAGTCCATATAGAATTTATAAACCCTGCACGTCGATTATCTATTGATGCAGTTCCCTTTGGATAACTTGTAACAACATACACTTTATTCAGTGAGACCATAATTGTTTATCCCTCTCTTTCGTTCCTCTTACATGTTTTCATACCGACATAGAAAATCTTGTTTCGATATACCTGCTGTTGTGGGTTGCTATTATTTGGATTTGCTTCTAGATTTTGTCCCATTTGATTTCACTCTAAATTTTTTTTGTTTGCTTGTTCAAAGCGATAATACTTGAGCACTGCTTAGCTTTATGTTTAGAGTATCTAACGAAATCCTATTCCATAATTGGTTAAGGCAACAAGTTTTGTCTGAAATGGCAGCAAGATTGCTATATACGGCCAATCTTATATAGAACCTAATATTCAAAGACTTACACAAGCTAGTTTCACAGCAGCAAAAAGAAAATACAAAAAAAGAGTCGTTGAAATGAGGGTAAGAGGTATGACTCATCAAGAAATAGCCTCCAAGTTACAAGTATCGAGGACAGCGATTACTTCTGATGTTCAATACCTACGTGAGCAGGCTAAATGAACTATCAAAGAATATGTGACAGAGCATTTACCTGAACAATACCAAGTATGTCTTTCAGCCTTAGACGAAATAATCAAGCGCTACCGACACAAAACAATTAGTTAGTATTATTATAATACTAACTCATAGATTTGAATAAAGATTTGACTTTCTGGCCTTTGTCGCTAAAAAATCTGCTACTGCATCTAGGCCTCTCGTTCTATATTTGTTGATCAAATTGTCAAATCTGTTATGGTTATTATTACTATTACTGCTAGTAATATTATTCGTCATGAATGAAGAAGGAATTGAGGTGGTTGTCATGTACCGACAACAAATGCATGAGATAATTCGTTTAATATACCTTTTTAGTATGCTTAGTAACTATTTTTACAGTGAAAAATTAAGGTGCAATACTCATTCTAGTAGCTGTAAAGAAGGGATTTGAATGGTAAGAACAATTGACAAAACACATACTATACTTTCATATATTCAAGGAAGTTTAAAAAATGTAACAATAGTTAATGGTGAGAGTATGCACCATGGATTTATTTTCTCACTACTAAATCCTCCTGTACCTCTAGGCGGTAATATTGTGTCTCTTGACATATATATAGATGAAATCCCTATTTCAAAAAAGTCTATTTATATCGCAACATCAGAGGATGTTGTTAATGCATCAATATTGTCAGAGGACAGACCTATTTCATTTAAGCCATTCCAAAGCGCAAGGTTTTTAGTAATTAATGGAGCAGCGCTAAAAGAAGAAAGTAAGCATAAGGTTGTAATTTTAAGTAAACTTGAGGGCTTTGAGCAGATAATCATCCCGTTTGCCTTTACTGATTATGTGGATAACCAAAAAGAAAGGATATTCATTCCATCGAATTTTGGTGATGATCATCAATCTACTGCTACTATAGAGGATACAATTTTCAAAAATTTTACAGTCCCACTCATATTGTCTGGTAAAAAGGCATATATAGTGTGTTCGTCGAATGGCGGACTTTCCGCTAATTGGACTTGGATGGGCGCAAGATATGATAATGGAGGACTATATGTCCCACCAGCAAGAGCATTTGGCAGAATTATTGTGGAAATCTCTATAGATGACGGAGTACGCAAGCGACTTCCCAATTTTGTCATATCTTCTAGACATGAAAACGGAATCCTTGATACTAGACACGAGATGGCTGGACTGCAAGTAAAAAGGACAATATTTGTCCCTGTTGACAATAAGGGATTTATTATGATATTAGAATTTAATTTGTTAGATAAATATAATGTAAACTTCAGGGAGTTAAGTGTACGAAATAAACCACGGAAAAGAAAAATCAGAGTACATTTTATTATAGATGGTAACATTACAAGCTACAGCTTAGCTGCGATTTCTCAGAGCAACTTTTCCAAATTGCTTAAAACTGACAATTGTTTGCAAATTGAGACGTCTTCCAGGAAAGGTATTGCACGTTATTTTGGAACTATTGGTGTTGCACCTCAAAACCTGCGACCTTCCAAAATATTAACGGATTCTTTTGATAACGATTTAGAGTTATCATATGATCTTGAAATCGAATCAGGAAAGACTAGAGAGATTGCACTTGTGGCTGCAGGCAGCTTTAATAGTTCTGAAGAATGCTTAGCGGAATACCGACATATAAGAGATAATTACAGGAATCTTTTCGAGGATACCAAAAATCATTTCAAAGCTGCTTCATCTTGTACCCTTCAGATAGCTCCAGGTGCAAAGCAAGAACCGACTATTTCAAAACTGATTAAGGCTTTTGAAAAGGCAAAGACAAGTATGGAATACTTAAAAGCTGAATATGACGAACTTGGTGCAGGTATTTGCGCTGGGCTTCCGAGATTTCCCAACTATTGGGCCAGAGATACAGGTTGGTCACTAAGAGGATATTTATCTATGTGTGATTATGATTTTGTCTTTGCAGTACTTGAAAATTTTTTCCATCACCAAGCAAAAAGGACATCTGCGATTGCAACAAAGGGAGAGTTTCCAATGATCATCAGCGGCAAGTCTTTTCTTCACAATAGTACGTTTGGATCGGCTGACTCGACTTTTCTATTCCCTTGGGCAATACGTGAATATTCAGTTTCTACAGGAAATATAAATTATCTACGTGAAAGATGGAAATCAATAAGTGATCTTATTAATTTTGGATTTCTGAAAGACATAGACAGTGATGGTCTAATTGAGCATGGCTTTACAGGTACCGCAGAAAAGCTGCCAATTAAGGATTCTACATGGATGGATCATATTGATCGAAGGAAAAGTGCAAATGATATTCAGGCATTGTTTTATGAAAGTTTGAAAATTGGAGGTGAGCTGGCAAGAATTGTTGGCGACATTAGTAGTGAAAAGAGATGGCTGACCTATGCTAGACAACTACAAAACAGAATTGAATTACAATATTGGGATGACTACAACAAGTTCTATTATGATACAATTCGCAAAGATGGTTCTAAAGACTATAGTGTAAGACCAAACGCCCTCGTTCTTTTGCTTACTGATGCGGTTACAGATAAAAGTAAAGCTGAGTTCGTTCTAACAAGAATAGAGAAAGAAGATATTACCACGCCCTGGGGGGTCAGAACATTAAGCAACATGGATCCCAAGTATCATCCAACACTTTATCATGATGGTGCTGTATGGCCTCTTGTTACTGGATGGTGTGCTGCATGCGAAATTAAATACGATAGAAAGGAGCAAGCCCTTTATTACATCAGATCAATGGCAGAGCGGATTCTGTTTGAGAATGGTATGTTTGCTGAAACGTATAGGGGAGATCGACCTGAACCATTTAACTCATGTATTCTCCAAGCATGGTCTGTTGCTATGTATGTGCATGTAGTGTGCGAAATGATGCTTGGGATGAAGATGAATATGATTGAAAATAGGATTCAACTTGAACCCCATATCCCTGAATCCTTAAGGGATAACTCTTTGCCTCTTAGCTTTGAACATCGGATATCTAGTGTAGATGGTATGCAACGACTCAAAATTGTTGTCAACCCAAGCAGTGAAAAAATCTCAGTAATTTATAGAAATCCTGATAGTAAATTACGGCCAGAAATTTTTAGTAATTCCTACTCCTTAAATATTGAATGTCACTAATGTCTTTACTGAAGTGTTTTTTATTAAGAGATAAGATAATCACTTCTGGTCTTAATTTTATAACCATATTTATTAGTCTACTTGATGGCTAGGATCTATGAATAAAATGATCACAGCTGGTTTTTTAGATCCTAATTTAGAACAGGCTAAAATTGAAGCAGAAGAAATCTCATAGCAGTATATACTTAAAATAATTGACCACATACTTATCATAACGTTAATCAGATGAAAAAATTTAAAAGCATAGAAATTCAATGGAGTACCAACACTAAAGCAAAACTATTTACAATGAAAATACTATAGCTCAGAAGACGAAGAAAATCAATCTTTAATGTTCAATACCCTAATTCTAAGAAAAAATCAGATTACATTATAAAGATGGGCAGATCAAAAAAGTTAGATGAAATTATTTAAGCATATCTTCATATCTTTTTTTAGGGATAGCAGAAAAATCTAGAACATAAAATTATAATATGAGAAATATGTTCTAAATGGCCAAAATCATTAGCAGTCCCGTCCGCCTCTCCTTTTGGATGTGCTTTATTGAAAGGACAAAGGATACGACGCATCCACATGAAAATGAGCAAAAAGAAGGATTGATAGCTATTCTGCCGTCATCATTCTCTATTGTACCCAGTAGTAGTGTTATACAAAGCGGCTTTTATTTATCACTGATGTAGCAATTATATGGCATTAGATATGGTCAAAGCTAGATCAAGAAAGGAGCTATTACAGAATTTACAGAAGGATTTGAGCTCTGGTAATATATCAAAAATGGCATTCATGTGCTATAACCAAAAAATTCTTGGATTTATCTTTTTTACTAAACCGATCTATCTATAATCTGTGAAGCATGCAAAGATGTAAGAAAACGAATCTCGTCCACTACTGATTATCCTGTTAGGCTTGTCTATTTCCCAGCATATGGAATTATGACTCAGATATCATGTAACAATAGCGTGACTAATTGATATCAATACAAAAAGACAATTTAACGTAAAAAGAATATTGAGATAATCTACAAAATTTTTCTAAATATTAAGCAGTATGAGTATTTGGTACATGATTTACATATGCATCAAAAAAGAATATGCAAATTCAACCATCTCTTTTGTGTTAGTTTCAGTATCATGGATATCAGCTTTAGTTTTTAACTCTCTTAGCATAGGAGTAGGATCATCGCCAACAGTAGTAATTTTATTCATTTGAAGTTGATATCATCAACGTATTGTAAATATAATGTGTTGAAACGCTCTATAGACAAAGTTGGCATCATTATTATTGTTACTGCTGATAATTATTATTAATACAATTTAGACACCATTGTTGATCTATTGGCAGAGGTTCTGTTTTCGGCTCTGTGCCTCTACTACTCATGCCACTATCCACAACATCCAGTTCAGACAAAACTCGTACCAGGTATTTTGTATCTTTTCCACATTTGTCACATAACATATTTTCTCATAATTCATTAGTTGATATAACATAAGTGAGTATGCCAGTAGTCATTCATGTAGTGTGGCAGTTTGATTTTACCAGCTATCCTCATCCCTCTGGTTTTGCCCGTGGAAGTGAAATGAATAAGAATTGCGCAGTGAGCGCAGTGAGCGCAGCACATATAATGCTGTCCAAATTACAGCAACCACAAACCACACAGCAAAAAACCATCCAAGGACATCTAAAGCAAGATCTGCCATCCTATGCAATTATTTAGTCAGACCAACCTATAAGCAATTGGAATCCAAACATCTAGTATTTCTTATTATCAATTATTCACTTATTGAGGTTATCATGATGTTGTAAATATGAGATATTGAAATACTCAAAGGAACGGACTGCTAGTAACATTAAATGTCTTATACATTCTGTCTTTCGTACCCGGCTGCACAAGGGAATTTAGAGTAGACGACACAAGAGATACAATTGACTTCCCTACTAGTGTAAGGTGTGATATGATTTCCTTAGTTATTAATTTTAGATAACCAAGTAAAGTCAGACTTAGGCCTTGATGATTCTTACTTTTTGGCTACTCCTCACTATCTTTAGTAGACAATTTAGAATATTTCTTATGCAATATTATCTCTGCTGGTATTATCGCTATCCCGTAATATGCGATTTATATGTCGATAAAGGAAACCAAAATTGATAATAAAAATACGACAGGACAAACAATAGAATCTAAGAGCATATAATGCATTTCAATATGAATTAGATTCTAATCAATTAACTTGTTCTTCATAGCGTGCAACCATATTATTGTTACTAACGAAGTAGCATTAGTTAGAACTAATGCAAACAATATGAATACAATTTGGTACTGACCAAAACCTATTTGCAGATTATTAGCAAGTAGATTTTGGCAAGTATGAAAAACAAGAATAATAGAGTTAACCACGTCAAAGTCGAATCAGAAAGTACTTAAATTATTCGTCCGTATAGACAGTTTCACCTGTCTGATCCTTGCTATCATTTACAGCTTGGTATGTATACCTTTACGGATAATCTCTTTTCCTTCTATTTTGTTGCATTACCTGAAGCTGAATTTGTTGTAGTATTGTTGTCACTTGGGGAAGTATAAGTAGGCGCAGATGTGCTTGGTGATGTTGTTTGTATGTTTTGAGCACATGCCATCTGAATTGGAAATGCCTTTGCTGCCATAAAGGCTGCTGCTACTGCAATAACATATGTCGCTATAACTATTGTATATGCAACGTATGTACTTCTGGCCGTCAAAAACATTCTCACCGCATTTACATCAAACTTGATAGCGTTTTCCATAAGTTCACTATACTGCTTTAGACTTTCGTTTGCTAGATCCACTTCATTTATTATTATCTGGTAGTTTATAATTACTACATTGTCTGCCACTGATCTTTGCTCATGCACTTTTCCTGATTGGCGTTGGTCAGTGTTCTCTATTTCTCTCTCCTGACAGGGTTAGCAGTTGATCACCGAGGGTTATAAAGGATAAATTCAAGTACTCAGAAGAAATTGCAATATATAGATAGGGTTAGGTATCATCTAGACAACAAGAACAATGAAACAAGCAATTGTGACGCCCTTGTGGATACCATTAAATGAACTTTTAACACAAAATTATAAATGAGATCAATAGCTATTTCTGTTCGCAATGTTCAACAAACCTACTACAGCAGCACTATGTGCAACAGTCATTTCGTCTATGGTTGTTGCATCTATGTTCATTATTATCTATATACAACAAGCACTAGCACAGGGCGTCCAGACGGCTGACGGTGGCGCACCACCTGTTAACAAGACTAGTGGAGCGGCAGGTAGTAACCGCAGTACCAACGCAACTGGCGGCGGCACTGCAGCTGGTGGTAACAACACAGGCGCTGGCGGAGGTCCTTAGCTACTGGTGGCAACGCGATAGCTCAAAATAATGCTGATTGAATATTTCAATTAACCTTATCTTTATTCTGTCAAGATAGCCTAGGCCATTCTATAACGAGGGCTTTCCTAAGGCTGGCAAAACAAAATAATGCGCATACTTGTCTTAACTTAGCTATAATGATAATAAGTCTAATTCATAACCCCTTATGGTGTTATGTTAGCGAATATCTGGGGATGGAGATTCATTACACCATAAGGGGTGTATTTCTATGCTCGGTTGGTGATTTGTTGGTTGTTCTTGCAGATTGTTCTCGACTGCAATAACCACATACATGACTGTTCTAATATGACTTTTGAAATATTATCACTCGCTTTAGGGGCTCACTTAACGTGCTTGTTTACTTATTTCTTGATTATACAGTCGTTTAATGATAATAATCATAATAATCCCTTATGGCTCGGGTTGGTCTACAAGTGCACAGATCCATTACCTTGAGAGTAGTAGATCAGGTAATGGCCCCTGCAAAACTCACATGTTAAACTTTCTCTAATATGACTTTTTAAATATTATCACTCATTTAAGGAGCTCCTTTACTTGTTAACAGTCCTCTTGTTGGAACATTCAATACTTTTTAGTATGTCTCGTACCGTCCATGTCTACTGCATTGAGTGGGGATAACAACAGACAGTACGAGAATAGATGCGGTTGCCTATGCACTGAGTATATGGAATTACGATCTGTTGATTTATTAATATTAGATAACCATGTTAAGCCAGATTTTTAAATTATTCAACGACGTTTTTGATACCTGTATCAAAGAGTACTAAATACACAAAATTGTCACTAATGTTGTCACATAGCAGCTGTTCAATCGTCTTCATTTAGCCTTAGCAGAGCATTGTCATCGCCGTATGCACTGCCACTATTCTCATTTTAAAGCATTATAAGCTAAAACAAATAATAGGCTAAAAATCTGGATGTGTTTGAGCATCGACATACATATTTTTGTGCGACGGACAGTAATAGAGGAGGCACTAGAATCACAATCAAAGTATCTTTCCAGTGAATATTGTTGTATTGCCACAGGTAAATTTTCAAGGTACGGACGGTTCTAACATCGCTAGTTGGGTTTATCAGTCAAACTACTCAACATTTTTAACTAGCGAAATCCTATCTTCTATAGGAAAACACCCAAGAAAGAACGTATGGGATAATGCGAGAGAATTAGACTCACTTTCGTATTATCCTGTATTTTTTGATAATGATATGTTCGATGGTAACGTATGTTGAATTGAGAACTTGGATCTATAACGAAGAGAAATTTGGATTTTATTTTTATTTTTATTTTATTAATTTGCTCATCTTCTATCTTGTATCCAGTGTCAACTGCTAAACCCATTGACTAGTTATTGCTATTGCTACTGCTGTTGCAGTGACTATATGCATTGTCATCTCATTTTGGTTTTGAATCAACAGCAGAGCTTAGGTCAGGTCTTCAGAAGTCATAGCCATAATATTCCATACACTAGTAACATTGTATACAATGCGTTATTCAAATTACTCTATGCTTTTATTGCATCTTACTTAAATATATGTATATCATGACATGATGGGTATAGTATATGAGAAAAAAAATTTTCAGCAGGATTTGGCGCTAAATGTGAATGTATATGCCATCAAAGACCATCTACCGATGGTTACTGTGGTTACTGTTCTAATTCACATGTAATTCTAATTCACATGTAATTATAAGCCATAGAAAGTAACCTCTCCTTTCTATGGCACTCGTAGAACAATCCTTTTCTATAAATTTCATATTTTTTAGACTGATTTAAGACTTTAAGACCTTCTTTTTTCTTGTAACGACATGCTTACTCTTTTAAAGAATCAGCAATTACAAGCGCCATTCTTTTTCATGCCAGAACACATTGTAATCACCGCTATCCTATATCACAAGGTACCCGTTTAGCATAATCAATATTCCTATAAAATAGATTTATAAGAACAATGAAATTATTCTGTTTGACTTGCATGTGTACATAGTTAGAATAAAGCTCCCTTCATGTATCACTCAGGGTACATTATTGTGTAGTTAGCACAATGTTTTGCATCTTTTTTCTGCTATAGCTCATCATTGAAATGACTGTTCAAAACGAGTCAAAAATATCTATAAGGATGGCAGAGCTATGTATGAGTTAGTAGGATTTATGAGCAAAAAAACAAAAAGAATTCAAAATAAAAACGATTATGAAAAAAGTAGTTTTACAGACATAATAGAAGATATGGAAGAGACTAAAGATAAAGGATTAGAATCATTACCTAAAATGAGAAAAGAGCAAGTTCCAAGTAAAGATGAAACAACAAGGGAGATACTGTATGGCAACGATGATGACAACAAAAAATAAAACCAAAAAGTAAAAATTACCTTCTATCTTAAATTTATTTTGTCTTGTAAGTTTTAACAAGTAGCATGGCTTCTCTATTCCCTCTGCTTGTTTGGGTAATTTTTTCGGTATATTGATGAAATAGTGCAAGGAACCAAATGTATTGATAGGTAAAAAAACAGCACCAACATTCAACGAGAGTTCCGTTTTATATTACACAAAATATAGAACAATTCTCCATACTTCATCTTTGCATGCTTTGGAATGGTTAGAGGATTATCATGTAAACATCCAATATTCATACTTTCACCTTTTTTTAGGTCAACATCCCCTCCGGACCATTCGCATTTAAGTGTGAGTTTTGCTGATTGATCGTAATTCAAAACTTTTATAGCGTCTATGAAATCGTCATCGTCATCAAGATCACAACCAATAGCTAGTGTTGTGCCCTGGCGTATTGCAACTATTCTATCGGCAAAACTTGGCATGGGGACTACTACAGTTAATGCTATTGAGAGTATAGAAAACGATAGTATAACAGCTAAAAATGATACAAACGCATTTCTATCGCTGAAAGCTAGTACCATCTTTAATCTGTAAATATCTATAGTTAAATAGGGCTATGATATATTGTTTGATTGGTTTCTTAGCACGGACATATCAGTTTTAACTGACCACTATACCAGGTTTTTCAATCATAATAAAGGCAACTACATTTTTACGAAATAAATCTTATTTAATCTTGGCATGCTTTGGGAGAAAGAGTAAGGCTAATCCCAGGCGGTGAAAGTTGTAAATACGTATGTACCAGAGCAGTTGGGCCATGACGACAGTGGCAATATTGTTGAACCAGGAAATATGAAGGCTCAGATGCGCTATGCATATGCCAACATACAGAAGGTGTTATCACAGTATGGGGCAACTGTGGATAACATCGTGGATGAGACATTATTTGTAACAGATATGAATACAGCCTTTGCTGCGGCAGAGAAATGCAGAGAGGATGTATTTTTCGGTATCCCTATCGTTGCAAGTACCATTGTACATTTTCAGCGTCTTACATTCCCTCGACTTATGATCGGGATTAAGTGTATTGCAAAGGTATAGAATTACGCAAACACATGAATTTTCAGTCAATGTACTAGAGTTGCTCCTACAGATGTCTCAATTAAGTTCAGTTCATCGAATATGGAATTTGCATGGATCGTATGTCATCTGTATTCTCTTTTTGTAGATATTGTATTAATTCATCTCATATTAGTTATCAGAATATTGTGGCAATTGCTATAATTTCTGCTAGCAAACAACATTTAGATCAATATTTTTTAG
>Ga0182008_10001855_pt1 | contig 13742 bp, 15 predicted proteins | sample Sormic07211129_1_FD_120482 | JGI IMG/M metagenome (GOLD analysis project Ga0182008, IMG submission 120482) | Rhizosphere microbial communities from Sorghum bicolor, Mead, Nebraska, USA - 072115-129_1 metaG | ecosystem: Host-associated > Plants > Roots > Rhizosphere | place: USA: Nebraska...
ACAACCTGGCGCGTTGTCTTTCGTCTGCAAAAGGAAGGGCGCTCGCGCGCCTGTTCAGAAGGGCAAAAGCTCCCCCTAAACGCTTGGTCCAGATCGGAAATAAGCATGCCAAAGCGGGCAGGGAGGCAGTAACTTTAGTTGCTCAATGACAAGCGAATATGCTTTACATGGTTTGAGATTTGGCGGATAATAACACCCAAGGCAGGCAAATAAAGACTTGTCAGGATCAACCGTCAACGTACTGCAAAAGGAATGGAAAAATGAGCGCTAACAGAATTATGTCGTGGGTTGATTTGCTCCCCGAGCATTGCCCAAAATTGCTTGAGATGCGTAACGAAGTCGTCCACCTGATGGCTCAGGCGGGTGAAGTATCCGGTAAGGCGGATGATCTTCGGAAGGAAGCCGCCGCGATCATTGCAACGTATCGGGATAAGATCGCCGCGCTAGCCGAAGAAGCTCGGTTGTTGGACAAGGAGGCTGCGAAGCTTCGCGAGCGTGCCTATTTCCGGAGTTGCACCACGGAATCAATGGCCAAGGGAATCTGGACTACAGCGACCATTGAGCAAGCCAAGCAGAGCGCTGTCTGAGTCCAACCAATAGCCCCGAGTGATCGGGGCATCATGAACAGGGAAAGGAGTTACGTCATGGCTCGTGGAGTTAACAAAGTAATCATCGTCGGCACTTGCGGCCAAGACCCGGAAGTCCGTTACCTGCCCAACGGCAACGCTGTGACCAATTTAAGTTTGGCGACCAGCGAGCAATGGACTGACAAGCAGACCGGGCAGAAAGTCGAAAAAACGGAATGGCATCGTGTGTCGATGTTCGGCAAGATCGCGGAAATCGCGGGCGAGTACCTGCGCAAAGGCTCCCAGGTCTATATCGAGGGCAAGCTACAAACCCGCGAATGGGAGAAGGACGGAATCAAGCGCTATACCACTGAAATTGTCGTGGATATGCAAGGCACCATGCAGCTACTCGGTGGCCGACCACAAGGCGACAGCAGCGGGCAGGGCAACCAGACGCCTGCACCTCGGCAGTCGGCGCCGCAACAGCCGCGCCCGGCTCCACAGCAGGCAGCCCCTCAACCGGCTCCGGGTTTCGACAGCTTTGATGACGATATACCGTTCCAAAACCCCTATAAAAATTGCTACCTGATCGTTTGACGCGGACAGGTCATCAGGACGTTAGACGGGGCTGTTCGCGTTGCCCCGTTCTATCTATTTGCAAACTGACCGCTAATTTCGCGTCCGCGAAAGTTGAGGTGATCCATGCCCCAGGTTATCGAACGATCCACGCTTGTAAGCGCGCTGGAGCGCTGCTGTAACGAGAACCCGGCCACAGGCACCGGCAGCCGCCTGCACCCCGATGCGTCGCTTATGGCTGACTTGCTGGGAATCATGATCCATCACAAAACCCATGCCGCCGTGGCGGTAGAAGTGTCTGAGGAAATCCGGGCAGCGCTGGCCCGTTGGAGTTAACCAGGTTGTGCCTGTTGTCCTAAAAGCCTGCCATTTGAGCAGGTTTTTTTATTCCTGCAATGACAAGCGAAAATGCTTTACATAGATTGATTGGGGCGTCATAATCCGTCTCAAGGTAAACGAAGATTTACCCCAAACCGTCAACGTAAAGAGGATTACTGAATGAATTCTTATGAGCAAAAGCAAGAAGACCGCCGCGCACGTCTGGAGCAGGGCGCCGAGGCAGCAACTGCCCGCAGCGATCAGGCTTACGAGGCCAGCCGCCGCGCAACCAGCGGCATCGTGATGGGTCAGCCAATTCTCGTTGGCCATCACTCCGAAGGCCGTCACCGTGGCGCTCTGAAGCGCTCTGATTCGGCTATGCGCCGTAGCGTGGAAGAATCCAAGCGTGCCGATGAACTGGCCCGCAAAGCGGCCTCGGTCGGCACTGGTGGCATTTCTAGCGACGATCCTGATGCAATCGTTAAACTGCGCGCCAAGGTGGAATCGCTCAAGGCACATCAGGAAAAAATGAAGGCCACGAACAAGGCTATCAAGGCCAACAAAACCCCTGAAACGCAAACCGCCGCATTGGTCGCGATGGGCTACAGCGAATCCGAAGCGTTCGGCCTGCTGAATCCCCGGTTTAGCAATCGCCCAGGTTTTCCGGCCTACGCCTTGACCAACAATAACGCAAACATTCGCCAAACCGAAAAACGTATTCAGTCGCTGGAGGTGGCCACCCAGCGTGAAAGCGTCGAGGCAGAAGGCGAGGGCTACAGCTACCAAGAAGACACCGACGAAAATCGGGTAATGTTCCGCTTTCCAGGTAAGCCAGATGCGGAAACGCGGCAAAAGCTGAAAGAAGAAGGCTTCAAATTCAGCCCCGGTCGAGAGGGTTCCCCGTGGGTTCGCAAGATGACGGGTAACGGATTGATGGCGGGTTATCGAGTGCGTAACTGGCTTGATGGCCAGTCTAAAAATAAAGCTTAATGACAAGCGAATAAGCTTGACGTTAGGGGTGAAAACCCCTAACATTAGCCCTGTCAACGAATCCAAAACCGGATGATGCAAAATGAAAATTATCGCAGTAGCAAATCAGAAAGGCGGCGTCGGCAAAAGCTCTGTAGGTACGCATTTGGGCCAGCTCGCGCATGAGAAAGGTCTGCGCGTATTGCTGGTTGACCTCGACCCGCAGGCGAGCTTTTCCCAAAGTTTCCCTGAGACTGGCGAGCATGACGGCGAAGCTAGTGTTTCGACCGTGCTGTTTTCCGAAGGCGCTACCATCGTCCCTGAAATCCTGGCTAACGGCCTTGCCATTTTGCGCGGTGATGAAAGCCTTTCATTGCTCAGCGGCGAAAACGAAGAAGGCGCGAAGCGTCCGGCTCGTTACCTGCGCGCGATGGCTGCTCACTACGATGTTTGCATCATCGACACCCCCGGCGTCCTCGGCTTGAACCCGCCAATGACTATTGCGGGCATGATCGCCGCTGACTCTGTTGTCTGCCCTTTCTCTGTCGGCCTGTATGAAGCCGCCGCGCTGGCAAAGCTTCTGGAGTACATCGGTGCTATTCGCTCGAAAGGCTACAACCCTCGCTTGAAATTGATGGGCTTGCTGCCTTCCAAGATCAACCCCAAGAGCAGCAAAGAACAAGAAGCTTTGCAGGAGCTACGGGATCAGTTCGGCTCGGCAATTCTGCCTATCACCCTTTACGAGCGTGTTTCCGTCAAGCATGCACTTCTGAACCATAAGCCTGTATGGCGTGGCACCAGGGGCGCAGGGCATGCAGTTGCTGCGAAAGAGTGGCGCGGCGCGATGGAAAACATTCTGACCAATCTGGGAGTTTTGAAATGAGCGCCAAATCAGCAGCAGGTAAAACCAAAGCGAAGCCATCGGCAGCCGCAGGCTTCGCAGACATGCTCACCGTTGGTGGCCTTGCAAACATGCTTGGTGGTAGCGATGCGAACGCACCCGCATTCACCCAGGTGAAAATCTCGGATATCAAAATCATGCCCCAGCATCGCGGTAGCGATGCGATGGAGGAAGACGGCCAGACCCTCGAAGAACTCGGCGCGGACATTGCCGATCAGGGCATGTTGCAGCCAGTGCTGATTTGTGAAAACGACGAAGGCCCGGAGCCATTCCGGCTGATCGCTGGCGAGCGCCGTACCCGTGCGAGCTTGCTCAAAGGGATTGATACCGTGCCAGCGATGGCCTACGGCAAACTCACCGACGAGCAAATCAACCGGATTCAGTACGCCGAAAACGTACACCGCTTGAACCTTCGCCAGATTGACGAAGCCAAGGTTTTGCAGCGCGACGTTGAACGACTGGGGAGCGTGGAAGCAGCCGCCGCACACCACAACAAGAGTCCATCGTGGGTTTCCAAGCGCGTTGGCCTGCTTGACCTCCCGCAGCAGACTTCACGCCTGTTGACTGAGCAAATCAGTGCAGACGCCGAAGTCATTGGCACCGTAAAACAGATCGAGAAGCGCGACCCGGTAAAGGCCGCCGCAGTTGTTGAAGAACTCAAAGAGCAGCGCGGCAAGAAAGGCAACAATGCCCGCGAGACTGTGCAGAAAGCGAAAGACGAGGTGAAGCCGCCTAAGAAGCCACGTCAGGAGAAAAAGCCCGCTTCCAACCCGGACAATGTAGCCACCCCCAAAGATCGTTCACACGAAGCCCCAGGGCCGGTATTGGACGTTCCACCAGGCGCAGCGGCTGGCACTGACGATGCTCCGAACAACCAGGAAGGCGGCACAGATTCTGTTTCGATGCTCGATGACCTGAACAATATTTTCGCGGACGCGAAATCTGATGATGCTCAATCCGGTGACACTTCGGGTGATAATCAAGCAGATGATGAGCCGGGATCGAGCACGGCCCCTGCATTGCCCCCAGCGGCTGTACTGGATCGCTCCTATAATCTCATCGCTGAAAGCGGCAGCCATCCCAAGACAGTTTTAGACGTCATGCACGCAGACGAACGCGCCGAGTGCAAAAACTGGCTCAGCAGCTTCTACGAGGCCGGAACAGCTGTTAAACCAAAGATGCTTGGCAAGGAAGTTGCGAAAGGCTTCCGCACTCGCACGTTTGCAAACGAAGGACATGGCCTGTTTGCGCTGCTGGCCTTTCTGACTGGCTCAGAGGATGGGGCTGTATTCAACCTGCTGGATATTTTCGGAGCCGTAAAACCCTGACCACGGACGGCATAGAGAGTCAGGCGCAAGCCTGATTCTCACACTCCCTCGATGAATGTGAAGACAGAACCCTATGACCGACCGTAAGAACACCCCCGAAAAGCCACCACTGAAGAAAGGGCCTGCGCGAACCAAGTCCATGACCGCTGCTGAATTCGCGGCAGTGGAACCGCTTTTGAGCATATCCGCCGAGCGGATCAAAGCCGCGCGTTTTTGCCTTGTCGAAAATTTTAGCTACGAAGCGGCAGCGAACGCTATCGGGTTGGGTTGGAGTCGCCAAGCGGTTGGCGATTGCGTTCGGGTTGTGTGGAAAGAGTTTGAGAAGTATCAGAAGTCACGGGCAATCAGTTCTTCCAATAATGCTGTTCCTGCTGGATGGGAACAGGTCACGCTCACAGCGCCTAGCGAGCTGGTGCCCCAGTTGTACGCGCTAATCGCCGCTCACTCTGTTGGAAAGTCTGTAACGCCTGTTAAAGAGAAGAAGGCTCCAGCGGCCAAAACAAAGAAAGCCGCTACCGTGCGCGCTGAAAAAGAAGCATAAAAAAACCCGGAACGCGTGAACGAACCGGGTTTAAACGTCAACGTAAACAAATACCGAAAGGCTCTGTAAACGAGCGGCGAGCTTATCACGCGGCGCACTGTGCCGCCAGACATAAGCCAGCGGCAGAGATCAGCTATGACCACCTCAACCGAACAGCAGCAAACGCACTCAATCGCTTTCAATGCAGGTCGCAATGCAGCAGCAAGCGGCATTCCCCTGGAGCATTCAGCGCTTAGAAATCTGAACCCCGATTCTCAGCAGTACCGCGACTTTATAGCGGGTTATGATTTTGAAGAAAGTCAGATTGAGTAGCGTACTCAATCCTTGAGTTTGCGAATTTGTGCGATGCGGGAAGTAGACACGCCCGCAAGCTTTGCTAGCACACCGTCAGAAACTAGGCCGAGCAGATGCTCATAGCGGGCAACCTTAGAAACACGCTGATAAGGGGCTATGCCCAAAAATTCTTGTCGTCGTTCGACAACGGTGAAAGGCACCCCCACCGCACGGCTGATTTTTGCCGCAGACATGGTGCCAAACAGCGATTCATACCCAAGCCACGGGCCTTGATAGTCTGGTACCGGGTCCGGCTTTGGCGGCTCAGGCAAGGGCACCACAGGCTCGAAACCGAACGCCTCACGCAATGCTTTGACCGTAGCGACTGGAACGCCTGATAGCTTTGCTATGTCCAGGTCACTCACAAGACCCAGCAGCGCCTTGTAAGGTCTGACCGGATGGTTTGCCGGGATGCGCTGTTTTCTCGGCGTCGGTCGCGCCATGGGCGCTATGCCTAGCGAATCGCGGTAAGTTTTCACACTGGCCACCGATACACCGCATCGAGCAGCAATAACCGGATCGGACTCAACCCCCAGTAAATTACGGTACGGTTCAATCAGCTGATCGACCGTATAAGCCGCGATGCCGAGCATAAGACGGCGTGCCCGGATTCGATTCTTTGAGATACCGACCAGCTTTGCCAGCGGCTGGTCTTTGATACGGCCAAGCTTGCAGTCGTACCACCGGGGCAGCCCTACGATTTTCCAATCAACAGCCATACTTTCCTTTCTCGCTTAATTCCCTGCGCTATCCACCATGAAACGCACGACTAATTCCACTTGAGTTGTGAGCACTAGCCGCCGATCTTGGTGCCGAAGGTTGACCGGCACCGAGCAACCCGGAATCCTTCCCCCTTTGGTGGACGTGACCACCTTCAGGCATATGGTGAAAGGAAGTGATCGAGATAGAAAAAATCAGCGGCAGCGGTAACGTCTACGAAGACATCGGGGTTGAAAACCCCGAAGAAATGCTTCTCAAGGCGCAGCTGGTTGGCAGGATACAGCAGATCATTGCAGATCGAGGCTGGAAGCAGCAGGAAGCGGCCCGCGTCATTGGAATGAGCCAGCCTGAGCTATCCAATATGCTCCGTGGCCAGTTCCACGGCATCACTGAATTCAAGCTGATGGAATATCTCCGCCTTGTAATGGCATGAAGTTTCGCGCCCGCGAAACTGGGGCGGCATCGAGGGCAACCCGGAATCTTTCCCCCTTTGGTGGACGTGGCCACCGTCAGCCGATCCGCCGCACGCGACAGGGCTGGCCATCGCACCAGGTGCGCCGGTCGGCATCGAGCGTGACCCGGAATCCTTCCCCCTTTGCCGCGCTGGCCACCGTCAGGCGGTCGAGCAGCCGCGCTAGTTGAAGGCTCGCCCAGGTGCTGGCCAGCGGCATCGAGGGCGACCCGGAATCCTTCCCCCTTTGGTGGACATGGCCACCGTCAGGCGGTCGAGCAGCCGCGCTAGTTGAAGGCTCGCCCAGGTGCTGGCCAGTGGCATCGAGGGCGACCCGGAATCCTTCCCCCTTTGGTGGACGTGGCCACCGTCAGGCGGTCGAGCAGCCGCACTAGTTGCCGGTTCGCCCAGGTGCTGGCCAGCGGCATCGAGGGCAACTGCGTCGGGCAGTTGCAAACGTCTTTCTCTAGACATGGCACAATGATGACCTGACCACCGCCAAGATTGAGCGACGACGTTTGAGCACGGACACTCTCCTACCCAAGATTTCTGAAGTAAAAGGCCAGCCCACGTGGGTTGATAGCAATCTTCCCGACCTGCGTACCTTGGAACGTGAGCTGCGTACACACGCACTTGAGGAAGTCACTGCGGCGACCACCCATGAAGACGCCATCGAGGTTACAGCTCAGCACCTGGGATTCATTGACCCTGCGATCTTGTCCATAACCGTCGAGACGCCTATGGGTGATGTGACGATCCTGCGCAGCAGCATCTATCACATTGTCGAAAAACGACTGGATGCCCGTGAGCGCTACGTGAAATTGGCTTTAGATACGCTCACCGGGCCGCTGGAGGTCTGGAAAGTGGCCTTTTCGGACGGTACTGACCGTCTGGCTTTTATCGGCGCGTATGAGTCGAAGCGGCAGATGCTAGTTAGCGTTGTGTTCTTCGATGGCCAGATGCTTTGGAATTTTATGCACACGGACGCCAAATCGCTCAACAAGCATCGCCATGGCGAACTGCTGTACAAGCGCTACACGCTTTTTTGAGGGCAAAGAAAAAGGGCTACTGGTGACAGTAGCCCTCGAATTTGAAGCTTGATATTCATATACACACCCTCAAGCAGGGGTGTGGAGGTCTCACCCTACGCCGATGTTCAGCCATCGCCGGGGTTCCTACGCCAGTCATTGCCGCTGAAGGCCACTGGTTTCGCGCTCACTTGCAATCATATACAAGGTGACACTTGTGTCAACCAAATTTGATGAATGGCCGTGATTTTACGGGAGTTCCGGTGACCCCGGATGAATGCTTAGCGTACGATTTTTTCCGTTTTCTCTATCGACCCCAACCCGGAATCCTTCCCCCTTTGGGGGACGTGGCCACCGTCAGGCGGTCGAGCAACCGCGCTAGTTGAAGGCTCGCCCAGGTGCTGGCCAGCGGCATTGAGGGCAACCCGGAATCCTTCCCCATTACTCGCCTGCAGGACGCTGCTACACAACATCTTGTGTCGCCGGCGGCCCGATCGGACACAAGATGTTGTGCTGCGTCAGTTAGACGGGGAGGGGGATTTGTGCATTTTTCTTAATGGAGAATTTGAAGCCCGAAATTGCACGCCCTTTGCGGATCGGCTCATATTCAAGCTCTAGGTCGGTGCGCTGGTTCACCTCGGCCACAGACGAGTCGAGAACGTAACGCCTGAAATCCTTCACGTTGGGATATTTGGTTTCCATTTGCAGCAGCTCGCGAAGCTTAGGCAGCTCAAATGTACGAGAACCAAATTTCAGATACTGCACCGTGAGTTCGTACATGCGAAACGAATTAAAGCTGGTTAGCTCGCTGATATTTTTGAGCTTGAACCCAGTGAATTCGCGCTCTAGGAGCGTCAGGTAAGGGAGGACTGTAGGAGAGAAACCTATGACAAGCTTGCCTTCGCCATCCTTGTATTGCTTGTAGTAGATCCACCGCATTGTCTCCTTTCGAGGCTCACCGCCATCCGTAGACACATAGCGGGTGATTTCGCGGTTATACAGCCGCTCTACAGCCTCCTTGAGCGTGTTGTAGACGTCACCGCGCTTAGCCAAGTCCATACCAAAGACATTGGCGAAATCCTCAACCGTGACGTTCACATGACCATCAACAGGGGCCGCTTTCTTAGAGTCCATCAGTGATGCGGCATACAAGACCAGGCGCTTTTCATTCAGCGTCAGGGTGTACGAAGCCTCAATGAGCTTGTTCGACTGATAAACGCGATTCTGGTCAAGGTCCGTCATGGTGCTACTCCTGTATGCAATTGCGGACACTGTAAGGGGAAAAGGGAAAGAGGTAAATACCCTTTTCCCTATTCGTGACGATGCTTGCTGTTCGGCGCCCTTCATGACTATCTCAACCGGTTAGTTATCCACAAAAACTGTGCATAAGGATGTGAATAAGCTGTGCATATGCTGTGTGCAGGCAGTTTAGCAGGCCAAAATGAACCCGGAATCCTTCCCCCTAACGACCCGAAATCCTTCCACCTTTACCCGAAATCCTTCCCCCTACTTGCCCGGAATCCTTCCACCATTACCCGAAATCCTTCCCTAAAGCACGATTTTATACAAGAGGAAAAGCCTTTAAAATCGGGTACTTACGGTACTTATCCATTTGAGGACAAAACAAGCTTTACAAGTAGATTTAAAAACAAGAAATAAAAGATTTTTCTTTTAAAAGTAAATCTACAGCCCACGCTCAAAAAATAATCAAACCACCCGAAATTCCCGAGGCGCGACCTCCTACCCTTCGCTATCCATGCTCCGCCCCGCCTTCGGCGGCCAGATGGGCGTCCTGCCCATCTAAATATGCTGGCCTGCGGCCGCTCTTTACCTTTGTGTGCCAGCCGAACCACCGTGCGCCACAGATGCACCGCAACAGCACAGCAGATCAAAAGCAAGTCGGCCAACGGCGAGTTGAAAGCAGAAGCAAAGCCACATCGCCCCTACGGGAGACTTTTTTTCTACAAGCAATAGCGCGCCTGAACAACCGAGTGAACGCCCGTCTAAGCGGCACAGGCCGATGAAGCTGGCCTGTCCTGGCCTGCGGCCACCCTACGGGCGCTAAGACCCGGATAAATCGCGCTTCGCGCTCAACCGGGCGCGTGTGCGCGCTGGGCTGGGATGCATAACAAACCTATTCGCTTTAGAAGCTAGTTTTCAGCAAAGGGGGCGATCCAAGGCTTTTTATTCCAGCCTCACGCCGCCTGTGGTGGCCGTAGAAGCGATTTTAAGCCATCCGCCTATGCCGTGATGTGCCTAATTGCCTGAAAACGCTTCAAAAGCGCTTACAGAGGCGTAATTTTCAAAGCGAATCCAGTTGAAACAGGACGCAGGCCCGAATCTGACCCGGAATCTTTCCCCCTTTGGTGGACGTGGCCACCGTCAGCCGATCCGCCGCACGCGACAGGGCTGGCCATCGCACCAGGTGCGCCGGTCGGCATCGAGGGCGACCCGGAATCCTTCCCCCTTTGCCGCACTGGCCATCGGCAGCCGATCCGCCGCAACGCGGCAGGGCTGGCCATCGCCCAGGTGCGCCGGTCGGCATCGAGCGTGACCCGGAATCCTTCCCCCTTTGCCGCGCTGGCCACCGGCAGCCAATCCGCCGCACGCGGCAGGGCTGGCCATCGCATCAAGTGCGCCGGTCGGCATCGAGCGTGACCCGAAATCCTTCCCCCTTTGCCGCGCTGGCCACCGGCAGCCAATCCGCCGCAACGCGGCAGGGCTGGCCATCGCCCAGGTGCGCCGGTCGGCACGATGGCGATAGGAAAAGATCATTGGAATAATCGTAATAATAATAATATTATTATGATTATTATTATTTTGGAGGTGACTATGCAGAACCAACCGGAAATGCCTACACCGATCAAGCCCGAGGTGCGCGAGCGCATCATCCAGGCAGCCGACCGCTTGTACGAACAGGGCGGGAGAATCAAATTCCCCCGTGTTTCAGACGTGAGGAATGCGGCCCAGTGCGATATGGGGCTGGTATCACCGGTGTTGGCCGAGTGGAAGCGAGCACAGACCGCTAAGCCCGAGCCTGTTGCAGTCTCCGTGCCGGAGCATCTGCGGGAAGCTGGAGAGAAGGCTTTGCAAGTGGTCTGGCTGGCTGCCAAGGAGCTTGGCGACGCCAGTCTGAGAGCCGCCGAGGCAACATGGCGTGATGAAAGGGCCGAGGCTGAAATCATGCGCAGCGAGTTAGCAGAAGCCTACGACGCGCACACGAACGAGCTGGAACAGACCAAACGGCAATGTTCTGATGCCCTCAACGATTTGCACGATGCCCAGCAGCGCGAGCACGACCTTCAAAATGAACTTGAAGGGCTGCGCTTAGAGCTTGCAAAAACTCTTGCCCGAGCAGAGCAGGGCGATGCCCGCATAGTTGAAATTGAACGCCGAGCCGACGACTTGAAGTCAGAGTTAGCGGTAGCTCATGACGAAACGAAGCAGGTTCGCGCCGAGCTTAGCGACGTTAGAATTCAACACTTGGCAGTCATCGAGCAGAACCAAGCGGTTGCTGCCCACGCGATTGAAAAAGTAAAACAAGAACTTTCCACCTATCAAGGCAAATCGGAAGAAGCGCTAAGTTCGCGTAATGCCCGTATTGAATTGCTTGAAAAAGGTTTAAGCGAAAGTGCCGAGCGGCATACTGCCGTGCTGAATGAACTGAATCTGCTAAAGGCGGATGTTAAGGCGAACGATAGAGTCACCCAGGAGAAAAAGCAGGACATGGCGAAAGAAGCCTTGCGAGCAGGGGAGCGGCTTACAGCCCTCCAGGTGGAGCGTGATAACGCTGTAAAGCATGCATCCGAGGTCGAAAACCATGCGTCCAAACTCGCTGGGAAGCTTGAAACCCTTGAGTCTCAGAATAAAGCCATGCTTTCTCGCTTGAGTGGGCCGCACAACTGAATCAAAATCACGGCTACTGACTGTAATTGCAGGTACAGATTATGAATAACACTAACAAGTGGGAACAGTACGATGTAGCACGGAATCGACTCAGAATAATGGTTGGACATTACTCTGAGTTGATTCGTAACGAAGAATCAAAAGCAGCGCCGGATATGGAACAAATCGAAAAGTGGGAAGATGAACAACACGAACTTTCAGAGAAAGAAAGTTTGCTGTCTGTTGACGATACAAGCGCTATTGCAGAAATCAACAACACTTACGGCCCACTCACACAGGCCATTATGAAAGGTTAAACCAGGATGGCTAACCCCTATGAACTCGACAAAGCCGATCATGACCGCCGCTATGCACGCATAGCGAAAAAGTACCTTACTGCCGAATCTAAAGAGCATCCACGCGCAATTATCATTGGTGGCCAACCAGGATCAGGAAAAGGTTCACTTACAAATATTGCCGCACGCGAGCTGCACAAAGATGGCGGTTTTGTTCTGGTCGATGCCGACAAATTGCGGTCACGTCACCCTGACAACAACCAGTTGATGCGTGAGAACGACAGAGCCGCAGCCAATCTGACCCATAACGATGCGTCGAAGTGGGCAAAGCGCTTGACCAACGATGCCATTGAAGGTCGAAAAAATTTAGTCATCGACCAAACATCGAAAAGTCCTGACGCACTGATCGCGCGCACCAAGCAGTTGCGCGAAGCTGGTTACACCGTCGAGCTTCGGGTTATGGCGGTTAATGCAGAGACGAGCGAGCAGCGTATTCACACACGCTACGAGCGGGAGAAAGCGGCTGACGGGGCAGGGCGGTTCACCCCAAAGGCAGTGCATGATGAGGCATATGTGGGCCTTCCCGAGAGCGTTGCCGCCGTCGAGCGCGAAAAAACGGTTGATGCAATATCTGTCTACGATAAGCACCAGGTTCGCATCTACGAAAATTCGTTACACGGGGGGGAGTGGGTTCTACAGCCTCCCGGTGCCAAGGCAGCATTAGAAGCAGAACGCAATCGTGCGCTCACTATGCAGGATCATATTGAGCGGGCGAACGCGTATACCGAGCTAGCCGATATGCTTGTGAAAAGGGACGCGCAACCAGCAGAGCGCGAGGAAATTGAAACTCAGCGACTTAGAGCAACACGGCGTGTCACAGCAGAGACTTTTCGACAGGTTGCCCCTGAAATCGCGTTGAAATCACACCCTGAATTGGCGGGAGCATATGCGGCTGTGGCTGCAATTGCTGAAAAGGCCCGACAAGACGGGTTGAGCGCCGAACAGCGGAAAACCATTGCAGATCGAGCAAGGTACAACGTGGCGTCTTCAATCGAACAAGGCAAAATTCCCCAGGTTCAAATGCGTGAGGCCGCGGAAGCTACGAAATCCGATCAAACGCGCTCAGAGCCTGACCTAGAGCGATGATGGAATGCCTTCAGCCGTGTCAAGGACGGCGACAAAGCCGCAGCCCGCGCAGCCCGACGCTTCACCAGGGCGAGCAGGAACGGGTGCAGGCGGCGAGCGCAGCGGGCCTTGATGCGGATGGAGGCAAAAAGCAATCCTTTGGCTGAGGGTACGGGGTTGCTTCACCCCCGTGCCCTCTGCCTTCCGGCGAGGAATCAAGAGGCTTTTTTCCCCTTTTCAACCATTGCCGCGCCCGGTGTGAGTTTCCCGGTTAGGGGTTTAAATTGCCTAATACATATATGTGTTAGACAAATTTATAGGCCGTTTCCGGCATGACGTTTCCCTTCGGGACTGCGTGAATCGTGCTGCGCACCAAGCCTTCATCCTTCGGCCTAGTCTTGTCCCCCCAGCGGGGGGCGACACCCGCTAACGCTATCGGCCTCCGGCCTCATTCGCTGCGCTCACCCAAACCCCTGACCGCGCCTGTCAGCCGTTCCCGGCCACCGGGGCTATTCCGACCCGCTCTGCCGTCGCACGGCTGCCACGGGCCTGCATAGCCCCTGCCTTTGCGCAGTGGCCACCACCGCAGGAGCAAGCCCGCTTTGCGTGCTCACAGCAATTTCGCGTCCGCGAAATTAAGAGCCGCAGTCGTGCATTCCACCAGGACGGCGAACCATCCCAATGCGGGGGGTGTTTTTGCGATGG
>Ga0182008_10001858_pt1 | contig 13732 bp, 12 predicted proteins | sample Sormic07211129_1_FD_120482 | JGI IMG/M metagenome (GOLD analysis project Ga0182008, IMG submission 120482) | Rhizosphere microbial communities from Sorghum bicolor, Mead, Nebraska, USA - 072115-129_1 metaG | ecosystem: Host-associated > Plants > Roots > Rhizosphere | place: USA: Nebraska...
CACTGATCATTCACCACATTTATGGGTAATGCCTTTTCTAATGCCCCCTTGGCCCAAAGCACTATGTTACTCCGGCTCATGTCATTACTAATGCCGTACACCAGTATTGTTCTTAAAATAGCATAATTTGCTTTTGAATTTTTGATCAGCTCTTCAGCCATCACCTTGGATTCGCCATAATAACTAACCGGATTTACTGCATCTTCCTCTTTATAAGGCCCGCTTTTTCCATCAAAAACAAAGTCGGTACTTAAATGGATCAATTGAATATTTTTTTCCTCACATACGGCCAATAAGCTTGCAACTGCATCAACATTCAACCGATAGCAAAGTGCTTTATTTTCCTCACAGGTATCTACATTTGTCATAGCAGCCGTATGGATGACCGCATCAGGGCTATATTTTTCGATAACTGCCTTTACCTGTTCAGGATTTAAGATATCCATTTCGGCATACAAATATCCCTTGTTAACAGGGTAACGGTTCTGGCCTTTGGATGTAGCAATCAGCTCTACCCGCCCTTCGTTCAACACCTTCTCTGTAATTTTCTGACCCAAAAGCCCGTTGCTACCGGTTACCAGTATTCGTTTCATCCTGTATATTAATTTATTATTTGTCACTTACCACGAATTAGAATAGGTTTACGCCAAAATTCTAACCAATCGATTCGAGAACCAAATATAATGATGAAACCCATTTTAACTGCGCTATTATTTCTGTTTAGCCTTAAAACTATTGCCCAAGATTCGACATTGACTAAACTTTACCTCAAAAAAATAGCATTTATGCCGAACTCCTTGGAAATGGCGGCATATATTCCATCAATTACGACAGGGTATTTCAATTCGGCAACCAGCTAAAGATTGTACCCAGAATTGGTTTTTCAACGCTCAACGATGTATTGATTTTTCCATTGGAGGCAAACCTGCTTATGAGCAAGGGCAAACCGTCTAAAAATTTCTTCGAAACTGGTATTGGCTTAACCATATTAAAACCGTTAAATGGTTTTTCAGGACAGTTACTTTCCATTAACGGATATGATTATCAATTCGATAACAGCACTGTTAATACCCCATTGATGATAAGGGCTGGTTTTAGACATCAAAAACCGACAGGAGGATTGATGTACAGAACTGCTGCACTTTTGATAACAGGGGATGAAACCCTGTTGACTATCGGAATTGGACTGGGTTATACTCTTTAAATGTGCATTGCAATTTAATGATTTAAAATGGCCGGTTTTTGAGCGGATTTTATACCAAAATTGGATAAGATTTCGTGTGTTGAAAAATTTTGCAATATATATTTAAAATTCAGCAAGAATAACTTAACTTTGCCAACCGAATTGGAGCCCCTATAAACAGCTTTAATTCATTGACTGTAATAAATTTACTCACAACAGATATGCCTAACTTAGGAAAAATAGCACAAATTATCGGCCCTGTGGTTGACGTTAGCTTTGCTGATGATGCCCATCTACCTAAAATTTTTGATGCGTTAGAGATAACGAAAGAAAATGGACAAAAAATTGTTTTAGAAGTTCAACAGCACTTAGGTGAAGACCGTGTACGTGCTATTTCGATGGACTCTACCGATGGTTTGGTTCGTGGTATGCAAGTAGTTGATACTGGCGCTGCGATTAAAATGCCAGTTGGCGACCAAATTAAAGGTCGTTTATTTAATGTAGTTGGAGAAGCGATTGACGGTATCAACACGGTTGATAAAACAGATGGTCGCCCTATCCATGCAACCCCTCCTAAGTTCGAAGATTTATCTACTGAAACTGAGGTGCTTTTTACAGGTATCAAAGTAATCGATTTATTAGAGCCTTATGCTAAAGGTGGTAAAATCGGTTTGTTCGGTGGTGCTGGTGTAGGTAAAACGGTATTAATTATGGAGTTGGTTAACAACATCGCTAAAGCTTATGCTGGTTTATCAGTATTCGCAGGTGTTGGTGAGCGTACCCGTGAAGGTAACGATTTACTTCGTGAGTTTATCGAGTCAGGCGTAATCAACTATGGTGACGAGTTCTTACACTCAATGGAAAAAGGTGGATGGGATTTGAAAGCTGTTGATACTGAAAAATTAAAAGAATCTAAAGCAACATTGGTTTTCGGACAAATGAACGAGCCTCCTGGTGCACGTGCGCGTGTAGCATTATCAGGATTAACGGTTGCAGAATATTTCCGTGATGGTGATGGCGAAGGCGCTGGAAAAGATATTCTTTTCTTCGTTGATAACATCTTCCGTTTTACCCAGGCAGGTTCTGAGGTGTCGGCTTTATTAGGTCGTATGCCATCAGCAGTAGGTTACCAACCAACCCTGGCAACGGAGATGGGTTTAATGCAAGAGCGTATTACATCAACAAAACGTGGATCAATTACATCAGTACAAGCGGTATATGTACCTGCGGATGATTTAACTGACCCGGCTCCGGCAACTACTTTTGCCCACTTAGATGCAACTACAGTACTTTCACGTAAAATTGCCGAATTAGGTATTTACCCGGCGGTAGATCCATTGGATTCTACTTCACGTATCCTTTCTCCAGCGGTTTTAGGTGATGAGCACTACAACACCGCACAACGTGTTAAAGAAACTTTACAACGTTATAAAGAATTACAGGATATCATCGCAATCTTAGGTATGGACGAATTATCTGAAGAAGATAAATTAGTAGTATCAAGAGCACGTCGTGTTCAACGTTTCTTATCTCAACCTTTCCACGTAGCTGAGCAGTTTACAGGCTTAAAAGGGGTATTGGTTGACATCAAAGATACCATTAAAGGTTTTAACATGATCATGGATGGTGAAGTTGATGAGTATCCTGAAGCTGCATTTAACTTGGTTGGTAGCATTGAAGATGCAATCGAAAAAGGTAAAAAATTATTAGCAGAAGCGAACTAAGAAACGCGCTAAGCGTTAGATGTCGAGCGTTTTTAAACGCCCCAAACTCTACGCGCTACGCCAAACTAAAAAAAAATGAATTTAGAAATATTAACTCCAGATAAAAAAGTTTTCGAAGGCGAAGTAACAGCAGTTACCGTTCCTGGTACCTTAGGTTCTTTTCAAATTTTAAGAGACCACGCGGCTATCATCTCAACTTTAGAAGACGGAGAAGTTATTATTAAAGCAAACAAAGCCGATGAGCAGCGCTTTTTTATTAAAGGCGGCGTAGTTGAGGCTATCCACAATAAAATTGTGGTTTTAGCCGAAGGTATCGCTTAATCTGATTCGTCATGCTAAATAAAATCCTCCTGATTTAAAAATCAGGAGGATTTTTGTTGTTTAAGACCCCACCCTCCAATAAGCCTGAAAAGAAAAAGCCAATCTTAAAAATGATTATGTTCACAACTCTGGCATCTGCTGGTCAATGACGTAATGATTGTCCAACTGAATGTTAAACACATAAATCCCCATTGCTTTTCCAAGCGATAACTACAGTTTTTCTTGATCATTACCTCGCCAAAAAAACCCCGAAAATTTTCAATTTTTAAAGCCAGTTAGCCTATTTTAGGCAGAAAAACAGAAAATTTACAATGCAAGCATAACAAATAGACCATATACCGTTTTGATATCTGGTCTACAACCATCAACATTAAATAAGTAATTCGACACCGATAAAGAATAATATTCCAAATAAATAATAAATTAAAGAATAATATTCTGAATTAACTTTTTTTTGATTTCTCTTGCATATTAATGAACCAAAAACTAAATTGGTTTTATAAACAATAACATAATCATGATGATTGAAAATCACACCTTTAACCTAAAAGCCCTAGCCGCAACAGTTGTTAGCGTAGTGTTATTTCCTGTCATTTTACTTAACCTCCTACTCCTAAATATTTTAGGCAGGAAGCGGACGCAGTTTAAATAGATTTTAAAAAACTAGATATACTTAAAGCGTCCCGATACAAACGGGACGCTTTTTTTAAATAACAAAACACAGTATTATGAACTGTCAATGATTAAATAAGTAAAAGACCAGAACACTTATTTAATCATGGCAAGTGCCATCTGACTGATGAAAGACAACAAAATAAACAGATGAAATACTACAATTCTAATACGATTATTTACCTTGACGGAGCTTTTGAAAAGGCTGTAAATAGTAGTACCGATCTTTACGGACAATCGCTGCATTACGGTTATGCTGCTTTCGAGGGTATTAGAGCCTATAAAACGCACAATGGTAACCGAATTTTCAAAGCTGCCGCCCATTTCGACCGCCTGGAGCGTTCCTGCCAGCTGGCAAACATTCCTTTTCCGTGGGATAAACAGGAGTTAATTGCTGCAACATATAAACTGCTTCAGTTAAACAAGCTAAAAGATGCTTATATCCGGCCATTGGTATTTTGCCACCCCAACATGAAATTAAACGAACCAAGTGGCGTTTCGATTTTAATATGCGCCTGGGAATGGGACGCCTATTCAGGCAACAAATTATTAAACTTAACCGTTTCTGATTACGAAAGACCAAATCCTAAATCGGTTCCGATGGAAGCGAAATTGAGCGGAAACTATGTGAATTCTATTTTAGCTACTACAGCAGCCAATATTAAAGGTTACGACGAAGCTTTACTTCTGGATATGCATGGCTTTGTTGCTGAAGCGTCTGGTGCAAATATTTTCCTGGAGAAAGAGGGCAAATTGTACACCCCCTCACCAGGCAATATTTTACCCGGTATTACCAGAGCAACGGTTAAGGAACTTTGTGCTGTTTTGGATATCGAATGCATCGAGAAAAAGTTAACCGTAGAGGACCTTAAAAAGGCCGACAGTGCTTTTTTATGCGGAACAGCAACCGAGATAGCGGGCATTGCCGCTATTGATGATATTGTTTATCGCCCGTTATGGAGAGAATCTATTGGTTATACCATACAGCGCGCCTACAAAAACCTGGTGCTCGAAAAAGTAAATTACGAAGTAATTATATAGTTTGAAATCTATCAGTTCAAGCCAAAATAAAAAATCATAAAGTATAAACAGAAATAAGAATTGCGCAATTAGCAAGCAGATGACGGAAGAAATTAATCAAACTTATCCAGAAGCTTACCAGCAAATACATGCAGCTACCGTGGCATCAGAATTTAGCATGGCATCTGACATATTAACCTGCTCTTTGCTTAAAACGCTTGCGACATCTAAACCTTCTGGCAACTTTCTTGAACTTGGCACCGGAACTGGTTTATCGACAGCCTGGATATTGGATGGCATGGACGAACAAAGTACTTTGACCTCAATAGATAATGATGCTAGATTTTTAGCAATTGCGAAAGATTTTCTCGGCTCCGACGATCGTTTAACCTTAATTGATACCGATGGTTCAGAGTGGTTTAGAAAAAATAATGATAAAAAATTCGATTACATATTTGCAGATACCTGGCACGGTAAATATTTGCTTTTAGATGAAGCAATTGCTATGCTCAACAAGGGTGGCTTTTATATAATCGATGATATGTTACCTCAACAAAATTGGCCTGATGGTCATCAGGAAAAAGCAATTAAGTTGATTAAGGATTTAGAATCCCGTGATGATTTACATTTAACCAAACAAGTTTGGGCAACGGGAATCGTAATCGGGGTTAAAAAATAAAGAAATACAGTAAAATAGTTCTTTGCATTTTTAAAGAAGTTAGTATGTTTGTAGTTCAGTCGAAGACATGAATACAAATACAAACATAATTAGCAACCTTATTATTGTCATTTCTAAAAAAAGAGGTGGAAATCGTTGCGTATAATATAAAATATACCCATATCGAAACCGCCTCCTGAAAGAGGCGGTTTTTTTTTTGCCTCAACAATTATAACTAACAGAACCAGAATATACATTTTAAACAATGAGCGAATTAAACAAGTACAGTAAAACATTTACACAAGATCCTACGCAACCGGCTGCTCAGGCTATGCTTTACGGAATCGGATTAACCGATGTTGATATGGCTAAAGCACAGGTTGGTATTGCCAGTATGGGCTATGATGGGAACACCTGCAACATGCATTTGAACGACCTGGCAAAAGACGTCAAAGCAGGGGTCTGGAAAAATGATTTAGTGGGCTTGGTTTTTAACACCATTGGTGTAAGTGATGGGATGAGCAACGGTACAGATGGCATGCGTTACTCATTGGTTAGCCGCGATGTCATTGCCGATAGCATTGAAACCATTTGCGGCGGACAATATTATGATGGCATCATTTCCATTCCTGGCTGTGATAAAAATATGCCGGGCGCCATTATGGCCATGGCACGTTTAGATCGTCCATCTATTATGGTTTATGGCGGCACAATTGCTCCGGGCCATTATAAAGGTGAAGAATTGAATATTGTTTCGGCATTCGAGGCCTTAGGGCAAAAAATCTGCGGCAATCTTTCTGACGAAGATTATCAGGGCATCATCAAACATACCTGCCCTGGTGCAGGCGCATGTGGTGGGATGTATACAGCCAATACCATGGCATCGGCAATTGAGGCTTTGGGTATGAGTTTGCCTTATTCATCTTCAAATCCGGCCATTAGCCCGGAGAAAAAACAGGAATGTTTAGATGCAGGTAAATACATCAAAATCTTGTTGGAAAAAGATATCAAACCATCGGATATCATGACACGCAAAGCATTCGAAAATGCCATCCGTTCAATCATTATATTAGGCGGAAGTACCAATGCAGTCCTACACTTTATTGCAATGGGTAAAGCAATAGGGGTAGAAATTACGCAGGATGATTTCCAGCGCATGAGCGATGTAACACCAGTACTTGCCGATTTCAAACCTAGCGGAAAATACCTGATGCAGGATTTACACCAGTATGGCGGTATCCCTGCTGTATTGAAATATTTGCTGAATGAGGGGTTACTTCACGGCGATTGTTTAACGGTTACCGGAAAAACAGTAGCTGAAAATCTCGCTGACGTAAAATCAATTATGGATTACGACCAAAAAATCGTCCAAAAATTAAGCGAACCCATCAAAGCAACAGGTCACTTGCAGATTCTTTACGGAAACCTGGCGGAAAAAGGTTCAGTAGCAAAAATCAGCGGTAAAGAAGGCGAAAAATTTGAAGGTCCCGCACGTGTTTTTGATGGTGAACATGATTTAATTGCCGGTATTTCAACCGGACGTGTGCAACCAGGTGATGTAATCGTAATCAAGAATTCAGGCCCGGTTGGTGCCCCTGGTATGCCAGAGATGTTAAAGCCAACTTCTGCCATTATCGGTGCAGGCTTAGGTAAATCTGTAGCTTTAATTACAGATGGTCGTTTTTCTGGTGGTACTCATGGTTTCGTGGTTGGTCACATTACACCTGAATCGTACAAAGGTGGTTTAATCGGCCTGGTGGAAGACGATGACCGGATTTTGATCGATGCTGTAAATAATATCATCAATCTTCAGGTGAGCGATGAGGTAATTGCTGAACGTAGAAAAAAATATGTACAACCGGCATTGAAGGTTACAAAAGGTGTTTTATATAAATATGCTAAAACTGTGTCGGATGCAGCCAGTGGTTGCGTAACTGACGAATATTAAAATCAAAAAATCATCCCTGGGTTAGTTGATTACTAAATGAACAGATTATGCAAATAATTAAAAGTATTCAAAACAGGATTTATGAAATCCGGGGAGAAAGGGTAATGCTCGATTTCGATCTTGCATCACTTTATGAAGTGGAAACAAGAGTATTAAATCAGGCCGTAAAGCGTAACATTAAACGTTTTCCAGCTGATTTTATGTTCCAGCTTACAAAACCTGAGTTTGAAGGTTTAAGGGCTCAAATTGAAAACTTAAATCAGGGTATGTCATCACAATCTGTGATGACATACCCAACCAAAAGGCCAAGTTCAGCTTTGCCCTATGCCTTTACAGAACAAGGCGTTGCCATGCTAAGTGGAGTTTTGAAGAGCGATAAGGCAATTAATATGAATATCGCCATTATGAGGGCTTTTGTTGATGTGCGTAAAATATTGCTGAAACAGCACAACATTAATGAACAATTAACGGAGATTAAAGAACGGATTGGCGAACATGATGTTCAGCTCAACGAACTTTATGACGCCATGGAAAACCTGATTGACGAGAAAATTGCTCAGATCAATTGGAAAGACAGAGAAAGAATAGGGTTTAAAATTAAAGAATAATAGAACCGCAAAAACATAACTATGGAAACTGCACAAGAAATAATGCAACAAACCGGGGCGAAAGCAGAAACCTCAAAAACCTTATTTAAAGGTACGGGCTCTCAGGTATTGTTGAATGGATTAATTGAAGAAGGTGTTACCACCATTTTCGGTTATCCGGGAGGCGCAATCATGCCTATTTATGACGCTCTTTACGATTATGCCGATAAATTAGAACATATCCTGGTTCGCCATGAGCAGGGTGGCATCCATGCTGCCCAAGGTTTTGCCAGAGCAAGCGGCAAAGTTGGTGTTTGTTTCGCAACCAGCGGACCGGGCGCAACCAACCTGGTTACTGGTTTGGCTGATGCACAAATTGACAGTACCCCTTTAGTATGTATCACTGGTCAGGTATTTGCACACTTACTGGGAACAGATGCCTTCCAGGAGACTGATGTTATTAATATTACTACTCCAGTAACCAAATGGAACTATCAGGTTACAGATGCCAAAGAAATCCAGGAAGTTTTAGCCAAAGCTTTTTACATTGCAAAAAGTGGCAGACCAGGACCTGTATTGATCGACATCACCAAAAATGCACAATTACAACTTGAGGAGTTCCCTGAATATGTAAAATGTAACCACATCCGCAGTTATCGCCCAAAACCAAAAGTAAGGGTTGCATATATTGAGCAAGCAGCAGAATTGATTAATGCCGCCAAAAAACCTTTTGTGCTGTTTGGTCAGGGTGTGATTTTAGGTAAGGCCGAAAAAGAATTTAAAGCCTTCATCGAAAAAGCAGGTATCCCTTCCGCCTGGACGATCATGGGCGATGGTGCCATCCCAACAACTCACCCGCTAAACGTAGGTATGTTGGGTATGCACGGTAATTATGGTCCAAACGTTTTAACAAATGAGGCTGATGTAATTATCGCCATAGGTATGCGTTTCGATGACCGTGTAACGGGCCGTTTAGATAAATATGCCAAACAGGCTAAAATTATTCATTTAGACATCGATCCTGCCGAAATTGACAAAAACGTTAAGGCTGAAGTGGGCGTTTGGGGCGATTGCAAAGAAACCTTACCCCTGTTAACCAATCTGGTAAACGAAAACAAACACGAAGACTGGTTAGCAAAATTCAGACAATATAACCAGGAAGAAATAGACCAGGTGATTACACCCGAGCTTTACCCTGCTGGTGATGAAATGACCATGGGCGAAGTATTGCGTAATATTAACGAGATTTGTGGAGGTGATGCCATAATTGTTACCGATGTTGGCCAACACCAGATGGTGGCCTGTCGTTATGCCAAATTTAACAATACCCGCAGCAACATTACTTCTGGTGGTTTAGGAACCATGGGCTTTGGTTTACCGGCCGCAATAGGCGCCAAATATGGTGCACCAGAAAAAACCGTTATCGCCATTATTGGCGATGGAGGTTTCCAGATGACTCCTCAGGAACTGGGTACCATTATGCAGTTTGGTGCAGCAGTTAAAATCCTGATCCTGAACAACCGTTTCTTAGGTATGGTTCGCCAGTGGCAACAATTATTTCATGATAAACGTTATTCATTTGTGAACATCACCAGCCCTGATTTTGTGGCTTTAGCAAAATCATACTACATCGAGGCTGCTAAAGTTGACGAACGTGCAAACTTAAGACAGGCATTAGAAACCATGATCAATCATGAAGGTTCTTACCTGCTTGAAGTTATGGTTGGCAGAGAAAATAATGTTTTCCCGATGGTGCCACAGGGAATGAGCGTAAGCGAAATCAGGCTAAAGTAAGGTAGAAGGTTAAAGGCCGAAGGCTTAAGGTAAAAAAGAAATTATTATGAGTACTCAAAATACATTAGAACATAAAATAGATAAAGCTGATTTGGAAGGTAAGCAGGAGTATACCATTACGGTTTATGCCGAAAACCGCATCGGTTTATTAAACAGGATTGCGATTATCTTCTCGAAAAGAAAAATTAACATCGAAAGCCTCAACACCTCCCCTTCTGAAATTGATGGAATCCACCGTTTCAACATCGTGATTCAGGAAAGCTATGAAGTAGTACGGAAACTGGCCCGCCAGATTGAGAAGCAGATCGAGGTATTGAAAGTTTATTTTAATACCAACGACGAGATCATCTGGCAGGAACTGGCACTTTATAAAGTTTCTACCGATGAAATTGCAGAAAAAGTAACTGTAGAACGCCTGTTAAGGCAATATGGTGCCAGCGCAGTAGTGATCCGTAAAGATTATACTGTTTTCGCAGTAACGGGTCACCGCGAAGAAACCGATGCTTTGGTAAAAGCCTTAGAACCGTACGAGCTAATTGAATTCGTTCGCTCGGCAAGGGTGGCCATCATTAAAGACAGTAGCGGTTTCCACGAGAAATTAAAAGAATTTGAAGCCTTTGAACCAGGTGAAGAACTGGTAGAAAACGAGTTTTTGGATAAAGGAGAGAAAATTTTTACCATGTAAATCACAACAAATCCGTCATTGCGAGGAGGAACGACGACGCAATCTTTTAGACTACCCGCATAGATTGCTTCGGACCAAACAAACCCGGCCTCGCAATGATGAAAAAATAGGAATATGAAATGCAATAAAGCCATACCCGTTTTAAGAATATTCGATTACGAGAAAGCGATTGAGTTTTACGTGAACTGGCTTGGCTTTAAAATAGACTGGGAGCACACTCTCGAAGAAAACACTCCGGTTTATATGCAGATTTCGCTCAATGGTATCGAATTACATTTAAGCGAGCATCATGGCGACTGTTCTCCCGGTGCAAGTGTATTTGTGGATTGTATGGGGCTAAAAGAATTTCATAAAACCATCATAGATAAAAAGTATAAATACAACCGCCCAGGATTAGAAAAAACATTTTATGGCACATGGGCCGTAACCGTAAACGATCCATTTTACAACAAAATAACCTTTAACCAAACTTTAACAGAAGCAGAAAAATAATGGATCAGGTATTCGATTTTATCATAAACTCAAGAACGGCATTTATTAAGTTGGTTGATAGCTTAACTATCGAACAATTGAATAAAATTCCAAGTGGTTACAATAATAACATCATCTGGAACTTTGGCCACATTGTGGTGAGTACGCAAACCCTTTGTTATTTCCGCACCGGTATCTGGCCCGATGCAAGTGCCGTAAAGTTTAATGATTTTTACAAAAAAGACACGAAACCAACTTATACGGTAAATGAAGATGAAGTTGCAGAACTAAAAGCCATTGCAATTGAAAGCATTGAAAAAATAAAGGCAGACTATAAAGCAGGAAAATTTGCGCGCATTACTCCTTTTACAACGGCTACTTATGGCGTGCAATTGAACAGCATAGAAGAAGTATTAATTACAACTGTTGGCCATGATAACGTGCATTTCGGTTACGCATCGGCACTGAAAAAGTATATGTAAAATGGAAAATGTGAGATGGAAAATAAATAAAATCCGTGAAATCAAACCATCTGTGAAATCAATTCAAAGGAAAAATAGAATATATATAAACGATAATTAAATAGAAATTAACCAATAAAAACAATGGCAAATTATTTTAACACATTACCTCTTAGAGAAAAATTGAACCAATTAGGTGTTTGCGACTTCATGGACAGTTCTGAATTTTTAGATGGCGTTAGCGCATTAAAAGGTAAAAAACTGGTAATTGTAGGTTGTGGTGCACAAGGCTTAAATCAGGGTTTAAATTTAAGAGATAGTGGTTTAGATGTAAGCTACACTTTACGTAAGGAAGCAATTGAAGGCAAACGCGATTCGTGGAAAAATGCAACTGAAAATAATTTCACCGTTGGCACTTACGAAGAACTTATCCCAAATGCAGATGTGGTGATCAACCTTACTCCAGACAAACAACACACCGCAGTAGTGAATGCAATTATGCCGTTAATGAAAGAGGGTGCTACTTTACTATATTCACATGGCTTTAACATTGTTGAAGAAGGCATGCAGATCCGTAAAGATTTAACAGTAATCATGGTGGCTCCTAAATGCCCGGGCAGTGAGGTAAGAGCAGAATATGTGCGTGGTTTTGGTGTGCCAACTTTAATTGCTGTACACCCTGAAAACGATCCTCAAGGTAAAGGCTTGGCACAAGCTAAAGCATATTGCGTAGGTACAGGTGGTCATAGAGCAGGTGTATTAAAATCATCTTTCGTTGCTGAGGTTAAATCTGATTTAATGGGCGAGCAAACCATCCTTTGTGGATTGTTGCAAACAGGTTCTATCCTATCATTCGATAAAATGGTCGAAAAAGGAATTGATGCTGGTTATGCTTCTAAACTCGTTCAATATGGCGTTGAGGTCATTACTGAAGCCTTAAAACAAGGTGGTATCACCGCTATGATGGACAGACTAAGCAATGTAGCTAAAATCAAAGCTTTTGAAATTTCAGAAGAATTGAAAGATATTATGCGTCCATTGTTCCAGAAACACCAGGATGATATCATGAGCGGCGAGTTTAGCCGTACCATGATGGAAGATTGGGCAAATGGTGATCAAAACCTGTTAAAATGGAGAGCTGAAACTGGTGAAACTGCTTTCGAAAAAACACCGGCTGGTGATGTTAAAATTGGTGAGCAGGAATATTTCGACAACTATTTATTGATGGTTGCCTTTGTTCGTGCCGGTGTAGAATTAGCTTTCGAAACCATGGTACAGGCAGGGATCAAACCAGAATCGGCCTACTATGAGTCACTACACGAAACACCACTTATTGCCAACACCATTGCCCGTAAAAAATTATTCGAAATGAACCGCGTAATTTCTGATACTGCAGAATATGGCTGTTATTTATTCGATCAGGCTTGTAAACCGTTATTAGCTGATTTCATGAAAAAGGTAGATACTGATTTAGTTGGTAAAAACTTTAACGAAGGTAAAGATGGCGCTGTAGATAATAGAAAACTGATTGATGTGAATGAGGCCATCCGCTCACACGAAGTAGAACAAATTGGCGCTACTTTGCGTAAAGCGATGACTGCGATGAAGGCCATTAAGACTGCATAATAAAACTCAAACCTTCTAGGTTTTAAAAAACCTAGAAGGTTTACAAAATATAACAAGATGTCAAAAACTTTAGTAGAAAAAATTTGGGATGCTCACGTTGTAAAAAGTGAAGAAGGATTTCCTGATATTTTATACATTGATACACACTTAATACATGAGGTTACTTCTCCGCAGGCTTTTGATGGTTTGCGTAAAAGAGGGCTACCTGTTTTACGCCCGAAACAAACGGTTGCTACGGCTGATCATAATGTACCAACCTTAAACCAGTTATTGCCAATTAAAGAAGAGCTTTCGCGCTACCAGGTAGATATGCTCACTAAAAATTGTGCAGAATTTGGGATTGAATTATATGGCTTAGGTCATCCGTTTCAAGGTATTGTTCACGTCATCGGACCTGAATTAGGCATTACTTTACCCGGAAAAACAATGGTTTGTGGCGATAGTCACACTTCTACACATGGTGCTTTCGGGGCAATTGCTTTCGGTATAGGCACCTCACAGGTAGAGCAGGTTTTTGCAACACAATGTTTATTGCAATCGAAACCTAAAACCATGAAAATTGAAGTAAACGGAGAACTTGGA
>Ga0182008_10001859_pt1 | contig 13731 bp, 13 predicted proteins | sample Sormic07211129_1_FD_120482 | JGI IMG/M metagenome (GOLD analysis project Ga0182008, IMG submission 120482) | Rhizosphere microbial communities from Sorghum bicolor, Mead, Nebraska, USA - 072115-129_1 metaG | ecosystem: Host-associated > Plants > Roots > Rhizosphere | place: USA: Nebraska...
AGGCTTTCGCCCATTGCGCAAGATTCCCCACTGCTGCCTCCCGTAGGAGTCTGGGCCGTGTCTCAGTCCCAGTGTGGCTGATCGTCCTCTCAGACCAGCTACGGATCGTCGCCTTGGTGGGCCGTTACCCCACCAACAAGCTAATCCGCCGCGAGCTCGTCCTCGGCCGGAGGCCGAAGCTACCTTTTCCATTCATCTCCGAGGAGCGAATGGGCCATTCGGTATTAATCCGGGTTTCCCCGGGCTATCCCGATGCCGAGGGTGGATTACTCACGTGTTACTCACCCGTTCGCCGCTGTCCCCAGCCCCGAAGGGCTGGTTCTCGCTCGACTTGCATGTGTTAAGCGCGCCGCCAGCGTTCGTCCTGAGCCAGGATCAAACTCTCCGTGAAGATGGTCGCCGGCCGAAGCCGGCAATCGGTTCACTTTGAGCTTGTGCTCAAAGGTCATGTCCCGAAGGACACGACGAGGTTAAGTCCTCGACCGGCCACTGGTGTTGAGCCAGCACCCTGATCGAGGTCTCGACGTAAACGCTTGCTGCTGAGTTTTCAAAGACCGGGCCGTTCGAACGGCGGCGTAAAAAAGGCCCCGACTCGCGCCAGAGGCCTCAGAACCTTCGGATCCGTCGGATTCGAGTGGGTCTAGAGGCGCTCCATTGTGGTCGTTTTGCAGGGACTTTCCTACTCCGCCCTCTCGGGCAGCCGAGGAATAGTACCACCCTCGGGCGTGCTGTCAAGCGGGTCTGAGCCGGAAAAACTGGCGCTTTCCCGCCTGGAGCAGCGCGCCGTCGAGTGTAGCCGCATCGACCTCGTAGCCGGCGACCGAGGCGCCGTTGACCTTGACGCCGCCCTGGTCGATCTGGCGCCGCCAGTGGGAGGTCGAATTGCCGGCGAGCGTCGCCAGCAGGCCCGGCAGGTACACCCGCCCGTCCGCGGCCTCGAACGGCGCCTCCGGGACGTCCTCCGGCGCCTCGCCCTGGCGGACGACCCGCGTGAAATGCTCGTCCGCGCCCCGCGCCGCCTCCGCCCCGTGCGAGCGCTCCACGACGAGCCGCGCAAGCGCGAGCTTCGCGCTCATCGGGTCGCCCTCGGGGACGGGCCGCTCGACGATCAACCGGTACCAGTCCTCGAGCATCGAGTCCGGGATCCGCATCGTCCGCCCGAACATCTCCTCCGGCGGCGCGGTGAGCGGGATGTTGTTGCCGACGGACGAGCTCATCTTCTCGCCGTCCCACGACAGGAGGAGCGGCGTCGTGAGCGCGACCTGGGGCTCGAGCCCGTACGCCTCCATCACGTCGCGGCCCGCGAGGAGGTTGTAGAGCTGGTCGGTGCCGCCGAGCTCGACGTCCGCCTCGACCGCGACGGAGTCGTAGGCCTGCATCAGCGGATAGAGGAGCTCGGAGATGGAGATCGGCTCGCCGGCGCGGTAGCGCTTCTCGAAGTCGTCGCGCTCGAGCATCCGCGCGACCGTGATCACGCGGGCGAGCCGTACGACCTCCGCGTACGACAGCTTCGAGAGCCACTCGCCGTTGTACCGCACCTCGAGCAGCTCGGGGTCGTCGCGGAGGATCACCTTCGCCTGCTCGAGGTATTTCCGGGCGTTGGTGTCGATCTCTTCGTCGGAGAGGATCGGCCGCTCGCTCGACCGGCCCGACGGGTCGCCGATCCGCGTCGTGTAGTCGCCGATGATCAGGACGGCCTTGTGCCCCTCGTCCTGGAAGGCGCGCATCCGCTGCAGCGGGATGCCGCGGCCGACGTGGATGTCGGGGGACGTGACGTCGATCCCGAGCTTCACCCGCAGCGGCCGGCCCTTCGCGAGCTTCTTCTCGAGCTCGCCCTTGGGCAGCACGTCGATCGCGTTCCGGGTCAGCTCCGCTATTGGCACGGCGGAACGATAGAACCAGAATCCCCTCCACAGCGAATGAGCTCCGTGAGTCGCGAACTGGCGCACCTTTCCGACGAAGCGCTCGTCGCGCTCGCCGCGCGCTCGGAGCACTCGGCGCTCGCCGAGCTGTACGACCGCTACGGACGCCCCGCCTACGGGCTCGCGCTCCGTGTGGTGCGCGACGAGTCGCTGGCCGAGGACGCGGTGCAGGAGGCCTTCCTCACCGTCTGGCGCACGGCGGCCCGCTTCGTCCCCGAGAAAGGGAAGGCGAGCACCTGGATCCTCACGCTCGTGCACCGCCGCGCTGTCGACGTCGTGCGGCGCGAGCAGCGCCGCCGAGCCGACTCGCTCGAGCAGGCGCCGGAGCCCGGCGGCGGCGGCGCCGACGAGGAGGCCTGGCTGCGCCTGCAGCGGGAGCGCGTGCAGGCGGCGCTCAAGCAGCTGCCCGACCAGCAGCGCGAGGCGCTCGAGCTCGCCTATTACGGCGGGTTCACGCAGTCGGAGCTCGCCGAGCGGCTCGGCCAGCCGATCGGGACGATCAAGAGCAGGATGTTCACGGGGCTCACGCGACTGCGGGAGCTCCTCGGAGACGCAGCACTGGAGACGGCATGGACACCCACGACCTGACCGCCGCATATGCCCTGCACGCGCTCGACGCGGAGGAGCGCGAGGCGTACGAGGAGCACCTCGCGCAATGCGCGCGCTGCCGCGACGAGCTCGCGCAGCTGCAGGAGTCGGCGGCCGCGCTCGCGTGGGCGGTCGAGGCGCCGGCCCCGCCGGCCCCGCTTCGGGCACGGATCCTCGCGGAGGCAACGGCGGGACGCGAGAACGTCGTCCCCCTGCCGCTGCGGGCGCGGCGCGGGTGGCAGGCGGCAGCTGCGGTCGCCGCCTGCACCGCCGTCGGGCTCGGCATCTGGGCGGCGACGCTGCACAACTCGCTCGGAACGGCTCGCGCGCACGAGAGCGCGCTGCAGATTGCCGCCGACCCTGCGTCGCACACCGTCGCCGTCCAGGGCGGGCACGGCATGGTCGCCGTCGCCCGGAACGGCGTCGGCGTCCTCGTCGTCGACCGCCTGCCGGTGGCGCCGGACGGGAAGACCTACGAGGCGTGGGTCATTCCGCGCGGCGGCAAGCCGGTGCGCGCCGGCACGTTCGAGGGCGGCGACGGCATGACGATGGTCGAGCTGCAGATGCCCGTGCCGCCGGGCGCGACGGTGGCTGCGACGGTCGAGCGCGACGGCGGCGTCGACGCGCCGACGACGAAGCCGTTCCTCAGCGCGGAGACATAGCGAACACGTTCCCGACGAAGTCGAGCGTCGCCTCGAGCGACCGCACGATGTTCGCCTCCTTGCGGAAGCCGTGCCCCTCGCCCTCGAAGGCGATGTACTCGTACGGGATCCCTTTCCGCTCGAGCACCTCGACCATCATCTCCGCCTGCGCCGGGAGGACGACCTTGTCGTCGAGCCCCTGGAGGAGCAGCATCGGCCGCTCGAGCTGCTCGGCGAAGTGGATCGGCGAGCGCTGCCGGTACAGCTCCTGCTCCTCGGGATACGGCCCGATCATCGAGTCGAGATAGCGGGACTCGAACTTGTGCGTGTGGAGTGCGAGCGCTTCCGCATCCGCGACACCGAAGTAGCTGACGCCCGCGGCGAACGCGGTCGGGTCGAAGGTCATCGCGCAAAAGACGACGTAGCCGCCTGCGCTGCCGCCCTCGACCCAGGTCCGGTCGGCGTCCGCCTCGCCCTGCTCCGCGAGATAGCGCGCGGCCGCGACGCAGTCCTGCCAGTCGATCTCACCCCAGCGCCCGTTCAGCAGCTGCCGGTACGCGCGTCCGTAGCCCGTGCTGCCGCGGTAGTTGACGTCGACGACGCCGATGTTGCGCGACGTGAAGAACTGCGTCTCCAGGTCGAGATGCGGGGTGGAGTGGGCCGTCGGCCCGCCGTGGCAGATCACGCGGAGCGGGCCCGGCTCCGCGGCCGGATAGAAGAACGCGTGCGCCGTGCCTTCGCCGTCGAGCGTCGGGAACTCGATCGCGCGCGGCATCGAGCAGCTCGAGGGGTCGAGGTCGACGTCGAGCGAGCGGCGCACGACGCGCTGCTCACCGGTCGCGACGTCGAGCTCGACGATCTGATTCGCGGCCGTGGGCGACGCGGCGGCGAACGCCACCCGTGACCCGTCGGTGGCGAAGCTCCAGCCGTAGGCGGTGAATCCGAGGCCGAGCGAACCGAGCTCTCCGCGCTCGAGCACGCAGAGGTCGTCGACCGCGCTCCGCGTCACCACCGCGACGACCCGGCCGTCGCCGAGGAACGCGTAGCGAGAGAGCCCGAAGACCCAGGCGGGGAAGCCGATCTCGCCGTCGTCGAGGTGCGTCAGCTGCTCGTCGTCGGCGTAGAGATTCCACCAGCCGGTCCGGTCGCTGAGGTAGTGGAGCCGCCCGTCCGGCCCCCACTGCGGGTCGATCACCGACTCCGCGGGCCCGCCGGCAACGAGCGTCCCGTCGAGGACAAGCTCGGTGCCGTCCCACGGCATGCGCGGGTGATCCCATTCGAGCCAGGCGACCCGCCCGTCGGGCGCGACGCGCGGCGCCATGTAGAAGTCGCGCCCGGACGCCACGACCGTCGGCGCGGCCGAGCCGTCGGTCGGGAACGAGACGAGCTCGTTCAGCACCTCGCCGCCCTCGTGGCGCTCGCGGACGCACGTGATCGTGGAGCCGTCGGCGGAGACCGAGCCGTCGGCGTACCGATGGTCGCCGGTGTCCGGCGTGATCGGGCCGTGCCCCACCCGGTGGACGCGGCCGTCCGTGAACTCCGAGTAGAAGACGTCGGCGCCGTGATACCAGACCGCACCCCCGCCGTACTCGTGCGCGCGCGTCCGGGCGTAGGCGCCCGGCGGCGTCAGCTCGCCGCCGCGCTCGTCGACGACGAGGATCCGCCCGCCGTCCTCGGGCCGGCTCTCGGCCCAGCGCAGCCGGCCGAGGCTCAGGTCGATCGCGAAGAACCCACGCCCCGAGGCACGGGCGACGGTGAGTGCGTCGAGCGGCCGGGACACCACGACTAGAATCCTCCCATCTTCCGTGCCCTTCCCGCGTAGACACCGTTCCGAGCGGCGGCGCAGGCGCCGGATCCGCAAGCTCCGCCTCCTCGCGCTTCTGGCCGTCCTGTTCGTGCTCGCCGCGACCGCCTTCTCGTACGGCGCGGTCCTCGCGATCGACCGGCAGCTGAGCGGGCTCGACCCGTTCAAGCAGGCGCTGGAGCAGCAGGTCGACGGCTACGTCTACGCCTCGGACGGCCACACGATCCTCGCCGTCCTCCGCGGGAGCCAGAGCCGGGTGCTCGTCCACAGCGACGAGATCGCCCCGGTCATGAAGCAGGCGATCGTCGCGACCGAGGACAAGCGCTTCTACGAGCACCGCGGTGTCGACTTCCGCGGCATGGCCCGCGCCCTCTGGGCGGACATCAGCCAGTCGGGCGCCGTGCAGGGCGGCTCGACGATCACGCAGCAGTTCGTCAAGAACCAGCTCGTCGGGTCGCGCCGCTCGGTGACACGGAAGCTGAAGGAGGCCGTCCTCGCCCACGAGCTCGAGTCCGGGGCGCACCACTGGTCGAAGGACACGATCCTCACCGCCTACCTGAACACGATCTACTTCGGGAACGGCGCCTACGGCATCGAGCGCGCCGCACGGACGTACTTCGGTCACGGCGCGCACAAGCTGACGCTGCCGCAGGCGGCGCTCCTGGCCGGCATCCCCGAGGACCCGAGCCTCTACGACCCCGTCGCCCATCCGCGCACGGCGGAGGCGCGGCGGACGGTCGTGCTCCGGCTGATGCTGCAGCAGCAGCTGATCAGCCCCGCGCAGTTCCGCTCCGCCGTCCGCGCGCCGATGCCGAACCCGCACGACGTGCATCTCTCCGGCGTCGTCGGGCAGGCGCCGTACTTCGGCGAGTACGTGAAGGCGCAGCTGCTTGCGAACAAGCAGATCGGCCCGAAGCGCGTCTACGGCGGCGGGCTGCGCGTCTACACGACGATCGACCTCAACCTCCAGCGCCTCGCGCGGGAGGCGGTCGACAAGTGGCTGCCGAGCCCCGACGGGCCGCAGGCTGCGCTCGTCGCGATCGACCCGACGGACGGCAACGTCCTCGCGATGTACGGCGGCCGCAACTTCCACGCGAGCCAGTTCAACCTCGCCGTGCAGGGCGAGCGGCAGCCGGGCTCCTCCTTCAAGCCGTTCGTGCTCGCGACCGCGATCAAGCAGGGAATTGCGCCGCAGACGACGTTCGTCTCGAAGCCGATCAACATCTTCCTCGGCGACAAGTACTGGCCGGTGCACAACTACGAAGGGGAGTACCTCGGCCCGATCGACCTCTGGAAGGCGATCTCCGCGTCCGACAACTCGGTGTTCGCACAGCTGACGAAGCTCGTCGGCCCGCCGCACGTCGCGGCGACGGCACACGCGATGGGGATCACGGGCCATCTCGATCCCGTGTTCTCGATCGGGCTCGGCACGCAGGCGGTCAACCCGCTCGAGATGGCGCGCGCGTACGCGACATTCGCGAACGGCGGCTACCGGATCGACGGCAAGGTGTTCGGGGATCAGCCGCGCACCGTGACGCAGATCAACGGCGTCGACGGCAACGTGCTCTACGCGAACACGCCGATCAGGAAGCAGGAGCTGACGCCGGCGGAGGACGAGCTCCTCACCCAGATGCTCGAGGGCGTCGTGACGAGCGGCACCGGCCGGGCCGCGGCGCTGCCCGGCTGGACGGTCGCCGGCAAGACGGGGACGACCGAGCAGTACGGCGACGCGTGGTTCGTCGGCTACACGCCGCAGCTCGTCACCGCGGTCTGGGTCGGCTATCCCGACAGGCTCCGCCCGATGACGAGCGAGTTCCACGGCGGGCCGGTCGCGGGCGGGACCTTTCCGGCGCTGATCTGGAAGGCGTTCATGCAGCAGGCGCTCAAGGCGATCGGCGCGGACCCGGAGACCTTCACCGCGCCGCCGTTCCTGTCGGTCGAGACGCGCCACGTGACGTACCGCAACGGCCGGATCCAGCTCGACAACGGCCTGTGCAAGGACACGAGCTACGTCGTGTACTTCGTCGGACACGCACCCGCGCACACCGCGAACTGCAAGCGGAACGAGGTCGAGGTGCCGAACGTCGTCGGCATGCGGGTCGGCCGCGCGCGTGTGCGCCTCACGTCGCAGCCGCTGACCCCGCAGCTGATCTACAAGCCGGCGGCGGCCGGCGAGCGGATCGGCGTCGTCCTCCGTCAGTTCCCGCGCGCGGGGACGCTCGGGTCGTACGGCAAGGTGACGCTCGTGCTGGCGAAGGCGCTCCACGGCGTCGTGCCGAAGATCGTCGGCCTCGACCTGCAGCACGCCCGGTCGAAGCTGCGGGCGCAGAAGCTCAAGGTCACCGTCGAGACGGCGCCGGGCAAAGCGGGTCGCGTGCTCGCGCAGACGCCGTCCTGGGGTGTCGCGGCCACGCCCGGGATGACCGTCCGCATCAAGGTCGGAGCGGCCGGCTGAGAAACCGCGAGCCGGCGAGCGCGTAGCGCCAGGGCAGCTCGGCGGCGCGCGTGATCCCGATCCGCGGGCCGGTCGCGATCTCGACGTCGCCGGCGCGGGCGTGGAGCACGAACGGCCTGCGGTCCAACGCAAGCCCGTCGTGCTCCCGCGTGATGGCGAGTGCCTGGCAAAGCTTCCCCGGCCCGCTGCACAGCCGACGCGGGTCGTCGACACCGCGGCGGGCGCGCATCGCCTCGAGCCCGCGCGTCGGCTCGAGCGCGCGGATCAACGCCGCCTCCGCGCGTCCCTCGACGTCGCAGACCAGGTTGATGCACCAATGGATCCCGTACGAGCGGTAGACGTACGCGTGGCCGGGCGGGCCGAACATCGACGCCGTTCGCTTCGTCGGCCCGCGGAAGCCGTGGCTCGCCGGATCCTCCTGGTCGTACGCCTCCACCTCGACGATCACGCCGCCGATCCCATCGACGAGCAGGGTCGCGCCGATCAGCTCCGGTGCGACCTCGTGCACCGAGCGTGCGAAGAAGTCACGCCGCAGCCGCACGCTCGTAGCGCAGCAGCGCCGGGAAGGCGATTGCGGTCGCAAGGCAGCCGACGATGCAGAGAAGCCCGCCGGATGCGACCGAGAAACGGATGCTCGTCAGCGACGCGAGCGCGCCGGCCTCGAGGTTCCCGAGCGACGGAGCGCTCGCGACCTGCATGAACTCGAGCCCGAGCATCCGGCCGCGCAGCCCGTCCGGCGTCATCGCGAGCAGCATGGCGTTGCGGAAGATCGCGCTGATCTGGTCCGCCAACCCCGCGAGGCCGATCAGCAGGAGGGCGAGCCACAACCGGTCCGCGAACGCGAAGAGCGCGATCGCGCCGCCCCAGGCCGACGCGGCAACCACGACGACGACGCCCTGCCGGCGCGCGTGGGACGCCCAGCCCGACGCGAGCGACGCGACGAGCGCGCCGGCCGCGGGCGCCGCATAGAGATAGCCGACGAGCGTCGCGTCGCCGAAGCGGCGGTCGGCGATCGCGGGAAAGAGCGCGAGCGGCATACCGAACACCATCGCGTTCGTGTCGACGAGGAAGAAGCCCAGCATCGCCTTCTTGGAGACGAGAAAACGGAAGGCCTCGCGGATCGCGCGCAGACCGGGCGCCGTCGCCTCGTCGAGCGGCGGCATCGGCGGCAGGCCGGAGATCGCGACGAGCGAGGCGGCGAACGAGACGCTGTCGATCGCGTACACGCTCGTCAGCCCGACGAACTTGATCAGGAGGCCGGCGACCGCGGGCCCGGCGATCCCGCCGATCCCGTAGTAGATCCCGTCGAGCGACGACGCAGCGACGAACGCCTCCTCGGGCACGAGCCGCGCGGGAAGCGCGCGCATCGCGCTGACCCCGACGCTGAAGCAGGACGACGCGACGGTGGCAAGCGCGAAGAGGACGGCGAGGCTCGGATGCGGGAGCACGGCGTTGACCGCGAGGCCGCCCACCGCGAGCGCCTCGGCCGTCTCGGTGACGAGCAGCAGCCGCCGCCGGTCACGTGCGTCGGCGAACGCGCCGCCGATCGCCGTCAGGGCGAGCAGCGGGACGAGCTGCGTGAGCGAGAACAGCCCGAGCACGAGCGTCGAGTGCGTGAGCTCGTACACCTGGAACGGCATCGCGACGATCGTGATCTCGCCGCCGATGAACGAGATCGACTGTCCGATCCACGGCCGGCGGAAGTGCGGGTAGTCGCGGATGGGCGACAGGTCGATCGCGAAGCGCGAGAACCAGTCGCGGAGCGGCAACTAGAAGAGCTGCTCGGGTTCCGGCGGCCGTGCGGTCTTCTCGAGCACGCGCCGCGCGCGGCGGCCGAGGTCGCCGAGGTCGACGCGGCCCTCCTCCGCCGCCTCGGCGAGCCGCTCCGCGAGATCGAGCGCCTCGTCAAGGATCGGGCTGAACTGCTGTGAGGCGTCCTGTCCCATCTCCGCGAGGATCGTCCGCTCGGTGCGCGACGCGACGATCGGCTCGCCGATCCCGTCGACCCAGACGCGCGTGCGGCGGCCGTGACCCCGCTCGCCCTCGACGAGCGGATCGAGCGCGTAGATCTTGTCGGCCCGCGCCCACTTGCCGAACCCGAGGAAGACCATGCGCTGGGCCACTACTCGAAGTATGTGTCTTCGTGCGAGTAGGCGGGCGAGCAGCAGCACAGGATCAGCAGCTCGCTCGTGCCGTTGTTGTGCAGCGTGTGCCACGCGCCGGGCGGGATGAGCACCGCGTCGCCGACCGCGATCCGCCGGTGCTCGCCGTCGACCTCCATGTCCCCGGAGCCTTTCACGACGAAGTAGATCTCCTCGCTCAGCCGGTGATAGTGGCGCTCGGTTGCCTGGTCCGGCTCGAGCGTCGCCTCCGCGAGCGACTGCGCCTCCGTGTGGTGGAGCTCACGGATCGTCGACCCGTCCTTCGTGGCGAACGGCTCGGCGGTGCGGACGGACGAGACCTTCACGCGAGCGCGGCGGCGAGCACGTCGGCGACGCGCTCCTGCGCGTTTCGCTCGAGCGCGGTGAAGAACGGGAGCGCGAGCGTGCGCGAGCTCAGCTCCTCGGAGACCGGGCACAGCCCTTCGCGGAAGCCGTAGCGCTCGCGCATGTACGGCTGCAGGTGGATCGACGGCAGATAGCGGTTGAACCCGATCCCTTCGCGCTCGAAGTGCGAGATCGCCCGCTCGCGCGTCGCGTTGTCGGGGAGCGCCACCACGTACACGAACCACGAGCGCACGTGGTCGTCGTCGTCGGCGAGCGGGAGCTCGACGCCGTCGATCCCGGCGAGCAGCTCGTTGTAGACCTGCGCGACCGCGGCACGCCGCGGAAGGATCTCGTCGAGCTTCTCGACCTGTCCGACGCCGATCGCCGCGCTCACGTCGTCGAGCCGATAGTTGAAGCCGAGCCGCACGTGCTCGAGCCAGCCGCCCGAATCGCCGCGGCCCTGGTTCCGGAGCGAGCGCAACAGCCGCCACTCCTCCTCCGAGTGCGTCGTCACGATCCCTCCTTCGCCGGTCGTCATCTGCTTGTTCGGATAGAAGGCGAAGACCGCGCTCGGCCCGTGGGTTCCGAGGGCGCGGCCCTTGTAGCGCGCGCCGAGCGCCTCGCACGAGTCCTGGATGAGAGCCAGCCCGTGCTCGTCGGCGATTGCGCGCAGCTCGTCGAGCTCGCACGGGTAGCCGTAGATGTCGACCGGCACGATCGCCTTCGTGCGCGGCGTGATCGCCTCGCGCACCGCGTCGGGCCGCAGGTTGAGCGTGCGCGCGTCGATGTCGGCGAAGACCGGAACGCCGCCCTCGTAGATGAAGCAGTTCGCGCTCGCGGCGAACGAGTAGGGCGACGTGATCACCTCGTCGCCGGGCTCGATGCCTGCGGCGATGCAGAGCAGATGGAGCCCCGCGGTGCCCGACGAGACCGCTGCCGCGTACGGCACGCCGAGCTTCTCGGCGAAGGCCTGCTCGAAGCGGTCGATCATCGGCCCGAGCGAGAGCTGTCCCGACCGCAGCACCTCGAGCACGAGCTCCTCCTCGCGCTCGTTCAGGAACGGCCCGCTGAGCGGGATAGCGCCCGTTTGTGGGGGCCGCACCTCCTGCTTCACGCCTGCGTCTTCGTCGCCGGCGCGTACTCGCGCCAGTGCGACCAGCGGTCGTTGCGACCGCGGACGGTGTCGAGATACGCCTGCTGGATCTCGAGCGTGACCGGCCCGGGCGGCCCGACGACGTGGTCGTCGATCTCGCGGATCGGCGTCACCTCGGCGGCGGTGCCGACCATGAAGACCTCGTCGGCGAGGTAGAGGTCGGTGCGGATGAGGTTCTTCTCGACGACCGTGTGCCCCAGGTCCTGCGCGATCTGGATGACCGTGTCGCGCGTGATGCCGGTGAGGATCGACGCCGCGAGATCGGGCGTGTAGACGACGCCGTCACGGACGACGAAAAGGCTCTCGCCCGAGCCGTCCGCAAGGTAGCCCTCGGCGGTGAGCAGGATCGCCTCGTCGTAGCCGGCGCGGTTCGCCTCGCCGACGGCGAGCATCGAGTTGAGGTAGACGCCCGTCGCCTTCGCGACATGCGGGATGACGTTCGGGCCGACCCGCTGCCAGCTCGACACTTTCGCGCGGATGCCGTTGCGCAGCGCCTCGTCGCCGAGGTAGCTGCCCCACGGCCACGCCATGATCGCGACGTCGATCGGGTTGTCGCGGCACGCGACGCCGAGCTGGCCGAAGCCCGAGAACGCGATCGGGCGGATGTAGCACTCGGGCAGGCCGTTGGCGCCGATCAGCTCCCACGTCGCCGCGCGGAGCTCGTCGACCGAGTAGGGCAGCTCGAGGTAGAGGAGCTTCGCCGAGTTCGCGAGCCGTTCCATGTGCTCCTTGAGCCGGAACACGGCGGGGCCGTCGTTCGTCTCGTAGCAGCGGATTCCCTCGAAGACGCCGGAGCCGTAGTGGAGCCCGTGGGTGCCGACGTGAACGGTCGCGTCCGCCCAATCGACGAGCTCGCCGTTCATCCAGATCTTCGAGGTCTCCTGCATTCGACTGCTCCTCTCGGCTGTTGGAGCAGAAATCGTACCGTCAGGCCTCTTCGGCAAGATCGGCCGCGACGGCCTGCGTGACGCGCGCGACCTCGAGCGGCGAGAGCCCCATGATGTGCCGCTCGGAGCCGGCGCCGCACCACACGACCTCGTGCGTGAGCAGGGCCTCGTCGATGAATGTCCCGACGACATGCGGTGCGGGGAACGGAGGGACCGCGCCCGGCTCGAAGCCCGTCGCGGCGACGACCTCCTCCGGCCTGGCGACGCGTGCGCCGAATGCGCCGGTCGCGGCTGCCACCTTCGCGGCGTCTGCCCGACGGTTGCCAGGCAGGAGTGCGAGGACGGCGGCGCCGTCGCAGATGAACACGAGCGACTTCACGATCTGCTCAAGCTCGCAGCCGACGGCGCGCGCCGCGTCGCGTGCCGACCCCGTTCCGTCCTCGAATTCCTCGAGCCGGGCCTGCACCCCGCGCTCGCGGAGAACGGTCGCAACCCGTTCCACCGACTCGGGCCATGCCGTCATGCGCGAAACCGTAGACGCGCGTTCGCCGTTTTCAAAGTCGCAGAGAGTCGAAAGGGAGACGACGAATGGACGACAAGCAGAAGCGGGCGCGGACCGAGGCCCTCTTCCGCGATGTCAACGAACGCATCGCGGAGAGTGCCGAGCGCTTCGACGCGGAGAGCACGCAGTTCGTCTGCGAATGCGCCGACCCGGGTTGCGCCCATCGCCTGGAGGCGACGCTGGACGAGTACGAGGAGGTTCGTGCCGACGGTGCGACGTTCATGCTCGCCCCCGGTCACGAGCACACGGACATCGAGCGCGTCGTCGCGCGCAGGAGCCGCTTCAACGTCGTCGAGAAGGTTCAGACGACGGTGCGGGACATCGTGCGGCGGCTCAATCCCCGGACAGCATGAGGACGCGGGCTTCGTCGAAGCCCGAGGACTTGATGCGTTCCACGAGCTCCTGCGGGGGAGCCGTGTCGACGGACAACACCATCAGCGCCTTGCCGCCGCGGTTGTTCCGCGAGACGGTCATGTGCGCGATGTTGATCCCGGCGTCGCCGAACAGCGTGCCGACGCGGCCGATCACGCCGGGGACATCGTCGTAGCGGAGCAGCACGAGCAGCGGGGCGAGCTCGAAGTCGAGCTCGAAGCCGAGCGCGCTCACGAGCCACTGCCGGTCGTCCTTGCCGATCAGCGTTCCCGCGACGCGCAGCTTCTCCTCGCCCTTGCGCACCTCGACGCGCACGAGATTCGTGAAGTCGCGTGAGCTCTGCGAGCGCTCCTCGCGCACCTCGATGCCGCGCTCGCGCGCGATCGAGGGAGCGTTCACGTAGTTGACGGGACGGTCGGCCCGGCCCTGGAACGCACCGTTCAGCGCGGCGACGGTGAGCAGCCGCGTGTCGTAGTCGGCGAGACCGCCGTACGACGTCAGCACGATCTCGTCGGCGTGCCCCTCCGCCAGCTCCATCGCGAGGCGCCCGAGCTTCGACGCGAGCGGGACGTACGGGCCGAGCACCTCTAGCTCCTCCGCGCCGAGCACCGGGATGTTGACGGCGTTCGAGACGAGCCCGCCCTCGAGCGCCGCCGCGACCTGCTCGGCGACGACGACGCCGGCGCGGTCCTGCGCCTCCGTGGTCGAGGCGGCGAGGTGCGGTGTCGTGACGACGTTGTCGAACTCGAGCAGCGGCCCGCTGTACGGCTCCTCCGAATACACGTCGAGTGCCGCGCCCGCGACCTTGCCAGAACGGAGAACAGCGATGAGCGCCTCTTCGTCGATCAGCTCGCCGCGGGC
>Ga0182008_10001863_pt1 | contig 13712 bp, 11 predicted proteins | sample Sormic07211129_1_FD_120482 | JGI IMG/M metagenome (GOLD analysis project Ga0182008, IMG submission 120482) | Rhizosphere microbial communities from Sorghum bicolor, Mead, Nebraska, USA - 072115-129_1 metaG | ecosystem: Host-associated > Plants > Roots > Rhizosphere | place: USA: Nebraska...
GATTCCATGTAGATCAGGCCGGGTGAACCGTTCATCTCGCGCTCGATCACGGACAGCACGCTGTCCTCGAGCGTCTGGGCCGAAGCCCCCGGATAGGCGGTGCTGATGACGATGGCGGGCGGCGCCACCGGCGGGTACTGCGAGATCGGCAGCTGCGTGATCGCCACGCTGCCCATCACGATGATGAACAGCGCGATCACCCACGCGAAGATGGGCCGATCGATGAAGAATTTAGCCATGCGGGCGGGCTCCTTACTTGGCGGCCGAAGCCGCGGCGGCCGGGGCCGAGGCCGCCGGTGCGGCAGCGGGCGCTGCGCCCGCTGCGGGTGCCGTGCCAGGCTTGACCCACGGCACGGCCTTCACCGGCGTGCCGGGCGGCATCATCTGCAGCTTCTGGAAGCCGTCGACCATCACCTGCTCGCCGGCCTTGAGGCCGTCGAGCACCAGCCACTGGTTGTCCTGCGCGGCGCTGATCTTCACCGGACGCTTGCTGAGCTTGCCGTCGGCGGCCACCACGGTGACCGTGTCGCCCTGTTCGGTGCGGGTCACGGCCTGCTGCGGCAGCGCGATCGCGTTGCTGACCTGGGCCTGCTCGATCTTCACGCGCACGTACAGGCCGGGCAGCAGCTCGCCCTTGGGATTGGGCAGCTCGGCACGCAGCGTGACTTGGCCGGTGGTCGGGTCGACCGTGAGGTCGGAGAACAGCAGCTTGCCCGCCAGCGGGTATTCGCCACCGCCCTCGAGCACCACGCGCACGCTGGCCGCATCGGCCCCGTCGGCGCGCTTGAACTTGCCGTCGGCCATGGCGCGGCGCAGCTTGAGCACGTCGTTGGCCGACTGCGTGAAGTTGACGTAGAGCGGGTTGATCTGCTGGATCACGGCCAGCTGCGTGGCATCGCCCTGGCCCACCAGCGCGCCTTCGGTCACCAGCGCGCGGCCGATGCGGCCCGAGATGGGAGCGGTCACGGCGGCGTAGCCCAGGTTGATCTTGGCCGTGGCCACCGAGGCGCGGCCCACGGCCACGTCGGCCTCGGCGGTCTTCTGCGACGCCACCGCGCTCGCGTACTCCTGCTTGCTCACCGCATTGGCTTCCACCAGCGGCTTGTAGCGCTCGGCCAGCGCCTTGGCCTGCACCGCATTGGCCTCGGCACGCGCCAGGCTCGCCTGCGCGCTCTGCGCCGCGGCGGTGTAGGGGGCCGCATCGATGCGGAACAGCGGCTGGCCGGCCTTCACGTCGCTGCCTTCACGGAACAGCCGCTCCTGCAGGATGCCGGCGGCGCGCGCCCGCACCTGCGCCACGCGCGAGGCTTCCAGACGGCCCGGCAGCTCGGTCACCAGGCCGACGTCGGACGGCGTCGCGACCACCACGCCGACTTCGGGCGGCGGTGGCGCGGCACCGGCCGGCGCTGCCGCCGCGGCGGGATCCTTGCCCTTGCCGCATGCCGCAAGCAGGGCGAAGACCAGCACGGCGACGCCGGACAGGGCCATGCGCCGAGGGGAGAACGAACGACGCGAAGAGACATGCGATTGCGGCATGTGATTCCTTTGAAGCAAAGAGGAGACGACGCGAGGCGACCTTGATCGCCGTCAAGGCCTGGCGGCCTGGTGGGTCATCGGGAGGCGGCTAGTTTACATACATTCATGGATGTATAGTTCGGCGAGACATTCAAATCCTCATCAGGAGACAAATTGGCCCGCCACACGAAGGAAGAGGCCCTCGCCACACGCAACCGCCTGCTCGATGCAGCGGAGCTGCTGTTCCAGGCGCAGGGCGTATCGCAGACCTCGCTGCAGCAGATCGCGCAGCAAGCGGGGGCGACGCGTGGCGCGATCTACTGGCACTTCAAGGACAAGGCCGACCTCTTCAACGCGATGATGGAGCGCGTCACGCTGCCGCTGGAGGCCGCGGCGCGGAGCACCGGGCCGGTGCGCGACGATCCGCTGGAAGAGATCGAGCGCGGACTGCTGGTGGCGCTCAAGCTCATGACCACCGACCCGCAGGTGCGGCGCGTGTTCGAGGTGGCGACGCACAAGGTCGAGTACACCCACGACATGCAGTCGGTGCAGCAGCGCCACCTGAGCGCGCGCGACGCCTGCGTCACCGATTTCGAGCAGGCCCTGCGTCACGCATCGCGGCGCCAGCGCGTGCGCCTCGCCATCCCCGCGGCGGCCGCGGCGCAGGGACTGCATGCGCTGGTCAGCGGCCTGATCCAGAACTGGCTGCTCGACCCTTCGGCCTTCGACCTGGTCCAGGTCGGCAAACGCACTTTCGAGGTGTATGTGAACGGCCTGGGCTTCGGTCATCGGCCCGATGCGATCGAAATCCTGCCCGAGAAGCTTTCGATGGTCGCCTGATGGGCGATAATGGCGGGCTTGCGGTGCATCGCCGCAGGCTCTCTCGCTGTATTTCAACGGATAGAATTCGGCCCTCCGAAGGCTGAGATCCAGGTTCGATTCCTGGCGGCGGGACCATCTTTCAAGGCCGGACACTTTCCAAGGTGTCCGGCCTTTTTCGTGGCGCGCCGCCGAGCGCGGAACGCGAGGCATCCGCACAGCCCCTCAAGGCCTCAACCCGAAGTTGCAGCACTCCACCGCCATGTCGATGATGCCGTCCAGCGCCGCGCTGGCGTCGTCCTTGCGGTAGACGGCGCTGTACACCATCGGTGGCGGCATGGGGTCGCAGCGGACGATGCGCAGCCGCCCGGCCTCGATGTCGGGCCGCACATAGTCCAGCGCCATCTGCGCGATGCCGAAGCCGCCGATGGCCAGCTGGCGCAGCACCGTGGTGCTGTTGGTCGCCAGCACCTTGTTGAACTTGAAGCCGTGTTCGGCCAGCCAGCCTTCGTAGTACCGGTTCTTGGCGGCGCCCGTGGACTGCTCGAGGATCGGGTAGTTCGCGAATTCCGCCGGCTGCAAGGGCCGGTCGGGCAGCGGGATGGACGGGCTCGCCATCCAGTAGTCGTCGACCTGCCCCACCTTGACCGTCGCATAGTCCTGGCCCCAGTAGGTGCCCGGAATGACCACCAGGTCGATCCTGTTGGTCTCCAGCCCCTGGAACAGGCTGAGCCCCGCATCGACCACCGGCTCGATCACCAGGGCCGGATGCTGGACCTGGATCCTGCGGACGAAGTCGGTGAGCCAGGTCATGGCGATCAGCTCGGTGGCGCCGAGGCGGAAATTGCCCTTGAGGGTGTGGTCCGCGCTCATTTCCGCCGCGATGCGCCCGGTGAGCCTTTGCGCCTCCTCGGCCAGCGGCAGCAGCCGTCGACTGCCCTGCGTCATTTCCAGGCCCTTCGCGGTCCGGTGCAGCAGCGGCGTGCCCACCACGCTCTCGAGTTCGGCCACCCGTTTCGAAATCGCCGATTGCGTGGTGTGCAGCTTCTCCGCCGCGGCGCTGAAGCTGTGCAGCTTCACGCTCGACAGAAAGGCTTCCAGTTGCTTGAAGGTGAGGTTCATGGCGACAGGCTGCGCAGGAAAAAAAGGAATGGACAACCAATCCCATTATTCGTTTTGCGCTTGAGGAGGGGCTCCGGATACTACAGAAACCGTCATTGCAGCCCCTCCAGACCATGCTCCGAATCGCCACCCGACTCCACCGCATCCAGCCCTCCCCCAGCTCCATGGCCGGGCAACGCGCCCGCGAACTGCGCGCCCAGGGGCGCGACATCGTAGGACTGACGGCCGGCGAGCCGGACTTCGACACCCCCGAACACATCAAGGAAGCGGCCCGGCGCGCGATGGCCGAAGGGCAGACCCGCTACACCGACGTGGGCGGGACGCCGGCCTTGAAGGAGGCGGTCGCGCACAAGTTCAAGACCGAGAACGGGCTGGCCTATGCGCCGAACGAGATCATCGTCGGCACCGGCGCCAAGCAGGTCATCTTCAACGCGGTGCTGTGCACGGTGGAAGCGGGCGACGAGGTCATCGTGCCCGCGCCCTACTGGGTCTCCTATCCCGACATCGTGCGGCTCGCCGGCGGCACCCCGGTGTTCGCCGAATGCGCGGCCGCCGAGGGCTTCAAGCTGACGCCCGGGAAGCTCGAGCAGGCGATCTCGCCGCGCACCCGCTGGCTGGTGCTCAACTCGCCCAACAACCCCAGCGGCGCGGCCTACACCCGCGAGGAACTGGCCGCGCTGGGCGAGGTGCTGGTGCGGCATCCGCACGTCTGGGTGCTCACCGACGACATCTACGAACACCTGCTCTACGACGGCAAGGCCTTTGCCACCCTAGCCCAGGTGGTGCCCGCACTCAAGGAGCGGACCCTCACCATCAACGGCGTCTCCAAGGCCTATGCGATGACCGGCTGGCGCGTGGGCTTCGGCGCGGGCCCCGCGGAACTGATCAAGGCCATGGTCAAGCTGCAGTCGCAGAGCACCTCCGGCACCTGCTCCATCAGCCAGGCGGCGGCGCTTGCGGCGCTGACCGGTCCGCAGGATTTCGTCACCACCAGCCGGCAGGTCTTCCAGCAGCGCCGCGACGTGGTGGTCGCCGCCCTGAACGACATCTCCGGCATCCGTTGCCACCGGCCCGATGGCGCGTTCTACGTCTTCGCGTCCTGCGAAGCCCTGTTCGGCGCCCGCACGCCGGCGGGCCAGACGATCCGCAACAGCAACGACTGGATCCTGCATCTGCTCGAGGCGCAGAACCTGGCCGCCCTGCAGGGCAGCGCCTATGGCATCGACACGCACTTCCGCATCTCGTTCGCGGCCGGCACCGACCACCTGGAAGAGGCCTGCCGCCGCATCGCCGCGGCGCGCGCCGAGCTCAGCCACTGATCCGCCTCGTGTCCTGCACCTCCCACCCTCAGAGAACCACCATGCAAATTCGCACCCTGCTCCGCACGCTGATTCCCGTGGCCGCCACGCTCGCCGCCGCCTCCGCGGCGCTGGCCAACGACCCCTTCCCCTCCAAGCCGGTGCGCATCGTGGTCGGCTTCTCGCCCGGCGGCTCGAACGACATCGTGGCGCGCCTGCTGGCGCCGAAGCTGGCCGAAGGCCTGGGCCAGCAGGTGCTGGTGGAGAACAAGCCCGGCGCGGGCGGCAACATCGCCGCGCAGACGCTGCTCAGCGCCCCGCCCGACGGCCACACGCTGATGATGTGCACGACCGGCACGGTGTCGATCCAGCCGCACCTGACCAAGGCGCCGTTCAACCCCGAGACCGACCTGCTGCCGGTGACGCTGATCGCCAATGCGCCCTACCTGCTGCTGGTGAACGCCTCGGTGCCCGCGACCAACGTCAAGGAACTGATCGCGTATGCGAAGGGCCATCCGGGCCAGCTCAACTTCGCCTCCTCGGGCAATGCCACCGGCGGGCATCTGGCGGGCGAGATGTTCAAGTCCAAGGCCGGCGTGGACATCGTCCACGTGCCCTACAAGGGCACCGGGCAGGCGATGACCGACCTGCTCGCCGGCCAGGTCTCGATCATCTTCGACCAGGCCGTGAGCTCCATGCCGTATGCCAAGTCCGGCAAGCTGCGGATCCTGGGCGTGGCGAGCCTGCAGCGGCTCAAGGGTCTGCCGGATGTCCCGACGGTCTCGGAGTCGGGCGTTCCCCATTTCGATCCGGTCACCTGGACCGGGCTGTGCGCGTCCAAGGGCACCCCAGCGGCCGCCATCCAGCGCGTCCAGCAGGAGGTGGCCAAGGTGCTGGCCACGCCCGAGATCTCGCAGAAGTTCATCGCCGCGGGGCTGGAGCCGGTCGGCAGCACGCCCGAGCAGTTCCGCGCCTTCCTGGCGGCCGACAAGACCAAATGGGGCACGGTCATCAAGGATGCCGGCGTCAAGGCGGACTGAGTCGAGCCTCCCTTTCCTTTCTTCCAAGGCACACACCATGAACCCCCTTCCCGAAGTCATCCGCCAGATCGAGCGCGTCGGCGCCGATGTCGTGGCCCGGGCCGCCACCTTCCAGGCCGCCATCCTGGCCGACGTGGCGGGCCGCCGCGGCAGCATGCACAGCCGCGTCGCGCCGGTGCACGAACGCATGAAGCTCGCCGGCCCGGCCTTCACCGTCGAGGTGCGCCCCGGCGACAACCTGATGATCCACGCGGCCATTGCGCTCGCGCAGCCGGGCGACATCCTCGTGGTCGACGGCAAGGGCGACCAGACCGCGGCCTTGATGGGCACGCTGATGCTCAGCGCCTGCAAGCAGCGCCGGCTCGGCGGCGTGGTGGTCGACGGCGCGATCCGCGACCGGCTCGAGCTGCTGGAACTGGACTTCCCGGTGTTCAGCGCCGGCTTCAACCCGGCCGGCCCGACCAAGTACGTGCCCGGCCGCATCAACCACCCGATCTCGGCCGGCGGCGTCACGGTGAACCCGGGCGATCTGGTGGTGGCCGATGCCGACGGCGTGGTGGTGCTCGAGCGCGCCAAGGCGCCCGCGATGATGGAACTGGCGGTGCGCAAGGTGGCCGACGAAGCCGCGCGCATAGCGGCGATCCAGCGCGGCGATACCGCCGCCAAGTGGCTGCCGGCCGCGCTGCGCGCCGCGGGGGTGCTGGCGGCGGAGGAGAGCCTGGTCTGAGGGGAGGGACGGGAGGTCCAGCCGAGATCGGAACGTCACGGTCAGTTTCTTTCGCACGCACGACAAGTTCGAAGCCCGCACGCTGCAAGGCGTGGCGGGCTTCTCCGTCTGGCCGGCGCACGCCACGCCGACCGGCGTGAACGCGCGACCTGAAGCCGCGGGCCCGGACACGGCACGCAAGCAGCGAGCACAAACGAAAACGCCCGACTGAAATCAGTCGGGCGTTTGAATTTTGGTGGCCTGGGTCGGAATCGAACCAACGACACGCGGATTTTCAATCCGCTGCTCTACCAACTGAGCTACCGGGCCATGTGTGCAGCCTGCGATTATACAGCGCTTTTTCGACCTCTCGACAGATCGACGCCCAACTGCTTGAGTTTTCTATAAAGATGGGTGCGCTCCAGGCCGGTCTTCTCGGCCACGCGGGTCATCGAGCCGTTCTCCATCGCCAGGTGGAACTCGAAGTAGGCCTTCTCGAAGCCGTCGCGCGCGTCGCGCAGCGGTCGGTCGAGGTCGAAGCTCTGACGCGACTGCGGGCCGGGGTCGACCACGGCCGTCACCACGTTGTGAGGACTGGCGACGAGCGCGCCCTCGCCCGTGGTGGTGACGACGGCGGCGGCGAAGCCGCTGGCCACCGGCACCACGCTCGCGGCCGCGCGGCGCGCGCTCTCGCGCGCCAGGCCCTGCTCCACGGCCTTGAGCAGCTTCTGCATGGTGATGGGCTTCTCGAGGAAGGCGAAGGCGCCGATGCGCGTGGCGTCGACCGCGGTGTCGATGGTGGCGTGGCCGCTCATCATGATCACCGGCATGCTCAGCAGGCCCGCGGTGGACCATTCCTTGAGCAGTGTCACGCCGTCGGTGTCGGGCATCCAGATGTCGAGCAACACCAGGTCGGGCCGCGCGCGCTGCCGGGCGGCACGCGCCTCGGCGGCGTTCTCGGCGAGTTCCACGTGGTGGCCCTCGTCATTGAGAATTTCAAAGAGCAGGTCCCGGATGCCCAGCTCGTCGTCGACCACGAGGATGTTTGCCATGAGTCTTTGTTGCTGCTGCTGCGTTGTCCGCGTATGAGACGGGTCCGTCGGCCGGACCATCCACGCGCTGCTGCAGGCCTCAGACGATGGATGGTTTCGATTCTTCGGTGTGAGCGACCGCTACGCGCGGCTCGCCTGCCAACGCGAATGATAACGAGACTTGCGCGCCGGCCACAGCCCCGTCGACCGTGCGGTTGGAAAGCTCGATCCGCGCGCCGTGCTCGTCGGCGATCTTCTTGACCACGGCCAGGCCCAGTCCGGTGCCTCGGGCCTTGGTCGTGACGTAGGGCTCGAAGGCCCGCTTGAGGATGTTCTCCGCGAAGCCGGGGCCGCTGTCCTGCACGGTGAGCCGCACCCGCTGGCCCGAATCGCCCAGCCGGGTCCGGATCACCACCTCGCCCGCGCGCCCGGTGCCCGCGGCCGCGGTCTCGGCCGCGTCCTGGGCGTTTTGCAACAGGTTGTGGATCACCTGGCGGATCTGCTGGGCATCGCCGCGGATCGGCGGGCAGCGCTCGTCCAGTTCGCTGCGCAGCGCGATCGGGGCGTTGTAGGCGCCGTAGAGCTGTAGCACGTCGGCCACCAGCGCGTTGAGGTCGACCGGCTTGAGGTCGGCCGCCGGCAGGCGTGCGTAGTCGCGGAATTCGTTGACCAGCCGCTTCATGGCATCGACCTGGTCGACGATGGTCTTGACCGACTTGGTGAGGATGGCCTGCTCGGGCGGCGCGACCTTGCCGGCCAGCTTCATCTCCAGCCGCTCGGCCGACAGCTGGATCGGCGTGAGCGGGTTCTTGATCTCGTGCGCCAGCCGGCGCGCGACCTCGCCCCAGGCCTGCGCGCGCTGGGCCGAGACGATCTCGGAGATGTCGTCGAACACCAGCAGCCGCGCGGCGCCCGGCAGTTCCGCGCCACGCGCCACGATGTTGATCGCGTCCTGCTGGGCCATGCCGAAGTTGTTGGCATGCAGCTCGAAGGCATGCTGCCAGTGGTCGAGCCCGTGCTGGGCGCGCTCGACCTCGAAGTCGTCGAACTGCTGCTGCACGTTGTGCGCGAAGGCGGCCAGGCCGGGCACGTCGCGCAGCGGCTGGCCCTCGTAGGCGGCCAGCGGCGCGCGCAGCACGCGGGTGGCGCCGGGGTTGGTCGACAGCACGGTGCCCGCCTGGTCGAGCACGATCACGCCGGAGGTCAGGTTGTCGAGGATGGTCTGCAGGTTGCCGCGCGCGGCATCGAGCTCGCCCACCGTCTGCTCGACGGCCGCGCGCGCATCGGCCAGCTGCTGGGTCATGACGGCGAAGGAGCGCGTGAGGCCGCCCAGTTCGTCCTTGCCCTGCAGCACCGTGGTGGGCCGCAGGTCGCCGCCCGCCACCTGGCGCACGCCGTCGGCCAGCACCAGCAACGGCCGCGCGAGGCCGTTGCCGAACAGCACCGCCAGCAGCACCGCGCCGAACACGGCCAGGAACAGGCACAGCGTGAGCGTGCCGATGTACATGCGGCGCAGGCCCTCGCGCGCCAGCGAGCGCTCCTGGTATTCGCGGTTGGCCTCCTGCACGGCCAGCGCGTTGGCCACCACCGCCGGCGGCAGCGGCTGGGTGACCTGCAGGAAGCGCGGGTCGGTGTCGAAGTCGAAGCCGGGGCGCTGCACCAGCGCCAGGGCCCGCACGCTGGCCGGCGCCACCGGCGGGCCGGTGGTCTGGGACTGCACCTCGTCCAGGCCCTCGATGTGCGAGATCACGCGGTCGGCGCGCACCTGGCGGAACTGCTGCGGCGTCGGCCGCTCGGGGTTGAGCTGGAAGCGCGAGGCGCCCGCGCCGGCGATCAGCTGGCCGGACCCGGTCCAGAGCACCACGTCGCTGGCGCCCAGCTGGTCGCGCATGCGCTCGAGCTGCAGGCCGGCGCTGGTGTCGGGCACGTCGGCCAGCTGGCTGCTGGCGGCGCGGGTCTTGGTCGCGAGGTCGGCGGCCAGCGAGTCGAGCGTGGCGCGCCCCAGGTTCAGGCCGGCGTCGAGTGCGCCCTCGACCTTGACGTCGAACCAGCTCTCGATCGAACGCGAGACGAACTGGTAGGACACGAAATACACCAGCACGCCCGGCACCACGCCGACCAGCGCGAAGATGGCCGCCAGCTTGATCAGCAGCCGGCTGCCGAACTTGCCCTGGCGCAGCCGCCGCACCAGCCGGAACGCGACCCAGCCGATCACCAGCATCAGCAGCGTCGCGACCACCACGTTGATGCCGAAGAGGCGCGCGTAGTTCTGCTCGTAGAGCGCGCGGTTGTTGGTGGCCACCGCCAGCAGGAACATCAGCACCAGGCCCATGGCCGTGACCAGCGCGGCGATCACGCCGACCGCCCAGCGCACCGCCCGCGCCCGGCCGGCCGCCTTGGCCGCCGCGGCGGCGCGCGGGTCGGCGGGGGTCATCGCGCCTTGTCCATGCTCAGCCGCGCGCTGCGTTCGGCCGTGATGTCCCATTCGGACAGGCCGACCACGCCGATCTGGAACGGCCGCGGCAGTTGCGAGGTGTCGAGCCGGAAGCGGAACACCACCGGATGGGCCACGTCCTCGCCGATCTCGGCCTCGTCGCCCAGCCGCAGTCGGCCGATGCGCTTGACGGCATCGAGCGCCTCTTCCAGCGTGTCGAAGTTCTGGTTGAGCGAGACGCCGAAGCCCGCGTTGCCGCTGATCGGCACCGGCGCCACGTTGAGCCGCCAGCGCCGGGTCAGGGGCTGGTAGGCCAGCCGCATGTAGCGCGAGACCTGCGCGACCTTGCGGTCGGTCCAGTACCAGCGCTCGCGGTAGAGCTCGGCCTCGGCCACGAAATGCACCGCGATGCCCTTCATGAGCACGTCCTCGACCAGGGTCGGCAGTTCGAACTGCACGGCGGCGCTCAGGTAGACGCCGTCGTCGCCACGCTCGAGGCGCAGCTGGGTGACCGAGGCCCCGTGCTGCTGGGCCGCCGCCGGCGCCGGCCAGAGGCTGACCAGCCAGAAGAGCAGGCAGGCCAGCAGCAACAGCATCGCCCCGCGCCTCCGCGCCCAGGCCGCGGCCAGGCCGCGCCGGTCAGCGGGCGGGCTTTTCGAGCAGGGCGTAGAAGAAACCGTCGTGATCACCCAGGGGATTGTCCGGGACGCCGCGCCCATTGCCGCCGGCTTGGGGCAGCAAATGGCCCGGGGAAGGCAGCAATCGGGCATCGGTGTTGTGCGCAAGAAACGCCTCGATCTGGTAGGAGCCCTCTTCCCGGAAGACCGAGCAGGTGCAATAAAGCAGCCGTCCGCCGGGGCGGACCAGCGGCCAGAGCGCGGCCAGCAGCATCGCCTGCTGCTGTGCGAGCTGGGGGGTGTCGCTCTCGCGGCGCAGCCAGCGCACGTCGGGATGGCGCCGCACGATGCCCGAGGCCGTGCAGGGCGCGTCGAGCAGGATCGCGTCGTAGGGCTGGCCGTCCCACCAGCCGCGCGGGCGGCCCGCGTCGGCCACCACCACCCGGGCCTGCAGGTCCAGCCGGGCCAGGGTCTCGTCGATGCGGCGGCTGCGCGCGGCATCGACCTCCAGCGCCGTCACCTCGATCGCGGTCGAGCCCGCGCGTTCGAGCAGGTGCGCGGTCTTGCCGCCCGGGGCCGCGCAGGCGTCGAGCACGCGCAGCGGGGCGGCGCCGGGCCGGGGCGCGGGCAGTCCGTCGAGCAGCAGCGCGGCCGCCAGCTGGGCCGCGGCATCCTGCACCGAGACCTCGCCGGCGGCAAAGCCGGGCAGCTGCAGCACCGGCCGCGGCTGGGCCAGCTGCACCCCGTCGTCGCCGACCGGCCAGCCCTGCTGGCCGTCGTGGCGCAGGGCGAGCAGGTACGACGCCACCGAGGTCTTCCGGCGATTGACCCGCAGCGTCATCGGCGCCTGCTGGTTGTCGGCCGCGAGCACGCGTTGCCAGTCGCGCGGATGGTCGCGCTTGAGGCGTTCGATCCACCAGCGCGGATGGTTCCACTGCGCCACCGGCTCGTGTTCGGTGGCGGCCACCAGTTCGTCGCGCTCGCGCAAAAAGCGGCGCAGGCAGGCGTTGATGAAGCTGGCCTGGGCGCGCGTCGTGGGATTGCGCTTGGCGGCCTCAACCGCCTGGTCGACCAGGGTGAAGGGCTCGTAGGGCGAGGACGCCGGGTCCCAGGCCAGCGCGAGCGCGGTGCACAGCAGCGCGTCGGCCGGCGGCGGCGGCGTGCGCTTGGCCAGGTGGCGGCGCAGGGCCTCGGCGCGGCCCAGCCGGCGCAGCACCTGGAAGCCCAGCGACTGCACGCCCGGCCGCAGCGCCGGCTCGACCAGCTCGAAGGCGACCGAGCCCGAGGTGCCCGCGCGAATGGCCGCCAGCGCCTGGGCTGTGAGCTGGAGTTGCCGCCAGAGCGGCGGCGAGAGGGAGGGTTCGGAGAGGTCTGACAAGCGGTGGATGGTAACAATGGCGGAAGAAGGAATGCCGCGGAGCGGCAACGCGTGTGGCGGGAAGGCCCGGGCACCGGGGCTTACTTCATGGGGGCCGCCCGGCGCAGCTGCATGACCCAGGCCACGATCAGCGCCGGAAACTGTCCGACGGCGCTGTTGTAGTGCTGCACCGCGAGGTTGAACTGGTGGCGCGCGATCTCGGCCGTAGCCGAGGGTTCGGGCCAGGGCACCGCATGGCCGGCCGGTTGCGTCGCCAGGCCGGTATCCGGCTCGGAGGGCGTGTCGGGCAGCGGCTGCCGCCGCGACAGCGTGCCGTCGACCTCGAAGCTGTTGACCGCGTCGGGATAGAGCCGCTGCCAGCCGGTCAGCATCACGTACAGCGCCGTGTCGAGCGCCGCCATGGCGGCCGGATCGAGTGGGCGCAGCCGCGTGGCGGCCAGCAGGGTCGTCAACTGCAGCGTGCTCGCGCGCAGCGACACGATGGCGGGCGAAACCGCGTCCTCGCCCTCCTTCGCCTGCGCCTGGACGTGCGCCTGCACGAAGTCGAGCTGGCGCAGCAGGGCCGCGTCGAGCGTGGCATAGGCCTGCAGGGCGGCCGAGCGCAGGCGCACCAGCCGGTTGTAGGCGCCGACGAACCAGAACAGCAGGATGGCCGCGCCGATCCAGTAGGGCAGCAGAGGCGGAAGACGACTCAGCACGTTCTCGCACCAGAAGAAGGGACCTCGGGCGGCATGCCGCACCCAGGCCGTTCGAATGAAAAAACGCCCCCCGGCCGCAAAGGGGCAGGAGGGCGCAGGGGGCCGTTCATGGCCGGTGAGGAAGCCGCCGTTTACTCGGTGGCGGTGCCTTCGCTGGCGTCGACCGTGGCGGTCGTCGCCTCTTCCGTGCCGCTGCCGGCCAATTCAGCCGCTTCGGACTCGGCGATGGCGCGGCGCTCGGCCTCGTCCATCTGGTCCTTGGCGCGGCGGGCCTGGTGGTAGGCCATGCCGGTGCCGGCCGGGATCAGGCGACCCACGATCACGTTTTCCTTCAGGCCGCGCAGCTCGTCGCGCTTGCCCATGATCGCGGCTTCGGTCAGCACGCGCGTCGTTTCCTGGAACGATGCGGCGGAGATGAACGAGTCGGTCGACAGCGATGCCTTCGTGATACCCAGCAGCAGGTTGGTGAACGTCGCGGGGATCTTGCCTTCGGCGCGCAGGGCGTCGTTGGTGTTGAGCATTTCGCTGCGTTCGACCTGTTCGCCGGAGATGTAGCCGGTGTCGCCGATGTTGTCGACCACGACGCGACGCAGCATCTGGCGAACGATCACCTCGATGTGCTTGTCGTTGATCTTCACGCCCTGCAGGCGGTACACGTCCTGCACTTCGTCCACGATGTAGCGCGCCAGTTCTTCCGAACCCAGCAGGCGCAGGATGTCCTGCGGATCCGCCGGACCGTCGACCACCGACTCGCCCTTGTTCACCACCTGGCCTTCGTGCACCAGGATGTTCTTTTCCTTGGGCACGAGCTCTTCGTAGATGCCGCCTTCAGGATCGGTGATCTGCAGGCGCAGCTTGCCCTTGGTCTCCTTGCCGAACGACACGGTACCGGTCATCTCGGCCAGCATGCCCTTGTCCTTGGGCGAGCGGGCTTCGAACAGCTCGGCCACCCGCGGCAGACCGCCGGTGATGTCGCGGGTCTTCTGGCCTTCGACCGGAATACGCGCCAGCACTTCGCCGGGGCCCACGTCCTGGCCGTCGCGGATCTGCACCA
>Ga0182008_10001865_pt1 | contig 13710 bp, 11 predicted proteins | sample Sormic07211129_1_FD_120482 | JGI IMG/M metagenome (GOLD analysis project Ga0182008, IMG submission 120482) | Rhizosphere microbial communities from Sorghum bicolor, Mead, Nebraska, USA - 072115-129_1 metaG | ecosystem: Host-associated > Plants > Roots > Rhizosphere | place: USA: Nebraska...
CGGCTGCGCATCATGAAGCTCACCGCGCGGCGCGTGTCCATCACGTTGCGGCGGATGCGCCCGTTCAAGTCTTCCTGGCGCGCGATGGCGCCCAGCACCTCGCCGGCCAGCTCGTCGCTGACGTTGCCCTCGAGCACCTTCTTGCCCGCCACCTCGAGCTCGTCGTAGATGTTCTCCAGCGTGTCGGCCGAGTATTCGGCGTCGGCGTCGAACAGCTTCAGCAGCACTTCCTTGGCGTCTTCGATCAGGCCCGGCGCGCGGCGCGCGCGCATGCGCAAGAGGCGGAACACCGGGATGTCCTGGTCATGGATCGAGAACAGCACGCCGCGGCTGCGCAGCTCGGCGTTGTGCTGGTTGAGGATGAAGGCCACGCGCACCGAGCGCGCGTTCTCTTCCTCGTCGATCAGGAAGTCGCTGCGGATGTGGAGCTCGCCGTTGTCTTCCTCGTAGAAGCGCGCCGATTCCTCGATGTCCTCGTCCATCGCGTCTTCGGGGATGGACAGGCCGTAGTACTGCTTGATCCAGCGCTTTTCCTCGACCGTCGGCGATTCGAGGTCGACCCAGATGGGCTGGAACTGGGACAGCTCTTCGAGGGCCTCGATTTCTTCCTGAACGAGGCGCCCGTTGGCAAGCGTGAAGATGTTGAGCATGGCTCACTCCCGTGAAAAGGTCTTGCGGTTGGCGGCGGGAAGGGCGCTTTCAAGACCCTCGCCAACGACGCTCAGGAGGGAGTTGAAAGCTGCCGAGACGGATAGCTTTCCATGCGGGTCTCCGGGGTTGCAGCGAGGCGCGATTATGGCACTGCAGCATGAGGCGCCGAAGTCGATGGCTGGATGAACATCCAGTACAGTAGCGCCTCGATGCAGCCTGCCGCCCATCCTGTTTCCGCCGTCCCCGCCACCCAGGCCGAGCGCCTGGCGGCCGCGCTCGCGACGCTCAACGAGGCGCAGCGCGCGGCGGTCGAGCACGGCGTGGGCGCGGCCCTCGCCGATGCGCGGCCCCTGCTGGTGATCGCCGGCGCGGGCTCGGGCAAGACCAGCACGCTCGCGCACCGCGTGGCGCACCTGGTGGCGCAGGGCGTCGATCCGCAGCGCATCCTGCTGCTGACCTTCTCGCGCCGGGCCGCGCAGGAGATGTCGCGCCGCGCCGGCCAGGTCGCGGCGCAGGTGCTGGGGCTGCGTTCCGATGCGGCGCCTTCGCTGCCCTGGGCCGGCACCTTCCACGGCATCGGCGCGCGCCTGCTGCGCGAGTACGCGACCCACATCGGGCTGGCCGAGAATTTCAGCATCCACGACCGCGGCGATGCCGAGGACCTCATGGGCCTGGTGCGCCACGAACTGGGCTTCTCGACCACCGCAAAACGCTTTCCGCAGAAGAGCACCTGCCTGTCGATCTATTCGCGCACCGTCAACACCTGCGGGTCGCTGGCCGAGGTGCTCGCGCATGCCTTCCCCTGGTGCGCCGAATGGGAGAGCGAGCTCAAGCGCCTGTTCGCGGCCTATGTCGAGGCCAAGCAGCAGCAGCACGCGCTCGACTACGACGACCTGCTGCTCTACTGGGCCGGCATGGTGGCCGAGCCCGCGCTGGCGGCGCTGATCGGCGAGCGCTTCGACCATGTGCTGGTCGACGAGTACCAGGACACCAACCGGCTGCAGGCCGCGATCCTGCAGGGCCTCAAGCCCGACGGGCGCGGCGTCACGGTGGTGGGCGACGACGCGCAGTCGATCTATTCCTTCCGCGGCGCTACGGTGCGCAACATCCTCGACTTCCCGGGCCAGTTCTCGCAGGCCGCGCGCATCGTCACGCTGGAGCGCAACTACCGCTCCACGCAGCCCATCCTCGACGTCTCGAATGCGGTGATCGCCGCGGCCGCCGAGCGCCACGCCAAGACGCTCTGGACCGACAAGCCCTCGGCCGGACGGCCGCAGCTGGTGCTGGTGCCCGACGAGGCGCAGCAGGCCCAGTGGGTGGCCGACCGCGTGCTCGCGCACCGCGAGGGCGGGCTGGCGCTCAAGTCGCAGGCCGTGCTGTTCCGCACCTCGTACCACAGCGCCGCGCTCGAGCTCGAACTGGCGCGGCGCAACATCCCCTTCGTCAAGTACGGCGGGCTCAAGTTCCTCGAGGCCGCGCACGTCAAGGACCTGCTCTCGGTGCTGCGTTTCGCGCAGAACCCGCGCAGCCGGATCGCGGGCTTCCGCGTCACCCAGCTGATCCCCGGCATCGGCCCGGTCACGGCCGCGCGGCTGCTCGACGCGATGGACGTGGCGGCCGATCCGGCGGCGGCGGTGCAGGCCTTCGTGCCGCCCGCATCGGCGCTGGTCGAATGGGCGCGCTTCGCCGAGATCTATGCCGCGCTGCGCGCCCCCTCGCTGGCCTGGCCGGCCGACATGGAACTCGCGCTGCGCTGGTACCTGCCGCACCTCGAACGGCTGCACGACGACGCCGGGCTGCGCCGCGGCGACGTCGAGCAGCTGGCCCGCCTCGCGGCCGGCTACGGCTCGCGCGAGCGCTTCCTGACCGAGCTCACGCTCGATCCGCCCGAGGCCACCAGCGACCGCCCCGGGCCGCCGCTGCTCGACGAGGACTACCTGATCCTCTCGACCATCCATTCGGCCAAGGGGCAGGAGTGGACTTCGGTGCATGTGCTCAACGTGGTCGACGGCTGCCTGCCGGCCGACGTGGCCCAGGGCGCGCAGGAACTCGAGGAGGAGCGGCGCCTGCTCTACGTCGCGATGACGCGCGCCAAGGACCACCTGCACCTGCTGGTGCCGCAGCGCTTCTACGTGACGCAGCAGTCGGCCCGCGGCGACCGCCATCTCTATGCCGGGCGCAGCCGCTTCGTCACCGAGGCCGATGCGGCCCGTTTCGAGCAGCTCACCTGGCCCCCCCCGCCGCCGCGCGCGCCCCACACGCCGCCACCGGCCGCGACCATCGACCTGCTGGCGCGCATGCGTGCCAGCTGGCGCTGAAACGCCGCGCCCACCCTGCCCGCAGAAGGGTCGTAAGCCCCTGCATCGCAGCGTTACCTTTGGTCCTCCTCGCGCTGGCAAGCGTTGCCGGCACGGCGTCTGGTGCTATGAATTCGGAAGCGGCCCGGGTGCCGCTCGGCGGGCCGGCCCGCCGAGGGATTGCATTCGCTTCGCGCCTTGGGCATAGTGAATCGACCCCTTCCTCTCTTTGCCCATTTCTCTTCCCCTTCCCCCGTTTTCCTTCCCCCCGGTCGATGCGCCAATCCCGGTGCAGTGGCCATTTTTCCCAACCGTCAATTCCAGGAGGTCATTCATGAATCTGACGATCAGCGGTCATCACCTCGACGTCACCCCTGCACTGCGCAGCTACGTCACCACCAAGCTGGACCGGATCACCCGGCACTTCGATCAGGTGGTCGATGTCAAGGTGCTCCTCACGGTGGAAAAGCAGAAGGAGAAGGACAGCCGCCAGAAGGCGGAATGCAACATCCACGTCAAGGGCAACGACATGTTCGCGGAGTCGAGCCACGCTGATCTCTATGCCGCCGTCGACGAGCTGGTCGACAAGCTCGACCGCCAGGTCGTGCGCCACAAGGACAAGCTCCAGGACCACCATCACGCAGCACCCAAGCGTCTGATGTAAGGTTCGGCTTCGACCTGTTCGGGCAAATACTCTTGCGGGCCACCTTCGGGTGGCTCTTTGCTTTTTACGGCAGGGGTGCATAATCGCCCCCGCTCCGACCCCACCCATGAATCGCCTAGCGTCCATCCTGCCGCCCGCTCAAGTCCTCGTGAGCGTTGACGCCACCAGCAAGAAACGTGCTTTCGAGGAAGCCGGCTTGCTGTTCGAAAACCTCCATGGCCTGGGGCGTGCCCTGATCACCGACAGCCTGTTCGCCCGCGAACGGCTCGGCTCGACCGGGCTCGGCCACGGCGTGGCCATCCCGCACGGGCGCATCAAGGGCCTCAAATCGCCCATGGCGGCCGTGTTCCAGCTGGCCGACCCCATCGGCTTCGATGCGCCCGACGAGCAGCCCGTGGTGCTGCTGATCTTCCTGCTGGTGCCAGAGGCCGCGACCCAGAAGCATCTGGAGATCCTGTCCGAGATCGCCGAGCTGCTGAGCGACGCCGGTCTGCGCGAGCAGATCAAGTCCAGCACCGACGCGGCCGCGCTGCATGCGCTGATCGCGGGCTGGCAGTCGGCGCAGGTCGCCTGACCCCGGGGCGCCAGCCCCGGCCTGCGGCGGTCGTTGCCGCCGCGCGGCGTGACACCCCGTTTCTGCGCTTATTCTCTAGGGCATGAAACCCACCGTCATCAGCGCCGACGCGATGTTCGAGGAATTCCGCGGGCCGCTGCGCTGGGAGTGGCTGGCCGGGCTGGGCGCCTCCGAGCGCCAGTTCGACGCGGAAGTCATCAGCCGGGCGCAATCAGCGGCCGACCTGGTCGGCTACCTCAACTACATCCACCCCTACCGGGTCCAGATCCTGGGCGCGCGCGAGATCGCCTACCTGACCCGCGGCACGCCCGAGGACTGCGAGCGCCGCATCGCGCGCATCGTCACCCTGGAGCCGCCGGTGCTGGTGCTGGCCGACGGCCAGGCCGCGCCCGACGAGCTGCTGGCCATCTGCGAGCGGGCGCAGCTGCCGCTGTTCGCCACGCGCGACGGCTCGGCCTACGTGATCGACCTGCTGCGCGCCTACCTGTCCAAGCACTTCGCCGAGCGCACCTCGATGCACGGCGTGTTCATGGACATCCTGGGGCTGGGCGTGATGATCACGGGCGAGTCGGGCCTGGGCAAGAGCGAGCTCGGCCTGGAGCTGATCTCGCGCGGCAATGGCCTGGTGGCCGACGACGCGGTCGACCTGTTTCGCATCAACCAGAACACCATCGAGGGCCGCTGCCCCGAGCTGCTGCAGAACCTGCTGGAGGTGCGCGGCATCGGCCTGCTGGACATCCGCGCGATCTTCGGCGAGACCGCGGTGCGCCGGAAGATGCGGCTCAAGCTGATCGTGCACCTGGTGCGGCGCGACAGCTTCGAGCGCGACTACGAGCGCATGCCCGCGGCGCCGCTGACCCAGGACGTGCTGGGCATCGCGGTGCGCAAGGTGATCATCCAGGTGGTGGCCGGTCGCAACATCGCGGTGCTGGTCGAGGCGGCAGTGCGCAATTCGATCCTGCAGCTGCGGGGCATCGACACCTATGCCGACTTCGTGGCGCGCCACCACAAGGCGATGGAATCGGCCCAGGACTGAGCGGCAGGGCCTCTGCACACGCAAAGCGCGTGTAAAGACCGGAAGCTTCTGTTACCTGCGGCTGGCGCAGTCGCCGCACAGGCCGTACAGGGACATCGCATGGTCCTGCAGGATCCAGCCCTTGTCCTTGGCGATCAGCTGCTGGCGGCGCTCGATCTCGGCGTCGTAGAACTCCTCGACCTTGCCGCAGGAGGTGCAGATCAGGTGGTCGTGGTGCGTGCCTTCGTTGAGCTCGTAGACCGCCTTGCCGCTCTCGAAGTGGCTGCGCTCCAGGATGCCGGCCTGCTCGAACTGCGTGAGCACGCGGTAGACGGTGGCCAGGCCGATGTCCGAGCGTTCGTTGAGCAGCACGCGGAACACGTCTTCGGCCGTCATGTGGCGCTGGCCACCGGTCTGGAAGATCTCGAGGATCTTCAGACGCGGCAGCGTGGCCTTGAGGCCGGTGTTCTTGAGTTCGTCGATATTGCCCATGGTCGTTCCTCAGCCAGCCGTGCATGCGGCCATCCGCAAAAAGGCCAGCCGCTACAATGGGTCGATCATATCGCTCCCCCTTTTTCCCATGCTTGCCAATTCCCAAAGCCGCCTGTGCCTACTGGCTGCCGCCGTCGTGGCGAGCGTGTCGCTCGGCGCCTGCAGCAGCGTGACCGACCGCACACGCGGCATGCTCTACGCCGTGACGCCCTACAAGGTCGAAGTGGTGCAGGGCAACTTCGTGTCCAAGGAACAGGTCGAGGCGCTCAAGCCCGGCATGTCGCGCCAGCAGGTGCGCGAGATCCTCGGCACCTCCCTGCTCACCGACGTCTTCCATTCGGACCGCTGGGACTACGTGTTCACCATCCGCCGCCAGGGCGTGGAGCCGCAGCAGCGCCGCTTGACCCTGTTCTTCAAGGGTGAATTGCTCGAGCGCTACCAGGGCGACCCGATGCCCAGCGAAGAGGAATTCGTGGCCGGCCTCGACGTGCGCAAGTTCAGCGGCAAGATCCCGCCGCTCGAGGCGACCGAGGAGCAGCTCAACAGGGCCGCCCCGGCCAAGACCGACGCCGCGCCGGTGCCGCCCGCGCCCCTGGCGCCGCTGCCGCCGAGCTACCCGCCGCTCGAATCCACGCGCTGACGAGGCGCCATGCCGGCCTGGGTGCCGGCCGTGCGCTGGCCAGCGCCCCGGGGACGCACCGCCGCGTTTGACCCGAACCCTCCCGAATCTGCTGAAGGCTGAATCCGCGTGACCGAACTCTCCGCCCCGTCCTCCTCCACGCGCCGCATCGCGATCGCCGGCGCCTCCGGCCGCATGGGCCACATGCTGATCGAGGCCGTGCGCAACGCCGACGACCTGGCCCTGGCCGGCGCGCTCGACCGTGCCGACAGCGAAGCGCTGGGCACCGACGCCGCGGCCTTCCTGGGCTTCACCAGCGGCGTGCCGATCGTGTCCGACCTGCGGGCCGGCCTGAAGGACGCGCAGGTGCTGATCGACTTCACCCGCCCCGAAGGCACGCTGGCCCATCTGGCCGTGTGCCGCGAGCTCGGCGTGCAGGCCGTGATCGGCACCACCGGCTTCAGCGAAGCCCAGAAGGCCGAGATCGCCGAGATCGCCAAGGACATCGCCATCGTGATGGCGCCCAACATGAGCGTGGGCGTCAACGTGACCTTCAAGCTGCTGGAGCTGGCGGCCAAGGCGCTGTCGACCGGCTACGACATCGAGATCATCGAGGCGCACCACCGCCACAAGGTCGATGCGCCCTCGGGCACCGCGCTCAAGATGGGCGAGGTCATCGCCGACGCGCTGGGCCGCGACCTCAAGGAATGCGCGGTCTATGCCCGCGAGGGCATCACCGGCGAACGCGACCCCTCGACCATCGGCTTCTCGGCCATCCGCGGCGGCGACATCGTGGGCGACCACACCGTGCTGTTCGCCGGCACCGGCGAGCGCATCGAGATCACGCACAAGTCGTCCAGCCGCACCACCTACGCCCAGGGCAGCCTGCGCGCCGCGCGCTTCCTGGCCACGCAGAAAGCCGGCCTGTTCGACATGTTCGACGTGCTGGGCCTGAAGTAGGCTCTGGCGCCATGAGCGTGCTGCAGCTGCTGACCCAGGGCGACGGCGTCAGCCGCGCGGTGGCGGCGCTGCTGGTGGCGATGTCGGTGGCCAGCTGGATCGCGATCCTGCTCAAGGCCTGGCTGCTGCGCGGCGGCACGCGCGCGGTGCTGCGCAGCATCGCGGCCTTCTGGCAGTCGCCCACCCTGGCCGAGGCCGAACGCAGCGTGGCGGGCTTCGACGGCCCGCGGCTGGTGCTGCCGGCGGTCTCGGCGCTCCAATCCCTCGCCGGCAACGCCCAAGGCGCCACGCTGGGCCATGGCGGCGACCGCAACCAGCGCCTCACGCGCGCGCTGCGCGACGCGCTGCACTCGGCCTTGCGCCGCCTGCAATCGGGCCAGATCCTGCTCGCCACCGTGGGCGCCACCGCGCCCTTCGTCGGGCTGCTGGGCACGGTCTGGGGCATCCACGGCGCGCTTGCGGGCATCGCGGGGCAGACGGGGGGCTTCACCATCGACAAGGTGGCCGGCCCGGTGGGCGAGGCGCTGATCATGACGGCCTTCGGCCTGGCGGTGGCGATCCCCGCCGTGCTGGCCTACAACGTGTTCGGCCGCGTGATCGGCCGCATCGAGGCCGAGCTCGAAGGCTTCGCGCACGACTTGCTGGGCCTGTTCGGCGAGCCCGTCGCGCCGGCCGCACCGCCGCCCGCGCGGCCCATGCCCGTCTAGCGCGTCCCACCATGGCCTTCGGTCGCTCCTCCCTGGGATCCGCCACCGGCGGCGGCGGGCGCGCGATGGGCGCGGGCGGGCAGCGCCCGATGTCGGACATCAACGTGACGCCGCTGGTCGACGTGATGCTGGTGCTGCTGGTGATCTTCATCATCACCGCGCCGCTGATGGCCAGTTCGATCCGGCTCGACCTGCCGCGCACCGGTGCCGGCACCGCCAACGAGACGCCCAGGTTCGTCGGCCTGTCGGTCGATGCCAGGGGGCAGACCTTCCTCAACGACCAGCCGGTGACCGACGAGGAACTCGCGACCCGCCTGGCCCAGGCCGCCGCCGCCGACCGCGGCACCGAAGTCCAGCTGCGCGCCGACCAGACCGTGCCCTACGGCCGCGTGGTGGTGCTCATGGGCATCGCGAACAAGGCCGGTCTGAGCCGCATCGGCTTCGTGACCGAGGCGCCGCCGGCCGCCGAGAAGCCACGCTGAGGTCCTTGCCTTGCTCCTTCCCCCTTTGGGGGAAGGTTGGGATGGGGGCCGCCCCCTGCGCATCCTCCCCGGCGGGGAAGGGAGAAACACTCAACCCAGGATCACCGGCTTGGTCTTCCAGATCTGGTGCGCGTACTCCGCGATGGTCCGGTCCGAGGAGAACGCGCCCATGCCCGCCACGTTGAGGATCGCCATGCGGGTCCACGCATCGGGGTCGCGGTAGAGCGCATCGACGCGGGCCTGGGTCTCGACGTAGCTCGCGTAGTCGGCCAGCAGCAGGTACTGGTCGCCCCAGTTCACCAGCGTGTCGTAGATACCTTGGTAGCGCGCGGGTTCGCCGGGCGAGAACTTGCCGTCGCGGATCGCGTCGAGCACGCCCTGCAGCTCGGGGTTGGCTTCGTAGAAGCTGCGCGGCTGGTAGCCGTGCGCGCGGATGTCCGCCACCTCGGGCGTGGTGTTGCCGAAGATGAAGATGTTGTCGTCGCCGACGTTGTCCTTCATCTCGACGTTGGCGCCGTCCAGCGTGCCGATGGTGAGCGCGCCGTTGAGCGCGAACTTCATGTTGCCGGTGCCCGAGGCCTCGGTGCCGGCGGTGGAGATCTGCTCCGACAAGTCGGCCGCGGGCATGATGACCTCGGCCAGGCTCACGCTGTAGTTGGGCAGGAACACCACCTTGAGCAGCTTGCCCACGCGCGGGTCGTTGTTGACCACCGCCGCCACGTCGTTGATCAGCCGGATCACCAGCTTGGCCGCGTGGTAGGCCGAGGCCGCCTTGCCCGCGAACACCACCACGCGCGGCACCAGCTCGCTGGCCTGGCCGGCCTCGTGCGCGGCCACGATGCGCTGGTAGCGCGAGACCACGTGCAGCACGTTGAGCAGCTGGCGCTTGTACTCGTGGATGCGCTTGACCTGCACGTCGAACATCGCGTCGGTGTCGACCGTGATCGCCAGGTGCTGCTCGATCCAGTTGGCCAGCCGCAGCTTGTTCTCGCGCTTGGCATGGCGGAAGGCGCGCACGAAGGCCGGCTGCTGGGCCATCGGTCGCAGCGCCTCGAGCTGCGTCAGGTCGCGCCGCCAGCCGCGGCCGATGCGCTGGTCGAGCAGCGCCGCGAGCGAGGGGTTGGCCTGCGCCAGCCAGCGCCGCGGCGTGACGCCGTTGGTCTTGTTGTTGAAGCGCTCGGGGAAGATGCGGTTGAAGTCCGCGAAGATCGACTGCTTCATGAGCTCCGAGTGCAGCCCCGACACGCCGTTGATCGAGTGGCTCGCGAGCACCGCCACATAGGCCATGCGCACGCGCCGCTCGCCGGTCTCGTCGATCAGCGAGAGCCGGCGCAGCAGCTCCACGTCGTGGCCCAGCTTCTGCGTCACTGTGGCCAGGAAGCGCGCGTTCAGGTCGTAGAGGATCTGCAGGTGGCGCGGCAGGATGCGGCCCATCATCTCGACCGGCCAGGTCTCGAGCGCCTCGTGCATCAGCGTGTGGTTGGTGTAGCTGAACACCTTCTGCGTGTGGCCCCAGGCCGTGTCCCAGTCCAGGCCGTGCTCGTCCAGCAGCAGGCGCATCAGCTCGGGCACCGCGAGCACCGGGTGGGTGTCGTTCAGGTGGATGCTGACCTTGTCGGGCAGGTTGTCGAAGGTCTTGTGGGTGCGCAGGTAGCGGCGCAGCAGGTCCTGCACGCTGGCGCTGACGAAGAAGTATTCCTGGTGCAGCCGCAGTTCGCGGCCCGAGGCGGTGGAGTCGTCGGGGTAGAGCACGCGCGAGACGTTCTCCGAGTGGTTCTTGCTCTCCACCGCCTGCATGTAGTTGCCGCGGTTGAAGGCCGACAGGTCGATCTCCTCGGTGGCGCGCGCCGACCACAGCCGTAGCGTGTTGGTGGCCTGCGTGCCGTAGCCCGGGATGATGGTGTCGTAGGCCACGGCCAGCACGTCGTGGGTGTCGACCCAGTCGGCCGCGCTGCCGCCGTCGCGCTTCTGCACATGGCCGCCGAAGCGCACCCGGTAGGTCACCTCGGGCCGCTGGAACTCCCAGGGGTTGCCGCGCGTGAGCCAGTAGTCGGGCGTCTCGACCTGCTGGCCGTCGACGATCTTCTGGCGGAACATGCCGTACTCGTAGCGGATGCCGTAGCCGAAGCCCGGCACGCCCAGCGTGGCCATCGAATCGAGAAAACAGGCCGCGAGCCGGCCCAGGCCGCCGTTGCCCAGCGCCGCATCGGGCTCGCGCTCGGCCAGCGCCGCGATGTCGACGCCGAAGTCGGCCAGCGCCTGCTTCACGATGTCCTGCAGCTCGAGCGCCAGCAGTGCGTTGGTGAAGGTGCGCCCGATCAGGAACTCCATCGACAGGTAGTAGACGCGCTTGACGTCCTGCGCATAGCTGGCGCGCGTGGTCGCCATCCAGCGCTCGACCAGCTGGTCGCGCACCGCCAGCGCGGTGGCGTTGAGCCAGTCGTCGGGGCTGGCGGCCACCGGGTCCTTGCCGACCGCGTAGATCAGCTTGTTGGCCACGGCGCGCTTGAAGGCGGCCACGTCGCGGTCGGGATGGTCGTAGGCAAATTCTTCGATCGTCATGGGTGGGTCGTCGTGTGTGTGTGGATCGGAAGGTCAGGCGAGCGCTTGCTCGCAGACGGCGATGTAGTGCGCGGCGGCGGTCTGCCAGTCGGCGGGCTGCCGCATCGCGTGCGCGCGGACGCGGCGCCAGTCGGCCGGCCGGTGGTAGAGCGCGAAGGCGCGGCGCAGCGCGCGGTCGAAGCCGGCGGCGTCGAAGCCGTCGAAGACGAAGCCGCTGGCGCTGCCGTCGGCCATGTTCTCGAGCGTGCAGTCGACCACCGTGTCGGCCAGGCCGCCCACGCGGTGCACCAGGGGCAGACTACCGTACTTGAGGCCGTACATCTGCGTGAGACCACAGGGCTCGAACATCGAAGGCACCAGCGTCACGTCGCCGGCGCCGAACAACCGGTGCGCGAAGCCTTCGTCGTAGCCCAGCGTGGCATGCACCGATTGCGGCGCGGCGGCTGCGCGCGCGCGAAAGGCTTCCTCGAGCCAGCGCTCGCCCGTGCCCAGGAGCGCGAGCTGGCCGCCGTGCGCCAGCAGCGTGTCGATCGCGCCCAGCACCAGGTGCTGGCCCTTCTGCTCGGTGAGCCGGCTGACCATCACGAACAGCGGCGCGTCGGGCGCGATGGCCAGGCCCAGCGCCTGCTGCAGCGCGGCCTTGCACACCGCCTTGCCGCCCGGATGGCGCGCGTCGAAGGGCGTGGGCAGCAGCGCGTCGTGGGCCGGGTTCCAGACCGCGTCGTCCACGGCGTTGAGGATGCCGCTCAGCACGCCGCTGCGCCCGCGCAGCAGGCCGTCGAGGCCGCAGCCCTGGGCGGGGGTCTGGATCTCGCGCGCATACGTCGGGCTGACGGTCGTGAGCCGGTCGGAGAAGTAGAGCCCGGCCTTCATGAAGGACAGCTGGCCGTGGTATTCCAGCCCGTTCATGTGGAAGGCCGCCGGCGGCAGGCCCAGGCCGGCGAACTCCCAGGGCGGGAACAGGCCCTGGTAGGCCAGGTTGTGGACCGTGAACACGCTGCCCACGCGCGGGCCGGGCGTGGGGTCGAACGCCAGGTAGGCGGGCGCGAGCGCCGCATGCCAGTCGTGCGCATGCACCACTTCGGGTCGCCAGCCCGGATCGAGGCCGCGCGCCAGCCGGGCCGCGGCCCAGCCCAGCAGCGCGAAGCGGCGCGCGTTGTCGGCATAGGGCTGGCGCGATGCGTCCTCGTAGGGGTTGCCCGGGCGGTCGTAGCGCGCGGGCGCGTCGACCACATAGGCCTGGACCGTGCCGATGCGGCCGGCGCGCAGCACCGCGCGCTCGCCCCAGGGCGCGTCGAAGGCCGCGACCTCGGCGAGGTCGCCGACGCCGGCCAGGATCGCCGGGAAGCCCGGCAGCAGCACGCGCACGTCCTGCCCGGCCTGGGCCAGCGCCGCCGGCAGCGCGCCGGCCACATCCGCCAGCCCGCCGGTCTTGAGAAGGGGAAAGAACTCGGCGCTGACCTGGAGGATGCGCATCAGTGCGGCGCCTCGGCCAGCCGCTGCAGCATCTCGCGCGTGATCAGCACCACGCCGGTCTCGGTGCGCTCGAAACGGGCCGCGTCCGCGACCGGGTCCTCGCCCACCACCATGCCCTCGGGGATCACGCAGGCGCGGTCGACCACCACCTTCGACAGCCGCGCATGGCGGCCGACCTCGACGTCGGGCAGCAGCACGGCCTCGCGCACCTCGCAGAAGGAGTGGATGCGCACGCCCGAGAACAGCACCGAACTGCTCACCTTCGACCCCGACACGATGCAGCCGCCCGACACGATGGTGTTGACCGTGATGCCGGGCTGGCCGTTCTGGTCGAGCACGAACTTGGCCGGCGGCAGCTGCCGCTGGTAGGTCCAGATGGGCCAGTCGGTGTCATAGATGTCGAGCTCCGGGGTGATCGAGGCCAGATCGAGGTTCGCCGCCCAGAATGCATCAATCGTGCCGACGTCGCGCCAGTAGACCGGCGCGTGCGGCCCGCGCGCGCCGCGCGTCACGCACGACAGGCTGAACGGATGCGCGAGCGCGCGGCCCTGGGCCACGGCGCGCGGGATGATGTCCTTGCCGAAGTCGTGGCTCGAGTCGGGGTTGACCGCGTCCTCCTCGAGCAGCTGGTAGAGGTATTCGGAATCGAACACGTAGATGCCCATGCTCGCGAGCGCCAGGTCGGGATGGCCGGGCATGGCGGGCGGGTCGGCCGGCTTCTCGAGGAACTCGGTGACGTTGCGGTCGGCGTCGATGGCCATCACGCCGAAGGCCGAGGCCTCGTGGCGCGGCACCTCGATGCAGCCCACGGTGCAGCCCAGGCCGCGCTCGGCATGGTCCTTGACCATGATCGAGTAGTCCATCTTGTAGATGTGGTCGCCCGCCAGCACCACCACGTAGTCGTGCCGGGTGGAGCGGGTCTGGATGATGTCGAGGTTCTGGAACACCGCATCGGCCGTGCCGCGGTACCAGTGCTCGTCGCCCACGCGCTGCTGGGCCGGCAGCACGTCGACCATCTCGTTGAGTTCGGCGCGCAGGAAGCTCCAGCCGCGCTGCAGGTGGCGCATCAGCGAATGCGACTTGTACTGCGTGACCACCGCCATCCGGCGGATGCCGGAGTTCAGGCAGTTCGACAGCGCGAAGTCGATGATGCGGAACTTGCCGCCGAAGTACACGGCCGGCTTGGCGCGCCGGTCGGTCAGCTGCTTGAG
>Ga0182008_10001866_pt1 | contig 13708 bp, 9 predicted proteins | sample Sormic07211129_1_FD_120482 | JGI IMG/M metagenome (GOLD analysis project Ga0182008, IMG submission 120482) | Rhizosphere microbial communities from Sorghum bicolor, Mead, Nebraska, USA - 072115-129_1 metaG | ecosystem: Host-associated > Plants > Roots > Rhizosphere | place: USA: Nebraska...
AATGGGGAACCAACCGAAGTTTGCGTTTAACCTTTACCTACCGTTTTGGGAAAATGACCGTTAAATCGGCCAGAGACAGGGCAACAGGACTTGATGCTGAACAAAAACGGTTAGGAGGGAGGTGAAAGTACGCTGAATTTACCGATATTATATAGTCGATAAAAAGAGAAATCATGAAGAACCTCACCCTTCTAATTTTGACCTTAACCGTTGTCTTTCCACTTTATAATAATGGCGCGCTGTACGGGGCTATTCAACACGGCATTCATAATTTTTTTATAAGAGAGGCAGGCAAAGAAGATGTATGACGAATACTGCAAAATTCACTTCGGTTTGGATCCTTGAAAAAGACAGCTAGAAGCTAAGTGAAGTGTTGAGCTATGATCATCAGGAGCCTAAATCAGGCAATTAAGTGATTGTTTGATTTAGGGGCTTGTAGAAAAACCAAATGAATATAGTAATGATGATTTCAGCAACCCGGTGGTTATGACCATATCAGAAATAATTATGAAGCTGGAAATTAAAATGAAAAATCAACCTGTGCATATTGACACAAATTCAAACCGAGGAAGTAAAGACCATAATAAGGCAAGTTCACACCTCTAATACAGCCTGTTTAATATACAAGGCCCTGAATCTTAAAAAACGTTCTCTTCCGCTGTTGTTTATTTCATTCTCTGCTAATTTATATAATGCAGTTTTGCCAATTTCAATCATCTTATGTAAATTCTCGCTTTCCGGCGCGTATTGTCTGATGACCTTCAAAATAATAATTTCAGAACTAGCCACTAGTCGATCAATAAGGTCGCTTTTTCCGTTTCTTATTGCATTTAGTAAATCTGTTTCTTCTTCCAGGCCAAGTCGATCTTCAATGGCAATTCGCATGAGGTCTTCAAATTTAGGATCATCCTTATATGATGATGGATTTCGTTTAGCGTTCAGGTGTCTCATAGATGATTATAGTCCCAAAGTAGGCTTTTTTCAAAGTTCTTTCAATAAGGAATGGTTAGGAAGATTGTTAATTTTTCGGTAGACGAACAGATCTGGTCAAAAAGCTCAAAATTTATGGTACTTTCGGGTTTAAATGAAGTGATGACTGTGATCAGAATCTAGCAGTTTAAAACTGCTTAATTTTTTACGGGGAAACATAAAGGAATAACTAAAATCTGCGCTACCATTGTAATATGTAGTGTATTAATATGTATAAATTTTAATGACACAACAAAACATCAAGCAATTAGAAATAGAATTGTGGGAAGCAGCTGATGAGCTAAGGGCAAATTCTAAGTTAACTGCAGGAGAATATAAAGATCCACTACTGGGTTTGGTACTATTGCGTTTTGCGCAAAACAGATATGAAGAGGCTAAAACGCATTTAGAAAATACTTTACCAGTTAACCCTCGTACCGGGAAACGCAGAGAATTGACTAAAGACGATTTTGCAGCAGCAGGGGCAATCATGTTGCCAGATCAAGCTAAATATGATTATCTGGCTGCCTTACCCGAAAGCGAAGACATTGCAGAGGCTGTAAATGCCGCTATGAAAATGATCGAGGATGACTATCCGGATTTAGCTGGTATTCTACCACGTAACTATCAAGATTTAATGCCGGAAGATGATGAAGAAGCTAATCTTTTGAGAAACTTAATCCGCATCTTCAACCGTGATTCCGTAAAGAAAGCAACAGGCGATATTTTTGGTCGTGTTTACGAGTACTTCCTAATGAAACTCTCGATGATGGGTGCAGGTGCACAAGAAGGGGGCGAATTCTTTACCCCACCATCATTGGTGCAATTAATTGTCAACTTTATACAGCCGAACCATGGTATCATTCACGATCCAGCTTGTGGCTCTGGAGGTATGTTTGTGCAGTCGGCGCATTTTGTGAAAACTCACGAAAACAAAAATGTAAACGAATCTATTACGGTTTTCGGTACCGAATACAAATCTAATACCACTAAACTGGCGAAGATGAATCTGGCCATTCATGGCATTGACGGTAAAATAGCCAATAGCAATTCGTTTTATTCCGACCCACATGATTTATTTGGAAAGTGCGACTTCGTAATGGCTAATCCACCTTTCAATGTAGATAAGGTAGATGCCAAGAACAAATTTTTAGCTGAAGATAAACGTTTGCCTTTTGGCGCCCCATTAACAGGAAAGGGTAGCATCGGAAATGCCAACTACCTGTGGATACAATATTTTTATGCTTATTTAACCCCCACTGGTCGTGCTGGTTTTGTAATGGCCTCTTCCGCTACTGACGCAGGGAATGGGGAGAAGCGTGTACGTGAAGAGTTGGTCAAAACAGGAGACGTTGATTGTATCGTTTCCATCAGTAATAACTTCTTTTATACGCGTTCTTTACCTTGCCATCTTTGGTTTTTTGATAAGGGAAAAAGCGCTGAAAACAAGAATAAAGTTCTAATGATTGATGCCCGAAATGTATACCGTAAAGTAAGCACCACCATTAACGATTTCAACGAAGAACAGTTGGAAGGTTTAACCGCCATCATGGCGATGTATCGAGGCGAAAAGCCAGAGGTGAGTCCGAATAACGCCTGGTTTAATGAACATTTTCCAGATGGTACTTATCAAGATGTTGAGGGTTTATGTAAAATAGTAAACCATGTAGAAATTGCTGAACAAGATTATAGCTTGACACCAGGGCGATATGTGGGAGTAAAGATAGATATTGATTTGGATTTCGATTATCAAAGTCGGATGAAAGAAATACACGCAGAACTTGCGGAACTGAATCTGGATGCCAATAAATTAATGGAACAAATACAAGGGTTTCAGATATGAGAGAAGAGTGGAAAGAGGTTGAAATAGGTGAGGTGATTACCACGAAAAAAGGTTACGCATTTAAAAGTCAATGGTATTTACCAAAAGGCAGGCCTATTGTTCGTGTTTCCGATTTTACTGATGACTCAATTTCCACAACTGATATAAAGTATATTGACCAAGATTTGGCTCAAACATTAATTCAGTATAAACTTGATTTTAAGGATGTTATTATTCAAACAGTTGGGTCATGGCAACATAACCCAGCTTCCATAGTAGGTAAGGTAATTAAGGTGCCCAAGGAACTAAAAAATGCGTTACTTAACCAAAATGCAGTAAAGCTGGTTCCAAACAGTAAAATTGACAAATCCTTTCTATATTTTAGATTAAGGGATGAAAGTTTTAAGTTCCATAATCTAAATTTTGCACAAGGAGCTGCAAATCAAGCTAGTATTACATTAGATACAATCAAGAGGTTTAAAATAAGTTTACCTAATCTTGAAACCCAACAAAAAATTGCTTCAATATTATCTGGCTATGATGATCTAATAGAAAATAATTTAAAGCGAATTAAGCTATTAGAGGAAATAGCGAAGCAAACTTATGAAGAGTGGTTCGTAAGAATGCGTTTTCCTGGTTATGAAACTGCTGTGATAAATGAAGTAAGTGGTTTGCCGGCGGGGTGGGAGCTCAAAACACTTAATGAAGTAAGCGTGATTAATGCGAAGTCAATAAAAAAAGATTTTGAAGGATATATTAAATATATTGATATATCAAGCGTCTCTACTAAAAACATAGACTATACCACTGATTACGAAATTTCTTTAGCTCCAGGAAGGGCAAAAAGAATTGTTCGACACGGGGATATAATTTGGTCTTGCGTAAGACCTAACAGAAGATCATACTCTTTAATCTGGAATCCAGATGTCAATACGATAGCATCAACTGGCTTTTGTGTAATTACCCCTGTATCAATACCAAGTAGTTATTTATATCAACTTTTAACAACGGATTCTTTTGTCGGAAGACTGACATCACTAGCCGGAGGTGCTGCATACCCAGCAGTTAAAGCAGAGGATTTTGCGAATAGTGAGATAATCTTGCCTAATAAAGTTTTATTGGAAAAATATCATAAAATTTCTGAACCAAATCTTGATGTCATAAGCAATCTTAAAATCCAAAACCGACGCTTAAAAGAAGCAAGGGATATTCTGTTGCCTAGATTGATGACAGGGATAATTAAAGTATAGAAGGATGAATAATTAAATTAACAACTCACAATAATTAACGATACTCATAATAATGGCCAATTTATTATATACAACTAAAGAAGTATTTACTACTTATTTAAAAGGTCGAACTTACAAAGTTCCCGAATATCAGCGAGGGTATAAATGGAGCGAAAAACAGATCAATCAATTGCTTGATGATATTTCAGATTTTGATGATAAGGTTGATGATGAGACATTCTATTGCCTACAGAATATTACATTGTACCCATCGAAGACCCAACAAAATGTTTTGAACATTGTAGATGGGCAACAGCGTTTAACAACGACTTTTTTGCTCTATTGTTATTTAGGGCTTGAGGATTTTTTACTTGATAAATTTCATTATGCAGTAAGAGAAAGCTCCAATCAGTTTATTTCCAAGTTGCAGCATGAACGTGAAAGTTTTATCAAAAAAATTTTAGAATCAGAATCATTCGAAGTGTTCTGTGAACAAAATTGTAACGATGACTTCGATCATCAAGATATATTTTACATGTATAGTGCGATTCAAACTTTCAATCAATGGCTCAAAGATAATTCAAACGAAATTGACGTTTTAAGAGAAAAAATGATTCATCGAGTGAAATTTATTGTCAATGAAATTCATTCAGACATTAAGGAACAAGAACTATTTATGAATTTAAATACGGGAAGGGTTCCATTGGATGGAGCTGACCTCGTACGAGCGATTTTAATCACCCGTGTAGCTCGAGATGAAATGCAAAAATTTAGTCAGAGCTCCGTTAAAGATATCGTTAGGCTAAATGAAAAGAGAACAAGAATTGGATGGGAGCTGGATGAATTAAATCATTGGTGGGCCAGAAAAGAAGTAAAGCAATATTACGGTTCATTTTGCAAAATCGAGATTGATAGTCAAGAAACTATAGAGTTTAATATTGATATCAATCCTATAAATATTTTATATAGGTTATGGGCTGAGACCAAACTCAAATTGAAAGATAGATTAAAGCTTAAGTTGTTTGAAAATTCAGACATCTCATCCTTGAAATTGTATGCAGAACTAACTTTTTTACATAGAACACTTCAAGACTGGTTTAACGACAGGGTTATATATCACCTATTGGGTTATTTGGCTAACCATCCTGTGGCATTTAACTTCAAAAAGTATTATAAATTATGGACTTCTAATGACCATACCCGTGACTCTTTCATTGAGCATTTAAGAAAGGACATAAAGGAAACTGTCTTTGGTAATGAAAAAAGCGAAAAAAGTGGGGCGGACTACTGGCTAGGGTGCATTAAAAATTATGATGGAGATAGTAAAACTAATTGGTATGATTTAAAAGAACTTGAAAAATTCCTGGTGTTAGTTGACGTAATCAACATATCTCAAAATGAAGAATTTCCTTTTTTATCACCAGTACACTTCAAAAAGAATAAAGAAGATAAGGAACATATTTACCCTTGTACGCCTAGAAACATTAAAGAATTAGAAAATATCCAAAATGACTTTCAAGCAATTGTAGAATACCTTAATATAACATGTTTATCTGTAAACGATCTTTTTCCATTTGACGAGAAGATGTGGAATCAAAAAGATGTTTCCGATAAAGCTGAAACCCTAAAATTCTTAGAAGCTCAAATACATCAGCTAACACCAATTAATTCTATAGGGAATTTGGTACTACTCCATTATTCAATAAACAGAGGATTTGGCAATGACTACTATATTGACAAAAGAGCTTCAGTGGTTAAAAATGTTCAAAATGGCGAATACGTGAGACAGCATACACTTAATGTCTTCGTAAAGGGCCGGTCAAGCGCTGGCAATCTTAATGACTGGAGTTTCACTGATATCGAGCAAAATGCAAATCATATCGAAAAAACCATTTCTAACTTTTTCAACTTAACGACAAATATTGATGAATATAAATAAGCAACAACTTAAAGAACAAAGCCTTTTGTACTTATTGTCTCAGAATAACTTTATAGTACCAGAAATACAAAGAGAATATGTTTGGGGGCAAAATAAAGATGTTCTCTCTAGATTTCTTGATTCAATAATCGAAAAAATTGGTGCAGTATGTGATCAATGTGGAAATCCACACCGAGGAACGAAAATAAATATAGGGTTTTTATACACTTACAAACCGAGCTATGTCACTTATAGTTATGAAAGATTTTTAGATGAAAACTTAATTGATGGACAACAAAGATTTACAACGTTAGTATTGTTATTATATTACAGTGCAATTAAAGAAGACAGAATCCAGGATTTTAGAGAAGCAATACGTTTTGAAGAAGAATTAGAAATGGCATTTGATTATAAAGTAAGGAATCTTACCCATATATTTTTAATTCAACTTTTTAAGAGAGTAGATACGCGGGAAGGGTTAGACATTCTATTTAAAAGAAATGCTACATGGTTTTTAAGTGATTTCAAGAATGATGTGACTATTGATTCGATTATTAAGGCACTCAAAATTATTGATGGAAGATTTTTCTCAAAAAATGTTCGATATTTTGATTACATATTAAATAACATCAAGTTTTATCATTTTAGAACTGAAGCCACCAATCAAGGGGAAGAATTATATATTACAATGAATGCAAGGGGTGAAGCTCTATCAAAGAATGAAGAAAATAAAGCCGCATTAATGTTTGATAATTCATCTTTATTCGAATTCGGTAGCAAATGGGAAGAATGGCAAGATTTCTTTTGGAAAAACAGAGACAAAAGTAATCCAAAAGCAAATGCTGATGTTGGCTTTAATGAGTTTTTGCGTTGGATTCAAATCATTGAAATGACGTTAGCTGATAATGAAGTCGATACAGAAGAAGATGAAAGAATATCTGAACAATCATTGACAAAAGAGATAGTGACATTGATTCAAGGGGAAAATATTCTGCTTAATAAAAAGTATTTTTCAATTGACAAAATTGAAAAATATATTAATGCGCTTAAATATTTATTTGAAAAGTATTACGATGATGCTGAATATAAAAATAAATATGATCTTCGCCTAGATTCTTTGATTTTAAGAAAACAGTATTTGCATCCTGAAAAGAAAACAATAGGGCAAGCTGAATCATTTGAATTCCTGCCAGTATTATTTTTCGTTGTAAAATTACAATCGTTACAAAAAGAAATAAGTAATCAAAATATTTTCCGGTTACTTAGGTACCTAAATAATCTGCGAAAAGATATTACTGTTAGTAAGACAATCAACAAACAAGTTATAAATGCTATAAAATTGGTAGATAAATTCTCGGAATTTACTGATGATATTGCAGAAGTATATACTTTGCAAAATGGCGAAGTTTCTAAGACATTACTCACGCCAGAGGAAGTATTTAAATTTCAACTTTATACCAATCATCCAAATAGAGAAGAAATTGAAAATGTTTTATGGACGGCAGAGGACAACAAAATATTAAATGGAAAAATAGCTCCCTTATTACAGTATTCGTTCTGTCACATAGACTTTAGATTCAGCTTCAGTTTTGAAAAAACATTTGAAAATTATAATTCTTCAAACTTTAATCTCGATGAATTTAACAACTTGTTTCTCAACTTCCTAAAATTAACAAACGAGGATCATGACAAAATCTCCAGTAACATTTGGGCGAGCTTATTATTAACTGACTATTATCAACTTCAGGATTACGATGAAAAGCGCAAAATTATTATGTGTAATAGCGCTGACGATTTTCATCTAATAAGAAATAAATTTTTCTTGAATAATTTAGACAAGATTAAACAGTTTGAATCTTCAGTCGATTATTTTAAGAATATTTTTGATACATTCCTTTCAAAGTATACTTCCTTAGGTGATTTGGCTAATGAAGAAAATTATAAAAGACAGATTTACGCATACTATGTTGCTTTAATTAATAATAAAGATTGGAATTACTGGAAAGGAAAGAATTTTGGCGTATACTTAGATGTTAGAAATTATACTTCGTTCTTTGCAAATAATGTGAAATACCAGCATTTCAAACAAAAATGGGCTGGGGCCGACTATAATTACTTTAATGACAAAAAATCTACAATCAGAAACTTTTATAAAGCCTTATTAAATTAAATATGTCATACGAATATTCAGAAGATGTATTAATTGAACAAGCTACACAAGAAGTATTAGAAGAACTCGGATGGAAAGTTGTAACGGCTTGGCAGAATGAAAAATTTGTAGTAGATGGATTGCTTGGCAGAGAAGATAAAGGCCAAGTAATTTTAGAGCGTTTTTTATTAGCAGCTTTAACAAAATTCAATCCGGACTTACCTGCTATTGCTTACCAAAGAGCAATTGAAAAAATCACGCTTAAAGAAGCAGACAAGTCTCTGGGTCAACTCAACAAAGCAAAAAGTGAAATACTAAGGAATGGTGTTTCGGTGAGTTTTCAAGATAATGAAGGCAAACAAGTTAATAAAAAACTTAAAGTGTTTGATTTTCATAATTATGCCAACAATCATTTTTTAGCAGTTCGCCAACTAGAGGTAGTAGGAGATTTGTATAACAGAAGGCCAGATGTTATTGGTTTTGTAAATGGTATTCCACTAGTGTTTTTCGAACTAAAGGCACACCATACCGATTTAAGAAGTGCCTACAATGATAACCTTAAAGATTATAAAGACACCATACCTCATTTATTTCATACCAATGCTTTTATCATTTTAAGTAACGGTACAGATGCTAAGGTTGGAACAGTAACCAGTCCTTACAAATTCTTTTTAGATTGGAAACGTATTGAAGAAGAGGAAGAGGGAATTGTAAGTTTAGACACCATTTTACGTGGTACCTGTGCGCCACATCGGTTGATGGATATTTTCGAGAACTTCCTAATTTTTGATGAATCTAACGGAAACATCATCAAACTGATGTGTAAAAACCACCAGTATATTGGCGTAAACAAAGTAGTAAGCAACATAAAAAATATTGAGGACTTACAGGGAAAGCTTGGTGTTTTCTGGCATACACAGGGCTCTGGTAAAACTTATTCAATGGTATTTTTATGTGAAAAGATACATCGGAAGTTCGGAGGTTCTTATACATTCTTAATTGTGGTTGATAGGACAGAATTAGAAAATCAAGTGTACGATACTTTCTCTGGCGTGGGCATCGTTAATAATAAAAATGTAGTCTCAGGCAAGAAAAAAGGTATAACCGGAAGAGATCATTTAAGAGAATTGTTGGCTGAAAATCACCGTTACGTTTTCAGTTTGATTCATAAGTTTTCCATCGATCCAAAATTCGAAACAGAATATCCTTTAATTACCGAAAGAAAAAATATCATAGTCATATCTGATGAAGCACATCGTACACAAGGTGGAACCTATGCCAGTAATATGCGCTATTATGGTATTCCAAATGCTTCTTATTTAGGTTTTACAGGTACTCCGATCATTAAGGCAGAAGAAGAAGTTACCAAAGATATTTTTGGTGGGTATGTATCTATTTATGATTTTAAACGAGCAATTGAGGATGACGCAACTTTACCTTTAAAATACCTGAACAGAGGTGAAAAATTAGATATCGCCAATCCGAATTTAGATGAGAGAATGGCAGAAGTGTTTAATGATGAAAACTTAGATGAAGATCAAAAAGCAAAACTTCAATACCTGTTTAACAAAGAATATCCAATTTTAACGGCAGAATCCAGGTTAGATGCAATTGCCAAAGACTTTGTTTGGCATTTCAACGAACGTGGTTATCAAGGTAAAGCCATGCTGGTCGCTTTGGACAAACCTACAGCCGTTAGAATGTTCGACTTGATCACTAAATACTGGCCACAATACTTGCTGGAACTTCAAAAACGAATTAATGATGCGAACGACGTTCAGGAAGCGCAGGATTTATTACGGAAATATGAACGTGTAAAGGAAACAGAGGTTTGCGTCGTAGTAAGTTCTGAACAAAATGAAGTAGATCGTTTTCGGAAAATGAACCTGGATATTGAAACCCATCGTCGTAAGATGGTAGACCGTAACCTGGAGAAAGAATTTAAAGATGAAGACAATCCATTCCGTATAGCTATAGTTTGTGCTATGTGGATCACAGGATTTGACGCGCCATGTGTGTCTACCGTTTACTTAGATAAACCAATAAAAGGCCACATCTTGATGCAGACTATTGCAAGAGCTAACCGTGTATATGATGACGAAAAGGAAAATGGCCTGATAGTAGATTATGGCAATGTTTACAAACAGCTTGAAAAAGCCTATGCTATTTATGGCGAAGGAAGCAAAACTAAAGGCAGCAAAAATAAAACTGGTGAAAAACCGCTTGAACTGCTTATTAGTTTAGAGGAAGAATTAAAGGATGCTATTGAGGTAGTGGTTCAAAATCTGATAGAGTTGAATTATAATCTTTCAGATCTAATGAAGGCCAAGCCCATGGAAAAAATCTCTTTGATCCGGAAAGCAATGGATTGCATTTGTCTGAATGAAACTACCCTGGTAACATTTGAAATCGCAGCTAGGAATGTTTTTCGAAAATATAAGGCGCTATTTCCGGAGAAACAGGCCATGATGCATATCAAAAAATATAATGCCATTGATGCAATCTACAATGCATTGAATCAAAAAACAAAATCGGCAGATATTACCGAAGTGATGATGCGGTTGCAGGCAGTGGTTAATGATAGTATTGTACTGGATTTGAAGTCGGTTAAGGAACATGAAGTATATATTGACTTATCTAAACTTGATTTTGATAAATTGCGGCAAGCATTCGCTAAAATTTCCAGGAAAAATGAATTGGTCTACGATCTTCAAAATGCTGTGGACCAGAAGTTGCAGCAAATGTTAGCTGAAAATCCACTACGATTGGAATTTTATGACCGATATCAAGAGATTATTACAAAGTACAACAAAGGTAAAACAATAGAGGATACCAAAAAGACTTTCGAAGAATTACAGGATTTCATACAGGATTTATCACAAGAAGATCAACGTGCGGTTAGAGAGCAATTAGACCAGGATACGTTAACCATTTTTGATTTACTTAAAGAAGGCAAAGAGCTGTCTGATATAGATTTAAAAGAAGTGAAAAAGGTGGCCAAGCAAACCTTAGATAAGCTAAAAGCCGAAAAACTTAAGATCCCAAACTGGAAGGAAAGCAGGCAGATTAAGGCTCAGGTAAAATCAACTATCTATGAACATTTGCTTTGGCTGCCACCAGATGCATATACGGATGAAGAAGTAAGTTTAAGAAGCGTTGCTGTTTACCAGCACGTTTACACCAGATATAATTGTTAAATATTTGGTGGACGATTGAAAGTTTCGGCGACATCTTCTTCGGTAGAGGCTTCATCAGCATCACCGAAGAAGATGAAATTTTGACAAGAATTTACAAAAGCATAGTATTTCCTCTACATGCTTTTATTCTCAAAATCCTCCCTTTTTAAATTGTATTTTTTTAAGTCTTCAGTAATTTTTAAAGGGAAACATTTATGTTGATCGGGATTAGTCCGATTGTTGAAGTATGTAATTGAGTTTCCCTGATATCGACAAATTGGACAACAGTACGTATAGTATTTATTCATAATCTTTAATATTTATTTGATCGGTAATCATATCATTTATTTCTTCATTGGATAAAAGCGCTTCTGAATTTTCATTAAAATACAAGTAGATTTGATTTATGCTATCATAATGTCTTTTTAAAACCACTCTAAATTCGGCCTCTATTTTTAATTGCATTTCTTTTTCCCGCTTACTTAAAAGATGATTGACGATTAAATCATAAATCCATGCGATTGAGTAAGCAAAAATGGAAGCACCTAATAATATATATTTCCATGACCATACATTTTTAAGCCACCCAATTAACAATAATGGTTCAGTAAATAGTTGAGCTATACCAACAACTATTAAAAGCACAACAGAGATAAATACATAGAGGAAAGCTACAACTGATATAGTAGGCAGAGTTTTCTCCCTGACATTTGATCTGAATAGTACTGCGTTCTTAAACTTTTCGTCAAATTTACTTCCAATTTCATTAGCAGGTTGATGTAAAACCAGGTCCTTATAATTTTCCATAATCCCACATATTAGATTTGATTGACCTAATATTACTCTACGCCTATAAAGTTTATTTATTAAAGCCGGAACAAATTCTTCAAATGATTTAGTCATCAATTCCAGTTCAATGGTTTCCCTTCTTAGGTGTTCTTTTTTAAAAAAATATTTAGTAATTGAGTTTAATATATTTCCTAAAGCCGTAACTAGCCTGTCTTTAAGGATTTCTTGAGGGATGCTGTGTTGTAAATCTTTCATTTTTAAAGATTTAAGAATTTCAAAAATTTCATTTAAAGTAGTTTCAAGAATTTTAAGTTTCGCTTCAACTGTCTCTTTATCTAGCTTTTGAATAATAGCTTTTTTATATTCGATTTTATACTGAATATAAAAAACCAAATGATGAAGGACTTTAATAATATTTTTCTGAAATAATAGTCTTTCTCTTTCACTGTTACAATCTTTTATCAATGTATTTGAATAGTCAATTAATGAGTCTATTAAATTCAATTTAGATTCAGGACTTTTTAAGATTTCAATAGTGCTTAACTGAAAGCTGACTATATTTTTTTGAAATTCAGATTTGGTGAAGTCGGAATCCACAATAGGATATGTCCCACTTTGATTGTTATTAAAAAGTGTTTTATTTGGTTCAGTGCTCATTTTTATATTGTTTTTTGTTGACATACTTTCTGTTAAAAAAAAGTAGATCTAGTTGATCATTCCTTTTTATAATTTATCAAGAATAATGAGGTATTCTTCCGAAAACTTGTGGTATGTGTCCTGAGTTTTTACTTGTTTAAAAATAAGCGTGAAGATAGTTAATTTCTAATTGAATAAACATTTTTCATGATATTAATTATAATTATCACTTAATTAACCATTAAATTATTAAATGTGTATTTACAAATGAACTGAGCAATATCACCAAAGACTCTGATGTTGAATCCCTTGTACTAAGTGCTAGCGACAGGAAATACCCGAAATATCGCATAGCAGTATTTCATTCCATTAAGGTTATATGAAATCGGAGGGCAGATCATATAATAGAATAGATTGAGTTATTGTACTGACTGATCGTTTCTAAATTGTTAAAATTCTCCATGCCTCAATGTTGTTCAATCAAAGCTAACTATAGTTTTAACTTCTGAGAAGCAGTTATTTAAAAATCAGTGTTTTTGGTAGGTAATACAGTAATCCTTATAAGTAGTTAATGGGACAGAGATTACAACTTTGTATTATCCATTCCAGGCCTGGGTCTTTATCCATCTCATTAAGGCGCCAATTGCGTTGTTGGCGAAGCAGCCGTAAAACCGTCAATGTTTCTCCCCTTTTTTTACGTTAAAAAGATGCAGTACTTGCGGAAATAAGGCATTCATATATTCCTCAGCTCCGTTATTTGATCCGGGAAAGGTAAGCACAAGCGTTTCACCAATAAAACCAGCAATACCTCGGGATAACATAGCATAAGGCATACGTTCCTGGCCATACCGTCTTGCTGTTTCCATAACGCCATCAATTTTCCGTTCAATTAAAGGGGAAATGGCTTCGGGGGTAACATCTCGGGGAGAAACACCAGTACCTCCGGTAAAAATTAAAAGCTGGTGTTCAGCTCCGCAAAGTTCAATAGCCTTTTCCTTGATGCTATTGACTTCGTCGGGC
>Ga0182008_10001868_pt1 | contig 13707 bp, 10 predicted proteins | sample Sormic07211129_1_FD_120482 | JGI IMG/M metagenome (GOLD analysis project Ga0182008, IMG submission 120482) | Rhizosphere microbial communities from Sorghum bicolor, Mead, Nebraska, USA - 072115-129_1 metaG | ecosystem: Host-associated > Plants > Roots > Rhizosphere | place: USA: Nebraska...
GGGAGCACTTCGGGGAGCACTTCGGGGAGCAGCAGTACGGCGGCTCCGTCTGGGCGCTGCACGACGGGGAGCCCGTCGCCGCGCTCGCGCACAAGGCGGACGGGCGTATGCCCACCGTCTGGACGGTGTACTTCGCGACGCCGGACGTGGAGTCGCTGGCCGACCGGGTCTGGGCGGCCGGCGGGCAGGTCGTCACCGCGCCCCTGCCGGTGGGCGACCTGGGCACGACCGCGCTGGTCACGGACCCCGAGGGCGCCGTTTTCGGCCTCTGGGAGCCGGGCACCCACCCCGGTTTCGGTAAACGGCACGAGATCGACACCTTCGTCTGGGCCGAGCTGTACGCCCGGGACACCGAGGCCGCCAACACCTTCTACGGCGAGCTCTTCCACGACGCCCTGTTCGGGCCGGACGCCGAGCCGGACTTCGGCCGGGCGGCGGTGTCGGAGGTCTTCCCGGCCGAAATGCCACCCCACTTCGTCGTCCACTTCGGCGTCCGGGACTGTGCGGCCGCGCTGGGGGCGGTGAGCAGGCTCGGTGGCCGGGTCCAGGTGCCACCATTCGAGACGTCGTACGGAAAGGTGGCGGTCGTCACGGACAATCAAGGGGCGTCGTTCGCCGTACTGGAGCGGGCGGAGCACTGATCCCGGGCGGGGAAACCTACCGGTTTGGGATGAGACACCCCGATTTGATCCTGAGTTCGCAACCAGTGCCGGGGCCAGGAAGAATCAGGGTGCGTGCCGCCATGGCGGTGCGGTGGTGAGACGCTGCACGGGGTCGCGTACATATGTATGTGGACGGGGCCCGTACGGGGAGGTGGCAGGCAAGTGGTCGATCAGCTGACGCAGCACGATCCGCGGCGCATCGGGCCGTTCGAGGTGCTGGGACGGCTGGGTGCCGGTGGCATGGGGCTGGTCTATCTCGCGCGCTCGGCGTCCGGCCGGCGCGTGGCGATCAAGACGGTCCGTACGGAGCTCGCCGAGGACCAGCTCTTCCGTGTGCGCTTCACGCGCGAGGTGGAGGCGGCCCGGGCGGTCTCCGGCTTCTACACGGCGGCCGTGGTCGACGCCGACCCGCGCGCGGCCGTGCCCTGGCTGGCCACCGCGTACGTCCCCGCGCCCTCGCTCGAGGAGATAGTGAACGAGTGCGGGCCCCTCCCGGCCCAGGCCGTGCGCTGGCTCGCCGCGGGCGTGGCGGAGGCCCTCCAGTCCATCCACGGCGCCGGCCTGGTGCACCGCGACCTCAAGCCGTCCAACGTGCTGGTGGTCGAGGACGGCCCCCGGGTGATCGACTTCGGTATCGCCTCGGGCGTCTCGAACACGCGTTTGACCATGACGAACGTGGCCGTGGGCACCCCCGCCTACATGTCGCCCGAGCAGGCGAAGGACTCGCGGTCCGTCACCGGCGCGAGCGACGTCTTCTCGCTCGGCTCCATGCTCGTCTTCGCCGCCACCGGACACCCGCCCTTCCACGGCGCCAACCCGGTCGAGACGGTCTTCATGCTGCTCCGCGAGGGCCCCGACCTCGAAGGACTCCCGGACGAGCTGCGCCCGCTGATCGAGTCCTGCATGCAGATGGAGGCCACCGCCCGCCCCAACCCGGCCGACCTCCAGGCCCAGCTGGCACCCCATCTGTTCGGCTCCGGCACCGACGACAGCGGTACGGCGTCGGCCTGGCTGCCCGACAAGGCCGTCACCCTCATCGAGGACCGCGGACGCGGCGGCCGTCCCGCCAACCGTCCCTCGCCGGGCGGCCCCGGCCGCAGCGGCGGCGGCCGACCCGCCCAGCCCCCGCTGCCGCCCCCGCCCTCCCGCGACCCGGTGATCCCGGCGCCCGTCCCCGTCGGCGCCCCCGACACCGGCCCCGTCCGGCTGGCCGGCGCCCGGGTGCCGATCGGCCCGGGCCCGCGCGTCGCCGACGTCCGCGCCGCCGCCGTCAAGGCACCCCCGCCGGAGGCCGCCCTGGCCGCCTCCTGGGCCAAGCCCCGCCCCGGCGTCAACGGCGCCGACCCCGCCGTGGGCGCCGTCGTACCGTCCCCGCCGGCGCCCCCGGAGGCGGCGGCGGGCTGGCGGCCCTGGCGCTTCCGGATGTCGAACGACGTCTGGGGCACCCCCTCCGTCGCCGGTGACCTGGTCTATGTGACCTCCTTCGAGGTGCACGCCCTGGACGTGGCGACCGGTCGCCGGCGTTTCAAGACCCGGGACGTCGCCTGGTCGATGGCGGTCGCGGACGGCCGTATCCACGCCTCCGACGGCCCCACCCTGTTCGCCCTGGAGGCCCGCGAGGGCGCCGACCTGTGGCGTCTGCAGACGGACGCCTGGGTGTACTCGCTGCACGCCGACCGGGGCACGGTCGTCACCGGCACCCGCGGCGGCGGCGTCCAGGCCTGGGAGGCTGCGGGCGGGCAGAAGCTGTGGGAGCTGTCCGGCGCCCAGACCGACTTCGAGTCCCCCGAGGCCGGCCCCGCCGTCCACGACGGCACCGTCTACGTCTGGCAGGACGCCCGGCTGCGCGCCCTGGACGCCCGCAGCGGTGAGGAGCGCTGGTCGTACCCGATCGGCGACGCGGCCTCCTGCGGTGGCGTTCCGGTCCGGGTGACCCACGCGCCGGACGGCTATGTGTATGTGTCCGCGGGGACCAGGGTGCTGGCCCTGGACATCGCGAGCGGCCATGTGAAGTGGCACTTCGAGGCCCCGGCCGTCTTCCTCTCGCCGCCCGCCTTCGCGCCCGGCCCGGCCGTCACGGGCGGCGGCATCTACCTCGCCGACTACCTCGGCACGGTCTACGCCCTCGACGCAGCCGACGGCCGCGACCGCTGGCGTATCGCCACCGAGTCCCGGTCCTCGATCGCCCCGGTGCTGGTGGCCGCCGGCCATGTCCACGTGGGCAGCGGCAAGGGGCTCTACACCCTGGACGCGGTCACGGGCACGCCCAAGTGGCGCTTCCAGGCGGGCGGCGACATCGTGGGCGCCCCGGCCGTCGCCGAGGGCCGTATCCACTTCGGCTCGACCGACCACCTGCTCTACACCCTGAAGGCCGACGACGGCCGACTGCGCTGGAAGCTGGCGACCGGCGGCGAGATCACCGGGTCGCCGGTGGTCAAGGACGGGGTCGTGTACGCGTGCAGCAAGGACCGCTGTGTGTACGCGCTGGACGCGGAGAAGGGGACGGGAACCGCCCGGACCGCCTGAGCACGCCGGTGACGGCCGTCGTACCGATGTCACGGAAGGGTGTGCACGGCGGCCGTCCACCCAGACGGTACGCCGGGTGCGAGGCGGTCGCCACGCGGCGACATGCCCGTGACAGGGGTTCGCTACTGTGACGGCATGAATTCACGGGGGCGCACTCTTCGGTTCGCGGCGGTCATCGGGTTCGTGGTCCTGTCGCTGACGGGCTTCTCGACGGGCCGCCATCACGGCATCGGCAAGCATCACACCGGCGGGTGCAGCAGTTCGTCGCAGGACCACGACACGTCGTCGCACCGGACCACGACCACCGGCGGCAGCCGGTCGACCCCGTCCGCCTCGCCGGCGATGGCGGTCCTGGTGAGCTGTGCGACCGCGAAGCAGCCGTACACCACCGTCGAGGTCAGCAACCCCGACAGTGCGGTGGGGACCTTCGAGGTCACCGTGAACTTCGACGACGGGGGCGGTCGTCCGTTGTCCGTCGAGCACCCGAGGGTCACGGTGCCCGCGCACGGCACCGAGACCGTTCGGGTCAAGGCCGGTGCGGCTCTTCTCAGCCATCTCGACCACTGTGACGTGCGGGATCTGGCTCCGGCGGTCGGCTGAATCAGCGCGTCCGGAAGTCGCGCGCCCGCCCCGCGAACAGCTCGGCCTGCCGCTCACCCGGCAGGTTCCCGAGCGACACCAGATGGCCGGCCTGCGCGAACCCGGCCGCGACGGCGCTCTCCTTCGCCGCCCACAGCGCGCGTACGGTCCCCTGGACGCCCTCGGCCGGACAGCCGGCGATGACGGCCGCGCACCGCAGGGCCGCCGCCGCCGCGCCGCCGGGCTCGGTGAGTTCGGAGACGAGGCCGATGTCGTGGGCGCGCCGGGCGGAGACACGTTCGGCCGTGCCCATGAGCATCATCCGCGCGACCTCGCCGTACGGCATCCGCTGGGCCAGCAGCACGGACTCGTACGCGCTGACCATGCCGTAGGTCGTGTGCGGGTCGAAGAAGGTGGCGGTGGTGTCGGCGACCAGGAAGTCGCACTCGCCGAGGAGGTAGAAGGCGCCCCCGCAGGCCATGCCGTTCACCGCGCCGATCACCGGTTTCCACAGGTCGTTGGACTTGGGGCCGACCCGCAGCAGCGGATCGTCGGCCATATAGGGCGAGTTGGGCTGGGGGACCGCCGCGTCCCGGTCGAGGCCGGTGCAGAAGGCGCGGTCTCCGGCGCCGGTCAGGACGACGGCCCGTACGGCGTCGTCGAACCGCAACTCCCGCCATATTTGCCGGAGTTCGTCCCGCATGGTGAGGTCGATGGCGTTGAGCCGCCCGGGCCGGTCGAGGGTGACCACGGCGACACCGGTGTCCTTGTCGGCCAGCACCCGTACGGTCGTCACGGCCGCTCCAGGACCCACTGCGGCAGCCCGTCCCCGGTGAAGACGACCTGCACCCGGGCGCCGATCCGCAGGCGCCCGGGCGGTACGGAGTCCAGCCGGGCGCCGGCCTGAGAGACCAGGTTGCCGACGAGGCGGATCCGGGGCGCGTCGCTGAGTTCGACGACGATCACCGGGTACGGGGCCTGCTCGGCGTAGGCGGGCAGGAGCGGGGGGTGGGGGCGGACGTAGGACCAGATCCGGCCGGTCCCCTCCATGCGGCGCCACTCCTGGGCGAAGGACTGGCAGTGCGGGCAGCAGGGGCGGGGCGGGAAGCGGAGTTCGCCGCAGTCCGCGCAGGCCTGGACGCGGAGTTCGCCCTGGCGGGCGTAGCCCCAGAAGGGGGCGCCGTCGGTGTCGGTGACGGGGGTCAGCATGTCAGCTCCTGAGGAGGAGAGCGGAGGTGGGCACGCCTTCGCCCGCGGTGACCAGGCAGGTGGCGGCGCCCGGGACCTGGGCGGTGCTGGTGCCGCGCAGCTGCCGTACGCCTTCGTTGACGAGGTTGAAGCCGTGTACGTAGGCCTCGCTGAGTCCGCCGCCACCGGTGTTCATGGGCAGCCGTCCGCCGATCTCCAGGGCCCCCTGTTCGGTGAACGCGCCGCCCTCCCCGCGCCCGCAGAAGCCGTAGCCCTCCAGGGAGAGCGGGATGAGGGCGGTGAACGCGTCGTAGATCTGGGCGACATCGACGTCCTGGGGCGTGAAGTCGGCGTGTTTCCACAGGTGTCGGGCGGCGGTCCAGGCGGGGCCGGTGAGCGGGTCGTCGTTCCAGTAGTTGACCATGCCGTGGTGCTGGGCGGGCAGGCCCTGGGCGGCGGAGTGGACGTAGACGGGCGCCCGCCGGCAGTCCCGCGCCCGTTCCGCGCTGACCACCACACAGGCCAACGCCCCGTCCGTCTCCAGGCAGTTGTCGAAGAGGCAGAGGGGCTCGCTGATCCAGCGGGAGGTCATGTACATCTCGCGGGTCAGGGGGCGGTCGTACATGATCGCGGCGGGGTTCTGGTTGGCCCTGTTGCGGCAGGCGAGGGCGACGTTGAAGAGGTGGTCGCGGGTCGCGCCGTACTCGTGCATGTAGCGGCGGGTCAGCATGGCTATCTCGTCGGCCGGGCGCAGCAGGCCGAAGGGGCGGGTCCACTGGGCCGGGGTGGGGAGCTGGACCGTGGTGTCGGTCCACGGGCGGGGGCCGCTGCCCCGCTTCCGTGACCGCCAGGCGACGCCGACGGTGGCCTGGCCGGCCGTGATCGCGGCGGCGAGGTGGGCGACGGTGGCACAGGAACCGCCGCCGCCGTAGCCGACCTTGCTGAAGAAGGTGAGATCCCCGAAGCCGACGGCCTTCGCCAGCTCCACCTCGTCCGTCTCCTCCATGGTGTAGGAGGCGAGCGCGTCGACCTCGCCGGGGGCGATACCGGCGTCGTCGAGGGCGGCGAGGACGGCACGGCAGGCGAGGGTTCTCTCGTCCTCGGGGAGTTTCCTGGCGAACGGTGTCTGACCTATGCCGACGATCGCGGTGGCGTCCTTGATTCCGGCCATGGTGGGGACCTCCGCATGATGCCAGGGCAGTCGTGAGCAGCTGACAGGGCGTCAGGCTACAGCTAATCTGACGGGTAGTCAGCTACTGGGCCTGGGGAGGCTGCGATGCGCGGAGACATGGAGTGGGGGACCATTCCGGGCCTGGTCCGGTCGGCGGTGGAGCGGTACGCGGACGCCGAGGCGGTCGTGGACGGCCGGGTCCGGGTCTCGTACACGGAGCTGGGCGCCCGGATCGAGCGCGCGGCGGCGGCCTGTCTCGCGAGCGGGGTCGAGATCGGCGACCGGGTCGCCGTCTGGGCGCCCAACTCCCTGGACTGGATGGTCGCCGCGCTGGGGGCGGTGTCGGCGGGGGCGGTGCTGGTGCCCCTGAACACGCGGTTCAAGGGCGGCGAGGCGGCGGATGTGCTGCGGCGGAGCGGGGCGCGGCTGCTGTTCGTGACCGGGACGTTCCTCGGGACGTCGTATGTGGCGTCGCTGCGGCGGGCGTTCGCGGACGGGGGTGGGGTGCCGGGCCTGGAGCGGGTGGTGGTGCTGTCGGACGACGCACCGGCCGACTTCCTCACCTGGAAGGACTTCCTGGCGGGCGGGGAGGGCGTGGGGGCCGCCGAAGTCCGTGCGCGGGTGGGGCGGTTGGACGGCTCGATGCCCTCGGACATCGTGTTCACGTCCGGTACGACGGGGCGCTCCAAGGGCGCGGTGATCACCCATGCCCAGACGCTCAGGGCGTACGAGATCTGGTGCGAGCTGGCCGGACTGAGGCAGGGCGACCGCTATCTCATCGTCAACCCCTTCTTCCACACCTTCGGCTACAAGGCCGGCGTGCTGGCGTGTCTCATGCGGGGCGCGACGATGATCCCCCAGCCGGTGTTCGGGGTCGACACGGTGCTGGCCAACATCGCGGCGGAGCGGGTGTCCGTGCTGCCGGGCCCGCCGACCCTCCACCAGTCCCTGCTGGACCATCCGGCGCGGGACGCCCATGACCTGTCCGCCCTGCGGCTGGTGGTGACGGGCGCGGCGGTGGTGCCGCTGCGCCTGGTGGAGCGGCTGCGCGGCGAGCTGGGCGTGGAGACGGTCCTGACGGCGTACGGCCTCTCGGAGGCCGGCGGCATCGTCACGATGTGCCGCCGCGGCGACGACCCCACGGTGATCGCCTCGACGTCCGGCCGGGCGATACCGGGCACGGAGGTCCGCGTCGAGGCGGCGCCGGGTGAGCCCGGTGAGGTCCTGGTGCGGGGCTTCAACGTCATGCGGGGCTACTACGAGGACGCGGCGGCGACGGCGGAGGTGGTGACGGAGGACGGCTGGCTGCGGACGGGGGACGTGGGGGTGCTGGACGGGCAGGGGAACCTGCGGATCACCGACCGGATCAAGGACATGTTCATCGTCGGCGGCTTCAACGCCTACCCGGCCGAGATCGAGCAACTCCTCGGCCTGCACCCGGAGGTGGCCGACGTCGCGGTGATCGGGATACCGGACCCGCGGCTCGGGGAGGTCGGCAAGGCCTATGTGGTCCGCCGGCCGGGGGCGGTCCTGACCGCGGACGACCTGATCGCCTGGTCCCGCCGGGAGATGGCGAACTACAAGGTCCCGAGGGCGGTGGAGTTCGTGGGCGAACTGCCGCGCAACGCGAGCGGGAAGGTGGTGAAGGGGGAGCTGAGGACGCGGGCGGGCCGCTCGCAAGGATGAGCCCGGAGGGATGAGTTCGGAGGGCGGAGCTATGAGGCGGGCGGCAGTGCCAGCCACTCCTGCCAGGTGATGTCCCGCCCGATGAACCGGGGCCGGCGGAAGGGCCAGTCGGTGGTGATCCAGTGGGGGACCAGGGTGTCCACGGCCTGTTCCGCCTCGGTGCCGACGAGGTCGTCCACCACCCACCAGGAGATCTCCGCGTCGGCGCCCTCGCGTTCGGGCGGGTCGATGTAGACGCAGCCTAGGATCGCGGTCTCCTCGGCGTCCAGGAGCGCGTAGTTGAACGACTCGTGCGCGGCGATCTCCTTCTCGTGGCGCAGCAGGTCGACGCGGTCCGCCTCGTACGTCATGGTCGCGGCGGGCCAGCCCCAGGCCGGGCCGAAGATCTCCCACAGGCGCTCGCGGGAGCCCGTCACGGCCGGGTAGTCGATCGGGGCGTCCGCCTCGCGGATCGGGCGCAGGTGCAGCGTGGTGCCGGGTACGGGCACATGGACGGGGTGGACGAAGTCCTCGGGCAGCCAGCTCATGGGTCAGATCCTCACGGAGGCGGCCGGGCCCGTCCAGCGGTATTCGCACGCACATCGGCCGCGGCGGCTCCCCCTCCGGGCCGCCGCGGCCGATCCTCGCGCGGGTGGAACGTCTACAGGTGGAACGTCTACGCGTGGAACGTCTAGCTGGGGTCGGACGTGATGTGGGTGTTGTCCGGGGTCGCCTCGCCGTCGTCGTCGGCGGCGGCCTGGATGTCCCCGACCTCGGTGATGTGCGTGTTGAGCGGCTTCACCTCGGCGCCGGCCTCGGCGTCCGTGATGTGGGTGTTGTCGGGCTTGACGACCGTCTCGCCGCTGCTGGTGTCGCTCATGGTGTTGCCTCCCCTGTGTTTTCCTGCAAGCGATGGGTGGCCCGTCCGGTCACTCCCCCGAGGATGCCCGGACGGGCCACATGAGCCGCCCACTCCAGATCGCTGGCGTGGCGACCCTCCCCCCGTGGTCCGTCTGCCCCCCGACGCGACGGACCCGGTGTCGAAGAGAGTGCCGGGCGGCGATAAACGAATGATGAACGCGCCCGGCGGGAGCCCCGCCGAGGGGCCCTACGCCGCCGCGACCGGAGTGAGCAGCGCCCGTACCGCCGCGGCCTCCGGCGCCTCCAGGGCGACGTAGATGTCCAGTGCCTCCTGCCAGCAGACCTGGGCCCGGCGGGAGTGGCCGATGCCGTGGAGCGCCTTGCCGAGGACGGTGAGCACGTTCCCCCTGCGCCAGTCGCCGCCGATGTCCCGCAGCACGGTCAGCGCCATCTCGGCGTCGCTCGCCGCCAGGGCCGGCTTGCGGGCCTCCAGCTCGACCTCGGCGAGCCGGCACAGGGCCATGCCCTCCCAGAGCCGCTGGCGGCTGTCCCGGAAGACCCCGAGCGCCTGCTGGAGCTGCTCGGTCGCCTCGGTGTGCCGGCCGGTCTTGCCGAGCGCCATCCCGAGCGCGTAGCGCCCGTTCGCGGTCCGCAGGGAGTGGCCGAGGGAGTCGTAGACCTCGGTGCCCTGGCGGGCCAGGGTGACCGCGCTGTCCGCCCGGCCGGTCGCCAGGTGGATGCGGGAGAGGTTGCACAGGGCCGTCGCGGCCCCCGCCAGGTCACCGCACTGACGGAACCTCTCCATGGCCTGGTCCAGATACCGCTCGGCGTCGTCGTGGCGGCTCTGGTAGAAGGCGATGTTGCCCAGCAGGTTCGCCGCCCAGCTGGCCGCCAGCGGGTCGCCGGCGGACTCGGCGAGCCGGAACGCCTCCTTCGCCTGCAGATCCGCCGGCTCGAACAGGCCGGAGAAGATACGGGCGTTGCTCAGCACCACACAGGCCCGGCCCTCCGCCCGGGTGTCCGAGGCGGCGCGCGCGGCCTCGCACAGCAGGGAGGCGACCGCGTCGTACTCCCGGGAGTTGGCGCCCGACTCCGTCAGGTCCACCGACGCCCACAGCAGGTCCACGGCCCGCCGCAGGGTGGCTCCCGCCGCCGACTGCCGTACGCACGCGAGCAGCGGGACCGCCTCCGAGTAGAGCCAGTCCCATGCCGCCTGGCGGTCCGCGAAGGTCAGACCGGCCGTGGAGTCGGTCTCCAGGTGGTCGGCCAGCGGGTCGCCGGGCCGTTCGATCGTGTAGACGCCCGCCGCGGTGGCCAGGTAGAAGTCCAGCAGCCGCGACAGCGCCGCCTCCCGCTCGCTGGGCGGCCACTCGTCGCGTTCCGCGCACGCCCGCGCGTAGAGCCGTACGAGGTCGTGGTAGCGGTAGCGGCCCGGTGCCGCCGATTCCACGAGCGAGGTGTCGACGAGGCACTCCAGCAGGTCCTCCGTCTCCTCCACCGGGAGGTCCAGCATCGCCGCGGCCGCCGGGAGGGAGAGGTCCGGCCCGTCCGCGAGCCCCAGCAGGCGGAACGCCCGTGCCTGGGCGGGCTCCAGCTGGCCGTAGCCGAGCTCGAAGGTCGCCTTGACCGCCAGGTCACCGGCCTGCAGCTCGTCCAGCCTGCGCCGCTCGTCCGCGAGCTTGGCCGCCAGGACGGAGACCGTCCAGGTGCGGCGGGCCGCGAGGCGGGACGCGGCGATCCGGATCGCCAGGGGAAGGAAGCCGCAGGCCGCCACCACGTCGAGCGCCGCCTCGCGCTCGGAGGCCACCCGCTCCTCGCCGACGATCTTCGTGAACAGCGACAGCGCCTCGTCCGGGGACATCACGTCCAGGTCCACCAGATGGGCCCCGGCGAGGTCGACCATGCGCACCCGGGACGTCACCAGCGCCGCGCACCCCTCCGTCCCCGGCAGCAGCGGCCGGATCTGGGCCGCGTCCCGGGCGTTGTCCAGCAGGACCAGGACCCGGCGGCCGTCCAGGACGGACCGGAACAGCGCCGACCGCTCCTCCAGGGAGTCGGGGATCGCCGAGTCGGCCGTACCGAGGGCACGCAGGAAGGACCCGAGGACCGTCTCCGGCTCGGCCGCCCGCGACCCGGCTCCCTGCAGGTCGACGTACAACTGCCCGTCCGGGAAGGCCGGTCGCGCCTGGTGCGCCACGTGCACGGCGAGGGTCGTCTTGCCGACGCCGCCGATGCCCGCCAGCGCCGACACGGCCATCACCCGGCCCTCGGCGGAGGAGAGGACCTCGCCGAGCTCGCGGACGAAGGAGGCGCGGCCGGTGAAGTCGGGCACGGTGGCCGGGAGCTGGGCGGGGCGCACCGGTACGACGGCCGGTTCCGCCACCGGTGCCGACGGCTCCGCGAGGCCGGGGTCGGCCTGGAGGATGCGCTGTTGCAGCTCGCTCAGGCCGGGACGGGGGTCCACGCCGAGCTCGTCGGCGAGCAGGCGCCGGGTGTCGGCGTACACGGCCAGGGCCTCCGCCTGGCGTCCGCTGCGGTACAGCGCCAGCATGAGCAGTTCGCGCAGGCGCTCGCGCAGCGGGTGGGCGGCGGTCAGGGCGGTGAGCTCCGAGACCGCCTCCGCGTGGCAGCCCTGCTCCAGGTCCATGTCGAGGCGGGATTCCAGCAGCTGCAGGCGCCACTCCTCCAGGCGGACCCGCTGTGCCTCCGCGTACGGGCCCGGCACGCCCGCCAGTGTCTCGCCGTCCCACAGGGCCAGCGCCCGCCCGAGCACCTCGCGGGCATGGCGGAGGTCCCCGGCGTTGCGCGCCTTCTCCGCCTCCGCGGCCAGGTCGTGCGCGACCGCCAGGTCGAAGGCGCCCTCGCCGAGGCCGCGGACGGCGTAGCCGCCGGACTCGCTCACCAGGACCCCGGGGTCCAGGACCTTGCGCAGCCGGGACGCGTACGTCCGGACCGCCGTCAGCGCCTGCGAGGGCGGCTCCTCGCCCCACAGGGCGTCGATCAGTTCGGCCGCGGTGGCCGTCCGGCCCTCGCGCAGCAGCAGGGCGGCCAGCAGGGCGCGTTGCTGTGGAGAGCCGGTGCTCAGCGGCTCGTCCCCGCGCCGGGCCCGCACCGGGCCGAGCACGCCGAAGTACAGGGCCGCCGGCTCCGGGGCCCAGGCCGCACGCCTCTGCTCGGGCACCCGCGGTACACGGTCGACCATCGCCGTCCCCCTAGAAACATTGAGCAACCCAGCCAGTTTGCCCTGTCCATGGCGGTTGCGTCAGCTGTGGGGGCGGACGGTCACGGCCGGACGCGCGGTATCTCACAAAGCCCTCACCTCTTCCGTGCACTCCGGCAACCGCCGACCGGACAGCTGACGGGTCGTCAGATCGGCGCTACCGTGAGCGCCATGGACACCGACCTGACGTTCCCTCAGATCATCTCCGTGGACGACCACACCGTGGAGCCCGCCCACGTCTGGCAGGACCGGCTCCCGAAGAAGTACGCGGACGTCGGCCCCCGCATAGTCCGCGCCCCGCTGAAGGAGATCAGCTTCCTCGGCGGCCGTTTCCGCCCGGTCATGGGGGCGCCGGGTGACGACGGCCCGCTGGGGGACTGGTGGCTGTACGAGGGCCTCCAGCGCCCCCTCACCCGGCTCGACACCGCCGTGGGCTACAGCAGGGACGAGATCAAGCTGGAGGTGATCACGTACGAGCAGATGCGCCCCGGCTCCTACGACGTCCCGCAGCGCCTCGCCGACATGGACGTCAACCACGTCCAGTCCGCCGTCTGCTTCCCCACCTTCCCGCGCTTCTGCGGCCAGACCTTCACCGAGGCCCAGGACCACGAGCTGGGGCTGCTGTGCGTCCAGGCCTACAACGACTGGATGGTCGAGGAGTGGTGCGGCCCGGACGCCCAGGGGCGCCTGATCCCCCTCACCCTCATCCCTCTCTGGGACGCCGAGCTGGCCGCCGCCGAGGTCCGGCGCAACGCCGCCCGGGGCGTGCGTGCCGTCGCCTTCTCCGAGATACCCCCGCACCTCGGCCTGCCCTCCGTCCACTCCGACGACTGGGACCCCTTCCTCGCCGCCTGCGACGAGACCGGCACGGTCATCGCGATGCACATCGGCTCCAGCAGCCGGATGCCCTCGACGTCCAAGGACGCGCCGCCCGCGGTCGGTTCCACCATCACCTTCGCCAACTGCTGCTTCTCGATGGTCGACTGGCTGATGAGCGGCAAGTTCGAGCGCTTCCCGAACCTGAGGGTCATGTACGCGGAGGGCCAGATCGGCTGGATCCCGTACATCCTGGAGCGCGCCGACGTCGTCTGGGAGGAGAACCGGGGCTGGGGAGGCGTCGCCGACAAGGTGCACCGCCCGCCGTCGGAACTCTTCGCCGAGCACGTCTACGGCTGCTTCTTCGACGACGCCTTCGGGCTGCGCAACCTCGACTCGATCGGCCTCGCCAACGTCCTGTACGAGACCGACTACCCCCACTCCGACTCCACCTGGCCGAAGTCGCGGGAGGTCGGCGAGGCGCAGATGGGGCATCTGGAGCCGGAGGTCGTGGAGCGGATCGTCCGCCGCAACGCCATCGACCTGCTGGGCCTGACCCCCGAAGGGCTCTGGCGGCCATGACCGCCCCCCTCGCGTACGGCATACAGCTGCCCGTCCAGTCCCAGAGCACGATCTACGCCGAACCCTGGGAGGCCGCCGCCGGCCCGGAGGACCTCGCCGAGATCGCCCGCGTCGCCGACCGGTCGGGCTTCGACTACATCGCGAGCTGCGACCACGTCGCCATCCCGCGCCGCCTCGCCCCCGCGATGAGCACGGTCTGGTACGACCCCGTCGCCACCCTCGCCTTCCTGGCGGGGGTGACCGAGCGGGTGCGGCTGCTGAGCCATGTCGCCATCGTGGGGCTGCGGCACCCGCTGCTGAGCGCCAAGCAGTACGCCACCCTCGACCGGCTCAGCGGCGGACGGCTGGTCCTCGGTGTCGGAGCCGGGCACGTCCGGGAGGAGTTCGAGGCGCTCGGCGTGGACTTCGAGCACCGCGGGGCCGTGCTCGACGAGACC
>Ga0182008_10001870_pt1 | contig 13704 bp, 15 predicted proteins | sample Sormic07211129_1_FD_120482 | JGI IMG/M metagenome (GOLD analysis project Ga0182008, IMG submission 120482) | Rhizosphere microbial communities from Sorghum bicolor, Mead, Nebraska, USA - 072115-129_1 metaG | ecosystem: Host-associated > Plants > Roots > Rhizosphere | place: USA: Nebraska...
CATCCTGTAGTTCGATGACATCCTGCCCCCATCCCCTGCTCGCCTAGACATCGAGCCCAGCCAGTCGCCCAAGCGTATCGGCCGCCGTGTAGCGGCCCTTGTCGTCTTTCTCCACCTTCGCCAACGCGCAATCGTGATCGTGCGTGAAGAACAGCTTCACGCCACGCGCGATCTTGTCGTCCAGGAAGGACTTTTTCTCGTCGATGAGCTTCTCCGGCCATCGGTCGTATCCCATCGTCACCGGCACGTGCACCCAGGCGCGTCCGGGAATGAGGTCGGCGCAGAACACCACGCCACCCACTTCGGCGAGCATCAGCCCGGGCGTGTGTCCTTCGGAGAATTCGAAGCGCACGGCATCGCCCAGCGACGATGGCTTGCCCTCTTCCACCAGTTCCAGCCGGCCGCTTTCTTCCAGCAGCCGGACGATGTCGGGAATGAAGGAGGCGCGATCGCGTGGATGCGGGTTTCGGGCGCGTTGCCAATGCGCCGCCCCGACGAGGAAGCGCGCGTTCGGGAACAGCAGCCGTGCCGGCTCACCTTCCGCCCATGCGGCGAGCAAGCCACCCGCATGGTCGAAATGCAGGTGCGAGAGCACCACCGCGTCGATGTCTTCATGCCCCAGCCCCGCCTCGGCGAGCGAATCGAGCAGCACGTGCCGCTCCTCCACCACGCCGTAGCGCTCGCGCATCGCGGGCTCGAAGAACGCGCCGATGCCCGTCTCGAAGAGCACGTTGCGGCCATCCAACCCGGTGACCAGCAGGCAACGACATGCCAGCGGAATGCGGTTCTGTTCGTCAGGTTCGATCCAGCGCGCCCACATGGCTCGCGGCGCGTTGCCGAACATGGCGCCGCCGTCGAGCTTTTGCGAATTGCCGATCAGTGACCAGAGCTTCATGGGACGGACTTTACTGCACCTACCTTGCCCAGGCCCGACGGACGGCGTGGATCGGTGGCGGCATCCAGCGCATTGGTCCGGTGATCCCAGGTGACCACGTTCATGAAACCCCACGGCGACCGGGTCTTCAATACGTGGCCCATGTCCGTGAGCGTCTTGGCCGTGGCCTCGTCGAACGCACCCGCTTCCACGTCCACGCGATCGGGCAGGTACTGGTGGTGATAGCGTTTCTGAGCCGTGATCTGGGAGGCGCTCTTGCCGTCGATGAAGGCGAGGATGCCTTCGAGGACCTGCGTGATGATGGTCGAACCACCCGGTGAACCGATCACCGCCGTGCGATCGGCGCCGAAGACGAAGCTCGGCGACATCGAGGAAAGCATGCGCTTGCCCGGCTCCGGGGCGTTCGCAAGGGCGCCGCGCAGGCCGAAGGCATTGGGCTGGCCCGGCACCAGGGCGAAGTCGTCCATCTCGTCGTTGAGCACCACGCCCGTGCCCTTGGCGACGAAGCCCGAACCGAATTCCAGGTTCACGGTGAGCGTGGACGCCACCATGTTGCCGTCGGCGTCGATCACGGAAAAATGCGTGGTGTGCATGCCCGGATCGGCCGCCATGGCCGCCGGCAGCAAGTCGGACGGGGTCGCCTTGTCCGGCGAGATGGTCGCGCGCAAGCCGTCCGCGTAGTACTTCGACAACAGCATGTCGAGCGGCATCTTCACGAAGTCCGGATCGCCCAGGTATTCGTTGTGGTCGCGGAAGGCGCGTCGCATCGCTTCGATGGTCAGGTGCGTGGCATGGGCGAGATCGAGCTTGGCGAGGTCGAAGCCGGCGAGGATGTTGAGCACCTCGGCGATCGCCACGCCGCCCGACGACGGCGGCGGCGCGGTGACGATGCGGTAACCCTTGTAGTCGACGCTCAGGGGCTCGCGCTCCTTCACGCGGTACGCCTCCAGATCGGCCGCCGTCCAGTTGCCGCCGGCACCGCGCGAGGCGGCAACCAGCAGCGTCGCCGTCTCGCCCTTGTAGAAGCCGTCGGCGCCCTTGGCGGCAAGGCGTTCCAGCGTCTTCGCGAGGTCGGGCTGGCGCAAGGTCCAGCCCTGCGCGGGCACCTTGCCGTCGGGCAGATAGATCGCGGCCGATGCGGGGTAGCGCGCGAGGACGTCCTTGCGGTCCTCGATGGTGCCGATGAAGCGCGCGTCGGGCTGGAAGCCCTCCTTCGCGATCCGGATCGCCGGGGCCAGCGATGCGGACAAGGGCAGCTTGCCGTAGTGCTCGGCCATCCAGGCCAGGCCCGCGGGCTCACCCGGAATGCCAGCCGACAACGGGCCGTTGGTCGATATGTCGCGGTTCGGCTTGCCGTCCTTGCCGACGTAGACCTTCATGTCCACGGCCTTGGGCGCCGTTTCGCGGGCGTCGATGAACACGTTGCGCCCATCGGACGCCTTGTGAAGCAGGGCCATGAAGCCACCGCCGATGCCGGAACTCTGCTGTTCCACCACGGCCAGCGTGGAGGACACCGCGACGGCCGCGTCGAACGCGTTGCCGCCCTTGGCGAGTACTTCGAATCCGGCATTGGTGGCCAGGAAGTTGGCGCTGGCGATGGCGGCCTGACCGGGGCCCCGTGAAGCGGGAGCATCCTTGGCGGCAGCCTGGCCGGCACCGACGACGAGGAAAAGGCTCGCGGCAAGTACGCGCCACGACGGAGCATGGACCATGGGGATTTCTCTCCGAAAGGGATATCGCTACCCCTGAGATTAACCCATGACACCCGTGGAGCGTTTACGTGCCGGCCTTCGCCATCAGGTGTTCGTACTTGAGCATGAGTTGCTCGCGCGTTTCCACGTGGTCGGGATCGTGCGGGATGCACTCGACCGGACATACCTCGACACATTGCGGATTGTCGAAGTGGCCGACGCACTCCGTGCACAGGTTCGGGTCGATCACGTAGTACTGCTCGCCCAGCGAGATGGCCTTGTTCGGGCACACGGGCTCGCAGACGTCGCAGTTGACGCAGGTATCGAGGATAAGCAGGGACATGGCCCCATTTTACCCTACCTGCGCCCGCCCGGCCGCCCCCAGCGGAAGCCGTGCCTGGTGGGAGCCGACCTTGTCGGCGATGGGTGCTTGCCCCAAGCCCTTTGTGGGAGCCGACTTCGTCGGCGATGGATGCTTGCCTCGAACTGGCCCGCTGCCGCGGGATCGCCGACGAAGTCGGCTCCCACAAGAGTGCGGTTCCCATCAGGGTGAGGCTCCCACAAGGATGCGGCTCCCATCAGGGCGCGGCTGCCACGGGGCGCACGAAAAAGGGCGCCGCAAGCGGCGCCCTTCGTCCGAGCCGGTTACCCGGCTCGATTACATCGCGACGAAACGGAACGTCGCGCCGCTCGGGCCGACGGCGTCGGCGACGCGCTGCTGGTCGGCCTGGTCGCCGATGAACAGCACGATCACGTTCTTGAACGAGCCCGGGTTCGCGCCCTTGAAGGCCTCGACCATCAGGTCGGCGGTCTTGGCCGACTCCGGGCCACCGAAGACGAGCATGTTGCCCGGGGTGACGCCACGGGCGACGGTGCCCTGCACGTTCTCGAGCTGGCGCGCACGGCCGTCCTGGCCCGCCTGGTCGTCGCCCGCCGGCACGAAGTACGGGAACGGACGGTCGGCCGTCATGCCCTGCATGTTCTTACGCACGATCTGGCCGAAATACTGGCTCCAGGCCTTGGTATCGGTCGCATTGGTCGGCTTCGCGACAGCGGCTTCCTGCTGCGTGGCAGCCTGGTCGGTGTCTTCGGACTTGTTGCAGGCCGAGAGGGCCAGGGCGGCGGTCAGGGCCACGGACGCGGCGAGGACGAACTTACGCATGATGATCACCTTTGGTTTCAAGAGTTGCGCCAGCGCTGGCGCATGGCCTGCTGCACCGCCGGATGCACGAAGCCGGAAATATCGCCACCCAGGCGACCGATTTCACGCACGAGCGAGGAGGAGATGAAGCTGTATTGCTCCGCCGGGGTCAGGAACAGCGTCTCGGCCTGGGGAATCAGGTGACGGTTCATGCTGGCGAGCTGGAATTCGTATTCGAAGTCCGACACGGCGCGCAGGCCACGAAGGATCACGCCCGCGCCGATCTCCGTGACGAAGTGGGCGAGCAGGCAGTCGAAACCACGCACCTCCACGTTCGGCAGGTCGGCGAGGGCCAGGCGGGCCAGCGCGATGCGCTCGCCCAGGCTGAAGCCCGGACCCTTGTTCCGGCTTTCCGCGACGGCGACCACGATGCGGTCGAACAGCGGCGCCGCCCGCGACACGAGGTCGGCGTGGCCGTTCGTGATGGGATCGAACGTGCCGGGATAAACGGCGAGACGCGGATTGGCCGGCAGAGGAGTCATGGATGGAGGTCGAGAGAAAACGCGGGCTAGCTTAACGGATCGGCAGGTGTGCGGCGATAGAGGGCGTAGGCCACCTCCCCGGCCTGCCCCTGGCGGTGCGGCAGCCAGTTGTCGGGCAAGGCGAAGACGGCGCCACGGGGCGACTCCACGTAGATCCACGCGTGCGCCGCCAGCCAGCCACCCTCTTCCAGCGCCCGCGCCGTATCCGCCCACGCATCCAGTGCGAATGGCGGATCGAGCAGGACGAGGTCGAACGGTCGTCCGGGCCCGCGCAGCCACCGGCTGGCATCGTCACCCACCACCTCCCCGGATACCTTGAAACGCGCCAGGTTCGCCTTCAACGCGGTCGCCAGGCGTGGCTCGCGCTCCACGAAGGTGACCGCCGCGGCACCGCGCGACAGCGCCTCGATGCCCAGCGCCCCGGTGCCGGCGAAGAGATCGAGGCAACGCGCTCCACCCACGACGGGTTGGAGCCAGTTGAACAAGGTCTCGCGAACGCGCTCCGACGTCGGTCTCAGGCCCGGAAGGTCGGGGACTTCGATCCGTGAATTGCGCAGGGTTCCGCCGATGACGCGGATGCGGCCGGGAGCGCTCATCGCTCAGCGGCCAGTGAGGGCGGGGGTGATAGCATTCGCCTATTGTCTTTGAATCCTTCGCGCAATGCTCAAGTTCTGGAAGAAGAAGCCCGCCGAACCCGCGACCACCGAGTCTCCGGCCGAGGACGAGCGCGTCGACCGGACCGCCGACCCCGCGTCGGCCGAGGTCGGCTCCGCCATCGCCGAGACGCTGGCCGAGACCGCCGCGCCGGAGCCCCAGGCTCCCGAGATCGAACCGGAGGCGGAAGAAACCGCCGTCGTCGAGGCCGCGCGCGAAGCCGAACAGCACGAGGCGCAACCGGCACGGCGCAGCTGGCGCGAGCGCCTCTCCGGAAGCGGTTTCGCCAAGAGCCTCTCCTCGCTCTTCGTGCGTCATCCCAAGCTCGACGACGACCTGCTCGACGAGTTGGAAACCTCGCTGATCACCGCGGACGTCGGCGTCGAAGCCAGCACGAACCTGGTGGAGGACCTGCGCAAGCGCATGCACAAGCGCGAGTTCGCCGATGCGGGCGAGCTGCTCAAGGCGCTGCGCAACGAACTGGTCTCCCTGCTGAAGCCCGTCGAGAAGCCACTCGACGTCTCCACGGCCTCGCCCTTCGTGATCCTCACCGTCGGCATCAACGGCGTGGGCAAGACCACCACCATCGGCAAGCTGGCGCGCCGCTACACCGACGAGGGCCGCGGCGTGATGCTCGCCGCGGGTGACACTTTCCGTGCCGCCGCCGTCGAGCAACTGAAGACCTGGGGCGAGCGCAACAAGGTGCCGGTGGTCTCGCAAGGCCAGGACGCCGATTCGGCCAGCGTGATCTTCGATGCCCTGCAAGCCGCGCGCTCGCGCGGAACGCAGGTGTTGATCGCGGATACCGCCGGCCGCCTGCATACCCAGGGCGGCCTCATGGACGAACTGGGCAAGATCGCCCGCGTCATGAAGAAGCTGGACGCCGAGGCGCCGCACGAAGTGCTGATGGTGATCGACGGCACTACCGGGCAGAACGCGATCAGCCAGTTGCGCCAGTTCCGCGATACCGCCGGTGTCACCGGCCTTGTCGTGACCAAGCTCGACGGCACGGCCAAGGGCGGCGTGATGTTCGCGCTCGCCCGTGAATTCGGCCTGCCGATCCGCTATGTGGGCCTGGGTGAAACGGCCACCGACCTGCGCGTGTTCGATGCGGAGGCTTTCGTGGATGGCCTGCTCCCGGCGAGCCTCGGCGGCTGAGTGAAGGCGACGGCGCAGGATACGCGGCGATGAACCGTCGACTGCGGATCGGGCTCTACGCGGCTGGCGGAACGATCGCCGTGCTCGTGCTGGCCGCCTTCATCGCCACGTACGTGGTGCTCCAGCCCGAGCGTTTTACCGCCTTGCTGCAATCCCGCGCCAGCGCCGCCGGCCTCGACCTCACCCTGGCCAGTCCCGCCAGCCCCACTCTCTGGCCGAAGCCGGCGCTGGAACTGGAAGGACTGACACTGCGCGCCGAAGGTGCCGGCACGCCGATGATCGTCGCTTCGCGCGGCAAGCTCGTGCTTCCCTGGCGCACCTTGACGGGCGGCGGCACGCGGATCTCCCGGCTGGAGGTCGAAGGCGCGCGCATCGACCTGAATGCGGTATCCGCCTATCTCGATACCCTGCCCTCGCGCCCGTCCACGGCGGGAGCGATCCTACCCACCATCGACGCGGGCTTCCGCGTCACCCGCGGCACGCTCACCCGCGGCAACCAGCTCTTCCTCTCCAACGTGGACATCGATGCCGGCCGGCTGGCGAATGGACGTCCATTCAACCTCGCGCTCGCCGCCAACACGGCGGGCGATTCGCCGTACACGCTGGAGCTGGAGACCACGCCTCGCCTATCACGTGGCGTGCTCACGCTCGATGACCTCGCACTCGAGGTGGCGAGCAAGCCCACCTTCTCGACCACCTTGCGCGGGAGCGCCACATGGCGCGGCGGTGCGGACGTCGGCGCTTCGCTGGCTGGCCGCATGACGCGCGCGTCGGGCACGCCGTACGACATCGTGCTCGATGTCACGCCAGCCAACCAGCAGGACCCGCTCTATATCGCGATCAAGCTCGATGGCGACAACGACCACACCGACCTGCGCATTCCACCGATCGCGTTCGCCGAATGGTGGGGCGGGATCAACGCCGGTGGCTCGCCCACGCTGCCGCCCTTGCTCGGGACCGTCGATGCGAAGGCCCTCGATGCCGGACCGGTACACGTGAAAGGGTTGCGCATCCGTGCGACGCCCAGCGTGCCCGCACCGGCGGCGTCGAGCGCGACGGCCGGGCCCAGCGTGTCTCCATGAATACGTTCGCGCGCGAACTGCTCCGCTGGTACGACCACCATGGGCGCAAGGACCTGCCCTGGCAGCACCCACGCGATGCGTATCGCGTGTGGTTGTCGGAGATCATGCTGCAGCAGACCCAGGTGGTCACGGTCATCGGTTATTTCCAGCGCTTCGTGGAACGCCTGCCGACCCTCGCGGCCCTGGCCGAGGCCGACGAAGACACGGTGCTCGCCCTTTGGTCCGGCCTCGGTTACTACCGTCGTGCGCGGTTCCTGCATCAGGCGGCGCAGCTGTGCGTCGAACGGCATGGCGGCGAACTGCCGCGCGACCTCGACGCGTTGATGGCCCTGCCCGGCATCGGCCGTTCCACGGCGGGCGCGATCCTCGCCCAGGCGCACGGACTTCGCTTTCCCATCCTCGACGGCAACGTGAAGCGCGTGCTTTCCCGTTACCACGGTATCGCCGGTTTCCCAGGCGAAAGCGCGGTCGAGAAACAACTCTGGCGGCATGCCGACGAGCACACGCCGGAAGAGCGGACGGCCGATTACACGCAGGCCATCATGGACCTGGGCGCCACGGTCTGCGTCCGCAGCAAACCGCTATGCCTGCTGTGCCCGCAAGCCGCCTCGTGCGTGGCCCACCGCGACGGTCTCACCGCCGTGTTGCCTACCGCAAAGCCCGGCAAGAAGGTGCCGACGCGCTCGCTCGCCATGCTGCTCCTGCGCGATGCGGGCGGCCGCATCCTGTTAGAGAAACGCGGCCCGCAAGGTGTGTGGTCCGGCCTGTGGAGCCTGCCCGAGGCGACGGACCCCGATGCCGCCGGAAGCGTGGCATCCACCTTCGCCCGCATCGGCGACGCCGACCCGCTGCCGGCCTTCACCCACGTGTTCAGCCATTACAAGCTGGACGTATCGCCCATCCTGTTCGACCATGCGGCCCCGCTCGCCGCCGTGGCGGACCGGGCCGACCGGCGCTGGTGCGGCCGCGACGAGATCGCGGCGCTCGGCCTGCCGGCGCCGGTGCGCACGCTGCTCGACAACCTTCCGGAGATAACCCCATGACGCGACTGGTCCACTGCGTGAAACTCGGCCGCGACGCCGAGGGCCTCGATTTCGCCCCCTGGCCCGGGGATCTCGGCAAGCGCATCTATGAGAACGTCTCGAAGGAAGCGTGGGCCCAGTGGCTCGCCCACCAGACCATGCTGATCAACGAGATGCGGCTCTCCCCACTCGATCCGAAGACGCGCAGCTTCCTCAGCGGCGAGATGGAGAAATACTTCTTCGGCGGCGACGTGGTCCAGCCGGCCGGCTATGTCCCGCCCGAACGGGACGCTTGACGCAGACGCTCCCAACGGATTTAATACGCGGCTCCACTCGCCGCAACGCTCGTTGCAGGCACCCGTGGCCGAGTAGCTCAGTTGGTAGAGCAGGGGATTGAAAATCCCCGTGTCGGCGGTTCGATTCCGTCCTCGGCCACCATCTCTTTCATCCCATCAGATCTTCACGTCCTTGCCCGGTTCGACCGCGCACTGTCGCCATGCCGACGCCAATATCTCCGCTTCATCGGCGAGCGGCGTGGCCGCATCCTGCCCGCTCTCGTCACGCATCAACCGCCGCGCACGTTCTTCCATGACACCACGCAAGCGATCACGCGTCTCCTGACCGCACGGAGTGCGCGGCTTCCAGTCGGACAGCGCGTTGATACGAGTGATGAGGCGATCGACACGCGGCTGGCGATCCTCGGGGGCTGCCTTCTCCGCGTCGATCCGGAGCGATCGCCAATCGGAAATCATTTCACGCAGGTCGCTGCCGTCGGCCTCCAACGCCTTGGCATCGGCCTCGCGCGCCCGATGCGACGCAGTGAAGGCGAGCATCGCCGTCGTCGCCGACGCGATGAACGCGATCGCGATCACGATCAATGCGATCTTGCGGCCATTGCGTCCGCCCTCGGGTGCCTTGTCGCCATGCGTCGCCATGCAAGCCTCTGCCAATCGTCTGCTACCGGTCATTGTGCCTCACCCGCCCGATATCGACACAGGTCACGACACCGGCGCGGGCGCGCCGTTATAGTCGGGCGATCGTCCCGCAGAAGCAGGTAGCCATGACCCTCCTCCCTCGCATCGCCCTCGCCCTTTCCATCGCGGCGGCCGTCCTCCCCGCCGCGGCGGCCGACCTGAAAGTGATGACGTTCAACGTCCGCACGATGACCGGCAAGGATGGTCCCAATGGCTGGGACAAGCGCCGCGACCTGTTCGCCGACACCATCCGCCAGCTGCATCCCGATGTCATCGGTACGCAGGAGCTATACAAGCAGCAGGGCGACGACACGGTGGAACGCCTGCCGGAATACACGTGGTTCGGCCGCGACCGCTTCGGCGCCCACGGCGACGAGCACATGGGCATCTTCTACCGGAAGGACAGCCTGAAGGTGATCGAATCCGGCGACTTCTGGCTCTCGGATACACCGGACAAGATCGCAAGCATCACCTGGGGCAACGTCTTCCCGCGCATGGTGAACTGGGCGCTGTTCGAACGAACCAGCGACCACAAGCGCTTCTACCTGCTGGACACGCATTTCCCCTATCGCGACCAGGACGAAGACGCCCGTTCGCGCAGCGCGCGGGAGATCGCCGCGTGGATCGCGAAGCTGCCGGCCAACGTGCCGGTGATCCTCACGGGCGACTTCAATACCGGTCCGGAGAGCGAAACGCACAAGTCGCTCACCGCGTCGCTGAAGGATGCATGGAACGCCGCGCCGAAGCAGGACGGCCCCGCGGAGACGTTCCACGATTTCACCGGCAAGGCGACCAAGCGGATCGACTGGATTCTCTATCGCGGTGTCGAGGCGAAGTCGGTCAAAACCGTCACCTCATCGAAGGATGGGCGCTATCCCTCGGATCATTTCCCGGTGCAGGCCGACTTCACGCTCTGACGCGAAAGCTCAACCACCAGGAACCGGCGGCTGCGGTGCCGCCGGCGGCTGCGGCGCGACGGGAGGCAACGGCGGCGCCTTCGGCGGCACCGGCGTGTACTGCGCCGATGCCATGCGCCAGCCGTCGGCGCCCTTGACGACGCTGGCGCCGAGGGTCAGGCGCCGCTGCATGCCCTTCATCGTGAAGACCACGCTGCCGGTGACGAAGGCGCTGTTGCCGTGGACGCGTGCCTTCACGTCGTCGAGTGACGTCGGTGGCATCTCGCCCTTCTTTTCCGGGGCGTAGAAACCGAGCACGGCATCGTGCTCGTCCACTTCCCCGCGCGGCGATACCTCGACGAAATTGGGTAGCAGGATCGCGCGCAGCGCGGGAAGGTCGAAATCGTGTTCCGCTTTCACGTAGCGGGCGACCGCGGCCTCGGGCGTGCCCTCGGCGGCGGCGGCCGTTCCGGCCAGCGGAAGGAATGCGAGGGACAGCAAGGCCGTTCTGTAAAGCGACATGAGCGTCTCTCGTCATCGGGATGTCGCCGGATCATCCAGCGGCGACGATTCGCGCGCATGGCCCGTTCGTCACCCTCCGCTTCGACGCGCCTGCCGCTCGGCCGGGCGACGGCGAAGGTAGCGCACGCGCCTGCGGACTCCCGCGGACCCGAGCACCACCGAAACGGTTTTCACCCGTGTGCGCGGTGCCGGGAAGACCCGTTGGGCCAGAAGGATGCCCCAGCGGTCGAAACTACGGTCGAACACCACTGCCGCGGCGATCACCATCGCGAAGGTCGCCGGCACGGTGAGCATCGCGGCGGCGACAGGATCGAGCGCGAACCGCTCGCTCATGATCACGAAGAACCACGCCGAGAAGCTCAGCAGGATCGGCAGGTGCACGAGATAGAACGCATAGGAAATGCGCCCCATGAACTGCGCGGGGCGGCTTTGTAGCACCCGGTCGAGCACGCCGCACCTCACCACGTAGAGCAGGAGGACGCCACCCAGCACGTTGAAGAAGGCTTTTCGTTCGTTGTCGGCCAGCGGCAGGATGCGTGTCCAGTCGTACCAGGGCGAGACATCGAATCCTCCGCAAACCACCGCCACCACCATGGCCGCCGCGAGCAGCGGCCTCGATGTCGTCAGGCGCGCCTCGCCGACATGGCTGCCTGCCAGGAAAGCGGCGTAATAAGGCCAGTCGTGCGGGAAGAACCAGGCAAGTCCAGCGACGGCAAGCGAGAAACCGAGCACCCCGCGACGCCCCGGCAGGTTCAGCGAACGATAGGCGAAGACGAACATCGAGCCCAGCAACTCGATCTTCATCGTCCACAGCGTGGGATTGAAATGCGACCAGCCGCCCAGGATGGTCCGGTACGTGCCGTCCCGCAGCGCCTCGGCGAGATCGTGCGGCTCTTTCCAGAAGTCGGCGATCCAGGTGGAACCCGACAGCCGCCCCGCCTCCGCGGCATGGCTCCAGCCCATCCGCATGACGAGCCACGCGAACATCACGGCGCCGAAGATCGGCACGCCAAGGCGCAGGTAACGGCGCGACGCGCGCAGGCGGAAGATCCCCAGGTCGCCGGTGTCGAGGAACGACTTGGTCAGCACGTAGCCGCTCAGGACGAAGAAAATGCATACGGCGAACTGGCCGTTCCACAGCACGGACAAGGGCGGGAAAGCGATGACATGATCGACCACCCCCTGCATGGCCCCAGGCGTCGTCGTATCCGGGTAGATATAGGCGAAACCACCCGGCAGGAAGGCCAGGAACAGGTGGCACAACAATACGTTCGCCGCGGCGAGGCCCCGCAGGCCGTCCGCCGAGATGTCCTTGACCATCGTCCTTCCCACTAGAAAACAACCATGGGAACAAGCCGGTCTTGGCTCACGGGTGAACGCAGGATATTTCGTTCGGGTACGCTTCGGGAAGGTGAGCGTGGCGTGAGGGCCGGGGAGGCCGTCGCCATGTGCCGATGACGATCATCACTCTTCAAGGGGTAATCAATGCGACGACTACTTGCCACCCTCATGGTCTGCCTTGTCGCGCTGGGCGCGCAGGCGGGTACGGCGCCGACCGCCACGACCTCCTCCTACTTCGACAATACCGGCCGCGACGACGTCCTCTCGGGTGGAGTGAAGACGATCGTCATCGACACGCCCAAGGGCAAGTTCAGGGTGTGGACCAAGCGCGTCGGCAACAATCCGCGCATCAAGGTGCTCCTGTTGCACGGTGGCCCGGGCGCCACGCACGAGTATTTCGAAGCCTTCGACAGCTATTTTCCCGGTGAGGGCATCGAGTACTACTACTACGACCAGCTCGGCTCGGCCTTCAGCGACGATCCCAAGGACGAGTCGCTATGGGAGATTCCCCGTTTCGTCGACGAAGTGGAGCAGGTCCGCACGGCCCTGCACCTGGACAAGGACAACTTCTACCTCCTCGGCCATTCCTGGGGCGGCGTGTTGGCCATCGAGTACGCGTTGAAGTACCCGCAGCACCTCAAGGGGCTGATCATCTCCAACATGATGGACAGCATCCCGGCGTACAACACCTATGCCAGCAAGGTGCTGATGCCGGCGATGGACCAGAAAAAACTCGCCGAGGTGAAGCGCCTGGAAGCCGGGCACAAGACCGCCGACCCGGAATACATGGCCCTGCTCATGCCCATGCACTACGAGCAGCACGTCCTGCGCATGCCGGCCGCGCAGTGGCCCGACCCGGTGGAGCGTGCGTTCTCGCGGCTCAACCAGCAGATCTACGTGACCATGCAGGGTCCCAGCGAACTGGGCGCCAGCGGCAAGCTGCTGCACTGGGACCGCAGCCAGGCCTTGAAGACCATCAAGGTACCCACCCTGGTGATCGGCGCCCGCTACGACACCATGGACCCGGCCTACATGGAGGCCATGGCGAAGAAGATGCCCGACGCCCGCTTCCTGCTTTGCCCGCAGGGCTCGCACATGGCGATGTACGACGACCAGAAGACGTACTTCGCCGGGCTGGTCAAGTTCCTGAAGGACGTGGACGCCGGCAAGCCGTTGAACTGAGGGGCGCTCGCGCCCGGTCTTCGCTCCTGAGACGCCTTTCTGGCACCATCGTCCGGTTAACGACGCGCCGTGGCGCGCCAGCCGGATGCTCAAGCCCATGAATTTGCAAGCCAATTACGAACAGATCCCGCTCAAGGACTACGCCGAGCGGGCCTACCTCGATTACTCCATGTACGTGGTGCTGGACCGCGCCCTGCCCTTCGTGGGCGACGGACTGAAGCCGGTCCAGCGTCGCATCATCTACGCCATGAGCGAGCTCAGCCTCGCGGCCACGGCCAAGCCGAAGAAGTCGGCGCGCACCATCGGCGACGTCATCGGCAAGTTCCATCCGCATGGCGATTCGGCGTGCTACGAGGCGATGGTCCTCATGGCCCAGCCGTTCTCCTACCGCTACCCACTGGTGGATGGCCACGGAAACTTCGGCTCGCCGGACGACCCGAAGAGCTTCGCGGCCATGCGCTACACCGAGTCGCGCCTCACACCGATCGCGGAAGTGCTTCTGTCCGAGCTCGGCCATGGCACCACGGACTGGGTCCCGAACTTCGACGGCACGCTCGAAGAGCCATCGTGGCTGCCCGCGCGCGTACCGCACGTGCTGCTGAAC
>Ga0182008_10001872_pt1 | contig 13693 bp, 8 predicted proteins | sample Sormic07211129_1_FD_120482 | JGI IMG/M metagenome (GOLD analysis project Ga0182008, IMG submission 120482) | Rhizosphere microbial communities from Sorghum bicolor, Mead, Nebraska, USA - 072115-129_1 metaG | ecosystem: Host-associated > Plants > Roots > Rhizosphere | place: USA: Nebraska...
AAGCAGGTCCTACCGGCTCGAATGTTTTGTATCCCAATACAAATTCTTGATGTCCCAATTTCTCAGAACAGCTTTTTTGGCCCGAAGCAAGGCTCAATATTTTTGTTACGATTTCTTGTCCTATCTCCTCGAGCGTAGCTTGGTTGTACAGGAGTTTCCCTGCATTAATATCCATATCTTCCTCCATTCTGGTGAAAGTTTCAGGGTTTGCACAGACCTTTATTACCGGAGATATTGCTGATCCGACTACCGACCCCCTCCCTGTTGTAAAGAGTACACAATGTGCACCTGATGCAATCAGTTCGATGATTTCTGAACTATCGTTTGGATTTGGAAAGCCAAACCTGGGGTCACCATCAGGGACAATATCCATTAAATATAAGCCTTTTTTTAACGGTATATCTCCCGGTTTGATCATACCGGTGATACTGGAGCTCCCAGTTTTACAGTAGGCTCCCATTGATTTTTCTTCCAATGTGGTTAAACCCCCTTCTGCATTGCCAGGTGCGAAACTTCCATGTCCCATTATCGTATAGTATCGGGCTGCCTTTTCGACTGACTTCCTCAACTCCAAGGCCAGGTCTTCCGTAATTGCCCGCTTGCTTAAAATGGCGTCCAGTCCGATCATTTCTCCGGTGTTCTCAAAAATAGCGGTGCCTCCATGCGCAACTATCAGATCAAAGGCTTTGCCGACAGCCGGATTGGAGGTAATGCCACTGGTAGCGTCACTTCCGCCGCAAACAACTCCGACTACAAAATCCGAAAGCTCCATAGGCACAGTATGTACCTTCTTTATTGATTCCAAAGCTTTTGTAATAAAAACTATGCCTTCCTCTATCGCCTTTTTGGTGCCACCTGAATTTTGAATACCGATAAGCTCCACTGGTCTTTCGCTGGCTTTTATGGTTTCGTATAATCTTTTTCGGTTGAAGCTTTCACAACCCAACGAAATAAGCAGTACGGCACCTACGTTAGGATGTGTGCAAAGATTATTCATCATTTTATCAGCGTATCCGTTGGGATAACAGCCTCCAAAGCCTATCAGCTGGACAGGCTGATCTCGAAAGTTAACTGTAATCTCTCTGGCTACGTGATGGGCACATTCTACTAAATAAGCAACCACTACGAGGTTTCGAATACCTTTGCGTCCGTCGCTTCTAAGGTATCCCCTCGGGTTATTTTGTGTCAATAAACTCATGATTCAATGTATAAGTAGATATGTAATCACTTTTTAAATTGTGCAGATGAACGTGCTCACCTACTGCGATATCGGCTGTAGTTGAACCAATCGGCACGCCAAATTTGATAATCCACAGTCCTTTTAAAATGGTGCATGCGGCTATTTTGTGTCCCAGGCCGATTGTCTTATCAAAAGTAATGGTATGACCATTGATGGTTTCAATATTACCCGGAAAGATGCTGCTGCATACGACAAAAACATTATCAGCAGGGTTTAATTTGATTAGCTTACTCATAATAATAGGGGCTTAATAATAAAGGCTTATTCTATTCATATTTAAATGTTATTTAATGAACTTCAACAAGAGATAAGTTTACTGTTCTGATCTTACTTCCAGACAAGGCGAAATACAGAATAAACAGGTATGAGGGAATACAGATAAGGTAGGCATTTTGATAAGACCATAGGTCAGCAACATAACCAAAAATTAAAGGTATAACCGCGCCCCCGATAATGCCCATAACGAGTAAGGATGATCCCGTTTTAGTAAAACGTCCAAGATCTTGTAGCGCCAATGGGAAAATAGCAGGCCAAAGCAGGGAATTTGCTAACCCAAGTAGGGCCACCAGGTAAATGGAAATTTCGGGAGCGACCAATACAATGGCGAGTGTAGTTGCAATACCCAACAAGCAACATAATACCAATGCCTGGCTCTGGCTTACAAATTTGGGGATAAAATTAAACCCAATAATATAACCCAACACCATACCAATTGAGGTATACCAGACGTAGTGTTCCGGTGACGGCAGGTTAAGTACGGCTGCATAATCATTAATGGTACCTAAGGCAATGATTTCCACCCCTATATCGAAAAAAATAGCAATAACTCCCAAAATTAGATGGGGATATTGAAAGATGCTGGTTTTGTTACTGCTATCATGAACTGATATTCCTTCTTCCTCATCGGCATCTTCTCCAACAGCTTTAATTTCCGGAAGCGGAGAATAATAAGACAAAATTCCCATCACGGTCAAAACCCCTGCGATCCCATAAAATGGAATGGCAACATCATTTAGGTTCACCGAAGAAAGGTCCAGAAATAGCGCTAATATCAATGATGCACCCGAGAAAGCTAGTTTATCTGAAATGCCCATGATGCAGATTCTCCTGGCTGCGCTTTCATAGGGACCAATAATGGTGACGTAGGAATTGATGGCCCCTGTAAGAAGGGTCTGCCCTATACCCGAAATAAATAATGAGAAAAGAAATAAGGTGAAGCTATTGATATGCGCTGAGTAGCCAACCAACAAGAAACTTAAAGCAATGATGATAAATGCAGTGGTGATACCGCCTTTATAACCGAGCCATTTAATGATGATGCCCGAAGGAACCCCAAAAACAACGTAAGCGGAGAAGGTGGCGGTCATAATCAAATAGGACATTGCCGTAGAAACGTTAAATGCCTGTTGCACAAAAGGCACAAAAAAAGCATTTATTCCTATGGTAAACCCAAGTACTATGTACATGCTGGCGATGATGATCATCGGAACCAGCAGATCTTTCTGTGTCATCTTCATATTTCAAGTTGTTTCATCACAAATTCACAATTTATCACCTTTTCCATCAAATCTTGTGGAACATAGAAATACTGATTTGAAGCTTCAAAACCTATCCTGGAATCCAGGCTTGTGATTTCGTATAACTTTTTGGAAAGTTCGATTTCATTAGTTAAAACAGCCTTAATTTTACCCTTAAGTATGCGCTTGTTAGCAGCAGTTACGTTTTTATTTAATAAGCTGTCTCTGCTCAGAATAAAAGTAGCCTGGTTGGCTACCGAAGCAAAATGGATGTATGCCGCCTCAGCCATATTGTAATCCCGAATGCTTGTTCCTTTATTTTTGCGCCGGCTTAATTTAACGGCATTTGCAAAATGTTCAAGACCTTTTTTCCATTCATTTGCGAGCTGATCAAATTGTGAAATGAAAACATCTTGTGGATAGGGATGTATCCAGCCATTCAAATTGTCATAAGGTATACCTACCATGGTGGCTGCATAACCTGTTGATTTAGCAAACACTAAATTTGCCGGGCCACTTTGAAGAGGCGCCTTATAAATCACGTTAGCGCTAAAAGGAAAAAGCTGAAAAGCCTGACTAAACGCAGTCCATGCCTTCCTAACCTCGGCTACTGCTGCTCTTCCATAGTATTTTTCTGCCAAATCGTCCAGCACCTTCTTTTCATCAGCCTTAGGATCAATGGAGTACACCCTTGCTATTTCCAGATTTGGTGAAGGGTATCCTCCAAGTGACCAGCTCAACATGAGTCCATCCACTTTTTCCTGTGCCAATTGAGCTGCATGTTTCGCCACCAGGTCCATAACCGGTAGCCAGGGCACGGCAGATAATTCCCAGGTATTGTTAAACTGTACCTTTGCAACTGTTTTCAAGCCTGCTTCTCTGGCTGCTTTCCAGTTGTTTCTGGCAGTTTCACCAGGACCTACAACCGACATGGAATATTCACCCACATGCGCCTTGATTCCTCCCCGCTCATAAAGACTTGCCCATTCACTCACGGACATGAACCAAACTGATTTCGGTAATTTTGCGATGATATCTGGGGCTACATGATTCCAACCCCAGTCCCAGACAATTACCTTTGCTTTCGGATTTGCCTTGTGCACACCATCTGCTATTGTTTTGTTTACACCTGCGATGATGTCAGAAAAACTTCTTTTACTACAGTGGGGACAATTATTTTGTTGCCCATGTGAGGCACAACTGGTCAGATTTTCTGATCCTGTGATGGAAAATACACCACCCAGATCAGGAACCTGTTTAAAAATATAGGTGAGTGAATTGCTAATCCAGTCGTTAACATCCGGATTGCTGGTGCACATCGCAGCTAAACCACCCTCTTTTACGCCAGCCATTTCCGGTCGGTTTTCAAAGAAAGATAGCGGCATACCCCTCGGCTCATTCATATAGAGGTAAACCTTGATACCGTATTTATTTGCCCTCTCAACAATTTTACGCAGATTGTCAATGCGCTGCTGATGGTTCTCCCCGAACTCCGGAAATTTGGAACTACCAGGTGCCATTTGATTGAGTACCACATGCATCCAGACGCCGTTAATACCTTTATCGGCCAGTTTTGCTAACAATCCTTCCGGATATGGGTCAATTGAAGTATCAATTAAAGGATCTCCAAAAACACCAAAGTAAGAATAGATATAGCGCAAACCATCGTCGACCTGATTATCAGCAATAACCTTAGATGCTCCAACCCGGGTGGTAAATTCTTCTATAAACTGAAGCCTCGCCTCTGGTTTGCCCGACAGCTTTTTAAATTGTTTTGCGATCAATTGCTTAATCTCCTTTGCCCTATTCAGCTCCTCTTGAGTAGGTGCTGAATATACTATCCTGGAAACATTAGGTTTTAGGTCTCCTAATTTGACGTACAGAAAGTCATCATCTTTCAACGCCACTTCTAACTCCTGCGCAGACATGTCGAGGAGAGCCAACAATTGCTCATAAGGTAACAAATGCCAGTTTCGCCGAACTACTGTAATATACATCCTACGTTTAAAATCTGCAGGAATTGCGATGGCCTTCTTCAAACCCATGGCAGCTGCAATTTCGTTTACTTGCTTTGGACTACAGTTAATTGAAGCCGCAATCCGTTCAGGAGCGACAAGGTTCCAGTTCCGCCATATCAGGGCAAAAGTGCGGTTAGGGAAGTGTGTATAGTCAATAGCCGGAGGGTTGCTGCCTAGCGGAAGATTTGCCTGAGCATATACCATTGTCCAACACCCCAGTAAGAAACATAAGATGATCAGGATAGTAAATTGTTTTTTCATCAGTATATAATTTGTTTTTCAAAGGTGATGAAGCTATCAGAAGCTTATTCATCGCTGTTTATAAGCTGTGAGCTTATGATACTTTCATTAGCAGGTTAAATTTCGTTTAATATCCTTCAAAATCACCTCTTTAGCGCGGTTTCCGTATTCAACTGAGGCTTGCTTTGCAGTTTTTGAATACCATTTTTCATCAGAATAACGGGACATGTCTACGGCTTCAGGACAAAATGCCATCATCAGGGATGTTTCCTGTTCACCAGCATGATCAACGGGAAACTGCATTTGTGCCTCGCTACTCATGAAGGGATGAATATTTATCCAGTTAAACGGATTATCTCCTGCAGCGTGGTCATCATAATATTGTGCAGATGCGGGATTGCCCCACCAGCCTTCTCCTTGCTCCTTCTCTATATAAGCAAAAGTTTCTTGTTTGGCTGCCAGCTTGAACGTAAGGTCTGTAGGCATGCCGGCAGCGAAATTCTCACATTGATGATGGATAAAAACATGTATATTACGGAAACCTATGCGTAATAAATTATAAAATAACTGCCTGGCAAATGGCTGCAATATTTGAGAATCCACATGAATGGTCCCATTTCTTTCAGGTGGCTCAACAGCAAAGCTGCTGGCACCATAATAAAAGGGAGGAAGCAAGATTAAAGGCATGTCTTTCTCGACCATTTCCAGTGCTTTTACGACCAACAATGTATCAACACCGGGTGCTAAATGTTCACCATGATATTCTAAAACCCCAAGCGCCATTGCAACAGGAGTATTTTTGTCAATAGCTTCCCTTATCTGGGCTGGGAACATCAGTTCATAACGCATATTTTGTTTTTTAATGTTTAAGATTAGTCTATAGCAATTAATGGCGTCGTTTAAGGGTTAAATACGTCGTAAAAGAATGTTAATTCACTCAAATTGGTATCGTTCAAATTTCCGTTTGCATTGCCCTTGACCCGTATGCGGATATATCTTACACGTTCTGTTGTGCCGTCGAGTTCAAACTTCATGGTGGCAACCCCATCATCGATTCTGTTTACATCCTTCAATAGTTTCCAGCCTTTTGCTAAGGCTTCTTCTTTCCAGCCATCCTGATTCGGTGCAATTGTTGTAGCCGCATTGGTGATATCTGCAATACCCCATATTTCAAACTGGACAGGGTTGTGGCAGCAGACACGGCCGGTTGCCTCCATTTGCTTCAGACTATACACGTTGCCAAGGTCAAAAGTAATGGTGCCTGGCATGGCGGTGCTATTGTTACTATGAAATATGTTAGGATACTCTTTAGGACCAACACTTCCGTCCCAAAGCTTATCAATATCTGTAGCAGCCTCGAGAGGACTCATATCATGCTGAAGCTTCAGCTTTCTAAACAGAGTCTTGTCACAAATGGCATAGCCAAAGATCTGGGGAAATTTTTCCAATTTGTTTACAGTAAAAGTATCAATTGCATTGCGCACCGGGATATAGGCGGACTTATACAAGATATCAGTCCCAGATTTATAATCCGGGATGGTGATGCTGGCGGCTTCATTTTCTAGTTTCAAATTTACGGTGGCCCCTAGGCGGTTGGTATAGGTAATCTGCGTGTTTACATTGATGGTATCGGGAGCATTAAAATTCAAAGTTACAGAGCCATTCGGGTTTACGGTATAAGGATTACCCGAATCATAGGATCTGTTGACAAGTGAACTTTCATAAACAGGCCCGTATACTTTCGCATTATTTACCTCAAAAGGAATAGACCTGTTTCCTTGTGCATCGTAAGAGTAAATAGTAAAGGAATACGTATACTCTGACAAACCCGTGATCACAGTACGGACTGTATCAGATCTAACCGGTACGTTTACCACCTGAGAATCTGCTCTATTGTTATAATAAATTACATATTTGGTAATGCTTGGGTCTGTACTACCCTTCCATTTCAATCCCATTTTCAAATTTCCAGGTTGCAGTTTAACACCAGTTACCGCCCCTGTGTAAACAATTTCATTTCCTGCTAGAAATTCCCTGAAATCGGCCTGTTGGTTTTTCTTGCAGCTGTATTGTATCGTCAAAACTAAAGATACAACGAGCGTATAAAATATTTTTTTCATGTTCTATTTGTAAGCTATGATTACTTAATTTTTCTGACCATAAAATGTAAGCTCCATGATATGAGCAAAATCTCCGCCTGACCAGGATTCGTTCACAGCAACACGCATAAATCGCACTGGCGGAGCAACTAATGGCACATTAAACTCGACACCAGCTACTACAAAGGCGTTGTCTGCAGCATTGGTAGCCCCAACGGAAAGTCCAGATGGTGGATCAGGATAGCGAAAATTCCCTAAATTGGTCCAATCTCCCAATACAATACCCTCCTCTGCTACTGTAGGCAGCTTTATATCACGTGGTGAGGCAACATTAGATCCCCAAATCGAAAACCGCTTAGGATTTCCGTGGCTAAATGAATATTGATTTGGTCTGGCGTATAAAATAAATCTGCTCAATTTATAGCTGTCACCCACATTGAAGGTACATACGAATGGTGCAACCTGGTTAGGATTGGTGTGCCAGCCATTTCCACCGGCAGTTCCGTTCCACAGGTTATTAACTGTCCAGGTAGGGTAAATTTCTGTATCAGAAGGCAGGTTAAAAGCTGTAAATCTATCATTGTCGAGCATTTGCTCAAACAGTGGACTGAGTCTGGACTTTAAAGTATCTGAAATGTTGCCGTACCTATCGGTTACAAACACACCAAAATCTCTGAGTTCTGTATCAAAGCCTCTAACTGAAAAATCAACTTTTTCACTATTGGTATAATGCTGATCGTATACTTCCATACTCTGCGTAGATTTATTGAATGCTGTAATCAATATTCCAATCTCCTTTTTGAATGGATTAGCTGCTTTTACATGTATGCCACCAAAATCAGGTTCAATGAACAACGATTTACTTACCTCTTCGTAGACAGGTGTCTTAGGCTTAATTTTCACCTCTACAGGATCTGACATCACGTCTGCACGGCTTACGGTATACAAGGTTACGTCATATACTTCACCCTTTGCAAAGCCCTCAACTTTAACGGTATCGCTGTAATAGGATGATTTGGTTTCCCTTGAAACTCCATTCCGTATTTGATATTTGGCAAGTACATATAAAATATTGGGAGAATTAGGGAGGTCGTAAAGGATATACGATCCTCCGTTATAATTCTCAATTTTTATATTTGTAACGACGCCTGGTTTTGTTTTGTCTTCAGAAGGCGGACTATTATATCCGTCATTCTTTTTGCAGGAAAACAAGCTCAGGATGGATATGCAAAAAAAGAGCAATCCTGAATTTATATAGCTATGTTTCATCATTTTCTTAATTAAATTCTAAACAATTATGCGTTTACCAACCGGGGTTTTGAACCAGGTTATTGTTAATTATCAAGTTATCAGCCCGAATTGGCCATAAGTAATTCCGTAGGTTAAATACTGGGATGAACAAGGTTCTGGGTCTGTAGTAATTTCCTGCGTCTGTTTCATATATATTCCAACCTTGAATGGGTCTGCTCAACACGTCCTGCAGCTTCTTCCAGCGTCTTAAATCCCAGCCCGGCTGGCCTTCAAAAGCAAGTTCTATCCTTGTTTCCTGATGAATGATATCACGGAGTCCCGCCTGGGTTGCATATTTTGTTGCGTTGTTTGAAAAATTAGACCATGCTTCGACAACACCCGGTAAACCAGCTCTTTGTCGCACCTTGTCAACATAAGACAATACTTCCTGATAAGGTTTGTTTTGCTCGTTTAAGATCTCTGCGTACAACAGGTACAGGCCGGCCAGACGGATTACCGGCAAACGAAAATCCGAAAGAACATACCCATCATCCTGCACAGAAAGGTAATTCACTAACTTTTTAGGCCAATATCCCGTAACGTTTATCCTAATGTTGTCTTTAGGGCCGGCAAGAGAAGAGTTACCCCTTCCTTTAAGGACATAAAGATTTCTTTGATCAACGATTCCGTTCCCGAACCAAACTCCTCCATCAAAACCAAGATCGGCATAAAAACGGGGTTCGCGGTTAAAATGAGCCTTTACAGTTTCATAACCGGATCCTATATAAAATCTATTGTTAAAATCGCCGGTTTTCAATGTATATCTGTTGGCGTAATCCCAGGTTTTATCTTCGTTAATGGGGACGCCATGATTAGTATAAAATAATTCTTGCTGGGCAATCGGTACAGCGAAGGTGCCTGGGTATTGCCTGTCGCTTAATATTGATTTGGCAGTCAGTTTAGGCCCCGAAAAAGCCTGATATGGAAACACAGGATTAAGCGCCCAGATTATTTCGGGATTTACATCCCATTTTTCTGTAATAGAAGTTTGTACGGAAAGGACGGTTTTAAGGGAGTCTGAAAGGACGGTTATGTTGGCAGGCGGAATAAAAGTATGCAAGCGGTTACCATTAGCGATGCATAAATTAATTGCTTCCAGGCAAGCTGCAGCGGCTCTATCCCATTTTGCAGGATCAGCAACTGTATTGAACAATTGCTCTCCGTCTTTATTTTTCAGGGAGCTGTAATCGGGGTTCCCATTGTAGAGCGGGCTGGCGGCTGTAGCCAGAATCTGCGCTTTTACGGCAAGGGCTATTGGGCGAGTAATCCTGCCAAGCTCCTTTGCCTGATCTTGAATGTTCATTGGCAAATCGGGGGACGCTTCATCAATCAGTCTTACCATGTAATTCACTACTGAATCAACAGGAGCTCTTTTGACCAATACTTCATCAGTGGAACTATTGACCGGAAGGTTGACGTCAATAATGGGTAATGGTCCGTACATTCTTAATAAATAAAAGTAATAATAAGCTTTGAGAAATTTAACCTCAGCAAGCCACCTGATCTTTTCATCCGATTGTAAGTCAACCGGTTTATCAATATTTTCAATAAAGGTATTACAACGTCTAATGGATTTAAACATCGCTAAGCCGCCGGTTTGTCCATCCCAATAATTGAGACCCGGAACAGCACTGGTCTGCGAGCCTCTGATTAAATTAAACCCTATAGGGCTGATTCCCATATTATCACTTAAATTATTAGGAAAAATGATTTCAGAAGAGGTAGCAAAACCAGGATCCCACTGTGTATTCGTCAACTGCTGCACTGTTGAATAGCAACTGTAAAGGTAATTTTCTGCTTCGTTACGATTTCTAAAAGCATAGTCAATCGTGCCCACATTGTCAGGTGTTACATCCAAAAACTTTTTGCACGACATACAGTTAAGTACGAGCAGTAAAAGGAAAATATATTTATAGTATGGTTTCATATTGATCTGTTTGATGAATTATAAATTGACATTTAAGCCGACATTGAACACTTTCTGAATGGGGTAGGCGAAGGCATTGCCACCCAATTCTGGATCCCACAATTTAAATGAGCTCAGCGTCAAAAGATTCAGCCCGTTAAAATATATTCTTGCACTTCTAAGTTTGATGCTTTGTGCAAGTTTTTCAGGTAGGGCGTATCCTAATTCTACTGATTTTATTCTCAGGAAGCTCCCGTTGCGCAACCACCATGAACTTGATTGTAAATTGTTTTGAATACTTTCACCGTCAGGACCTAACCTTGGATACAGGGCATATAAATTTTGGTTGCTCTCTGACCAATGGTCGTCTGCATAAGCTTGGAGTAACTGTGTATTACCCCAATTATTGGTGTCGGGACTCCGGATAAATGGCGAAGTTCTAGCTGGATCTATAAAGAATGAAACATTGCCTTGACCCTGAGCAAACGCTGAAATATCAAAGTTTTTAATTCCTATAGATAAGCCAAAGCCATAAACCATCTGCGGGATATAGTTACCAAGGAATGTCTTATCAGCACCATCAATTTTGCCATCATTATTTAGATCACGGTATTTGATATCGCCCCCTTTAGGCGGCGTACCGCCTGAGGTAAAAATTTGGGCCGGGGAATTGGCAGCCTCATTGTCATCCACAAATAACCGTTCTGCTATGTAGCCGTACCCCCTGTTGACTGATTGTCCTACATTATGGCGGTATGCTTCCGGATAATTTGGTTCTTCAAATTGCTTGTACTCGTTTTCGGAAAAAGTAAAATTGCCCCGTAAAGCTATCCATGAATATTTACTTAGATTTTGTTTTCCATCGAGGGACAAATCTACCCCCCTAGACTGAACTTCTCCTAAATTTGCAGCGATAGCAGCCTCAAGCCCCATGGTAGTAGGAATGGATGTCCTTGTTTGCAGTATATTGTACTTATCATTCTGGTAAACTTCTGCGATGACATTGATCTTTTTTAGAAGGGAGAATTCCAGGCCAAGATTGAGCTGCCTAGATGTTTCCCAGGTTACATCCCTGTTTTCATAGTTATTTATATGTACTCCTGGACGGTAATAGGCATTATTAGCACCAAAGTAAGCGTAATTACCACCATTCAGGTTTACATCAGACAAGTAAAAAAATCGCTGTGCACCGATAGCATCATTACCAACCAATCCATAACTTCCCCTCAGTTTGAATCGGTCGAATACCTGGTAAAGATTGCCCCAAAATTTTTCTTCAGACAGAATCCAGGAAGCACCGATTGTGGGAAAAAAACCAAATCTATGGTCTTCAGAAAATCGTTCAGACCCGTTATATCCGAAATTGAACTCAAGGAAATATTTATTTTTGTGTGAAACAGTACTTCGTCCTGCAAGGGTTAAATTCCTAAAAGGCAAAGCATTAAACAAAGTACTGGCATTTGCGTTCATGGTTTGTTGTCCTGTTCCGATCAATGATCCACTGATCCTATAGTTGGCACCAATTTGCTTGTCATAATCTATTACTCCCTGCAGATAGACAAAGGTACTGAGGGTACTTGCCCCAGGTGCATAACTTAGATATTCCTGTGCCTGTCCCGGTTGATTATTCAACCATATGAGCGAATAATCATTGTTCAGCTTATCGTAATTCTTATGCCCATAAAAGAAGGGGTTATAATACATTTGCGACTCAAAGCGTGCGTATCTGTTGGTACTGAAAACACTATGGAAGTTCAGGCCCTCAGTTAAAAAGTCAAGCTTTTGATTAAGCTCAAGTTGAGCAAGCATCCTTGACTCAGAAAAGTTCTTGTGGCCGGAAAGCAATGAAGCATAAGGATTTACATAATTCGTAGAACCTACCCCTTCCCCAGAACTATTGCCAAACAGTATATGGGTGGTGGTTAGATTGGCTTGGTCTGCCGGATAATAAGCAGGAAAGGCAACTGGACTGGTATGCAAAGCCAGATTATACAGATCAGTTGAAAATGAGGCGTTATTCGTACGAGGCCCGTTGTACTCATTAAAGGTACCGGAAAGCCTTACAATAAGTTCAGTTTTGTCGGTTACGTTGATATTAATGTTGGATCGCAACTGATAATTCTGAAACTTCACATTATTGTTGTTATTATTTTTAATATCTGTTCTTAAGATCCCATTATCATTTCCATAGGAGCCCGCTACATAATAACGCGCTACTCCACCACCTCCTTGAATACTCAGATTACCGCGCTGGGTACTTGTACGATCTTTAAAAAGCATATCCAGCCAATCTACCGCAGGATAAACGTAAGGATTGCTCCCCGGGGTACCATCAATGGTAGCTTGTGTATTTAATATTTTATTTTGAGTATATGGGAGTGGATTTAGTGGATGGCGTGTCCGCGTTGCCTCATTAAAAAGGTTCATATAGGTAATTGGATCGGCCAGCTCAATGGATTGTACATTTTGAGAAATCGAATTTTCAACCCTGAAACTGATCTGGGCTTTACCTGTTTTTCCTTCTTTAGTCTTTACAAGAATTACGCCGTTCCCTCCCCTTGCCCCATATAAGGCTGTTGCACTTGCATCCTTAAGTATTGAAAAACTCTCGATGTCGTCAACATTTAACCTTGCCAGGTCTGAGGTTGTCAACTCAACGTTGTCAATCAGGATTAACGGATCTTGCTTATAGCCGAAAGTAGTGACACCCCTTATAAAAAAGTTAGCATTATCCTGACCAGGTTGACCACTTGGCTGATAGGCTATCATACCTGCAACCTGGCCAGCAAGTGCATTTGTTAAGTTGCTAGCAGGTATTTTCAAATTTGCAGGTTTCACTGTTGTTACAGATCCAACTAGCGCCTCCCGGGTTTGTTTCCTGTTATAAGCTGTAATTACAATCTCATCAGCAATATTAACAAGTTCATGCAACACAATTTTCAGTTCCTTTTGGTTACCGGAAATGGTAATCCTTTTTTCAAGAAATCCTACATAACTTATTTTAAGCATGCTCCCTTTTAAGACCTCTAAAACAAATTTCCCGTTATTATCTGTGACAGTCGCAGCACCTTTTCCAATTACCGGACTAATACCGGCACCTGCAATTGACATCCCGAGGGAATCAGTAACTGTACCTATAATTGTTACCTTATCATTGGTTTGCGCTGTAGCCGCATTGTTATATGTTAAACCAATTATGGTAATTATCAAACAACATTTAGCAGATTTAAAGAATGAGCCTTTTAATTTAAAAAGGAGTTTAAACAATTTGTGAATTTTATTCATATTGATCGATTAGTTTAAATCTATTCACAGTTGGTGATGCCCTGTCGAATTTGATAAGATTAAAACTAACCGTTTTGTAAGCCACAGGAAATACACAA
>Ga0182008_10001874_pt1 | contig 13684 bp, 4 predicted proteins | sample Sormic07211129_1_FD_120482 | JGI IMG/M metagenome (GOLD analysis project Ga0182008, IMG submission 120482) | Rhizosphere microbial communities from Sorghum bicolor, Mead, Nebraska, USA - 072115-129_1 metaG | ecosystem: Host-associated > Plants > Roots > Rhizosphere | place: USA: Nebraska...
ATGGCAGCGAGGAGGTTGTTGAGCGCGCGAGCCTTGAGCAGGCTGGGAAATACATACCGCCTGTACCCGGCGAGTAGGTGCGTTCGCTGCGGCGATGACATGGCCTGCGTAGCAGGCATGGAGGGTGAAGGGAATCGAATTAGTTCTTCTACCTCCCAAGAAAATTGAAGATCATCCCTTGGATGCAATACTTGTTCCCCGCTTTGTTCCCCCTGAACTTGGGATTCGAATCCCTTGAGGATGCTGCCCGAGTGATTTGTTGCCCTCCCGCGACGCGATATCGGACTAAGCACCTGCTTGCACCCCGCGGTATCCCGCGAACATCGGTAGGCATGTTCCGTCGACTCAGTGCAAATGCCCTCGAGGTGTTGCGCACACGCCAGCGCAGCGGACTCGCCGCCATACCTGCTGAAGGCGAAATCTCTCAAGAACTTATGCCCTCTTCGCGAAAGAGTGACTCGCCATTTGTTTAACATGCGCACGATGCCATACATTGCCGGGGCATGGTAGAAGTCGTGGTCGCCTAGCGTCGACGAGTTCTTGTGCGATACGGACATTGGATTTCTTTCAGAACGGGGATGATGCCCCCGTCCCAGTGCCGGAGAGACATCGATTGCTGCTCGCATAGCAACTCGTCACTTCTTTGCCGTCGTTGCCGACTTGAACAGATTTCTTAGGCATCGAACGTAGATGAGATATCGCCGTCGAGCCTTCGCTCACCTCGAGTGAACTTGCCCATCAAGCCAGAATAAACAACACAAACGACTGACGCCGACCACGGCGAAGAATTGCGGAGCCATCATTCCATGGCGCCCCCTGGGCCGAGCTAGAGGTCTTGTCGTCGCTTGCACGCCTTGCGTCCTGTCCACGCGTCGCTGTATGCCGGCTCCACAATGACAGGAAGCAACGTGCCTCCGATCTTTTGGGATACTGTCAGCAAGCACTGCAGGCCAAGAACCTGGCCCTGAAGTACATATTGCGCGTCCGCCGTCGTCGCACGAAATGAAGCGGTCACACTGCACGACATAATTCCACTGCCGTAGGCGAAGCCGACAAGAATGTCCTTGTTGACCGGAATCTTGTAGACGGTTTCGGCATGCTCCGGTGTCGCAGGCTCAGATTTAAAAAATCTTCCGCAGCCGCGGTCGTCGACTATCGAGAAGCTCAACGTCTTGGAGCCAGCACTTCCTGGTCGCCAACTTGTTATCTTTGAGGGGACGACTAGCATGGCGGACGGACCGTCATCGCTAGGCACGTACGGTACTGCCGAGACACAACCGCCCAGTGATATGGCAATCACAACGGCAAGAACTCGTTTCAAGCAACCTCCACCAGGTGTCTGTGCTTCATTCTCAGAAGCTGGCATTCAGATTAAAGCCCAGCGTGATCCGGGCAGTTCTGTAACCCTCGGGCTTGCTGATCGGCGCGCCGACGAAGAAGTCGTAGCTCAGCTTGCTCCACTGGCCGCGCACGCCGATGACGGCGCCAGCCAGACTTCGGCCGAGCAGATCGACTGTCGAGCGACCGCCGACGTGGCCATAGTCGGCGCCGACGTACAGCTCTGCCCCGCTTTGGCCCATGGCCCATCCGATGTCGTTGCGGACGAGCCAGCCGCGCTCGCCCATCAGACTCGTTTCGCCATCGAAGCCGCGCACCGTGTAGCGCCCGCCGATGGCGAAGCGGTCTTGCGGCGTCAGCGGCGTGCGATTCCATTGGGCGCGGATCAGGCCCGAGTAGCGCATCTTCTGCTCTCCGAGCTTGAACGGCGCGTTGAGGCTGATGTCTGCAGTGTAGAGCTTTAGGCGCGAAGTGCCCTCGCCGAACTCCTCTTCTGGCGCAGCGCGCGAGCCGAAGCCGCCGGTGCCGCGCTTGTAGGCCAGCGTGCCTTCGAGCGTCGCCTCGCCGATGTACTCCTTGTGATTGAGGCTGAGCTCCCAGCCGCCGACCACGCGGTGCTGCACCTCGACCTCGGTGTCGTCCACGAAGTTGCGCGACTCGCGGCGCCAGCCCTTGATCGCGATGCTCGTCTTGCGGCTCTGGTCGCGGTAGACGAGGCGCGAGAGCTTGACCTCGGCGTTGTTGGTCTTACCGGCGTAGACGTAGTCCTGGTTCAGGCCGGCCACGCTCTGGTGGTACTGGCTGTTGGAGGCCGTGAGGCCGAGCAGCCAGTAGCCGTATGGCAACGAGTAGTGAACGGTCTGGCCCTCGGTGCCCTTTGCCGGGTCGCCGAAGAGGTGGTTGTTGATGTTGTGGTTGGCGCTGACGTAGAACAGGTCGTTCAGGCCGAAGGGGTTGTCCAGGGACAGCGTTGCGCCGGCCTGGTAGCGGCCTGTGGCTTCGGTGCCGCTGTCGTCGAGGCTCAAGGTGACGCGCCACTTCTTGGATTGGACGTACTTGACGCCGAGGTCGCTGTCGCCGGGCTTGGCGTTGGGGGCGGTCGAAGGTTCGATCTGGATGTCGGCTTCGGCCGTGGGTGCGCGCTTGAGGTTCTCCAGGCCCTGCTCGATGTCGCGCAGGTTCAGGAGGTCGGCGGGGCGCGCGGGAATGGCCGTGGCCAGCAAAGCGGAACTGCCGAACAGCGTGGACGAAGAATCGGGCGTTGTCCGAATGGCTGCGATGCGGCCGGGCACCAGCGAGAGGGTCAACGTGCCGGTGGAGAGGTCCTGCGGCGCAGCAAGCACACGGGTGGTGACGTAGCCGCGCGCAATGACGGCCTGCTGGGTTCGTGCCAGGACCACATTGACGCCAGCCGTGCCGAGGCAACGGCCAACCGGAGAGTCATTGCCCTCGGGCCCGAACAGATCGGCCACGGCCCACTGGAAGGACTCGGATTGTTCGCCGACCAGCAAAACTCGGTCGATGCGGAAGCACGGCGACTCGGATTCGGGGATTCGCTGGACCGGGACCGGCGGTGCGGCCTGCGGGCGCTGGTCGACAGTGCGTTCGTTCTGCTCGCGCAAAGCGCGTTCGCGCTCTTGCTGGCGCTGTTGCTCAACAAAAGGCTGCGGGGCGCTTGGCACCTGAGCTTGAGCCAGCAGAGGAGTGCCAATCAGCACACCAGCCAGCATGGCACGCGAATTCATTCTCAATTTCTCTCCCTCATCATTTTTCTATGCTCACGTCACACAGCGGCGATGCAAGCAGTGCCCAAAAACGAGCGCACCAGATCCTTCGCGCAACGTAGGGGTCAAGGTGCTGCCGACCGCACTACCACCGCGCTTGGTGAAACCTGTGCGCGAATGTTCTGGGCAGCCCTTGTCGCCAGGGCATTGACCGCATAGTCATAGCTCTGAGCTACCTCCTGCGGATGCTCGACCAATTCATTGAAACTCGACCAGTGATGGTCAGGGTTCGCTGGCACGCTCCATGATGCTTTCTCGTTCGTTGCGTCGGCACCGTAGTAGAGCGTTTCGCTGTAGAGGCTGTCTTCCGTCTCGCCTCGAACCAGATAGGCACTCAGGTTGACGCGCGGCACATAGTCCCTTGAGAAGCGGGCGGAAAACATGCCAACCTCGTTGAGGTAGATACGCAGCACTGCATCGGTCGGAGGCAGTTTGCTTTCATCGATAGCAGACTGTGCTGATCGTCCCGAGGCACCTTCGACTACTTGTGCTTCGTAGCCTTGAGCCGCCAACTGCCGAACCAATGCCGCCGTGAGCTTCGGTCCCATGTCCTTTCGCGTGGCCTCCATACGTTCATTGAAATCCGAACTCTTGATGCGGTCTGCCACTGACTGCCACAGCACGCCGAGTGGGATGCCTTTGTTCTCGGTATGCATCTTGTCGACGGGCGCCACGGGGACCACGATGACGCGTGTTACTGGAGCCTGCTGCACAGGTGTGATAGGAGATCGGGCACAACCTACCAGAAGGCCGAATGCAAGAAGAGAGGCTAAGAGTTTGATGCGCATGGAAAACTAGATGAGAGTGGCCCAAGACCCCGTTGACGTAGCGAGTGAAAGCAGCCCTAGGTCTACGGACCACCTCCTTTCCGCCATGCAACACACTGGCGCTGACCTCACTCGCGAATTAGCCGAAATTCATCACTGGCTCGCGCTTGATTACAAACATTTCCTTGGGAAAATGGCTCTTAATACGAGCGCGTCGCTCCGAAAATGCCGGGAAATCTTTTTCCACCTCCGATATTTCAGAGGAAACGCGCAGCAACAATCCATCGTTCAGTTCCTCAATCAGCGCGCCGCTCGCTGCAACCTGTTTCTCGTCAAATTTTCCCCGGATAGCTGCACCAAAATATATTGACCAAGGAAGATTGGGAATTGACTCTTCACGCTCGGGATGCAAAGCTCCGGCAAAAAAATCACCTGCTGCTGGATCGCTCTCCCAACGAACACCATCACTGTTGACTTGTCGATCCACCCAACACGGGTAGGGATTCTTTTGACTCTCGATGTCAGTGAATAGGTGCAAAGTTGCAACCTCAGGATTCAAGATTTGGCAAAGCTTCTTGAACAGACCAAAGAAATCGACAGATTTATTAAATCTAATGGAAAAAAGCAGAACGCCATGCAACTTGACGACGCCATTGTTCGATGAGGTATGCATCACATGCCAATCACTTTTAAGTGCGCTTGCACGTTTCCAAAGCATGTTCGTGGCGAATGAGTGAACACCAGTTGCATCCTTGTAGCTGGAGACCGGCGCCCAATACTCTTGACATTCCTCAACGCCCTTGACAGGCGTTCGAACTGGCTGCTTCCATGAGACAAACTCAGGGAAAAGCTTTTCACTGGTATCCAAGAAAGCTTCAAGAATCGCTTTCCCGATTTCCCAATTCGCCGTCGGAATTTGGGTATTGATGGATATTTTAATGATTGACAAAATTATCTCGTCGGGATTGCGGTAAGGGTTTGAGTGGTCGTATCGAATCTATAGACCGATCCGCCGATTCGTCGGATTTCGTCGAGAACCGGCCGGGCAATGCTGGCTGTGTTTTCACTTACGACCAAGGTATAAGGCTGACCGGTATTTATGGCAACTTGCATTTGAGCTCGCAACTGATCACTCATCGTAAGGTATCGATCAGTTTTGGCCTCAATGATGCCCGCAGGGCGACCCATGTTGTCCGGAACCGTTGTCACGATGGTCCCATCCGGAAGCGTGACAGTTATTCGCTGCGTATTTTCCGGCAAACCGGTTGCTCTGTTGAGTGCCTCTTGGAACGAGCGTCCGTTTGTCCAGTTCTGCTGAATCTGCGAGTTTGTCGTCATCGGGCTAGGAACTGGCGTTCGACCTGATGCTGCGTCCAGGGTGTAATACCCGCCCGAAGCGTCTCGGAAGATTGGAACCCCCTCGGAGTTGACAACGCCTGTCGGCGTATACACCCCACCACGAGGCCCACTGACTGTCCCATCAGCATTAGCCGCATACCCGGGCGCAAATCCGCGCGAAGAAGTTCCCTGGGACGATGCAGGCGAAGCGGCAGGCTCCAGTGCTCCCGTGGAAGGGTTGACCCTGCCGACGGTTTGCCCAGTTGCATCAACCACCGTGCCATTGACGACTCGGTAGCCTGCGACTTCCTGCGTAGCGGCAGGACCGGAACCACCGCCGCGTAGACCAGCAGCCATTGCGACCGCATCCAACCCGTAGTTGATTGCGCCTTGAATCATCGCATCGCGTCCGATGGCGACAAGTCGAAGGCTCTCGTCGTGAGCTTCAGCAGTCGTGGCGGGACGGAACATGTAGTTCCCGTGCTCGTCCTGGATATTTGTTACCACGCACACGTTTGTCGGGCCGCCACAGCCATGAAATACTTCACCGGGCTGAACGTCAGGCAGCGATCCCACTGGGATCCACTGCGTCGTTTGCTGGGCATACTTGAACGCCGCCGACCCGCCTCGGATATCGCTCGTGCCGATGTAAGAAGCTTGCGCGATCTTGAAATCGACGATATCTCCCGCGCATGCACTGCCCTTGGGGTCTGCCTGACAGTCAGCTGTGAGTTTGGCGTCCCGCGCGATGCTCGTATCCATTAGCCGCTGAGCCACTCGGCATTGCTCTGTATCCCCCTTTGCGCAAGCGCCCGCGGCGGCGTTCAGTTTTGCCGCCTCCGTATGATTCAAGTAGTTGTTGGCAGCCGCATTGGACCCCGCTTGACTGCCAAGTGTGATCTGCCCAACGTCACCACCCGTGATGGCAACGGCAAGCCCAGAAATCATGGCTGCGAACTGGGTCGTGTCCGCATGCTTGCCATAGGTCTCGGCAGCCAACTCGCCAATGGCGGCCCCCAAGGCGCCGGCACCACACCCGGCCGCGTTGTCCGCCCGCACAGCCCCGACCATGCAACCCGCAATTGCATGCGCGACCTTGTTGGTGAAATCGTCAAGTACACCGGTCTGAGTCAGATTCCCAATCTCATATGCCGTCTGCGCAGCCACGGTATCGAGAATCGCGTTCTTCAGGCCGTCCTTCAGATTCTGCTCAAAACTACCCCCATTGATCGCCGTTCCAATCACCGCCCGCGCGGCGCCCGCGGTCAGGTTTTGCCGCAACTGATCAACAAGCGGCTGCGCCCCACCGTTCAGCGTCGGTGAACCAGTCGGATTCAGGTCCATCGCCCCGAGCACGCCCCCAGTGACGATGGCTGTCAGCAGGTTCTTTACATTGGCGCTGCTGCCGAGATCATGCAGAGCGGCCCCAAGATCGCCTTGGTTGTTGATGAGAGCCACCGCAGCCTGCCCGGCCAGCGCCGTGATGCCTGCGGTCACAGCACCGCCCACCGCGGTGGAAATGGTCATGCCTCCTGCCGCGATGAATCCGCCTTCACCCAGAGCAGCCACACCGCCAGTCGCCGCCGTGCCCGCCGCTTCGCCAGCGGCGGCACCGATCTCGGAAGCCGCGCCTGCGGTGAAGTACGCAGCCACGATCGTCACAATGGCCGCCCCCTCCGGCGTCAGCCCCTGTTGATCGTAGTTCCAGGTCTTGTGGGCCTCTTCGACCCTCTGCCAGTCGATCTTGTCCTTGAGCTTGGGGTCGTTTGTCAGCTGCTCCACCCAGCCCATGCCCGGCTGCTTGGCCAACTGCTCGACGCTGTCCCTGGCGCCCAGGCCGGCCTGGATGTGGTTTGCTGTGACCGTCAGATTGCCGGCATTGAACTGGTTGTAGTTGGTGGTCTGGTCGCTCTGCCCCTTGTCCTTGTTCTTTTGGTAGGCCAGGTCGCGACCTTGGCTCGTGGTCTGCTCGCTGTGCTCGGTGGTTTGGGTGCCCAGAAGTAGCTGATCGGCTCGCAAAGTCAGCGTACCGGGCGTGTTCACCGTCGTGCCCGCCATCGCCAGCGTATCAACGGCCTCGATGGACACGTTCGCCCCATTGAGGGTCGTGCGTGTCAGGCTGCTGTCTTCGACCTTGGTCTCGGTCGCCTTGCGGGCGTTGATGCCTGTGCTGGGGTCGTGCCAAAGGATCTGGCCCGGTTCAATGCCCTTGGTGCGCGAATTGGTCGCCCCAGTGACCGAGCTGCTGTTGGTCGCCGCTTGAATGACGACGTTGCCGCCCTTGATGTTGATGTCCTTGGCCGCATCGACTTGCACTCCCTGGAGAAAGACACTGCCCCCCTGAAGCAGCACGCCTCCCTGGCTGCTGGTGATCGTGCTTGCGGACGCCATGTCCGTCTGGACGCTAGCGCTTGTGGTGGTGGCTTTGCCATAGGGCAGCGACGGAATGGTCGGCGTGCCAGCGAGCAATCCCGTCAGGCCGCCGATGCCTTTCTTGTTGCTTTGCAATTCGGCGCTGACGCTTCCGGTGTTGCGGCCCTCGACGATGGCGAGGTTTCTGGTGGCGCTGATCGCTACCCCTTGCGTGCCGCTGATGTGCGAGCCCTCGATACCGATGTCTCTGCCGGCATCCATGGACACGACTCCGCCCGAGAAACGGCTTCCCACGCTGGCGCTGAAGTTGTATTCGCCGGAGAGCGTGTTGTCGGTCCGGCTGAAGAGCCCCTTTTCCTTCCACTGACGCATGAACGCACCCGACACATCGGTCTGCCCCGACGCGATGTTGATATCGCGGTCAGCGTGCATGCTCAACAGGCCGTTGCCCGCATCAACTGTGGCCTGTCGGGCGTTGATGTCGCGGCCGGCATTCAGGAGCGTGGTCCCGTTGGTCGTGATCGTTGTGCCGAATTCCTTGTTTGTGATGGAGTAGCCACTCCATTTTTCTCCCAGAGCAAGGATCGCCGAGGACGTGGTGACGGTCCCGAGGTTGATGTCGTTTTTTGCCGTGAAGGAAGTGAGCCCCCCTCCACCCTGGTTGGATACGATGGCTCCGATCAGATTGATGTCGCGCCCGGCGCTGGCGACCAGCGTGCCGCCGGGGTTCGTCACATACAGCCCAGCGACACGGTCGATGCCCGTGTTGCCAAGCGGACCGGAAGCGGTCGTTGTGCGGACGTTGATGTCGCGCCCGGCCTCCAGAGTCAGCTTGTCCCGGGCATCGATCACCCCGCCGAGATTGTTGATGTCGAACTGGGCCTTCAGCCCCACCTGACCGCCGCTGATGCGCCCGCCCAGGTTGTCGATAGTGTTGGCATTGATGCTGACCAACTGGCGCCCCGCGATAGTGCCCGTGTTGACCAGGTTGTTGTCCTTGCCATCGATCTTGACTTGGTTGCCCGCCAGCAGCGTCCCTGATCCGTCGATGTCGCCGGGCCGCACGCGCACATAGACCTGTGGCACCAGAACGCGCTGCGTCGTCCCGTCGGGCAAAGTCACGGTCTGCTCGACCAGCCACACGATGTCACTGGTGAGCTGAGCCATCTGCGCCGCCGTCAGGGCTACCCCGGGGCGCAAGCCGTATTGCTGTGCGAAGGTCGCGCCTGCGTTCATCAGCGCGGTGTACTGCTCCTCATCGTTGCTGTATCCGTCCAGATAGCGGTAGCCTGTGAGTTGGGCGACCTGCTCACGAATGAGCTTCTGCTCGTAGAAACCATCGCCCAACCGCTTGAGGATGTTGTTGGGGTCCAGGCCGAGGTTGTTCAGCAGGTAGTCGCTGCTGAGCCAGTTGCGGTAGTTGGCGAAGCGCGGATCGGTCTCGACCAGGTAGCCGCCGCCCGCACGGATGTTGAACAGGCTGGCGTTGGGAATGCCGATGTTCGGCATGGTGGTGCGAACGACCATGGCCACCATCTGGCTGGCCCCCGCGCCACCGGCCGCACCAGAGGCATCGGCCGTACCCGCTGCAGTGCCCGAGGTCTTCACGACCGCACCGACGTTGGCCGGTACTTCGACGATGGTGCCAGGGCCGTTGCCGCCATTCACGCCACCGGTGGCGCCTGCGTTACCCGTCGCACCGCCGACCGGTGCGACCCCAGCGTTGTAGCCCTGGGTGGCGTTGATGTGCTCCTGGTACTTGTAGGCCCCCAGGGAGACCGTCGTTGGTGCAGTAAAGATGGGGATGTTTACTCCCTGCACCACGCCCTGGTTGTCAATCACATTCGCGAGGCCCGTGACCGTGCGCTGGCCGGTCAATTGGCTGGATTGGTAGTTGGTCGCGGTGATCGTTCCGCCGGCCAGGACCTGGCTGTTCTCGTTGTAGAGACGCCCGTTGACGTTCATGTTGCCGCCCGCAACAAGGTGGGCAGGATCTACGTTGGTCGCGGTGTCTTCGGTGATCGTGAGGTTGTTGGTCCAGATGGCGTAGCCACCGATGCCGACGAGTTCACCGGTGTCTTTGCGATACACAAAACCGTTGATGGGATCGACGTTGACTTCGCTCAAGGGGTAAGTCGTGGTCCTGCCGATGCCGCTGCCCACGAGCGTCTTGGGGGCGATACCGGTCAATACCTCGGATGTGACGTTGGGCGCGCCCACTTGGATGTGCACGTCGCGGTTGTTGACGTTAGCCATGGAAATATCCATGTTGCCCAGCGACTCGATGTCGGCGCTCAGGTTGTTGAGTGTGCCGCCTTGACCGGTTGCCTGACGGCTGGCATTCAGCCCCCCGCCGATGAACATGTCTCCCGAGCTGAAGATGAGCGCGTGCTCGCGGTTGGTGATAGTGCCAGCGCCAATGTCCAGAGTGTCGCGCGCTGCAATGGTCCCGGCCTTGGTTACGCCGTTGACGGTCTCGGCATCGTTCTCGAGCGTGACAGCGCCAATGGAGATCGCATCGCCGTAGATTCGGCCCGTACCGATGTTCTTCAGCGTGCCTGCGTTGATCTGCGTCGCGCCCTTGCTGTCGATCAGGCCGCGGTTGGTCAGCGTGCCGCTCGCGTTGACGGTGGTGTTCGTCCCCGACATCTCTGCGCTGGCGGTGTTGTCGACGTTGTTGCCGCCCACGGTGAGCGTCTGCCCTGCCAGCAGCTTGCCGTTGTTCGTGAAGTTGCCCGTGGTGGTGTAGCTCAGGTTGCCGTTGGCGGCGACTTCGCCGTTGTTGACGATGTCCTGCGTGAGCGCAATGCTCAGGTCCTTGCCCGAAACAGCCTTGCCGTCGCCGCTGAAGGTGGCGGCGTCGATCCTCAGGCTCTTGTCCGCCACCAGCGTGCCGTTGGTGTTGATCAGGCTGAGCGTCTTGGCGGCGGGGTTGCTTGTGTTCGGATCTTGAATGGTCAGCGCATTCGCCGCCGAGATCAGCCCCGAGGTGTTGTTGAGGGTGCCGCCGCTGGTGATGGTCGCATCGACATCGGCACGGATGGCACCGGAGGTGTTGTCGAGATTACCAGTGCCGATGACGACGTTCTTGCCCTCGATGCCCTGGTTGGTGCCCTGGGTGCTGATGTTGCCGACGCTGCCGGCGTTGAGCGTGGTGGTGGCCGCGGAGCGGATCAGGCCGCCGGTGTTGGTGATGCTCGAGGCATTGACGATGCCCAGGTCACCTGTGGCGAGCGTCTGCCCGCCGCTGTTGTCGTAGGCCGCGCCGCTCGTGTTGATGGCGACGCTCGACTGGCCAAGCACCACGCCGCCGCTCGTGTTGGAGAACGCCTGGGTGTTGGCCGTCAGCGCGTTCTTGGCGCCGATGAAGCCGCCCGCGTTGTTGACAGCGCCCGTCTTCAGATCCAGCGTGTCGGCGCTGGTGATGCCGCCCTGCTGGTTGCTGTAGCCGGCCGCGTTGGTGTTGCTCAGGCTTTGCCCATTCGTGTTGATGGTCATCGCACCGCCGGACTGGATCAGGCCGGCGTCATTGGCAAGTGCGCCCGAATTCACTGCCACGGTGGTGGTCGCGGCCAGCGTGCCCTGGGCATTGTTCAGCGTGTTGCCGTTCGTCTTCACCGACAGGGCATTGCCCGTGACCTTGCCCGCGACATTCACCAGCCCGCCGTTCACCAGCGCGGTGTTGCCGCCGGCATGCATCGTCCCTTGGCTGTTGGTCGTCGTGCCCGAGGTCGTGACGCTGAGGTTGCCGTTCACCGCGGCAGCGGTTCCGCTGCTGTTGTCCAGCGTGCCGGAAACCAGGGTGGTGTTGCCATTGGCCGCCAGCGTACCGCCGACGTTCGTAGCGGCTCCGCCCACCGTGGCGCCCAGATCCCCGACGGCGGTCAGGCTGCCGGCGTTGTTGTTCAGGCCGCCCGCTGTGACGGTGGTACTGCCACCGGCACCGATCACGCCCTTGTTGCTGTTGTCGAGTGCCCCGCCGACGCTCAGCCCGAGGCTGGACGTCTCGGCGGCGCGCACAGTCCCGCCCTGGTTGGTCAGGCTGCCGGCCGCGATGGTGGTGTTGCCATTGCTGGCGATGGTGCCGGCGGTGTTGTCCACGCCCCCCACGACCGTGATGCGCGTGGCATTGGGGCCGGTTTGGATGATCTGGCCGCCGCGGTTGCTCAAGGCACCTGCGTCGATGGAGATCTGCTTCGCGGTGGTCGTGCCGCCGTCTTGGGCGAAGCTGCTGGACATGGCGACGGCCAAGGCCCCGTTGCCCGTGATCTGGCCGTTGGCACCGCTGTAGCTGCCGCCCGAGAGGGTCAGGGTGCCCGCACCCGCATGCTCGATCTTGCCCGCCGTGTTGGCGATGCTCGCGGCCTGCAGGCTCAGGTCCTGCCCGTTGCTGGCAATGCGGCCGCTGCTGTTGTCGAGGGTCCCGGAGGCGGCGATGGTGGTCGCACCGGTGCCCGTCTGCACGATCTCGCCGTTGTTCGTGTTGGCGATGTTCGAGGCGTGCAGATCGAGTTGGCCGGCGTTGAGCTGGCCGGCGTTGTTGACCAGCGTCTGCGTGGGTTGGCTGTCGGCCGTGATGGCGAGCGTGCCCGGCGTGGTGACGGTGGCCCCGCTGGTGGTCACGTTGCCTTGCGTGGCTGTGATCGCGATGTTGACTGCACTGGTCTGGCTCGATGACAGGTCGACGCTCGCGCCTTGCAGCGTGGCGTTGCCTGCGGCGAGGTTGGTGCCGTTCGCGACCAGCGCACCGGAAGCAGTCACGTGCAGATCGCCGGCTGCACCGAGCTTGCCGTCGTTGCCCACGCCGGCGCCGAGCACGCCAGCCGTGCCCGATGCCACGCTGCCTGTCGTGACCGTGGTGTTGCGGCCAGCGGTGATGCTGCCGTCGTTGGTCAAGGCGCCAGAGACGGTGAGCGTCGTGTCGTTGGTGCCTCGGATGGAACCGCTGTTGCTCAGCGAGCCGGCCTGCACCGAGACATCCGCGCTGGCGCCGATGGTTCCGCCGTTGTTGGTCAGTTGGTTCGCAATGGCGAGTTGCGTGTTCGCGTTGGCCGACTGGATGCTGCCCTGGGTGTTGTCCAGGGATGCCGCGGTGAGTGCAACACTGTTGTTGGCGACCAGGGCGCCCGAGGTGTTGTTGAGCGCCCCCGCGACGCCCGCGGTCAGTGCCCCCGTGGCCGAGACGGTGCCGCGCATGTTGTCGAGCTTGCCGCCCACGCTCAAGTTGGCATCGCTGTCGCTGGTGAGCTTGCCGTCGACGTTGATCAGATCGCCGGTGGTGCTGATCTGCAGGCTGCCCGCGTGCAAGGTGCCGCCGCTGTTGTCCAGCTGGCCCACGTTGGCGCTGAAGCTGTTGCTGACGTTGAGGGTGCCGCCCGCGTTGCTGAAGTTCGGGCCGGTGACGGCCATGCTGGCCACTGACAGCGAACCGCCCGCGTTGTTGATCTGCGGCGTGTTCAGCGTGATGGGGCCGCCCGCGTAGATGCGGCCACCGTCGTTGGAGAGGGTGCCGCCTGCGGTGATGGCGCCCGGTGCGGGTGGGGTGTAGGTGGCAGGAGTGGACGTGCTGCCCGAGCTGGTGTCACTGCCGCCCGTGGTCGATGGCGTCGTCGTGCCGCCGCCGGTTGAACCACCGTCGCTGGTGCCACCGGTGCCTGCACCGGCGCTCACGGGCTCGACTCCGATCACACCGCCGTTCGTGTTGCTCAAGACCGGCGATGTGATCGTCCACCCTGCAATGCTGGTCTGGCGGATCGTGCCGCCACGGTTGGAGATATCGCCGGGCGTAGTCAGTTCGACGCGCTGCCCTTCCAGCGTGCCGACGTTCTCAAGGCGACCTGCTGCCGTGACGACAAGGCCACCCGCACCGGCTCCAATGTTGCCGGCATTGCGCACGCCCAGACCGGCTTCGCTTCCGATCAAGACAATCTTGTTTGCGTACATGCCGCCGAGCGCGGCCACGTCCAGGGCAAAGGTGGGCGCAGAGCCTGTGCCTGCCGTCGGCGTGATTTGCGAATGGTCGGCGCTGATCTGATTTGCACCGGTCACCACCTTGAGCTCGCTCGCCCAGATGCTCGCGTTGGC
>Ga0182008_10001875_pt1 | contig 13682 bp, 13 predicted proteins | sample Sormic07211129_1_FD_120482 | JGI IMG/M metagenome (GOLD analysis project Ga0182008, IMG submission 120482) | Rhizosphere microbial communities from Sorghum bicolor, Mead, Nebraska, USA - 072115-129_1 metaG | ecosystem: Host-associated > Plants > Roots > Rhizosphere | place: USA: Nebraska...
CCCACGCATCCAGTCCGCTGAATAAATCGATCATGAAGGTTTTCTGACCCGGTCGTAAGGGGGCGCGATTATGCCAGAAAACCTCAGTAATCGATGCACTAGCTGCTCATCGGTAACAATCTTCACTGGAAAAACACCGGGGAGCGCTGTGCATCCCAGGGTTTCCGGGGCTTTGACAAGTCATTGATTTATATAGCCGCGGCCCCTTTGCGAGGGCGATTGTCGCCAAAACGTCATCTCTGAAACATTTGTATGAAATTTTACCGAGGGCGCAGAGAGGCGGATTGGCTCGAGCTGGCTATGCGCCATCCTTTTGTGCTGCGCCTACGGCTCTTCGGTCTTGAGTTCCTCTTCAATCTTCTGGATTTCCTGGGCAAAGGCCTGGTCCAGCAGGCTGGCGCGCTTGCGCCATGGCTTACGCTCAGGTTCAGGCTGGGCGGCGTAGGTGGTGACTTCCCCGCCGTAAACGTCCTTGTAACGTTGTTCCTGGCGCTCTAGTTCCGCGCGCAGTTCATCTTTCGTCACATCGTTACCTAATTGAGTTGGGTGTAAGTAAGTTAAAGCGTTATGCCTGGATGGCGTCTCAAGGCGAACAGAGTTGACCCCTTGCAACGCCAACTTATGAAACACAGGTGCCTTTGCATGCGACGTGCGGGTCATTTCAGGCTGATAGTGCGCTTGCCCCGCACTCCTGTGCAGTGGCGGCAGGCGTGGTCGGCGAACCTGCAGACCGCGATCCGGGCGCAGGGTGCATTATAGCGGCGCATTTGTATAACACTATCGGCATAGAGTTAAAAAGCTTCAACTTTGTATGAGGCTTTTGTTACATCGGTGTGTGAGCATTTAATAAGTGCCTGCGCTTCACAATTGGTTAAACGCTGTTAATGCATTTGTACAACTTTCCCTTGGCACACTCACGGCTAAGCACTCTGCGGTGTGCTCGCGCTAAATTGCGATTATCGAATCATCGTCCGATAATCGCACAGTGATGTCGGCGCAATCTTGTATCCCGCAGCCGGCGCGGCTTGTAATACCTGGCAAACCTCCCCAGCGGCTGACAATAAGAGAAGGCATCGAGATGAACGATCAATTGCGCAATTCCTTCGCGTCCGTGGCGCCTCCGATCGTTGCCTCGCCGGCCAAGCGCATCCAGGCGTTCACCGGTGACCCCGACTTCATGACCTCCCTGGCTCGCGGCCTGGCGGTGGTGCAGGCGTTCCAGGAGCGCAAGCGCCACCTCACCATCGCCCAGATCAGCCACCGCACCGAAATCCCGCGTGCCGCCGTGCGCCGTTGTCTGCACACCCTGATCAAGCTCGGCTACGCCACCACCGACGGGCGTACCTATTCGTTATTGCCCAAGGTGCTGACCCTGGGCCATGCGTACCTGTCGTCCACGCCACTGGCGGTGTCGGCCCAACCTTATCTGGACCGCATGAGTGAGCAACTGCACGAGGCATGCAACATGGCTACCCTCGAAGGCGACGACATCCTCTACATCGCGCGTTCGGCGACCACCCAGCGGCTGATCTCGGTCGATCTGTCCGTCGGCGGGCGTTTGCCGGCCTATTGCACGTCCATGGGGCGCATCCTTTTGGCGGCGCTGGACGACGCTTCGCTGCAGGACTACCTCGATCATGCCGACCTGCAAACCAAGACCAGCCGCACCCTCACCACCCCCGAAGCGTTGTTCGAATGCCTGCAGCAGGTACGCCAGCAAGGCTGGTGCATCGTCGACCAGGAGCTCGAGCAAGGCCTGCGTTCCATCGCGGTGCCGGTCTATGACGCTTCCGGGCAGGTGCTCGCGGCGCTGAACGTCAGCACCCACGCCGGGCGTGTCAGCCGCAGCGAGCTGGAGCAGCGCTTCCTGCCGAGCATGCTCAGCGCCAGCCGCGAGCTGAGTGCGCAATTATTTGCGTAAGCTGTTCGGTGACCGCACAGATCCCGAGCTGATCAATTGACGCTGTTTCCCCCGGCTTATTAATGTGCGGCAGCGCTGTTCAAGCGCCACTTAATAAGAATGACGGCCCCAGGCCGTCCGCCCGCCATCGGTGTGGAATAAAAATAATGAATCAGCCTTCTGTCGGTACCACCCTGGACGTGCAGTCCTTTATTAATGCCCAGCCGCTGTCACGCTATCAGTGGCGCGTGGTTATCCTGTGTTTCCTGATTGTGTTCCTCGATGGCCTCGATACGGCAGCCATGGGCTTTATTGCACCGGCGTTGTCCCAGGACTGGGGCATTGACCGCGCCAGCCTCGGCCCGGTGATGAGCGCCGCGTTGATCGGCATGGTGTTCGGCGCCCTCGGCTCCGGCCCGCTGGCCGACCGCTTCGGGCGCAAAGTCGTGCTGGTAGGCGCGGTGCTGGTATTCGGTGCCTTCAGCCTGGCTTCGGCCTACAGCAGCAACGTCGATCAGTTGCTGGTGCTGCGTTTTCTCACCGGGCTGGGCCTGGGGGCGGGGATGCCCAACGCCACCACCTTGCTCTCCGAATACACTCCTGAACGCCACAAGTCGCTGCTGGTGACCAGCATGTTCTGCGGCTTCAACCTGGGCATGGCCGGCGGCGGGTTTATTTCGGCCAAGCTGATTCCGGCATTCGGCTGGCACAGTCTGCTGCTGATCGGCGGCATCCTGCCGTTGATCCTGGCCGTGGTATTGCTGGTGTGGTTGCCGGAATCGGCGCGTTATCTGGTGGTACGCAACCGTGGCGCCGACAAAGTGCGCCGGACCCTCTCGCCCATCGAACCCAACCTGGTCGCCCAGGCCACTCATTTCAGCGTGCCCGAACAAAAAACCGTGAAGGCCCGCAACGTGTTCGCGGTGATCTTCTCCGGTACCTACAGCGCCGGCACCTTGCTGCTGTGGCTGACGTACTTCATGGGCCTGGTAATCGTGTACCTGTTGACCAGTTGGCTGCCGACGCTGATGCGCGACAGCGGCGCAAGCATGGAGCAGGCCGCGTTTATCGGCGCGTTGTTCCAGTTCGGCGGCGTGTTGAGCGCGGTCGGCGTAGGTTGGGCGATGGATCGGTTCAATCCGCACAAGGTGATCGGCACGTTTTACCTGTTGGCCGGGGTATTTGCCTACGCGGTCGGGCAGAGCCTGGGCAATATCACGCTACTGGCCACCCTGGTGCTGGTCGCCGGCATGTGCGTCAACGGCGCGCAATCGGCGATGCCTTCCCTGGCGGCGCGGTTCTACCCGACCCAGGGCCGCGCCACAGGCGTGTCGTGGATGCTCGGCATCGGGCGTTTCGGCGCGATTCTCGGCGCCTGGATGGGCGCCACGCTGCTGGGCCTGGGCTGGAACTTCGAGCAAGTGCTCAGCGCCTTGGTGATTCCCGCCGCACTGGCCACCACTGCCGTGGTGATCAAAGGCATGGTCAGCCACGCCGACGCGACCTGATCGATAGCCTGCCAACAATCGGTTCGATAATCGAACGCTTAGTCGATTATCGGATTGTTTGGCCTATTTGCCCGGCTTAATCTGCAAGCACTTCGGCGCCCCCTCAGCGCCTTTTTCGATCAACACCGGGAGCCCGACCCCATGGCTGAAATCCTCGCGCTGCGTGATGCGGTAAAGCAATTCGTCAATGACGGCGATACCGTCGCATTGGAAGGCTTTACCCACCTCATACCTACGGCAGCGGGTCATGAAATCATCCGTCAAGGCAAGAAAGACCTGACGCTGGTCCGCATGACGCCCGACCTGATCTACGACCAGTTGATCGGTGCCGGTTGCGCCCGCAAGCTGATTTTTTCCTGGGGCGGCAACCCCGGCGTAGGTTCCTTGCATCGTCTGCGCGACGCGGTCGAGAAGCAGTGGCCGCAGCCGTTGGAAATCGAAGAACACAGCCACGCCGACCTGGCCAATGCCTACGTTGCCGGCGCCTCCGGCCTACCCTTTGCGGTGCTGCGTGCTTACGCCGGTTCCGACTTGCCCAAGGTCAATCCACTGATCAAGAGCGTGACGTGCCCGTTCACTGGCGAAGTGCTGGCGGCCGTGCCGTCGGTGCGCCCGGACGTCACGGTGATTCACGCGCAGAAGGCCGACCGCAAGGGCAACGTACTGCTCTGGGGCATTCTCGGTGTGCAGAAAGAAGCCGCGCTGGCCGCCAAGCGTTGCATCGTCACCGTGGAAGAAATCGTCGACGACCTGAATGCGCCGATGAACAGCTGCGTGCTGCCGACCTGGGCCCTGAGCGCGGTGTGCCATGTGCCCGGCGGCGCGCACCCGTCCTACGCCCATGGCTACAACGAGCGGGATAACCGCTTCTATCAGGCGTGGGACCCAATCGCTCGCGACCGTGGGACGTTTACTGCGTGGATCGACGACTACATCCGCGGCACTGCCGATTTCACTGAGTTCCAGGCCAAACTGGCCGCCGCCCAGGAGGCCAAGCAATGACTTATTCGACCCATGAAATGATGACCGTCGCCGCCGCGCGTCGCCTCCAGAACGGCTCGGTGTGTTTCGTCGGTATCGGCCTGCCTTCCAAAGCCGCCAACCTGGCGCGCCTGACCTCGTCGCCGGATGTGGTGTTGATTTACGAGTCCGGTCCGATCGGCGCCAAGCCGTCCGTGCTGCCGCTGTCCATCGGTGATGGCGAGTTGGCGCAAACCGCTGACACCGTGGTGCCCACGGCCGAGATTTTTCGCTACTGGCTGCAGGGCGGGCGCATTGACGTCGGGTTTCTCGGCGCGGCCCAGGTAGACCGCTTCGGCAATATCAACACCACTGTGGTCGGCGATTACCACCAACCCAAAGTGCGCCTGCCGGGGGCCGGGGGCGCGCCGGAGATCGCCGGTTCGGCCAAGAGCGTGTTGATTATCCTCAAACAATCGGCGCGCTCGTTCGTCGACAAACTGGACTTCATCACCTCGGTCGGCCACGGCGAAGGTGGCGACTCGCGCAAACGCCTGGGTCTGCCAGGTGCAGGTCCCGTAGGGATTATTACCGACCTGTGCATCATGGAGCCGGAGGAGGGCACCCATGAGTTTGTGGTCACCACGCTGCATCCCGGCGTGACCCGCGAACAGGTGGTGGCCGCCACCGGCTGGGCGATTCGCTTCGCCGAGCAGGTCGGCACTACCCCCGAACCCACCGTCGTCGAGCTGACCGCGTTGCGCGATCTTGAAGCCCGCACCGCCGCCGCCCACGGCCAAACCCCGGGAGAAGCCTGATGCGCGAGGTATTTATCTGCGACGCCGTTCGCACCCCCATTGGCCGCTTTGGCGGTGGTTTGTCCAGCGTGCGTGCCGATGACCTGGCGGCGCTGCCGATCAAGGCGTTGATGGCGCGCAACCCGTCGGTGCAACGGGGCGCGGTCGATGAGGTATTCCTCGGCTGCGCCAACCAGGCCGGCGAAGACAACCGCAATGTCGCGCGCATGGCGCTGCTGCTGGCCGGCCTGCCGCAGAGCGTGCCCGGTGTGACCCTCAACCGTTTGTGCGCTTCGGGCATGGAAGCCATCGGCACCGCGTTTCGTGCCATCGCCAGCGGCGAAATGGAGCTGGCGATTGCCGGTGGCGTCGAGTCAATGTCCCGTGCGCCATTCGTGATGGGCAAAGCCGATGCCGCGTTTTCGCGCAACATGACGCTGGAAGACACCACCATCGGCTGGCGTTTTATCAACCCGTTGATGAAAGCCCAGTATGGCGTGGATGCGATGCCGCAGACCGCCGACAACGTGGCCGACGACTACAACGTCTCCCGTGCCGACCAGGACGCGTTCGCCCTGCGCAGCCAGCAACGTGCGGCTGCCGCGCAAGCCGCCGGCTACTTTGCCGAGGAAATCGTACCGGTGCGGGTCGCCCATAAAAAAGGCGACACCGTGGTGGAGCGCGATGAGCATCCACGGGACACCACCCTGGAAGCCCTGACCACGCTCAAACCCGTCAACGGCCCGGGCAAGACCGTCACCGCCGGCAATGCCTCGGGAGTCAACGACGGCGCGGCGGCGCTGATCCTGGCGTCCGCCGAGGCCGTGCGACAACACGGTTTGACCGCCCGTGCACGCGTATTGGGCATGGCCAGTGCCGGTGTGGCGCCGCGCGTGATGGGTATTGGCCCGGTGCCGGCGGTGCGCAAATTGTTGGCGCGTCTGGACCTGGCGGTCAGCGACTTCGACGTGATCGAACTCAACGAAGCCTTCGCCAGCCAAGGCCTGGCCGTGCTGCGTGAACTGGGCCTGGCCGACGATGCGCCGCAGGTCAACCCGAACGGCGGCGCCATCGCCCTTGGTCATCCGTTGGGCATGAGCGGCGCGCGGCTGGTGCTGACGGCCCTGCATCAATTGGAAAAAACCGGCGGCCGCAAAGGCCTGGCAACCCTGTGCGTGGGTGTCGGCCAAGGCCTGGCCCTGGCGATCGAACGCGTCTAAGCCTAATAAGAGAGGATGGCTCCATGAGTGATAAGCCCGGTTACCGGCGCCCCCAGGCGGGCACCCAGCCTGACTACCTGCACCCGGCATACCAGTCGACGAACCTGCGTTCGCCGTCCAAGCCGTTGGTGTTTCTGCCTCATTCCTTGTCGGAAATCACCGGCCCGACCATTGGTGCCGAGCGGATCGGCGAGCAGGACAACGACCTCACCGCCCAGCACGACGGCGAGCCCCAGGGCGAACGCATCATCATTCACGGCCGCGTGCTGGATGAAAATGGCTTGCCGGTACCGGGCATTCTGGTGGAGATCTGGCAGGCCAACGCCGCCGGGCGCTACCACCACCCGCGCGACCTGCACGACGCGCCGCTGGACCCCAACTTCACGGGCACCGGGCGCACGGTCACCGACGCCGAGGGCTGGTACCAGTTCCAGACCATCAAGCCCGGCGCCTATCCGTGGGGCAATCACCACAACGCGTGGCGCCCGGCGCATATTCACTTTTCGCTGTTCGGCCCCAGTGTGCTGACGCGGTTGGTGACGCAGATGTATTTCCCCGGCGACCCGCTGCTCGAATACGACCCGATCTACAACTGCGTGCCGGACACCCGTGCCAAGGAACGTCTGATCGCGCGTTTCGACCTGGAAAAAACCATCCCTGCCTATGCCCTCGGCTACCGCTGGGACATCGTCCTGCGCGGCCGCGACGCCACGCCGATGGAGAAATAAGATGACACTCAACGCGACCACATCCCACACCGTCGGGCCGTATTACCACATCGGCCTGACCTGGCTGAACCGCGAGGACCTGACCACCGCGGCCACCCTCGGCGAACGCGTGGCGATCAGCGGGCAGGTGTTGGATGGCAATGGCGAGGTGGTCAACGACGCCATGCTGGAAGTCTGGCAGGCCAATGCCGCCGGCAAGTACGCTCATCCCGAAGACGAGCAGGACAAAGCCCTCGACCCGAACTTCGACGGCTTCGGCCGCGTGCCGGTGGACGCCGAAGGGCGCTTCCGGTTTACCACCATCAAACCGGGCAGCGTGCCCGGACTGAAGGGCACCACCCAGGCGCCGCATCTGGTGGTGCTGGTGTTTGCCCGTGGGTTGGTGAAGCACCTGCTGACGCGGATTTACTTCGACGGTGAGGCGCTGAATGGGGATGACCCGTTGCTGGCCTGTGTGCCCGTGGAGCGCCGGAGCACCTTGGTTGCCAAGCCGGATGCGCATGGTGTGTATCAGTGGAATGTGATTTTGCAGGGGACCGATAAGGAAACGGTGTTCTTCGATTATTGAGTTGCTTGTTGGGGCCTCATCGGGGGCAAGCCACCTCCCACAGTTGATAGGTGGTGCGATCAAAATGTGGGAGGGGGCTTGCCCCCGATGAGGCCGGCCCAGGCACTGCCTGCCTTCCTGAAAGTCTGCTTGCGGAACATGGTTGTTGCAAAGTATGTCTAGGCTATAACCGTTCCCATTGAGTAAAAAAATCATGACCACAAAAACCAGTCATTACACCGGAGAAGAACGCAGCAAACGGATCTTTGCGATTGTGGGGGCGTCCTCCGGCAACCTGGTCGAATGGTTCGACTTCTACGTCTATGCCTTCTGCGCCATCTACTTTGCCCCGGCGTTTTTTCCGTCGGACAACCCCACCGTGCAATTGGTCAACACCGCCGGGGTATTCGCCGCCGGTTTCCTGATGCGTCCCATCGGTGGCTGGCTGTTTGGCCGCGTGGCGGACAAGCACGGGCGCAAGAACTCAATGATGATCTCGGTGCTGATGATGTGCGCCGGCTCGCTGGTCATCGCGTTCCTGCCGACTTACAACGACATTGGTGTGTGGGCGCCGATCCTGCTGCTGCTGGCGCGCCTGTTCCAAGGCCTGTCGGTGGGCGGTGAGTACGGCACCACCGCCACTTACATGAGCGAAGTGGCGCTCAAGGGCCAGCGCGGGTTTTTCGCCTCGTTCCAATACGTAACGCTGATCGGCGGCCAGTTGCTGGCGGTGCTGGTGGTGGTGATTCTCCAACAGTTCCTCACCGAAGAAGAGCTGCGCGCCTGGGGCTGGCGCATCCCGTTTGTGATCGGTGCCATCGCGGCGGTGATCTCGCTGCTGCTGCGTCGCACGCTCAAGGAAACCACCAGCAAGGAAATCCGCGAAGACAAAGACGCCGGCAGCATCGCCGCATTGTTTCGCGACCATAAGGCGGCGTTCATTACGGTGCTGGGGTACACCGCCGGCGGTTCGTTGATTTTTTATACCTTCACCACGTATATGCAGAAATACCTGGTGAACACCGTCGGCATGCACGCCAAGACGTCGAGCTACATCATGACCGGCGCGCTGTTCCTCTATATGTGCATGCAGCCGGTGTTCGGCATGCTGGCGGACAAGATCGGCCGGCGTAATTCGATGCTGTGGTTCGCGGGCCTCGGCACATTACTCACCGTTCCTATCCTGCTCACCCTCAAGACCGTCGCCAGCCCGTTCCTGGCGTTCGTGCTGATCACATTGGCATTGGCCATCGTCAGTTTCTACACCTCGATCAGCGGCCTGGTGAAAGCCGAAATGTTTCCGCCACAGGTGCGCGCCCTCGGTGTCGGCCTGGCGTATGCGGTGGCCAATGCGGTCTTTGGCGGTTCGGCGGAGTTCGTCGCGCTGGGCCTGAAATCCATGGGGATGGAAAACACGTTCTACTGGTACGTCACGGCGATGATGGCGGTGGCGTTCCTGTTCAGCCTGCGCCTGCCCCGGCAGGCGGCGTACTTGCACCACGATCTGTAATCGGAAGTAGGAAAGCCTTATGACATTGCGCACGAGCAACCAACTGTTCGACGCCTATTTCACCGCCGACAGCATGGCTGAGGTGTTCTGCGACCACGGCCGCTTGCAAGGCATGCTCGACTTTGAAGCCGGCCTGGCCCGGGCGCAGGCTCGCGTGGGGTTGATTCCGCCAGCGGCGGTGGCGCCGATTGCCCAGGCATGTCTGGCGTCGCTGTACGACGTTGACGCCCTCGGCGTAGCCATCGCCTCGGCGGGCAATTCGGCGATCCCGCTGGTCAAGGCCTTGGGCAAACTGATTGCCAGTGAAGACGCCAACGCCGAGCGCTATGTGCACCTGGGGGCCACCAGCCAGGACGTGATGGACACCGGCCTGGTGCTGCAACTGCGGCGCGCCCTGGTATTGATCGAAAGCGACCTGGCGCAATTGGGTGAAGTGCTGGCCGCGCAAGCCCAGCGCTATGCCGCCGTGCCGTTGGCCGGGCGCACCTGGTTGCAGCATGCGACGCCGGTGACCCTGGGTATGAAAATCGCCGGATGGCTGGGTGCGGTGACCCGTTCCCGGCAACGTCTGGCCGAACTCAAACCGCGCCTGCTGGTGCTGCAATTGGGCGGCGCATCCGGCACCTTGGCCGCCCTGGGTGAACAGGCCATGCCGGTAGCCGAAGCCCTGGCCGCCGAATTGCGCCTGACCTTGCCCGAGCAACCCTGGCACACCCAGCGCGATCGCCTGGTGGAGTTCGCCAGTGTGCTGGGCCTGATCGCCGGCAGCCTCGGCAAACTGGGCCGGGATATCAGCCTGCTGATGCAGACCGAGGCGGCGGAAGTGTTCGAGCCTGCGGCGCCGGGCAAGGGCGGTTCTTCCACCATGCCGCACAAACGCAACCCGGTCGGCGCCGCCGTACTGATCAGCGCCGCCACCCGCGTACCGGGCCTGGTGGCCACAATGCTCAGCGCCATGCCCCAGGAGCACGAGCGCAGCCTGGGCCTGTGGCATGCCGAGTGGGAAACCCTGCCGGATATTTGCCGGTTGGTCTCCGGCGCGTTGCAACAGGCGCTGCTGCTGGGCCGAGGCTTGGAGGTCGATCCGGCGCGCATGGCCCACAACCTTGATTTGACCCAGGGTCTGGTGCTGGCCGAGGCGGTGAGCATGGTCCTCGCCCAGCGCCTGGGCCGCGAAACCGCGCACGATTTGCTCGAGCGCTGCTGCCGGCGCGCGGTTGCCGAGGGACGCCATCTGCGCGCGGTATTGGCCGATGAGCCGCAGGTGAGCGCCGAACTGTCCGCCACCGAGTTGGATCGCCTGCTCGACCCGGCCCATTATCTGGGCCAGGCGCACACCTGGGTTACCCGCGCCGTGACCGACCATTTTGCATTGAGTGCCTGAGGAGACTGCTGTGGCTTTTGTACAACTCGCCGAGGGCGACCTGCATTACCAACTGGAAGGTCCTGTCGATGCGCCGGTGCTGGTGCTGTCCAATTCATTGGGCACCAACCTGCGTATGTGGGATATCCAGATCCCGGCGTTCACCGAGCATTTTCGCGTGTTGCGTTACGACACCCGTGGCCATGGCAAGTCGCTGGTGACCGAGGGGCCTTACCGCATCGAGCAGTTGGGGCGCGATGTGCTCGCGCTGCTGGATGCGCTGCAGATTCCCCGCGCGCATTTCTGTGGCCTGTCCATGGGCGGCCTGATCGGCCAATGGCTGGGGATCAACGCCGGCGAGCGCCTGCAGCGGCTGGTGGTGTGCAACACCGCCGCCAAGATCGGCACGCCCGAGGTGTGGAACCCACGCATCGAGACGGTGCTGCGCGATGGCCCGGATGCGATGGTGGCCTTGCGCGATGCATCGATCGCGCGCTGGTTCACCCCCGACTTCGCCGCCGCCAACCCGCACCAGGCCAAACTGATCACCGATATGCTCGCCGCCACCTCGCCTCAAGGCTACGCCGCCAACTGCGCGGCCGTGCGCGATGCGGACCTGCGCGGGGCGTTAGCGTCGATCCAGGTGCCGACCCTGGTTATCGCCGGCAGTGAAGATGCCGTCACACCGCCTGCCGGTGGCCACTTTATCCAGCAACAGGTCAAGGGCGCCGAATACGCCGAGTTCTATGCCGCGCACCTGTCCAACGTCCAGGCCGGTGCTGCGTTCAGTGACCGGGTGATTAAATTCCTGCTGTGCCGCTAAGGAGCTTTTCGTGGACGAGAAACAACGTTATGCCGAGGGTCTGCAGGTGCGCCGCGACGTGTTGGGGGACGCCCATGTCGACCGCAGCCTCAATGCCCTCACCGAGTTCAACAGCGAATTCCAGGAGATGATTACCCGTCATGCCTGGGGCGATATCTGGACCCGTCCCGGTCTGCCCCGGCACACCCGCAGCCTGATCACCATCGCCATGCTGATCGGCATGAACCGCGGCGAAGAACTCAAGCTGCACCTGCGCGCCGCCGCCAGCAACGGCGTGACCCGCGCCGAGATCAAGGAAGTGTTGATGCAGAGCGCGATCTATTGCGGGATTCCAGCGGCGAATGCGACTTTTCATCTGGCCGAGTCGGTATGGGACGAGCTGGGTGTTGAATCCCGCCAGGGCTGACAGATGGGCGCCACGCCGGGTCAGTGGGAATCCGAGTCCCATACCCAGTTCCACACACCCGGCAGGTGCACGGCTTCATTCACATCCTTGACGGTACGGGCCAGTGCGGCGCGTTGCAGTGCGGCGTGGTCGGTGTAGAAAGGCTCGGCGGCGGTGTGCATGCCGTTGATGCGGGCACTGTCCAGCAGGATCTGCAAGTACTCCTGCAGGTGCCGCGCGGTGTAGCGGTTGATGTCGTGGAAGGTCACCACCACCGGGATCACGCCGTCCACCGTAGGCAATTCGCCCAGGGCGATACGCTCGCGCACCACCGACAGTTGCCGGTACAGGTTGGCGCGCCGCCTCGGGCTGGCGTTGAAGCCCCAGATCTTGCCGTCATTGGCGCTCAGGTCCGTGAGCAGTACCTGCATGCCGTGGCGCTGGTAGGCGGCGAAAGTGCGGCGGTCGTAATTCCAGAACGGCGGGCGTACCAGGCGCGGCGGTGCGCCGGTGATGGCGGCGATATCGGCCGCGCCCTGGATGAGGGTACGTTCCAGCTCGGTGTCGTTGAGCCAGCGGTGATTGGTGTGGAAGGTGGTGGCGGTGTGAAACGCCAGCACATGCCCGCCGGCGTACTCGCGTTCCATGGTCTTGCGACCCCGCGAACTGCCGCCTGCGCGCGCGGATTCGGTCTGCAGGAAAAACACCGCCTTGATGCCCGGCAATATCGGGTTGTGTGCCAGGTCGGCGATCACCGAGCGGGTCGGATTGTTGTAGCCCGAAGCGCTGGGGCCGTCATCGAACGTCAACAGAAAGCGGATCGGCGCCTGGGCTTGCAGGCGTTGCTCAGTCTGCGGCGTCAGGGCGATGGGTGCACCGATGCAGCCGCCGAGGCTCAGGGCCAGGGCCAGCACGGCAGCGGCGAAAGCATAGAGTTTCATGGTGGGCACGGGCTCGGCAAAGAGGCCGCTGCTGGGCGAATCAGCAGCGGCAGGCGCGCACCATACAGCAAGTGCCGCGCCGGTTTACAGCAGGCTGATCGGGTAACTGACGATCAGCCGGTTTTCATCGAACTCGTTGTTGCTGTAGTCGCGGCGCATGCTGGAATTGCGCCAGCGTACTGTAAGGTTTTTCGCCGCACCGCTTTGCACGGTGTAGCCCACTTCGCTTTCGCGCCCCCATTCCTTGCCGTCGGTAACGGTGCCGCTGTGCACATTGCTGCCGCTGATATAGCGGTTCATCAGGGTCAGGCCCGGCACGCCGAGGGCGGCGAAGTTGTAGTCGTGGCGCACTTGCCAGGATTTCTCCCGGGCGTTGTCGTAGCTTGAGTTGTAGCTGTCGTTGGCCAGGGTGCCGCCGCTGGTGCCGTTGACGCGCATCCATGCACTGTCGCCGCTGAGCTTTTGCAGGCCCACATAGAACGTGTTGCCGCCGTATTTGGCCGAGAACAGGCCGGACCAGGTTTGATTGTCCAGCTCGCCCGCGCGGGCGCTGCCGTCTTGCTTGCCGTAGAAGAATCCCAGGTTGGCGCCCAGGGTCCAGTCGCCCACGGGCTGGCTGTGGATCAGGTTGACGAATTGCTGGCGGTAAATGTCCTTGAGCTGAGCATTCCACAGGCCGACCTGGGTGCGTTTGTCGTTGAACGCGTATTCAGCGCCCTGGAAGTTGAAGCGGTCCGAGGTGAACGCGGTTTTGCCGACCATCGACATGTCCGACAGGCTACTGTCGTCGCGTGGGCTGTTGGCGCGGAACTGGCCGCCATAGAGGGTCAGGCCGTCGATTTCCTTCGACGTGATCTGCCCGCCGCGCAAGGTTTGCGGCAGGGAGCGGCCATCGTCGGCGCGCAGGATCGGCAGCACCGGCATCCACTCGCCCACCTTCAGCTCGGTCCTGGACAGCCGTGCTTTGAACGCCACGCCCAAACGCCCGAAGTCATCCGCC
>Ga0182008_10001877_pt1 | contig 13669 bp, 14 predicted proteins | sample Sormic07211129_1_FD_120482 | JGI IMG/M metagenome (GOLD analysis project Ga0182008, IMG submission 120482) | Rhizosphere microbial communities from Sorghum bicolor, Mead, Nebraska, USA - 072115-129_1 metaG | ecosystem: Host-associated > Plants > Roots > Rhizosphere | place: USA: Nebraska...
CCCCGTACCTCACGGCCGCAGAACCGCTCGCTCTGGCGCACCTTCACATTCCAGGTGCCGCCCTGGACGCCGTCGGCGCGCCAGCCACAGCCTCTCTCGCGCACCCGCAACCCATTCGTCCACTCGGTGATCCGGCCGACCGCTCGCTCCGCGAACTCCACTACCGCAGCGTCCGGACAACTGGCGAATGCCCGGCCGGTCATGGTCGGCGCGATGCGCACTCGGTCGACGCTCGGGTCGAAGGCGATGGTGTCGCCGGATCGTTCACGGGGGAGGCTCTCCCCGCACGCTGCTCATCAGGGGAAGTCCGGATCCCGTGCACCGGAACTGGCCAGATCCGCTTCCTGGTTGCCGCCGACCCCGCAAGGGGTTGCCTCGAGCCGGAAACCTCTTCAGGGCACCTCGTGATGCGGCAGGCGTTGATCAGCGTCTGGGTAGGCAGAGACCGCACCGAGAACCTGGCCCGGCCGCACGCGAAGCACGCCAACTCCGGTTCCCGTTCCGGGTGGCGCAGGCGCGGGGACGGGGAAGCTCGCGTCCGCGGGCGGCACTCGTGGCGCAGCCCGTTGCCCACAGAGGTCCATACCCACACGCCACATCGATGCCTGACCGAACGCACGGGGTGCACGCGGTTGGAGGGAGCGGAGGTGCGATCCCTCTACCGCACAAGCCCGGCGAAATGTTCAAGGTGAGCGAACCGTGTGAGAAGTATTGACGCCGATCGCCGGTTCTCTCATGATCTCAGCTTGATCGATACCCCGACTTGCGTCCGGTATACCGAACGCGCCGCTTGAGCCGCATCGCATCGGCATCGCCCAGCTTCCGACGAGGACGCCAGAACCGCTCGCTCAATGACGACGAGGTCCCCATGCGCAGACGCACTTCCAGCCGCAAATCTCTGTCTGTGGTGTTCGCCGCCACGGTCTCAGCCCTGGCCTTCTTGGGCGCGATGCTCGTCGCCGGCCCGGCCCAGGCCGCAACCACCGGCGCCGTACGAGGCGTTGCCTCCGGCCGCTGTCTCGACGTGTCGGGCGCCAGCCAGACCGACGGTACGAACGTGCAGATCTGGGACTGCAACGGCGGGACCAACCAGCAGTGGACGCTCACCGACGACAACCAGCTGACCGTGTACGGCAACAAGTGCCTGGATGTTCCGGGCCACGCGACCACGGCCGGTACCCGACCGGTGATCTGGTCCTGCAACGGCGGCACCAACCAGCAGTGGCGGGTCAACTCCGACGGCACCATCGTCGCCGTGGAGTCCGGGCTGTGCCTGGACGTGTCGGGCGGCGCCACCGCGAACGGCACGGCGGTGCAGCTGTGGAACTGCTCCGACAGCAACAACCAGAAGTGGACCGGTCTGTCCGGCGCGTCCAACTCGTGTGCCCTTCCCTCGACCTACCGGTGGAGCTCGACCGGTCCGCTGGCGCAGCCGGCCAACGGGTGGCTCTCCCTGAAGGACTTCACCACCACGGTCTACAACGGCAAGCACCTGGTCTACGCGACGTACTCCGACGGCAACTGGCACTCGATGGGCTTTGCTCCCTTCACGAACTGGTCGGACATGTCCACAGCCACCCAGACCGCGATGAACTCGTCCGCGGTGGCGCCCCAGGTGTTCTACTTCGCCCCCAAGAACATCTGGGTGCTGGCCTCACTGGGGTGGGGTACCAACTGGGCCTTCACCTACCGCACGTCCAGTGACCCCACCGACCCCAACGGCTGGTCCGCGCCGCAGGCGCTGTTCACCGGCAGCCTCCCCAGCGGAGGCCCGATCGACCCGACCCTGATCGCCGACGACCAGAACATGTACCTGTTCTTCGCCAACGACAACGGCAGCATCTTCAAGTCGACCATCCCGATCGGGAACTTCCCGGGCAGCTTCGGCTCCTCGTACACCACCGTCATGACCGACACGGTCAAGAACCTGTTCGAGGCGCCGCAGGTCTACAAGGTCCAGGGCCAGAACCAGTACCTCATGATCGTCGAGGCTCGCGGTGCGAACGAGGACCGCTTCTTCCGCTCGTTCACGGCCTCCAGCCTGAACGGTCCCTGGACCGCACAGGCCGCCACCGAGAGCAACCCGTTCGCCGGCAAGGCCAACAGCGGCGCCACCTGGACCAACAGCATCAGCCACGGCGACCTGGTCCGCAACAACCCCGACCAGACCATGACCATCGACCCCTGCAACCTGCAGTTCCTCTACCAGGGCCTGGACCCCAACACACCGAGCAACACCCCCTACGAGAGGCTGCCGTACCGCCCGGGCCTGCTCACCCTGCAGCGCTGACCCGCCTGATCACACAGTGATCGCGATGCGGTGAGGGCCGAAGGCTGATGAAGATCTTGGGTTCTGGCCCTGCCGCGTCAGCGGCAGGGCCAGACTGGTCATGTGGCGATGGGCGAGTGGGCCGGCGAGACCGTCGGGCCGGACGTGTGGGAGACGTGTCGGGAACTGATCATGTACCCGTCGGTGAATGGGCGGGCGAGCACGCCGCCGCAGATCCTGGCGACCGCGATCACCTCGCAGGCCCTGCACGGGCTGCCGCTCTTCGAGACGGTGCAGGAACTGCGGTGCGACCTGCATCTTCACGAGCTGACGGTAACCAGTTGGTACCCATCGGCTTCCTGACGTCGACGCCATGGAACTTCACTCCGGCCAGAGCCGCCCCACGGCCCCGCTCAACCGTCAGGTCATCACCGTCAAGCCCATCACCGTTCCCACCACCGACCGCGGTATCGACCTACAGGTCAAGGTCACCGCACCGGTCGACGGGAGAGACCTCCCCGGCATCGTCTTCTCCCACGGCAACGCCTGGTCGATGGACGGCTACGAGCCCCTCGTCGACCGCTGGGCTGCTGCCGGCTTCGTCGTGGTGCAGCCCACCCATCTGGACTCCCGCCGCCACGGCATCGGCTTCGACGATCCCCGTTTCGCCACCATCTGGCGCGTGCGCATAGCCGATCTGCACAGCGTCCTGGACGGCCTCGGTGACATCCTCGACCAGGTCAGCGGTCTGGCCGCGCGCGTCGACCGCGATCGCGTCGCTGTCGTCGGGCACTCCTGGGGAGCACAGACCGCCGGAGCCCTCCTGGGCGCCCGCGTCCTCGACACCGAGGGCAACCCGGGCGAGGACTTCTCCCACCCCGCCGTCAAGGCGGGCGCGCTCACGCGGCGGCCGGTGCCGGGGACGCCCTGACGCCCTTCGCGCTCGCGTATCTCCCGTTCGCGCGCCCGGACTTCTCCGGCATGACCGCCCCCGCCCTGGTCATCGCCGGCGGAAGGGACCAGTCGTTGATTACTACCCGCGGACCGGAATGGTTCACCGATGCCTACCACCTCAGCCCGGGCCCGAAGCGACTGCTCACCATCATCGAGGGCGAGCACCTCTTCGGCGGAATCGCCGGCGAGGCCGCCAAGGACACCACTGACGAGGACCCCGCCCGCGTCGTCCTCGTCGCCGACGCCGTCTCCGCCTACCTGCACGACGTCCTCAGCGCCGACGCACGAAGCTGGCAGGCCCTGCAGGACCAGATCAGCCACAGCACCGGCGCCTTCAGCACCGAGAGCAAGTAGGTGCTTCACGGCCTGGCTCGGCTCGCGATCTGACAGATCGTCCCGAGCCCCATGCCAGGAGACGGCGAGACCGACACCACGGGCACTCTTCGGCATCGGCAGCGGTCGCGCCCCGCTTGAGAGGCCCCGGCCACGTCGTCGATCCCGTCGAGTCGAACACCAGCAAGTCGTGCGGGGAAGTGACAGGCCAGACTGCGTAGTCGGGCAGATCTGCGCCATCAGGCACCCGGCAGGGGCCCACGCGCCGCGCGAGATTCCGATCGAGCCGGCCGTGGCATCACTCCGGGAAGTCACAAGCCCGATCGGCGGACGGCATCTCGACCGGAAAGCGCGACCTCGTGCGCCGCGGTCCTCGACCGAGAGCTGCCCAACGGAACCAACGGAAGTCCGCTCTCCGCCCACTGTGCCCTTCAAAGAGCCCGTCGGCCACGTACGACGTCCTGCGCGGCACGCGCTCCCCGATGCGCTGGGCGCTGCAGGCTCCTCGGCCGCCCGGCCGAGGTGACGGCCCCGCGGCTCGAACCCTCCGCAAGCCGGCACCGCGAACTTGTCGTCGACCGCGTCGAGCGACCCCCGAATGGCCCAGTGATCTGCGCCGGAGCGGGCGAGGGGGCGTGACTGGTGTGACCGTGGTGGAAGGCATGCGCGTGCACACGGCGACGAGGAGGTGCGATGTCGGAGGGACTGGTCGCGGGCGACATGGTGGGCGCCACCACGAGGAACGGGCCGGACCTGCCGGACCGTGCCCCGAGCGATTTCGCGCGGCTGAGCGCTGTGGCCGACGCGGTGCTCTACGAGGGCTACCTCCTTTACCCCTACCGCCGGTCCTCGGCCAAGAACCGTGTCCGGTGGCAGTTCGGGGTGCTCTTCCCCCGCGACTGGGCGGAGGCGGACGGCCCCGTCGTCCCCGGTGTCTCCGGATCCGCGGACTCCTGGTTCCAGCAGACCGAATGCCTGCTGTGCGTCCCAGGGCCCGGCGCGGTGGTACGGGTGAGGGTGCGGTATCTGCAGATGCAGCACAAGCAGGTGGAGGAGGCGGTGACGGGCGGCGGGCACCGTGCGGTCGCGTCGCTCCGGACGGACGACGGCGTGGCCCATCTGACCTTCGAGGAGGCGGTGCCACGTGAGGTCGACCTCGTCGTCCCGCTGGAGGACCTCCTGACGGGTGAACTCCTCGCCCCCGTGGGAGCGGCTGCCGGGACCGACGTCGAAGCCCTGCCCCAAGGTGTCGGACGGGTGGTCCGGCGACGGGAGGAGATTCAGGCGCAGACCACGCTCGGAGCCGAACGGCTCTCCGAGGACGTCTTCCGGCTCCGGGTACGTACCGTGAACACCGGGTCCGCACCCGATCCGCGAGCCCCTCGCGACGAGGCGCTGCGCCGCGCGCTCATCGCCACGCACACCCTCGTCGCCGGCGACTCCGGCGTGGAGCTCGTCTCGCTGATCGATCCGCCCGCATCGCTGCGCGAACACGCGCGCGCCTGCCGGAACGCGTTCACCTTCCCTGTCCTCGGCGGTGAACCCCCCGCCGAGGACACCGGTACGGGCGCGACCGGTGACTTTCTTCTCTCCGCACCGATCATCCTCCCCGACCATCCGCAGGTGGCACCCGAGAGTCCGGGCGACCTGCACGACGCCGCTGAGATCGACGAGATCCTCACGCTGCGCACGATGCTGCTGACCGACGAGGAGAAGCTCGAGGCACGAGCCACCGACCCGCGGGCGGCCGCGATCCTCGACCGGGTCGACACCATGCCTCCGGAGGTCTTCGCGCGGCTGCACGGCGCCGTTCGCTCGTTGAAGCCGGTCGCCCCGGCTGCGGAACCGGCCGTCTCCGCCGCCGGGGCGACAGCCTCTGGCACCGGACCGTCCACCCTCGTCGACGAACCGATCACACCGGGCGCCGAACGACCCGCCTGGTGGCAGGAGGGTGCCGATGCGGGGCTGTCCCCGACCACAGACACCGTGCTCGTCGACGGAGTGCCCCTCAAGGGAGGCAGCCGTGTACGGCTGCGCCCCCGGGGCAGGGGCGCCGACGCCCAGGACATGTTCCTGGTCGGGCGGACCGCCAAGGTGGCCGCCGTCTTCCACGACGTGGACGGCAGCACGCATCTCGCCGTCACCCTCGACGACGATCCCGCGTCCGAACTGCACACCTGGTACGGCCGCTTCCACTACTTCCGGCCCGACGAACTCGAACCAATGGAGCCGACCGACTCCGACACTCCCCACAGCGGAGGCCGATGACATGGCAACGCACAGTGACACCACCGACGTCAGCGGCGAACCCAGCCGCGGCGAGGACCGGCAGGGCTTCGACGAGGTCCACATCCTCTGGATCTCCGAGGGCATGAGCTGTGATGGCGACACCGTCTCCCTGACGGCCGCCGACCAGCCCTCCATCGAGGACCTCGTCCTGGGCCTGATCCCGGGGCTACCCAAGGTGAACCTGGTCAACAAGGTGCTCTCCCCGAGCCTGGGCGGCGAGGACTTCCTTGCTCCCTACCGGGCGGCGGCACGCGGCGACCTGGCCCCGTTCATCCTCGTCATCGAGGGCTCGATCCCCAACCAGAACATCATCGAGGGCGACGGCTACTGGACGTCCTTCGGCAACGACCCGGAGACCGGCGAGCCGCAGACCCTGAACTGGTGGATCGACCAACTCGCCCCCAAGGCCTGGGCGGTGGTGGCCGCCGGCACCTGCGCCACCTTCGGCGGCATCCACGCCATGGCCGGCAACCCGACCGGTTCCATGGGCCTCGCGGACTATCTCGGCTGGGACTACAAGTCGCAGGGCGGCCTGCCCGTGGTGAATGTGCCCGGCTGCCCGATCCAGCCCGAGAACTTCATGGAGACCCTGATCTGGGTCCTCTACCACGCGGCCGGCTCCGCTCCGCCACCCCCGCTGGACCACATGCTGCGCCCGCAGTGGCTGTTCGGAAAGACGGTCCACGAAGGCTGTGACCGAGGCTCCTACTACGAGCAGGCCACCTTCGCCACGGACTACAACTCACCCAAGTGCCTTGTGAAGACGGGGTGTTGGGGTCCCGTGGTCAACTGCAACGTGCCCAAGCGCGGCTGGATGGCCGGCATCGGCGGTTGCCCGAACGTCGGCGGTATCTGCATCGGCTGCACGATGCCCGGCTTCCCCGACGCGTTCATGCCGTTCATGGACGAACCGCCCGGCGGCACACTGTCGTCGCTCGCCATCAAGCCGTACGGCGCGGTCATCCGCCGCCTGCGCGGCTTCACCAACGAACTCGTCAACCACGAGCCCAGATGGCGCCACAACAAGGGGAAACTCACCAGCGGTTACGACCCCCACTGGCGGCCCTGACCTCCCCGAGGCGCACCCCACCACAGACCCACGGAACAACGACAGCGAGGGCAGTAACAGCGATGACGACAACCGAGGCCCGGCCCAAGGGGCGCAAGTCGCCTGAGATCGTGGACATGTCCTGGGATCCGATCACCCGGATCATCGGCAACCTGGGCATCTACACGAAGATCGACTTCGCCAACCGGGAAGTCGTGGAGTGCCACAGCACCTCGTCGCTCTTCCGCGGCTACTCGGTGTTCATGAAGGGCAAGGACCCGAGGGACGCGGGCTTCATCACCTCCCGCATCTGCGGCATCTGCGGCGACAACCACACCACCTGCTCCGACTACGCCCAGCAGATGGCCTACGGTGTCAAGCCGCCCCGGCTGGCCGAGCACATCGTCAACCTCGGCGAAGCGGCCGAGTACATGTTCGACCACACGATCTTCCAGGACAACCTTGTGTTCGTGGACTTCTGTGAAGCCATGGTCAAGGCCACCAATCCTGGTGTGCTGGCACGCGCCGAACGCACCGACGCCCCCCGAGGGGACGTCCACGGCTATCGGACCATCGCCGACATCATGAAGGCCTTCAACCCCTTCGAGGGCGAGGTCTACAAGGAAGCGTTGAAGGTCAGCCGGGTCACCCGCGAGATGTTCTGCCTGATGGAGGGGCGGCACGTCCACCCCTCCACGCTGTACCCCGGCGGCGTCGGCACGCTGCCGCAGCCGACCGTCTTCACCGACTACCTCAGCCGGCTGATGCGGGTCATCGACTTCGTCAAGAAGGCCGTCGCCATGAACGACGACGTCTTCGACTTCTTCTACGAGGCCCTGCCCGGCTACGAGCAGGTCGGCAACCGCCGTATCCTGCTGGGCTGTTGGGGCGCCTGGCAGAACCCCGACGTCGTCGACTACCGCTACGAGAACATGAACACCTGGGGCAAGGCGATGTACGTCACCCCGGGCATCGTCGTCGACGGCGAACTGGTCACCAACAACCTCGTCGACATCAACCTCGGCCTGCGTATCCTGCTGGGCAGCTCCTACTACGAGGACTGGGTCAACGAGCAGCCGTTCGTCACCCACGACCCGCTCGGCAACCCGGTCGACATGCGCCACCCGTGGAACCAGACGACCGTCCCGGTGCCGCAGAAGCGCAACTTCGACGAGAAGTACAGCTGGGTGATGAGCCCACGCTGGCTCGACCAGCGCACCGGGGACCACCTCGCCCTGGACACCGGCGGCGGCCCGCTGGCCCGCCTGTGGTCCACCGCGCTGAGCGGTCTGGTGGACACCCCGTACATCAAGGCCACCGGCCACAGCGTGCGCATCTCGCTGCCCAAGGGCGAGTCGCTGCCGGAGACGACCCTGGAGTGGCGCATCCCGAAGTGGAGCAACACCATCGAACGGGACCGCGCCCGGCCGTACTTCGTCGCCTATGCGGCCGCCATGGCCCTGCAGTTCCTCGAAGAGGCGATGGGTCTGGTGCGGGCCGGCGACACCAAGGTGTTCGAGAACTTCGAGGTGCCGGACGAGGCGATCGGCTGCGGCTTCCACGAGGCCGTGCGCGGAGTCCTCTCCCACCACCTGGTGATCAAGGACAAGAAGATCGCCAACTACCACCCGTACCCGCCCACCCCGTGGAACGCCAGTCCCCGCGACAAGTTCGGCACCCCCGGCCCGTACGAGGACGCCGTCCAGGGGCAGCCCATCTTCGAGGAGAACGGGCCCGACGACTTCAAGGGCGTCGACATCATGCGCACGGTACGCAGCTTCGACCCCTGTCTGCCGTGCGGTGTGCACATGTACGTCGGCAAGGGCAAGACGCTGACGACCCTGCACTCGCCGACGTACGGGGCGAACCATGGCTGAGGCCGAGGCCCCCGCCGAACGGCTCGCCGACCGCGATGTCGAGGCCCGGCTCGCCCGGCTCGATCAGCTGCTGGAAGGGATGGAGTCCGCGCCCGGCCCCACCACCCGCTCCGCGGTCGACGTCGTACGGCTGCTGACCGAGGTCTACGGGGAGGCGCTGGCCCGCGTCATGGACCACGCGGACGGACAGCTGGCCGAACGCCTCGCCGACGACGAGCTGCTCGGACATCTGCTGGTACTCCACTCCATCCACCCCGAGCCCGTCGAGCGGCGGGCGGCCCGCGCGGTCGAACGGCTGCGGCCCGCTGTACAGGAGCGCGGCGGCGACGTGGAGTGGGCGGGCGTGGAGGGAGAAGTGGGCCGGGTCCGGCTGACCGCGGGCGGCGGCTGCGGTTCCGGGTGCGGAGACGGAGGCGGTACGACCGACGTCTCCGCCGCGGTCCGGGCGGCGGTGCTCGCCGTGGCACCGGAGCTGTCGGCGGTGGAGCCGGAGCAGGTCACGCCCCCGGCGTTCGTCCCCCTGACGACCATCACGCACCGAGGCGCCCGATGAGCACCGACGGGGCCCTGGCCCGCCTCATCCGCACAGCGGCCGACGCCACCGCGACGGCCGAGGCGGAGAAGTGCGACCTGTGCGCGGCGCCGGTGCCCGAGGAGCACGTCCACCTGTACGCCACCGCGGAGCAGGAGGTGCGCTGCGCCTGCGGACCCTGTTCGGTGCTGTTCGCCGACGGCGGCGGGGGCCAGGGGCGCTACCGGCCGGTTCCCCGCAGGCGGATCCGGCTCCCCAAGGTGGACACTGAGGTTCTGGGCGTGCCCGTCGGGCTGGTCTTCTTCATCCCCCGGGCCGACGGCACGGTCACCGCCGAGGGCCCGAGCCCGGCCGGGGCCATGCGGTGGGAGGTCGACGCGGCGGCCTGGCAGCGGATGGTCGCTGCGTGTCCGCAGCTCGCCTCCGTGGAACCCGATGTGGAGGCCCTGCTCGTGAACACCGTCCACGGCCTCGACCACCACTGGATCGTGCCGGTGGACGACTGCTACCGGATGGTCGCCGTCGTACGCCGCGAATGGCGTGGCCTGTCCGGTGGCGGCCGGATCTGGCCGGCCGTCGAGCGGTTCTTCGAGGACCTCACCGAGCGGTCATGAGCCGCGTGCTGCGCGCAGCACGCGGAGGCGAGGAAGGAGAGCACCAGATGGGGAACATCAGAGTCGGCCGACCCCAGGCCAAGCCCGACTCGACCGGGCATGTGCCCGGCATGCATCAGGGCAACACAGGGCCGTACGAGCACCAGACCGGCCACCACCGGGACGGCACCGCCGACGCGCGCCGCTCCACCGGTATCCATTGGAAGCGGCACGACACTCTCCTCGAGGTCATGCCGAACATCCCTCCGGCATGACGAACAGCAGGGAGTCGTCCCCCATGAAGGTCCAACGCACAACGAGATCCGCTGCCGGCGGGAAGACCGGGCAACGCATGCTGATGGCCGAGTGGGTTCTCGCGGGCGCCGTCGCCCTGGCGCTGATCGTCCATGAGTTCCCGAGCATGCGGCGCGAACTGCGGATCTGGCGGATGGCCGGCGGCCTGCGCGCCGGGCACCGCTACCCGTGAGCCGGCCGTGCACGAGTTGTCGATCGCGACCGCGATCATCGAGCGGGCCGACGAACTCGCCCGGGCGGACGGGACGCACACCGTCTCGGCGGTGACCGTCCGTGTGGGCGAGCTGGCGGGCGTGGTGCCCGACGCGCTCGACTTCGCCTTCGAGGTGGCCCGTGACGGGACATCCCTGGCCGCGGCCCGCCTCGTGGTCGAGCAGGTACCCGCACAGGCCTACTGTGGCCGTTGCGCCGAGGAGTTCGCGGTGGGCATGCCCCCGTTCTTCTGGTGCCCGCGCTGCGATGAGCCCTCCACCGAGCTGCGCAGCGGCCGGGAACTGGAGATCGTCGGGGTCGACTGACAGGCCTCGGGCCCCGCCGGAGCCACTCGCTCCGGCGGGGCCCGACGGCTGCGGATCAGCAGATGCGGGGCAGCTGCTCACCCAGCGGCAGGTCGACCACCCGGGTGCCGCCCAGGCCCGTCGAGGCGACGACCATGCCCGGGTGCTCGGCGACGCACTCCCCGATCAGCGTGGCGCCGGCGCCCTGGGGGTGGGCGCGCATCGCGGCGAGGACCTCGTCCGCCGCAGAGGGCGGCACGAAGGCCACGAGCCGGCCCTCGTTGGCGACGTAGAGAGGGTCAAGACCCAGGAAGCCGCAGGCGTTGGCGACGGCCTCCGGCACCGGGATCGACCGCTCCCGCAGCCGGACGCCGGTGCCCGAGGCACGGGCGATCTCGTTGAGGGACGCGGCCAGACCGCCTCTCGTGGGATCGCGCAGGACGTGGATGTCCGGCGTCACCTTCAGCATCGCCGCGACCAGGTCCGCGAGGGGCGCGGTGTCGCTGGCGATCTCGACGCCGAACTCCAGCCCTTCCCGCACACTCATGACCGCCACGCCGTGCAGACCGATCGGACCGCTGACGATGACAGCGTCACCGGGCCGCGCCCGCTGGGGCCGGATGTCCACTCCGACGGGGACGAGACCCACCCCAGCGGTGGTGATGTACACGCCGTCGCCGTGCCCGGACTCCACCACCTTGGTGTCGCCCGTGGCCACGACGACCCCCGCGGTTTCGGCCGCCGCGCCCATGGCGCGCGCGATCCGTTCGACGACACTGAGCTCCACGCCCTCTTCCAGCACGAAGGCGGCGGACAGATAGGCGGGCCTGGCGCCGCTCATCGCGAGATCGTTGACGGTGCCGTTGACCGCGAGGTCGCCCACGCAGCCGCCCGGGAAGAACAGCGGCCGCACCACATAGCCGTCGGTGGACAGCGCCAGCCGGGCGCCGCCCAGTTCGAGTACGGCGGAGTCGGCGAGAGCGGCGAGGGTGGCGTTGCCGTAGGCCGGGGTGAAGACCTGTTCCATCAGCTCGGCGGACAGCGCGCCGCCTCCGCCGTGCCCCATCACCACGACCGGCTGGTCGCGAAGGGGGGTGGGGCAGGTCCAGTTCGCGGGGTCGACGGCGGTGTCGGCGAGTTCAGGCAACGGGGTTCATCTCCTCGCGCGCGGCCCCGGTGGCGTGCGCCGCCGGGGCGTTCATCCGGCGGTACAGGTAGTAGGCCGCGCAGGCGCCCTCGCTGGAGACCATGGTCGCGCCGAGCGGGGTGCGCGGGGTGCAGGTGGTACCGAACGCGGCGCACTCGGTCGGCTTGATCAGCCCCTGGAGTACCTCGCCGGCGCGGCACTCGGCGGGCTCTTCGGTGCGGATGCCGGTCACGTCGAAGCGGTGGACGGCGTCGTAGGCGCGAAACGCCTCGTTCAGCTGCCAGCCGCTCTGGGGAATGGGCCCGATGCCCCGCCAGTTCCGGTCGGTTACCTCGAACACCTCCTCGATCATGCGTACGGCGGCCGGGTTGCCGTCCTCGCGTACGGCTCGCGCGTACGCGTTCTCCACCCGGTGTTCACCGCGCTCCAGCTGGCGCACCGCCCGGCGGATGCCTTCCAGGATGTCCAGCGGTTCGAAGCCGGTCACCACGAGCGGTACCCGGAACCGCTCGGCGAGGGCGGGGTACTCGGCCATGCCCATCACGCTGCACACGTGCCCGGCGGCGAGGAAGCCCTGCACCCGGCAGGACGGGGCCGTCATGATGGCCTCGATCGCGGGGGGAACCCGCACATGGGACACGAGCAGGCTGAAGTTGGTCAGACCCAGACGGCGGGCCTGGTGCACGGCCATCGCGTTGGCGGGGGCGGTGGTCTCGAAGCCGATGGCGAAGAACACCACTTCACGGTCCGGGTTGCGGCGGGCCAGCTCCAGCGCGTCGAGCGGCGAGTACACCACGCGGACGTCGCCACCCTCGCCCTTGACCCGGAACAGGTCACGGTCGGTGCCCGGGACGCGGAGCATGTCACCGAAGGAGCAGAAGATCACCCCGGGGCGGGAGGCGATCTCCAGTGCCTGGTCGATGACGTCCAGCGGGGTGACACAGACCGGGCAGCCGGGACCGTGGATCAACTCGACGTGCTCGGGAAGCAGTTGGTCGATGCCGTGCCGGATGATGGAGTGGGTCTGGCCGCCGCACACCTCCATCAGGGCCCACGGCCGGGTGGCGTCGGCGTGGATCTCGTCCAGCAACCGTCGTGCCAGCTCTGGGTCGTTGAACTCGTCGATGTACTTCACCGGGCCTCGCTCTCTCGGGGTTCCTCGGTCACTGCGGCGACTCCCGCGTCCCGCGACGCCTGCTCCCAGGCATCGCCGAACTCCTCCTCCAGCAGCCCCAGTTCCTCGAAGAGCCGCAAAGAGGCCAGCGCCGACTCCTCGTCCAGGCGCTGGAGAGCGAAGCCGACGTGCACGATGACGTACTCACCGACCCGCACGTCGGGGACGTACGACAGGCATGCCTGTTTCTGCACTCCGCCGAAGTCGATCAGCCCGGTGAGCGGATCGGCGCTGTCGTCGATGGACACGACCTTGCCGGGCACTGCCAGACACATGGGTCACTCCTTCTGTCGTTCGTGTGCCGCGACCACCAGCTGGCCGAGGGCCAACCCGCCGTCGTTCGGCGGGACTTCGCCGTGCCGCAGGATCGTGAAGCCGTCACCGGCCAGCAGGTGCGTGCACTCCTGTTCCAGCAGCGCGTTGGCGAAGACCCCGCCGCTGAGGGCGACGGTGGCCAGGCCGGTCGCCTGCCGTGCGCACCGGCAGATCTCCAGCACGGCTCGGGCGACGCCGCGATGGAAGCGCGCGGCCATCACCTCGGCCGGGGTGCCGCGCCGAAGGTCGGCCACCAGCGCCCCCAGTACGGGCGCCGGATCACATCCCAGGGGGCCGGTGGCGAAGGAGTACGCCGCGCTGTCGGC